>Ga0302314_10001051_pt1 | contig 51658 bp, 40 predicted proteins | sample III_Palsa_N2_3_FD_200533 | JGI IMG/M metagenome (GOLD analysis project Ga0302314, IMG submission 200533) | Peat permafrost microbial communities from Stordalen Mire near Abisko, Sweden - III_Palsa_N2_3 | ecosystem: Environmental > Terrestrial > Soil > Palsa > Peat permafrost | place: Sweden... | reverse complement strand
CGACCTGTCCCCAAACGCCCCCGAAGCCATCCGGCACTCCGAATGGCGATCAGCCGGGTGACAAAAGCGACCCCAAGGCCCGCATGGAGGAACGCCTCCACGACCGGCTCGAACACCTGACGAAAGCCCTCAACCTGACCGACGACCAGCAAACCGAGATCGCCGCCCTCTTCCACAAGGAAGGCGAAGAACTCCGCGATCTCTTCCAGAACCAGGACCTCTCCGACGACGACAAAAAGGCCCAGTTCAAGGAGATTCGCGAAAAATTCCACGCCCAGATCGCCGCCCTCCTCACCCCGGAGCAGCAAGAGACCTTCAAACAGCTGCCTGAACACGGCCCCGGAGGCAATGGCGACAACGGCCCGAAGCCGCCTCCGGCCTCCTGACCCCGCCATCGCTCTCAACAGGCGTCCCTACGGAAGAAATCCGCAGGGGCACCTTTTTGTCCTCGAAAACTCCATCTCCCCCTGTTTCCATGGCAGCCAGGGGTATCGGATGAGCCATTTTTCAAAGTTTGAGGGCGTTCCCCTGAATGAGTTCCAGCGCCGCAAATGGAAACTGGCCCTTTCCGTCCTGATCGCGGGCATGGTTGCCGCCCTCCTTTGGCATGGCTACCAAGGCCGGGGCCTTCACCGGGGATATCCCTATAACACCTTTCTTTTCCTTCCTTCGGGCCGTTTCAGCGATTTGATGGCCGTAGCCGCTTCGGCGCGCCTGCCCGATCCCTATTCCGATCCGGGCAGCGTCTATTTTCCGTTCACCTACCTCGTCTTCCAGCCGCTCGCTCATCTCCGTCCCGATCGAGCCGCCTATCTCTGTTGTGGAGCCGGAATCTTCCTTCTCCTCATCCTGATGACCGCCGTCTTTCGTCCCTGGATGCGCCGCGCCGGGGAGCCTTCCTTCACCGGGACTCTCCGCGCCTTCGCCCTGGCGGTTCTTTTCCTGGCCGTCCTCTACCCCTTGTGGTTCTGCCTCGATCGCGCCAACATTGAAATCGTCCTCGCCCCCCTGGTGGCAGCCTCTCTTTACTTTCTCATCCGCCGCCGCTGGCCGGAAAGCGCGGCCTGCCTCATCCCGGCGATCTGTTTCAAGCTCTATCCCATCGTCCTCCTTCCGCTCTATCTTCGGCCTGGAAAGCTGCGCTGGATCGGGATCACCCTCGCCGCCGTCCTCCTATTGAGTTGGGGGAGTCTGGCTGGATTTCAGGGTCCCTGCCTGACCACCGGCAAAGAGCTGCAGGCCAACCTGGCGGCGTTCAAAAGCAACGCCATCCTTAATGATCTTGGCTTCAATGGCAGCGCCACCCCCTGGAACGCCTACAAGGCCTTCCTCGGATCGCTCCCCCTCCGCCCGTCGGCACCGGCGCCATGGACATGGAAACATCCCCACCACCTCCGCCTGCACCTGCGGATCTACTCGCTGGTCACCCTGGCCGTCGCCGCCACCCTCGCGTTCCACGTCTGCTTCGTCGAAACCGAGCTCCTGCGCCGCGCCGTCCTCCTCCTCCTGCTCATGGTCATGGCCTCGCCGATCGGCGGCGACTACAAGCTCCTCCACCTCGCCACCGCTCTGGTGATCTGGCTCGCCGTGGCGACCCGGCGGCGGCACGACCTCTCTGCCACCCTCCTGCTGGCCTTCGCGTTGATTCCAAAAAAAGAAATCCTCCTTCCCTTCCTCGGCCCGACCGACAGCAACCTGGACGACGTCTCGATCGGCATCATTCTCACCCCCCTGGCTCTCCTCCTGACCGTCGTCCTGCTGGTCTGGGATGGATACGTCGGACAGAGCCGCAAATGGACCCGTCAACGCCTCCGCAACCTGCTCCCCTTCCTCACCCCCCGCTCAAATGCTCGAACAGCGAGCGCGACTTCGTCTTCTCCTTCCATCCCTCCAGCGACGGATTGAGCACCTTCGTGTAATGGGCCTCGGCCCCCTTGAAGTTCCCGCCGATCTCGCTGAGAATGCCGAGCATCAGCAGCGCCTCCTCCTGGTGCGGCCCCTCGGCGAGCTGCAGGAAAAGCTTCTCCGCCTCCTCGTAGCGCCGCTCGAAGACATAATACTTCGCCAGCTTCAGCTTCTCCTCATCGGTCAGCGGCCGTCTGTCGACGGTGGAGCGCTCGTGGGCGCGGGCGAAGTCGAACCGCTCCAGCACCTCGCGGATCGCCGAGCGGAGCTGCTCCGGCGTCACCGGCTTGGTGAGGAAATCGAGGGTGCCGCGCTGGATCGCCTGGATCACCGTATCGGTGGTGGCGTGGGCGCTCACCATCACCGCCGGCAGGCGGAGCTGCTGCTCCTGGAGCCGCTGGAGCACCTGGATTCCGTCGAGCCCGGGCATCCGCAGATCGAGCAGCATCAGGTCAAAGGGCCCCTGCCCGGCCTTGGCCACCGCCTCCGCGCCCGAGGCCGCCTCCTCCACCTCCCACTCCTCCGAGAGCAGGCCGTACCGGAAACTGAGCCGGATATTCGGTTCGTCGTCCACCACCAGAATGCGTCTTTTCATAACAAATATTCCTTAAATTTGACCCTTGCCACCATTGGCTCCCGATAACGTCTTCTTCTCCGGCTCGTCGAGCGGCAGGTCGCAATAAAACTCCGCCCCCTGCCCCGGCTCGCTGATCACCCCGATGTGCCCGTGGTGGGCCTGCACGATCTGCCGCGCGATGGAGAGCCCCAGCCCGGCCCCGCTGCGCGGCTGTCCCGGCACGCGGAAAAACTTGTCGAAGACCCGGCCCTGATACTCCGCCGGGACTCCCTCGCCCTCGTCGAGCACGCTGAAGCGGAGCAGGCGCCCGTCGATCGGGCAGACCCGCACCGTCACCACCCCCTGCTCCTGGGAATGCTTCACCGCGTTCTCGATCAGGTTGATGAAGACATGCTTCATCCGGACCCGGTCCATCGGCAGGCTCGGCAGGTGGGGATCGGCGTCGAGCTCCACCCGCACTCCCGCCCGTTCGGCCACCTCCGCCGTCTCGCCGGAAACCTCGCGCAGAATGTCGCCGGGCGCAACCAGGTCATAATGGAGCTCGTGCGAGGAATCCTCCAGCCGCGAGAGGTCGAGCAGGTCGTTGAGCGTCCGCAGCAGCCGCTCGGAATCCTCCCGGGCCACCACCAGCAGCTCCGATTGCTTCGGCGTCAGCGCCCCCAGCTTCTTCTCCAGCAGGATGTGGAGCGCCATCCGGATGCTGGTCAGCGGCGTGCGCAGCTCGTGGCTCACCGTCGAGACCAGGTTCGTCTTCACATCGTCGAGCAGCCGGAAGCGGGTGATGTCCTGGAGCACCACCGCCACCCCGTGCGGCGTCCGGTCCTGGTTCCACATCATCAACACCCGGGGGAGGAACGATTTCTCCTGCTCCGAGATCCGGTAGTAATAGGCGTCCTTGAAGGTCGAGGGGAGGTAATCCTGCCGCGTCTCCAGCACCTCGCCCACCTTCGTCGCCAGCTCCGGCGGCAGCCCCTCCGTGAAGCCGAGATCGTCGGCGAAGCGCTGCGCCGCCGGATTGCAGAGCCGGACCTGCCGTTCCCGGTCGAGGACGAAGATCGGGTCGGGGAACGTCGCCAGCGTCACCTCCATCGTCTGGTTGAGGTTGAAGATCTGCTCCGTCGTCGTCTGCCGGTAGGCGCGGAGCTGGCCCGCCATCGTGTTGAAGGAGGAGGCCAGCTTCCCCAGCTCGTCCTCGGAGATCACCGGCACCGTGATGTCGAGATTGCCCTCCCCGATCTTGCCGGTGAAATCGGTCAGGAGATGGATCGGCTCCAGCAGCGACTTGCCCAGCCGGTAGGAAGCGTAGCCCGAGATGAGGAGCGCCAGCGCCATCGCCACCAGCATGAAGTGGATCGAATCGGTGCTCTTGGCGCGGGCCACCCGGTCGGCGTCGAACATCGCCTGCTCGTTGATCTGCAGGATCTGCTCCGCCAGCTCGGTCACCAGCAGCGTCGAGTCCTGGATCTGCTGCCGGATCATCCGGTCGTCCGCCGGCGCCCTTGGCCCCGGCTTGAAGAACTGGTCGTAGAGATCGAAATAGGTCGTCAGCGCCACGTCGAAACGCCGCACCAAGTCGTGCTCGCTGCTGCTCGGCTGGGTGGCGCGCAAGACCTGCATCGCCTGGTCGATTACCACCCGGTTGTCGTAATAGAACGTCTTGTCGAAGGCCCCGCTCACCCCGCGGTCGACCGTGAAATAAGTGCCGTTGATCCGCGAGGTCGCCACCCGGACCTGGTTGATCGCCTTGATGTCCCGGTAATTGTTCTCCAGGACCTGATCGACCGCCGAGCCGAGATTGTTGAAAAGCCAGACCGCGTAGATGCCCACCGCGATCAGCAGCGCCATCAACGTCACCAGGCCGACCGAAAGACGCCATCTCAACATGGCAGTCCCCGGGCGTGGGAAAGGGAGGAAAGGCTCACGTCAGGAAGGGAGTGATGGCTCGGGTCCCGTTCAGAGTGCGAGTTTCTTTCGTTTCCGGTAGAGCGTGGCCGGATCGATCCCCAGCGTCTTCGCCGCCGAATCGAAGCTGGCCGATTGCGCCAGCACCAGGCGGATATGCTCCCGCTCCAGTTCCTCCAGCGTCGCCTTCGAGCCGAGGTCGACCCGCGCCTCCTCGGCGGAGTTGAAGTTCTCCGGCAGATCGTGCACCTCGACGCGGGCCCCGTTGCAGAGGATCACCGCCCGCTCCACCGCGTTGCGCAGCTCGCGGAGATTGCCCGGCCAGCCGTAGCGCTGCATCGCCTCGGACGCCTCGTCGGAGAACCCGTCGACCTTCTTCGCCGTCTGCTGGGCGAAGAACTGGAGATAATTCTCCGCAATCAGCATCAAATCCTGCTGCCGCTCGCGCAGCGCGGGCATCCGGATCGTGATCACGTTGAGCCGGTAGAAAAGATCCTCGCGGAAACGCCCGTCCTTCACCGATTGGCTCAGGTCGCGGTTGGTCGCGGCAATGATCCGGGCATCGGAGCGGCGCGGCTTGTTCTCGCCCACCCGCTCGTATTCCTTCTCCTGGAGGAGGCGGAGCAGCTTCGGCTGGATCTCCAGCGGGAGCTCGCCGATCTCGTCGAGGAAGAGGGTCCCGCCGTCGGCCGCCGCCACCTTGCCCCAGGTGTCCCCGTGCGCCCCGGTGAACGATCCCTTGAGATGGCCGAAGAGCTCGCTCTCCAGCAGTTCCCGCGAAAGGCTCGGGCAGCTCACCGTCACGAAGGCCTGGTCCTTGCGCAGGCTCTGCTGGTGGACGGCCCGGGCGATCACGCTCTTGCCCGTCCCGCTCTCGCCCAGGATCAGCACCGTCGCCGGGCTGGCGGCGGCGCGGAAGGCCGTCTCATAGGTCGCCTTCAGCCCCGGATCGCGGGTCGTCAGATCGGTCTCCGGCGTCGTCTTGGAGATGCGGGTCTCCAGCTCGGCCACCTTCCCCTCCAGCTTGCGCGCCTTGGTCACCTTCTGGATCACCTGCCGGAGCTGCTCCGGGGTGAACGGCTTCGAGACATAATCGAAGGCCCCCCGCCGCATCGCCTCGACCGCCGTCTCCACCGAGGCGTAGGCCGTGAAGACCACCACCGCCGTATGCGGCGCCACCTTCTGAATTTGTTTGAGGATCTCGAGCCCGTCCTCCCGGCCCAGCCGGACATCGAGGAAGATCAGCTCGTACGATTCCTCCGCCAGCTTCCGCAGCGCCAGGTGGCCGCTGTCGACCGAGTGGGCCTCGTGCCCCTCGGCCTCGACGGCCATGATGGTGGTTTTGCGGATATTGCTTTCATCGTCGACGATCAGGATGCGCATGGTCTGGTATTAAAAAAATCGGTGAAAAAACGGAAGACGATCGGGGAGCCGGCCTCAATGGGGATTGGATCGGAACAAAATCGCCGCCGAGAGAAAAAGCACCGCAAAGACCACCGCCAAAACCTGGACGATCCATCCGGCGGTCCCCGCCAACCCGCTGAAACCAAAAACCGCCAGGAAGAGGGCAGTCATCCAGAGGATCACCGTCCACTCGGAAAAAGGTCGATGTTTGAGAGCTTTCAAGGCGTATTTATAAGCCGCCGCTATGCCATTTGCACGATTTCGCACGACAACCCGTTGATAACAAAATGGATACTATTCTCACCCTACCTCATCTCCCCCTCCCTAATCTCCTCAAAATCATGCAGATTGCAATCATGCATCTTGCGATACGCACCGATTCCCCTCCGCAAGCCCGCTTTTCGCCCCGCCGATCCTCTCTTAAAAACCAATCATGCCGAGCGACTTACACCTCCCGCTTTTCCCTTGGCATCTCAACCGCTCCGCCTCAGGGATGAACCTTCCCGCCCTTCTCCGCTTGGCCGCCGCCGCGATGGCCCTCGCCTCCCTCGCCGGTTGCAACCGCGCCACTCCGCCGCCCGCCACCCCTCCTCCGGTCAACGCCTCCGCCGCCGACCCGATTCCGCCCGCCCCCGCCACCGAGCAAACCACCAACGCGGTCAGCAACTACACCCAGAACCCCACCGCCGCCAACCAAGCCCAAGTCGACGCCGCCTTCACCCGCCTCGACGACCAGATCCACCAGCTTCAGGACCGCGCCGACCGGCAATCGGGCCCCCGGAAGGCCGACACCCAGGCCCAAATCGACGCCCTCAAGCAACGCCGCGACGACCTCCGCCATCAATACGACCAAGCCAAGTTCGACCGCCTCCAAGCCGACACCTCCAGCCTCCTCGACCAAGCCGGCCAATCAATCCAAACCGGCGCCAACGCCGTCGGCGACGCCGCCAAAGCCACCGGCAACACCATCAAGAATACGGTGAATGGCAACGCGGATTGAACGCCCCCTCTCCTTACGGCTTCGGGATAACCTGATAGCCGGTCGGGACGGCATTGGTCCCCTCCTGAGAGATTCGTTCCAACTGCCGCTTCTGTTCCGGGTTGAAGGCCCAATCGGCCTTGGCCAGAAGACTCTTGGCAAGCGAGGCGTGTTGCCGATGGCGAATATCCTGGGGCAATTCGTTGGGCTCAGGATAGGTGCCGTCGATTCTGGACAGGGCGGCAACGATGGCCGGAATATCCCGTTCACCCCCCTTGTCGAGCAGGAGGCGAATCGCCCCCATCACCACATCCTCGTCCGCATCCTCCAATGCCTGGAGAACCACCGGCTTGGCCAGTTCCGTCCACTGCGTCGTCAACACCCCTTCGAGCAGGTAGGCATAGCAACGGGTCTCCTGGCGCGAGTGCAAGGTATGGACAAGAGCGTCGACTCCCGCCTGTGGATCAGAGCGGATCCAGAACTTGAGAACATCGTTCTCCACCTCGCATTCCCAGTTCCCAGCCCGGGGCCGATAAAAAGCGATGACATCGGGCAGGAGACCGGGAGTCCCATAACGTTCGATCAGCGGCAGCAACAGCGACGGATCGCTGGCAGGATCTTTCAGCCGCGCTCGAAATAGAGCATCCAGCTCCGGCATGGGCGCCCTCGGCATGGAAAGCCAGGGAACCAGGGCAAACCCGGAATCCTGCCTCTCGTGGATATAGAGCGATTTTTCCCGCCCGATATCTTCGAGGATCAACGGACGAGCCGCCTCCGGATCGATCCCCTCCAAGATCGCCAATGCCTTGCCGTTGCCTTCAGGAACCGCCGCCGCCCGCCGCACCAGAGGCAGGAAATCCTTTCCCCCCATGTCGTCCCAGAACGTAAAAAGAAAATCCTCCTGCTCCCGGGAAAGCTCCAGTTGGTGATCGACGATCTCCGCCCGATCCACGGGATTGTTCGTGTTCCGAATGAAGAGGCTCCAGGCGTTCTGAATCACCTCTTCCTTCGTCAAACCGCCCGGAGCCGCCGTTGCGGTATAGATCCGATCACCCAGGTGATAGCCCGAATGCTCCCATGCGGGCAAAGGAACTCCGCTCGCGTCGAATTCCGAAGTTTCGACCAATCCCCAGTCCGAAAGCTCGAAAGTATTCGTCAATGAACTCGACCCGTTAAACCATCCTTCCAAGGTCAGCCGGGTTCCTTCCTGATTCAACCAAGCCGAAACACTGAGAACTCGATGTCCCGTATTGAAGATGCCCCCCTGTTCAAACCGTCCCTGCGCGTCGAAAAGGTAGTAACTGGCACTCCCTGCGCCGGGAGAAACCATCATGGGCTGATTATTGAGGATCAATGTATGGGGCCTTCCCTGTCGATCCCGTAGAATGCCAACGCATAAATTCTCAGTGTCCATGGCCACAAGGAAAGGAACCTCCGCATCGGCCCGCGCCCGCAATTCCCAGACCTGAGGGAAATTCTCCTCCTTGCTCAAGAGCGCATTGAAGGCCACATCCCAGGGATCGGTCGGATGCGGCTTGAATATCTGCGAATCGGCAGGAGCGGGACGATGCTCCCTTAAAAACGCCAGGAGCTCGGAACTGGATCGGGCATCGGAATGCCGCCATCCGAAATCGACCCGGATCGCATTGCTTTCCGCATCGTACTCCCACTTCACCTCCATCAGGGGGCAGATTTTATCCAGATACTTTCGGACGGAGGGGTAACGGGCAGGTTGCAGGAAAAAATGCATGCTGGGATTACCGATCTCCATCCAACGCCGAAATTCGGCGGAAGGAATGACCCGCTGTCCCGTCGCGGACTGCAGCGGCTCAAAGACTGTTTCAGGAAGCCCTGAATCGGCCTTGGGCATCGATACCGGCCGATCCAAAAAGGCCGCTGCCGCCGCCTTTTCCTCCAACGAGGCGGGAGCGCCCCCTACCGGCAACCATCCCAAGCCGAAGCCCAGAATGAAAAAAGAAAAAGCGCCCACTCCTCGAATCACCCGCAGTCTTCCCATCCGCAAAGCCTAGAATCTCCCCTCCACTTGTCCACACGGACGCAAGGCAGCTCCCCTCGCCTTGATTGCGAAGCCGCTTCCCCCATGGTATCGATAAGGCATGAGTTCTCCGGCATCCACGCCCTGCCCCGATTTCACCCCCTTCGCCCGGCAGATGGAGGCCGCCGGAGTCGCCCCCGCCTCGATCAGCGCCTTCCGCCGCAGCTACGAACTCCTCGCCAAAGGAGAGACCGGCCAGATCCCGGAAAATTCCATCCTCCCGGTCGATGACCTGCCCGCCGCCCCCGGCATCCTCCCCGACGCCGCCCGCACCCGCTGGCTGCTGGAGCGGACCTGCCTGCTCAAGCTCAACGGCGGCCTCGGCACCGGCATGGGCCTCGACGGCCCCAAATCGCTCCTCGAGATCAAGGAGGGCCTCACCTTCCTCGATCTGATCTGCCGCCAGGTGGAGAACGAGCGCCGCCGCTTCGGCGCCCTCGCCTTCCTCCTGATGAACAGCTTCAGCACCAGCGCCGAGACCCTCGCCTTCGTCCGGCAAAAGTACCCGTCCCTGGCCGGAGCCCATCCCACCGACTTCGAACTCCTCCAGGACAAAGTCCCCAAGGTCGATGCCGCCACCCTCGCCCCCGCCCAATCTCCCGGCGATCCCGACCTCGCCTGGTGCCCCGCCGGCCACGGCGCCCTCTACGCCGCCCTCTCCGGCAGCGGCCAGCTGGCGGAATTGCTCAGCCGGGGCATCCGCTACCTCTTCGTCAGCAACGCCGACAACCTCGGCGCCACCCTCGACCTCTCGCTGCTCGACGACTTCGCCGCCTCCGGCGCCCCCTTCCTGATGGAGGTCACCGCCCGCACCGCCGCCGACCGCAAGGGCGGCCACCTCTGCCGCGACCGCGCCACCGGCCACCTTTGCCTCCGCGAAGTCGCCCAATGCCCCGCCGCCGATCTCGCTCCCTTCCAGGACATCGGCAAGCACCGCTTCTTCAACACCAACAATCTCTGGATCGACCTGGAACAGCTCCGCGCCGCGCTCGAAAAACAGGGCGGCTCGATACCCCTCCCGGTCATCTTCAACGCCAAGACCGTCGATCCCCGCGATCCCGCCTCCGCCAAGGTGATCCAGCTGGAGACCGCCATGGGCGCCGCCATCGAGGCCTTCGACGGCGCCCGCGCCGTCATCGTCCCCCGCACCCGCTTCCTCCCGGTCAAGACCACCAATGAACTCCTCGCCCTCCGCTCCGACGCCTACGGCCTCAACGCCGAGTGTGAGCTCCGCCTTGAAACCTCCAGCGGAGAGCCGCCGCTCGTCGATCTCGATCCCGCCCACTACAAGCGGATCGACCAGCTCGACGCCTTGACCGCCATCGCCACCCCTTCCCTCGCGGCCTGCCGCCGCCTCCAGATCAAGGGCCCCATCGTCTTCGACGATGACATTATCTTCGAGGGTGAAGTCGAGATCATCAATCCCTCGGCGGAAAGGCGGCAGCTCCCGCCGGGACGGTATGAGAACCGGCGGGTTGAGGTTTAGATTGTAGCGATCGGTTCCGCCTTTTGGGGCTGTCGCCCCTTGCCCCGCTTCGATCGGGGATGGTCGCCGAGTCTGAGTCTATTCTACCACGCGGACGCGAGGAGCGCGGGAGAGCGGGCTCCTGGGTTTCAGGTGGCACGTGTCATCGGTAGATCGAACGCGTTGACTATGGGCGGGCCGGGATGCACGGGGGCAGCTTGTACAATGTAAAGGGGTTCCCCCTTTAGATTCCCCCCAGAGTCGACTGGTCACCTCTATGGGAGCCGAGCCGTGAGCTTGCTCTTAAAACCCGACCGTCCCCGCTGGCCCCAGGTCCGCCGCCTTTTCCTTCCGGCCGCTCGGATCGAAGAGGACGATGTTCATCTTCCGAAAAACATTCGGCCCGTCGTAGCCGCCCTCCTGCTTCCAGGTCAGCGTACGGGCCAGATTATCCCAGGTGAAGGTCGTCTTGCGGACGCTTCCCTTCAGGTAGTCGTAGGAAACGCCGTCGTCCTCCACCAAGGTGAAAGCGGCGTCCTGCCCCGGATAAATCCGAAGCTCCAGCGGGCCGCCCGGCAATTGCTCCACATCCTGGACCACCGGGCCCAGCGGGAGAATCGTGCCGAAACGGACGTAGAGCGGGATCTCGTCGAGCGCGGCGGTGACCGCAAGCGTCTGGCCCTTGGAAAAGATCTTCGTCCCGTCGAAGGAGATCATGTCGTCGGGAAAATAGACCTGCCGCGCGCCGCCTTCGGCCAGGATCGGCGCCGCCATCAGGCCCGATCCCATCAGCCATTGATCGGCGAGATCGGCGACGTTCGGATCGCCGGGAAACTCCATCGCCAATGGCCGCATCAACGGCAGCCCGCTTTCATGGGCGAGATGCGCGAGGCTGTAGTAATAGGGGACGAGCTGGGAGCGGAGATCGAGCGCCTTGCGGATCGCATCCTCCACCTCCGGGCCGGAGAGCCAGGGGAAGTGGGGCGGGATATCCTGGGTCGAATGGGCCCGCATCACCGGGAAAAAGACCCCCGCCTCCATCCAGCGGGCGAGCATCTCGGGCGGCGTCGGCCCCCGGGCGTGAGGATGATCGGCCGTCGGCGCGGGGACCCCCTTGAATCCACCGATGTCGCAGGTCGAATAAGGCATTCCCGCCAGACTCCAATTCAGGAGATCGGTCGGGGTCCGCGCCAGCGCCTCCCAGGACGAATCGATGTCTCCGGTCCACGCGGCGACTCCGAACCGCTGCAAGCCGGGCTGGAAGGCGCGATTGACGCTCCAATGACGGGCATTGGGCCGGTATTTCGCCAAGGCGTCGGCTTCGGCCTGGTTCCAGAAATAATATCGGGTGTAGCTCGTTTCCCCCTCGTCATTCCACCACCCCGCGGCCCCGCTCTCGATCATCGGCTCCAGCTGCCGCCCATACCATTTGCGGACGTCGGGATTCGCGAAATCGATGCCCCGGGCGTCGAAGCGCTCCCCCTTCTCCCCGTTCTTGCCCGCCACCCGGATCCACTTCCGATCGCGCAACATCGCCAGCGTCTCGCGATCGCCGATCCGCGGCTTGCGGATCGGGACGACATGGATCCCCTGCGCGGCGTACGCCGCGATGTCCTTCGCCGGATCAGGAAAGAGCCGCGGATTCCAGGCGAAGTCGGGAAAGCGGTCGGTCCCTTCGGGCGGCAGCAGGTAATCGGGCGTGGCCGTGTAGGCCTCGAAATCGAAGATGAAGGCATCGACCGGCAATTGCTGGTCGCGGAAGGTCTTGAGCGTGTCGTCGATGTAGGCCTTGTCCTTCCAACCCCAGCGCGATTGCAGGTAGCCGAAGGTCCACTCCGGCGGGACCAGCGGATGGCCGCTCAGATCGGCATAGCTGCGGGCCGCCGCCTGCAGATCGGGAGCCGGCATTAGATAGAGCGTCAGCGTCCGGCCGGGAAAGAGCCAGCCGACCCCGCCGCCGGAGGAATCGGCCTGCCACTTGGCCGGCTGCTCGTCGTCCGAAGTGACGCCGAAGGCCGCATAGCCCGCCGGGGACCAATAATAGGGAATCGCCGCGATCCCGTTGCCCAAGTGCGAGTCGCCGTGCGATTGCAGAAGGTTGGCCTTCCTATCGCCGTTGCCGCTGCCATAGGCCAGGAAGGGCGGCGCATAGGGCTGGGAAGAGCCGATCTGCAAACCGACTTGGGCGGCGCCGGAAGCGTCATTTTGCAGGACGGCCGGATTCCCCTCGGCAACGAGGACCGCTCCCTCGGCGTTCTGCAGGGTCCAGCTTCCGTTGGTCGAATCGACCAGCAACTCTCCCGCGCCCGTCTCGATGCCCACCACCGTCCCCTCGTGAATCGCCTGCCAGGAGACCGGCGGCGCCTCGGCGGCGAGAGCAATGAAGAGGCTGGAGGACCGGGCCTGAGGCTCATTGCCATTGCCGAAAGTCACGCTCAGGCAGAAAGCGCCGGGGGTGGCCGCCTCCGCCCGGATACGGGCATCGCCGATCGTAACGAGAATCCCAGTCGGCGTATCCTCGACGGCGGCCCGGCAAAGGGAGGCGCCCCCCAGGAAATGAACGGCGAGAAGGAGAAGCCTCCATCGTGAGGTGAAAGCCCGCATCCGATGACCCTTGCTCTTCCTGGACGAAGATTCAAGACGATACCAAAAAAAGCGGGCTTAACCGATGAAGGTTAAGCCCGCGATCTAAAGGGAACGCTCTCCCAACTTACGCCGTCATCAGAACCGGCGGCCGATCGAGATCTCCGGCCCGAAGGCGTCGATCGCCCGGTTCGGGAACTGCGGCTCGGAAAGCCCGGCGTTGGAGAAGTGGGTGTAATTCACGCCGACCCGGGTGAACCAATCCTGGTTGATGTCGTAGCGGGCGCCGCCGCCGACCCCGAAGGTGAAGTTGAAATCCTGGCCGAGGCCGTGGGGACCGCTGCCGTCGGTGTAGGGAGAGGAATCGGCGAAGCCGAAACCGACCAAGCCCTCCACATAGGGAACGACCTTCCAACCCGGCTGGACGAAGTTGTAGCGGGGCCCGATGTTGACGCCGAGGATCCGCGACTCGACCCCGTGGGGAACGGCGTAGCCGTAGCCCTGGAAGAGGAACTCGGTGTAACCGCGCAACAACCCCCAGAAGACGTCGTCGAGAGAGACATCGTCGATCTTCAGGGCGGCGGTGAGCTGGGCGGGGACGAGGGTATAGTCGTCGAGCTGGGACTCGCGGACATTGGAGAACTGGATACCGGTGCCGAGTTCGAGGGACCAATCGCGATTGTCGGGAGCGGTGGCGTCCTTATCGACCGCCAGCTCTTTGGGAACCGTCGTGGTGGTGGTGGTGTCGCCCGCATGGAGCAGGGCGCCCTGTAAGCCAATGAAGGCCAAGGTTCCGCAGAAGATTGAGAGGCCGAGCTTTTTCACAGGGCGAAGTTAACGAAGCATCACGAAACCGCAACCAGAATTTCATGGCAATTTCGTGGCAATTGCATGGTTTTCCATCTCTGTTTGTTTGAAACGGAATGAGTTGGAGGGCAAGGACACTCCCTCCCCCGGCTTGCGGGCGCAAAAAAGGCCGCATCCTTTCGGAAGCGGCCTTTTTTGCAGGGAGCGATTCTTTACTGATCGTCGATGCTGGAGAATCCACGGGCCGCCGGGGCGCTGGTGGGAAGGGACTTCGAGGGAGCGCCGTCGCGCTTGGCGCGGATCTTCTCGTCGGTGACTTCCATCTCGACCTGGCCCTTGAGGAGCGCGCCGTCGTTGATGACCACCCGGGGCGCCTTGATGTCGCCGACCATGATGCCGTTGGGCATGATCTCGACCTTCTCGGTCGCGGTGATGTTGCCGGAGACCGCCCCCTCGATGGTGATGCTGTGGGAGCTGATGTCGGCGTTGACCACACCGCTCTCCTTCACGTAGATCGTGCTCTCAAGCTGAATCTTGCCTTCGACTTTGCCTTCGATCGTCAACGCCTCATCGCCTTGGATGTCGCCTTTGATGATGATGGTCTTGCCGATTACGGTCTGGGTTTGCTCTGGTGCCATGGATTCCTTTGGGGTTAGTTGAAAGAGGTGGGAAAGTAGGGGGAAAAAAGTAGGGGAGAAAGTCGGATTTCCTTAGGGGGATTTCAGTAGGTTTTACTGAGAGCGCATGGTTGAGGAAGTGCCGAAACAAGTCAACGTTAAATCGGCGGTCCCGGTCGGCAAAGTCGGGCCGAGCGGCGGCGGGACGGCAGGTGCGCCCTTCCCAAAGCGCGTAACAGGATCTAAACTGCTCCCGCATGGAACATCATCTTCTCATGACCCTCGCCGGCGGCCTGGCCGCCGCGCTGGTGCTGGGATACATCACCCTGCGGCTCGGCCTTTCGCCGATCGTCGGCTACCTGCTGGCCGGGATCCTCATCGGGCCGCACACCCCGGGATTCGTGGGGGACGAGAAGCTCGCCTCGGAAATGGCCGAGATCGGGGTGATCCTCCTGATGTTCGGGGTCGGGCTCCAATTCCACCTTCACGAATTGATCGCTGTGCGGAAGGTCGCCGTGCCGGGAGCGCTCTTCCAGATCGCGGCGGCCACGGCGCTGGGGGCGGTGGCGGGCCACGCCTTCGGCTGGAGCTGGACGGGCGGAATCTTCTTCGGCATCGCGATCTCGATCGCCAGCACCGTCGTCCTCATCCGGGTTCTGGCCGATCAGGGCGCGCTCCAGCGGCCGGAGGGGCGGATCGCGATCGGCTGGCTGGTGGTGGAGGATCTCTTCACCGTCCTGGCGCTGGTGCTCCTCCCCGCCATCCTCTCGGGCGAGGGCCAGGGAAACCTCGGCTGGACGCTGGCGCTGGCGGTCGGAAAACTGGCGCTGCTGGCGGCGCTCCTCTTCATCGCGGGCAAGCGGGCGATCCCGTGGATCCTCCACCGGGTCGAGGCGGCGGGGCAGGAGCTCTTCATGCTCGCGGTGCTGGTGCTGGCCCTGACCATCGCGATCGGCGCGGCGAAGTTCTTCGGCGCCTCGATGGCGCTGGGGGCCTTCCTGGCGGGAATGGTGATCGGCCAATCGCCCTTCGCCACCCGGGCCGCCTCGGAGGTCCTGCCCTTCCGCGACGCCTTCGCCGTCCTCTTTTTCGTCTCGGTGGGAATGCTCCTCGATCCGTCGCAACTCCCGCAGGAATGGCCGCTGATCGCCGTCACCATGGCGATCATCCTGCTCGGGAAACCGCTGGCCGCCCTGCTGGTGACCCGGGTGCTGGGCCAGCCCTTCGCGGTCGGCGTCTCGATCGCCGCCTCGCTGGCGCAGATCGGCGAGTTCTCCTTCATCCTCGCCGTGCTGGGCCGAAACCTGGGCGTCTTGCCCCCGGAAGGGATGAACATCCTGGTGGCCGCCTCGATCCTCTCGATCACCCTCAACCCCCTCCTCTACCGCTGGGCGGGACCGCTGGCGGCCTGGGCGGCGCGAAAGCCGGGGCTCGACCGCTGGCTGAATCCGCCGACGGCGCGCGCTCCGATCGTGAAATAGAGGGCGCCCGCTCAGGCCGCCTGCTGTAATTCGGCAGGCCGGCTCTCAACCCGACGAGCCGAGTAGTTCGACGATTGCATCGCGCCGGAAACACATTCCTGGGCGTAGGTGATCAGGTGATGGGCCACCATCGCCACCTGGAAAATATTCTCGATATTCCCCAATTTCGCCTGGGCGATCGCCATCTTCCAGAACTGTTCCCGGTAATTGCCGCGAATGCCGATCCGCCAGACGATGCGGAGGAGGATCGAGAGCGCGCGGAGAAGATTCTTCGGCGTGGCCTGCTTCCACGGCTTCGCCGGGCCGAGGCGGTGGGGATAGGTGTGCTCGATATTGTATTGGTAGCGGGCGTAAAGCTGCTCGGGCGAAAAGATGTGACCGATGACCCGGCGCCAATCGGTGACCACATCCTCATAGGGCCGGAGAAACTCGATGTTCGAATCACGCCCCGCCGCATCGCCCAGGAGCCGCCCCGCCTTCTCCAACCGGTCGTAGAGAGGGGTATGCGGGAGGGCGTAGAGAATATTCACCGTCATGATCGGAATCCCCGAGAGCTCGGCAAAATCGATCAGCGCCTGCGGAGTCTTCGGCGTATCGGTGTCGAGGCCCATGATGATCCCGGAGGCAACCTCGAGACCGTAACTGTTCATCTTCCGGACCGCCTCGAGGATGGGGGAACGAAGATTCTGCCCCTTCTTGATGAAGCGGAGCGCCTCGGGCTCGGGCGTTTCGATCCCGCAAAAGACACTGACGAAAAAGGCCTCCCGCATCAGCTCGAGGATCTTGGTATGGCCCGACATGTTGAGCGTCGCCTCGCAGGCCAGGCGGACCTGATAATCGCGCTTCTTCTGCCAGGCGATGAGATGGGGAAGAAGCTCCTGCGCCGCCTTGGGATTGCCGATGAAATTATCGTCGACGAAATAGACCGAGACCGCCCCGCCGTCGGCCAGCGCATCGAGCTCGGAGATGATCTGCTCCGGCGTCTTCAGGCGGGGATTGCGCCCGTAGAGGCCGGGAATGTCGCAGAACTCGCAGGTGTAGGGGCAGCCGCTGGAAAACTGGACGCTGCCGAGGAGATATTGGCGGACATCGATGAGATGATAGGCCGGAGAGGGAAACTCGGCCATGGGAAGCCGGTCGATCGTGCGGAAGATGATCTGCTTTTCAGGCCGCGCCACCGAGTCATCGAGCGCCTGCAGCAGCCGCACCGTGCCGTCCCCCGCCTCGCCGCAATGGAGATAATCGGCCGTCGGATAATACTCGGGAGCGGCCGAGACCGAAGGACCGCCGAGCGCGACCGGCTTCCCGGCGCGATGCGCCCGCTCGATCAGATCATGGATCTTGTCCCGCTGGATATGCATCCCCGAGGTGAAGACAATATCGGCCCAGGCCAGCTCCTTCGGAGTGATCGCGCGGATGTTCTCATCGACGAACTTGACCTCCCACTGCCTCGGCAGCAACGCCGCGATCAGCAGGATGCCCTGCGGGGGCATGAAGGCCTTGACGTTCCCCATCAGGGGAAAGGCGTGGTTGAAGGTCCCGAAGGAATGGCTGTAGCGGGGAAAGACCAGGAGAATCCGGCGGCGCTGGCGCGGCACGAAATCGCGGAGCGAGGGAACCGGCAAGGCGGCGGCAGTCGGGGCGGACTCGACCATCGCCCAATATACCCGAGGCCCACCCAATGTCTAATCGCGGGACCCCCGGGCCGCCCGGGCCAATGACCCGGACGGCGACAAAAAACGGAATGATCCGATGATTCTAACCGCCGGCAACGGCGGGGAGAGCGGGCGCGCCCAACTTGATGAGAATCGCGGAAGCCGCAGGGACGGTGACGTGGAAAACCCCATCGGCCTTGGCCTCCCCGCTGGCGGCGGGAACGGCATGCCAGGCCCCTTGCCATGTTCCGCTATTCTGGATGGGAGCGCCGCCGAGTGTCATCCCCTCCTTGACCGAGACATCGTTATTGGGGGCCTGCAGATCGATCTCCTGGGCACTGTTGTAGGCGGCGGCATAAGCGGCGGCGGCAGCGCCGAGATTGAGCGCGACCTCGGCGTCGCGGGCGCCCGCATCGTGCTCCTTGTTGATGAGGGTGACGTAGAGGGCGCGGTCGTCGCCGAGGAAGGCATAGGCGGTCAGGTTCACCGCCGGATCGGCGCTGGCGACCGTAACGGGAACCGAGCGTCCATGCGCCCCGAGATCGAACAGCTTGATGCCATAGGCGATCGGATGGGCCAGGTAGCCATCGTCGGCGCTGGTGAAGGAGGCGTAGCGGCAGGGGGCGCTGTTTTGCCCCGCCGCGACCTGGTCGCCGTTATGGAAGTTCACCCCGATCGTCTGGTGCGAGGCCCAGAAGTGGAGATAGTCGAGGCCCCAGAGCGCGGCGGCGAAGGAGTCGCTGACATCCTTGGCTCCGCCGTTGTAGAAATTGTTCGCCTCCTCCATCCGGTAAGGAAGATGGGAATCGGCGAGCGGAGGGACCGCCAGATCGTAATATTTCTGATACTTCTCCTGAATCCAGGCGGCCGAGAGCAGCGTGTCGCGGCCCACAACGGGGTCCTTGACGGCGCCGCCCGCGCCGCCCGAATACTGGTGCTGGCAGATGAAGTCGATCTTCCCCGTCGGCCCGTAGATCGCGGCCATCTTGACCGACCAGTTCTCGTCATGATTGGAGGTCAGGCTCGGGCCGCAGAATTTCGCGTCGGGGACGGCGGTGCTGATCGCCGTGAAGAGCGGCTCCCAATCGCGGAAGTACTTCTCGGTGCTCCCGATGAAGACATCGGGCTCGTTGCCGATCGAGAAGCACTCGAGGGACGCGGCGTACTTGTCGTAGATATACTTCGCCTGCGCCGCCTCGGAGGCGGCGTCGCCCTGGCGGAGGCGGAACGAATAGATCACCTTCACTCCCGCCGCCTGGGCGAAACCGAAGAGGTTGTCGATGTCGGCCTGCCCGGGGATCGGAACCTTCAGGTTGTCGACTGTGTTTCCGCCGATCCGGAGCGACTTGATTCCGAGGGTCTTGAACATCGCGATCAGCGGCGCGTTGTCGGGGCTGAAATAATACTTCCCATCCTCCGGCTCGATCCGCTGCGTCTCGAAGCTCAATCCGATGAAATCGGGCGAGACCGGCGCGGCGGCGGCATTGGCCGGATCGAGGGTCACCGTGACGGGAGCCCCGGCGGCCTGGGCGGCGGAAAGGCCGGGCGCGATCAGCGAGAGGCCCAGGCAGAATATTCGGATGAAGCGAGGCAGGGGATGGAGGGTGGTTTTCATAAGGAGGTTCGGGAATCAGGCCGGGATAGTGGGGGTATCCAAACGGAGAGGAAGAAAGCGGGGCGTCAACAGGTGATGGACCCCGAAGGCGAGGAGATAGGCGATGCCGCAATAGCCGAAGAGGAGGCCATAGCTGCGATGGGCGCCCACCGCGCCGTAGTCGTCGAGCAGGGCCCCGCAGAGGAGGGCAAAGCCGATCCCGCCGACCGAACCAGCCATGCTGCCGATGCCGATGACAGAGCCGAGCGCCCGCTTGGGAAAAATATCGGAGACCACCGTATAGAGCGTGGCCGACCAGGCCTGATGGGCAGCTCCGGCCAACCCGATGAGCATCACGGCAGCCCAGACCGGCGCATTAGAGGCGAAAATGACCGGGAGGACGAGGAGGGCGAAGGCGAAGAGGGCGGTCTTGCGCGCGGCGGTGACGCTCCACCCCGCACGGAGGAGACGGCCGCTGAGCCAGCCGCCGCCGAGGCTGAGGACCGTGATCAGACCATAGATGCCGATGAGATCAGGCCAGCTGTGCTTGAGATCGAGACCCCGGGTTTTCTTGAAATAGTCGGGCAGCCAAATCAGGAAAAAATACCAGACCGGATCGGTCAACAGCTTGGCGGCGACATAGGCCCAGGTTTCGCGGTGACGGAGGAGGACGGCCCAGGAGAGCGGCGGCGCGAAGGGAGTGCCCTCCTCCGCCCCGCCTCCGGCAATCAGGGCCAGCTCCGCCGGAGAGACGGCGGGATGCTCCTCGGGCGGCGCATAAACCCGGGTCCAAAAGACGACCCAGACCAGCCCCGCCGCCCCGGCGACGACGAAGGGAGCGCGCCAACCGTACTGATCGGCAAGCCAGGGGACGACGGCGGGAGCGATCAGCGCCCCGGCATTGGCGCCCGAATTGAAGAGAGCGGTGGCCAGGGCCCGCTCAGCCCGGGGAAACCATTGGGCGACGGTCTTGACGGCGGCGGGGAAATTCCCCGCCTCGCTGAAGCCGAGGAAAGAACGGGCCCCGATAAAACCGCCGATCCCGCCGACCAAGGCATGACTCCCCGCCGCCAGACTCCAGAGAAAGACCGAGAGCCCATAGCCGAGCTTCACCCCGAATCGATCGACGAACCACCCGAAGGCGAGCAGGCCGCAGGCGTAAGCCGCCTGGAAAAAGGCGTTGATGGTGCCGAAGGCGGTGTTGCTCCACCCCATCTGCTGGTCGAGCAAGGGCTTGAGCAGCGAGAGGATCTGGCGATCCATATAATTGATCGCGGTCGCCAGGAAGAGGAGGAGGCAGATCACCCAGCGAAAGCGGGGCAGGGTTGCGGCGGCGGAAGGAGTCATCCTGCGGTCAATATTTAGCAATTTTATGCACTAAAAAACCGTTCCGGTCTACAGAAAGCTCGAATGCACCCAATTCTGCTCAAGATGACAGGCAAAAAGGGTTTGACCGTGGACGGGAGAGAGCCGCACCCTTCCCCGAATTTTTAATCACCCATGAGTTCCACCTTCAGAGTCGGCATCGTCGGTTGCGGCAACATCAGCAAAGCCTACCTGGAGGGGACCCAGAAATTTCCCGTCCTCGAATTGGCCGGGGTGGCCGATCTCGACCTGAGCCGCGCCGAGGCGAAGGCCGCCGAATTCTCGACCAAGGCCTACACCGTCGAGAACCTGCTGTCCGAAAAGGGCGTCGACCTGATCGTCAACCTGACCGTCCCGAAGGTCCACGCCACCGTCAACCAGGCCATCCTGGAGGCGGGCAAGCACGCCTACGTCGAAAAGCCGTTCGCGCTCCAGGTGGCCGATGGCCGCGCCGTCATCGATCTCGCCAAGGCCAAGGGCCTGCGGGTCGGTTGCGCGCCGGACACCTTCCTGGGCGGCGGCATCCAGACGGCGCGGAAGCTCCTCGACGACGGCGCCATCGGCGAGCCCCTCGGCGCGGTCGCCAACATGGCCGGACGCGGGCCCGAGGGCTGGCATCCCGATCCCGAGTTCTTCTACCAGATCGGCGGCGGACCGATGCTCGACATGGGCCCCTATTACCTCACCGCCCTGGTCAACCTCCTCGGCCCCATCCGCCGGGCGACCGGCTCGGCCCGCATCTCCTTCCCGGAGCGGACCGTCGGCAGCGGCACCAAGAAGGGGAACAAGATCCGGGTCGAGATCCCCACCCATTATGCCGGCGTCTACGACTTCGTCTCCGGCCCGGTGGCCTCGTTGAACATGTCGTTCGACGTCGCCGCCCACACCCTCCCGATCATCGAGATCTACGGAACCGAGGGAACCCTCCGCGTCCCCGATCCGAACACCTTCGGCGGCATCGTCCAGGTGCGCGGCCTCGATGAAAAGGAATGGCGGGACATCCCCCTCACCCACAGCGACCTCGTGACCCGCAGCATCGGCGTCGCCGACATGGCCACGGCGATCCTCAACAACCGCCCCCACCGGGTGAGCGGCGAGTTGGCCCTCCACGTCCTCGAGGCGATGCTGGCCGTCCAGGTCGCCTCCGAGCGCGGCACCCACGTCCTGATCGAGAACACCGTCACCCGTCCGAAAGCCCTGCCGACCGGCCTGGCCCTCGGCGAGATCGACGCTTGACGCGGAGTGTGGGGTCAAAGATCGGCGATCGCATGATCCCCATCCGCCACAACCTCTTTCCCGGCGGCAAGTCGAAGGCGCTCACCCTGAGCTACGACGACGGGCCGATCCACGACCGGAGGCTGGTCGAGATCTGCAACCGCTACGGATTGAAGGGGAGCTTCCACCTCAATTCGGGCTTCCTCGACCACGAAGGCAAAATCCCCCCAGGGGAAATCGCCACCCTCTACCGTGGGCACGAGATCTCGGCCCATAGCGTCACCCACCCCTTCCTGGAGCAGCTTCCCCGGCAGCAATTCGCCCAACAGATCCTCGACGACCGCCGGGCCTTGGAAGCGCTGGCCGGCTATCCGGTGCGGGGCATGTCCTACCCCTTCGGCACCTACGACGCCGCCATCGTCGCCGCCCTGCCGGGCCTGGGAATCTGCTACGCGCGCACCGTCGAGAGCCATGGCCGGTTTTCCCTGCCGGAGAATCCGCTCCTCTGGCACCCCACCTGCCATCACAAGCAGATGGTCGAGCAGCTCGATTCCTTCCTGGCCGAAAACCGCCACCAGAGCCCCCGCCTCCTCTACGTCTGGGGCCACAGCTACGAATTCCACAACGATAACAACTGGGAACTGCTCGAAACCTTCGGCGCCCGGGTACAGGCCGCCGCAGCGGAGATCTGGTTCGCCACCAACATCGAAATCATCGATTACCTCGACGCGGTGAAGCGGCTCCGGATCTCGGCGGACGGCAGCCTGGTCGAGAACCCCTCCCTCCAGCCCATCTGGATCACCTGGAACGGCCAGCCCCGGGAGATCCAGCCAGGCGAATTGGCCCGGGCCTAGGGCCAATCTACATTCAGCTCATCCAAAGGATGGAAGCGGCGAGATGGAGGGAAGCCATGAAGTGGATAGTCTTGCGATCGTAGCGGGTGGCGATGCGACGGAAGATTTTGAGGCGGCCGAAACAGCGTTCGATACGGTTACGAAGTTTGTAAGCCTCCTTATCGTAGGGGACTTGGATGCGGCGAGTGCGGATGGTGGGGATGACCGCCTTCATTCCACTGCCTCTAATGCACTCGCGCAAGGCGGTGCTGTCATAGCCTTTATCGGCCAAGACGGCATAACCGTCAGCACCTTCGAGTAGCGCTTCGGCTTGGGTGATCTCGTTGACTTGGCCTGCGGTCAAAATGAAGCGCAAGGGCCTGCCGAGGGCGTCGGCGAGCATGTGGATCTTGGTGGTCAGTCCTCCTCGGGAGCGCCCCAGAGCCTGGTTTTGGGCCCCCCTTTTCCAGCGATGGCCTGTTGATGGGCCCGCACCAGGGTTGCGTCGAGCATCAGATACTCGTTGCGCCGATCTTTGATCAGAGAAGCAAAGACTCGCTCCCACACCCCTTTCTTGGCCCATCGAGAGAAGCGCTGATGGGTTGTCTGCCATCTGCCGTAACGCTCGGGCATGTCGCGCCAATGGGAACCGGAACGCAAGACCCACAGAACCCCGTCGATAAATCTTCGGTTGTCTCTCCCGCTCCGTCCGGGATCTCCAGCTTTCCCAGGCAATAGCTCTTTGATCTTTTCCCACTGCATATCACTCAACTCGTATCTCCCTGCCATCCCAATCCTCTGCCACTCAACCTCTTGAGTGTACAGGCTGAATGTAGATTGGCCCTAGGCGGAAGGCATCGGCCCTGGCCTCGGCATTTCCTCATTGCCTTAAGGTGGGCCGGTTCGCAGGCAGGCCTGCTTGAAATCGGCGAGGGTGGCGTGGGCCGATTTCCCGTCGAAGAGCGTCGGCTCGAAGGCCCAGAACAGCGCGCAGAGATGGTTCTCCCGCATCCGCTGGAAGGTCAATTCCAGGTTGGCGAGGTCATCGGGGTGGCCGGTGTTTTCCCCGCCGACGAGCAAGGGCGGCTGGTGCGCCGCCGCCAGGCTCGCCAGATAATGGCCGGGGCTCCAGCGCCTCGGATCGGAACTGGTATCGTCGCTCCCTTCGAAACCATCGACCCAAGTCGTGTAGACGACGACTCCGGAATCACCGATCCCTGCGACGAAGCGGGCGGTGTCGTAACCGCGCCCCACTTCGCCGGTCTGTTCCGGGCCGGTGGCTCCGTTGCAATCGTCGCCGATGGCCGCCTCCAGCTGGCCCGGCCGCAAGCCTCCGGTGGAGGGGTAGAGCATGAAGAGGGGGCCCCCGAAGTGGCGGCGGGCGTCGGCGATCTGCCAGTCGTGGTAATTTTCCAGGCTCCGGAGGTACCAATCGAGGAAGCGGCGGGCGGAATCATGGCCGGGAGTGGGGGTGCCGGGAGTCCATCCGGGGATGGGGCAGACCTCCTCTCCCGGCGGTAGGCCGGCCAGCTGGCCCTGCGCGATCGGATCGAAGGCCCAATAGCAATTCATGCGGCCTCCGGAGCGCGCGGAGGGGTAACCGAGTTCGCCGTAGCGGCCTCCCCCCAGGCGGACGGCGGCGAAGCCGTTCCCGAGCGCGCCGAAGAGGTGGTCGAGATAGGCGGCATAGCGCTCCCGCATCGCCTGGCTGAAGACGAGGTTGACCCCGCACTCCCCGGCGCCGGGAGCGGGCGCGAAGGCGTCGCCGTATTGGTTCACGAAATGAGAGGAGGGGAGCGCAAAGATCCATTGCGGCGGATATTGGACGCCGAGATCGAGGACGAGGCTCTTCCCGTCGGCGCGGAAGGCGGCGATCCGGGTCGCGATCGACTGGAGATAAGCGTCGTCGAACTTCCCCTCCCCGGGCTCGCAGCGGTCCCAGGAGACGCCGATGACGACGGCGGGCGAGCCCGCCTGGCTGGTGGCGGCATCGCGCGCCGGATCGCTTTCGAGGGTGCCGACGAGGGGATGAGCAGGGTCCAAGGTCACGGCATCGCCTGCGATCAGGGCCCGGCACCCGAGCCCCGCTCCCAGCACGATGGCGGGAAGGAGCTTCACGTCAGGACGGCGGGCAGGCGGGCGGGATGCGGGAGGAGTACTCCATTCCAGGGGGCCAGATGGAGGGCGGCATCGGCCAGCAGGACCGCCGCTGCCTGTTCGGGATTGGCGGCGCCGAGCTCGATCCGGATTTCGTGCGCGGTCCGGGTGGGGACGAAGGTCCCGCAGCTCTCCCGCGCCGAACGGTGGGTGGCGGGGACGAAGGGAAGGCCGCGCGGGCAATCGATGAGGACTTTCCCGTCGATCGAGAGCCGCATGCCTTCCCGCGCCAGCGCGATCAGCCGATGGGGCTGGCCGATCCCCTCCCCCGGATGCCATTCCCAGGAGGCTTGGCCGGTGGCCTTTACCTCGGGCGGCAGCTCGCCGTTGGCCCAGGGGATCAGGGCCGGGCCGCTTTGCAGGGTGATGGTGCCGGGAAGCGAGCCCGGCGCGGGAAGCGGCGCAGGCTGGGGCAGGAGGGGGGCGAGCTCTCCGGCCCGGGATTGCAGGGCCAGGCTTCTTTCGGTCAATTCCCCCAACGTCCGCGCCGCCCGGATGCCGAGGATGCCATCGCCGATCAAGACCCCCTCGCCCAGGGGGGCGCTCCATTTTTCGGGTAAATTCTCCGCTCCGTAGAGCATGCCGAGGATGGCGCCCGCCGAGGCCGCCGTGCAGTCGGTATCGTAGCCGCCGTTGACGCCGAAGAGGATGGTTTCTTCGAAGTCTCCCTTTCCGTAAAGGAGGGCCCAGAGGGTGAGCGCCAGGTTGAGCGGGGCGTGGGTGAAATTCTCATGGCCGTGCGCCCGCAGAAGTTCCTCGCGGGATTCCCAGACGGCCACGCCCCGGCGATGGAGCGAGAAGACCAGCTCCAAGGCGCGGCGGGTCTCGGTGCCGGAATCGACTTGGCGCAGCGCCTCTTCCAGGCCCTCGGCGAGGGAAGCGCCCCCGAGGATCAAGGCCTGCAGGACGGCGAAGAAGACCTCGCCCGCGATCCCTTCGGCGCCGTGATCGAGCAGGGCGTCGAGCCGGGCGAAGCTGGCCGCCAGCTCGGGCTGGCCCGCAGCGACGATCGCCCAGATCTCGCTGCGGATCGGGGAACCCATGCCGGAGGCGAAGGGGTTCTCGTAGACGCCGGCCAGGGCCGCCGGGACGCCTCGGCGCAGATTCCAGCGGGTGCGGCCGTATTCGTCCCACATGTAGTGGATATTCGAGAGCCAGGCCTCGGCCATGACCTCGACGGTGAGCGGCCCGCGATGGCGCTCCATCCGGTCGAGCCAGACGAGCTGCAGCTCGAGGTCGTCGTTGGGAGGAGCGGTCTCGGGGATCGGATCGTAAAAGCGATAGTGGAGCCGCTCCGTCTTTCCCTCGGCGGGGAGGCCGAGGGTTCCGCCGATCGATTTCCCCAACCAACAACCGCGCACCCTCGATTCCATCGAGAGCTTGGTGGACGGATTACCGCTCATGGGTGAGATCGAATTGCTTGCCCGCGAGGGCATCCTTGATGAAGACGCCCCAGAAGGGCGTCGGGGTGTAGTCCCAATTGGAGATGAGCACGGGGGTCGATTTCGGGTGGAGCGAGAAGGCGGTCCAGTTGAGATGGTATTTCTGGACCATGCCGATGGCGTCGGGGACCCAGGTGTAGGGGTCTTCCTGCTGGTTGGCGGGGACGAAGGGCATCTTCTTGATGTCGGCGCCGAATTCCCCGACGTAGAGCGGGTATTGATCGGCCAGGAAGAGGAAGTGTTTCTGCCAATTCTTATGCCAGTTGTAGAAATGGACGGAATACATGATCCCGTTGCCGGTCTTATCCTCCAAGGCGAAGCCCTGGGTGATGCCGCCCAGATCGTAGGCGCTGCCGAGGCCGCCCGCGATCACGATATTCTTGGCGCCGGTGGCCCGCACAGTGTCGAGGAGGCCCTGCATGCCGGGGGATTGGTAGCTGCGGACCTCGGTCGAGTTCTTCGCCTTGTCGTCGACCTCGCCGCCGTTGCGCCAGATGTCCCAGCTGATGCCGCCGGGCTCGTTGAAGAGATCGAAGAGGACGGCGGGATTATTTTTGTAACGGGCGGCGGCGTCTTTCCAGAAGGCGACGTCGCGGTCTTCCGGGGCGTGGAAGCGGTGGAGATCGAGGACGACGTAAGCGCCCTGTCCCGCCGCCATCTTGACAACGTTATCGACCAGCTGGCGGTAGGCGTCGGGATCGTTGCTGGTGCTTTGCGGCGGCTTGCCCTGCCCGAACCAAAAGCCGTCGTAGACCGGCAGCCGGATCACGTTGGCCTTCCAATCCTCCAGCGCCACCTTGGTCGTGCGGAGGACGTTCTCGCCCTTGGCGACCCATTCGAGGCTCTCGACGTTGACGCCCTGGAGCTGGACCACGGTGCCATCGGCGGTGACCAGCCGATTGCCGGAGACCTTGAGCTCCGGCGTCTTCGGCGGAAGGGTGAGCATACGGTCGACCTCGGCCTGGTCGGCAGCCAGCTTTTGCGCCGCGATGGCGGGGGCCATCACGATGGCCTGGACGTCGGCGTCGCTCATGGGGGAGAGCGCCACCGACTGGACGTCGAGGGTACCCGAGGCGGGCTTGTTGAGGCAGAGGGTGACCTCGATCTGCGCCGCCCCGTCGGGAACGAGGAATCCTTTTTGCACCACGGTCCAATTGGCCGCGTGGGAATCGAAGACGCTCGCGCCGGGTGAAGGGCTGACTTCCTGGCCACCCGCGTCGAGGAACCTGAACATGACGCGGGCGTCGCAGCTGAAGGAGGCGCCGAACTTGACCCCGGCGGTGCGGAAGCGGATGGAGAAATCGATCCCCTTCACCCCGGCGGGCAGCGGCGCCGCCTGGGAGACGGTGACCAACTGCCCCGCCTCCTGGGAGACCAGCCGGATGAAGTGCTGGCCATCCTCCAGCTCCCAGGTCATCGCCCCGTCCTTACCGCGGGTCCATCCGTCCGGCCAGTTCTGGGTGGCGGTCGCGAATTGTCCGTTGGGCAGGAAGGAGGCCGCCGCAGCCGTGGGCGCTGCCGGCTCTGCCGCTACCGGCGTGGGCACGGGCGCTGATTCCGGCGCCGCCGGGGGCGTGGGTGCGGCGGCATCTTGAGCCCGGACGGTGGCGGAAGCGGCCAACAGCAGCGCGAGAACGCCCGCCGCGCTCCGGCCTAAGGAAGAGGTGATCGACATAAGACTGGGGACGGGTGACGCCAAGACCGATGGCTCCGGCTCAGCGCATATTCTTCATCTCAAACTGCTTTCCGGCGAGCGCATCCTTGACGAAAGCGCCCCAGAACGGCGAAGGCGTGAAGTTCCAGTCCGAGAGGAGGACGGGCGTCGAGCGGGTGTGGAAGGAGAAGGCGGTCCAGTTCAGGTGGTATTTCTGCACCATGCCGAGGGCGTCGGGGGCCCAGGTGTAGGGGTCTTCCTGCTGGTCGGCGGGGATGAAGTTCATCTTCTTGATGTCGGCGCCGAACTCGCCGACGATGACCGGATATTTCTCGGCGACGTTGAGGAAGTGGTCCTGCCATCCATGGTGCCAGTTGTAGAAGTGGGTGGCGTACATAATCCCGTTGCCGCCCTTGTCGTTGAGGGCGTAGCCGTTGAGCACTCCGCTCAAATCGAAGGCGTAGCCGAGGCCGCCGCAGACGACGATGTTCTTCGCCCCGGTGGCGCGGACCGCGTCGATCAGGCCCTGCATGCCGGGAGAGTGGAACGGCTCCTTGCCCTGGATCGGGACCATGCCGCCGCTTTTCCAGAGATCCCAGGAGATGTCATGGGGCTCGTTGAAGAGGTCGAAGATCACCGCCGGGTTGTTCTTGTAGCGGGCGGCCGCATCGGTCCAGAAGGCGGCGCAATCATCGTCGGGCGCCAGGAAGCGGTGGAGATCGACCATGACGTAGGCGCCATGGGCGGCGGCGAGCTTGATGACACTGTCGATCAACTGGCGGTAGGCCTCGGGATCATTGGAGACCTGCGCGCCCTTTCCCTTGCCGAACCAGAAGGTGTTCATCACCGGCAGCCGGAGGATGTTGGCGTGCCAATCGTTGAGCGCGACGTGGGTGGCCCAAAGGATGTGATCTCCGGTAGCCGACCATTCCAGGCTGTCGATATTGACGCCCTGGAGGACGACGGGCTTGCCGTCGGCGGTGACCAGCTGGTTGCCGGAGGTATGGATCTCCTGGCTGATCGAGGGCTGGGCCATTTCCTTGGCCAGGATGGCGTCCTGCTCCGCCTTGCTCGCGGCGGCGGTGGCGGCGGCGGCGGAAATGGCGCTGGCGGTATCGCCGTCCAGCGGGGTCACGCGGACTTCTCCCAGGTCGAGGGTGCCGGCGGCGACGCGGAAGAGGGCGGGCATCAGCACCAGGGTGGTGGCACCATCGGGCACCAACGCCCGCTCGCTGGCATCGGTCCAGGTGCTGGAGGAAAATGAGATCACGCCGGGATCGGGCTTCACCGGCTGCCGTTTGGCGTCGAGGAAGTGGAACATCGCCCGCGCGTCGAAATAATTCTGCGTCCCCTTCTGGATGCCGGTGGCCCGGTAATGGAAGGCGATCTCGATCGCCTTCACTCCCTCGGGGATTTTCACCTCGTGATAGAGCATGACCATGGTGTCGGGAGCGGGGGAGACCATGCGGATGAAATGTTTTCCGTCTTCCTGTTCCCAGCTCATGTTGGCGGGCGCGGAGGAACCCCAGCCGTCAGGCCAGCCAGCGCCCTTACTGTCGCTCTGGAGGCCGCCGTTGGGAACGATATTGACGCTGCTGGAGACGCTCGGGGTGATGAGGTCGGGACCGGGGGCCGGGGCGGCGGGAATCGGGGCAGCGGGAGTGACCGTGCTAGTGGACGGAACGACGGACGGCGCCGTGGCACCGCCGGGGGCGGTATCGGTGGCATCGGTGTTTTGGGCGTGGACGAATCCCGTGCCTAAAAGGGCGACGGCACCGATAGCCACGGCAATGATCCAATTTTTACGAGCGCCGGAGATCGATTTGAGAAGCATAAAGGGGAGGAAAGGGGATGGTTTGATGCTTTAGATGTCTAGTATAGCACATTCAAAAGCGGCAAATAGACTAATTCCATTTTTCTGATTATTGATTATCAATGTATTGCGACTTTAAAAGTCGCATTTGATGCACTATTAGATAGCATTAACAAAGTTAATGTAAATCAAATTAATAGCTATGCTAGATAGTATAGCTTTTTGCTTGCATCATTCGCTTTAATGAGTACGCTGATAACCACAACTTCGATTCGCAAACTTCAGCCCATTGCTCGCATGAAAAAAGATTCCTGGAATTACTCTTCGTTCCGACTTGGCCGCCAGACCCTGGTCAACGTTCTTTTCCTTACTGCTTCGATTGCGTTGGGGCAATCGGCTTGGGCGCAGTCGCAGACATCATGGAATCTTTCCGGCACCGGAACGTGGTCGACTTCGGCCGACTGGACCAATGGCCTTCCGACCAGCACCACGGATGCCGTTTTCAATGCCTCGGGAATTACAGCGGCGGAAACCTTCGCCAATATGAGCGGATCGTTTTTTGCACAGGGATTGATTTTCGAAAGTACCGAGCTGGGAGTCACGTTCAGCCAACAGACGGGCCAGACTGCCAATTTGTTTCTCGGCACGGATGGCATTGTGATCAATACGGGCGCCGGCAAGGTGACTCTCGGCATGTTGGTGAATCTGGAGGGCTCCCAGACCTGGACGCTGGATGGAAGTCTGCTCACCTCTAACAGCATCACCGTCGATTCCACGGTATCGAGCCCGACCGTCCTTACCCTTCAAGGGACCAGTGGATACGATCTCAAGAGCGTCATAGCCGATGGCGCCAACAGCCAGCTCTCCATGGTTTACAAAGAAGGGGGAACCCTTGAAACGGCAAGCACCTATACCGGCGGAACAACCATTGCCGCAGGGGTGATCACCACCAAGAACACCTCTGGAGATGCGTTCGGCACCGGCACGATTTTTTTGGGCGATAGTTCGGCCGATACTGTCGCCGTGGGCATTGTAACGGATAATGGCCTTACTTATGCCAATAACATCACGCTGCAAGCCGGAACCACGGGAACCCTTTCTCTCGGCGGAAACACCAACGATACTCCCACGTTCAGCGGCAATGTAGTTCTTAACAATACGCTGACGGAAAGCACCGCCGGCGGAGCCATCTTCACCGGCGTTATCTCGGGGACGGGGGCAATAGTCAAAAACGCCGGCCTCTCCCTGGTCTTGGACAATGCCAACACCTACAGCGGAGGCACTACCCTTTCCTCCGGGACGTTGGACATCAATAATTCGGGCACATCTTCAACCAATTCGGCAATCGGTACGGGTACGTTGACGATCAGCGGAGGCACGATCGATAATACGTCGGGAAGCGCAGTGACGCTCGCCACCAATAACAACCAAGTCTGGAATGGGAATATCACGTTCACGGGCAGCAGCGCCCTGAATCTCGGCACCGGCACAGTGTCATTGGGGGTAACGGGGACTTCGGCTGTCACGCGCATTGTTACCGTCAACTCCGCTACGAATGCCCTGACCGTGGGGGGAATCATTTCCAACGGTACCGGAACGGGAACGGGGAACTTGACCAAGGCCGGTGTTGGCACGTTGATTCTTGCCGGAGCCAATACCTATACCGGCACCACGAGCGTCAGCGCGGGCACTCTCGACCTCACCGGCTCGCTGGCGGGAGCGGTCTCGGTGAGTTCCGGGGCGATCCTGGAAACTACTGGCACCGGCACGATCTCCGGAGCGGCCACCCTCGCCTCGGGCTCCGCCCTCGACTTCCAGTTGGACAGTTCCACCCATACCGCCAACACCTTGACCTTCGGCACGTTGACCTTTACCGGCAGCAGCACCACTCTGAACATCAGCGATCTCGGATCGGCGACGCTGACATCGGGAACCACCTTCGACTTGGCGAATTACAGCACGTTGAGCGGAACCTTCTCGGGCCTTAGCGACGGCAGCGACGTGACGGTCGGATCGAATGTCTTTGAGATCCAATACGGCACGGACGTCACCGATGAAATCACGCTGAAGGATGTGGCTAGTGTGCCCGAGCCCTCGACCTGGGCGATGTTGATCGGCGGGTTGGGGCTCTTGGTTTTCGTGGTGCGCCGGCCTTCTTCCTCCAAGCTGGTCTAGGCCTCCGTGAGCCGCCATCTTGTCGAGGATGTGGCCGCGCCCCGTTCACGCGTTACGCCGTTCCTTCCGATGACCGAGAATTTGCTGCAGAGAGAATGGACCTTGGCGGAGCTGGAGGAGGTTCTCCGCCAATCGCCCGGGGCTCCGGCGCTGCCGCCGCTCGATTCCGAGGCTTGGCGGCGGGTGGGGCACAATCCGGCGGCCCGCGCGCTCCTGCAGCCGCTGCGCCTCCGGGCCGAGGCGGAGTGGGCGATACCGCTGCCCGTCCTGACCGACGAGCTCTACGCCAGCTTCCGAAGCACGGGACGACGGCTCGATTTCGAGCAGGTTTATTTCGAGCGGCGGCGGCGGCTGGGGCGGGCGGCAGCCAGCCTGCTGTTGGCGGCTCCCGACGATCCTTTCCGGGAACGGTTCACCGCCTCGGTGGTGGCCAAGCTGGCCGCGATTTTCGAGGAGGTCTCCTGGGCGCTGCCGGCCCACGTCCATTGGCATGACGACGATGTCAGCGGCAAGGAGCCGCTGCAGATCGATCTCTTCTGCGCGGAGACGGCCAACCTGATGGCGGAGATGCTCGATCTCTTCGGGGCGATCCTCCCCGCCGATCTGCAGCAGCGAATCCGGGAGCGGCTGCGCCACGCTATTTTTGAAAATTACCTAGACCGGCCCGAGCCCTTTCACTGGACGAAGGTGACTCATAACTGGAACGCGGTCTGCCATCAGGGGGTGATCGGCTCGGCGCTCTCCCAGCTCGACGATGTGCCGATGCTGGCGCGGATGCTGTTGGCGGCGCGGGCGAGTCTGCGGCTCTTTCTGAGCGGCTTCTCCCCCGACGGCGGCTGCTCGGAAGGAGTCGGCTATTGGAGCTATGGCTTCGGCTGGTTTGCCATTCTCAATCAGCAGCTGGAGGCGCGCACCGGGAATCGGCTTTCCCTCTTCGAGGGGGACGACCATATCCGCCAGATCGCCCGCTTCGGCCCGCGCATGGCGCTGGCCAACAATCGGCAGGTCAATTTCGCCGACAATGGCGGCGATCACGGCCTCCCTCCCACCCTGCTCTCCTATCTGGGGCATCGCCTGGAGGAACCCGATTGCCGAGGGGCGGCGGAGGATGCTTTCCGTACCTTGATCGGGACCGGCATCGCCCTCGATACGGAACGGTGCGATGTGTTTTTTCTCGGCCGCCTGCTGCTCCATGTTCCGGCGGAGGTGCCGCCCGCCCGGAGCACCCTGGCGGAGGATTGTTTCCTGCCGAATCTGGCCGTGCTGGTGGCGCGCGGCGTCGATCGCGGCGGGCATCTGTGGGAATTCGCCGCCAAGGCGGGACACAATGACGAGCATCACAATCATAACGATTGCGGCGGCTTTCTCCTGAATATCGACGGCCAGCGGCTCCTGATCGAGATCGGCGCGCCGGAGTATGTGAAGGATTTCTTCAGCCCGAAGCGCTATGAGTTCCTGGCGGCCCGGACGCTTGGCCATCCGTTACCGATCATCAACGGCTGCGAGCAGGCGGCGGGGGCCGCTTATGCCGCCCGAGTGTTGAGCCATGCGTTCAAGCCGGAAGAGGCCGAGTTCGCGGTCGATGCGACCGCGTGCTATCCCGCCGAGGCGGGCTGCGGGAAGTTCGTCCGCTCGTTCCGTCTCGATAAATCGCTCGGCAAGCTGACGATTTCCGACGAGTTCGTCCTCGATCGGCAAGAGTCGCTGGAAAGCGCGCTGATCACGCCCCATCCCGTGGTGCTGGCCGAAGACAAAGGCTCGGCCTCGATCGTCGCGCAGGGGCTCGCGCTGGTGGTGCGGCCCCTGGCGGGGACCCGGTTCGAGCGGGTGGAATCCCATTCCTATCAATCCCATGAGGGCGGGGCCGCCGTCGTGCAACGGCTGGTTTATGGAGCCGCCTCGCTGCAGGCTCCGTTGCGGCTGGCGGTGGAGATCGAATTGACGCCCTAGTCGTCATCCCCGCGATGAAGACGCTCTTCCTGGCCATAGTTCTGACGGGGTTGACGGTGGCACTGGCCCCCGAGTCGGTCTCCGCTCAGGAGGCGGCGCCGACGTTCACGCTTGATCCCGCCGACGTTTCCAAGGCGGTGGTCCTGATGTATAAGGAACCAGGTTCCACGACTTTGCTGGAGGTGACTTTCGGCAAGGAAAAGCAGGCGGAGCTGGCGGCGCTCGCCACTTCCAGCGGCGGCAAGCCGGTCCGGATCATCTTGAACGGCAAGGAGGTCGCCGATCCGGTGCTCACGCCCGGCGGCACGGGCCACTCGATCAAGATCCCCTATGCTTCCGCGGACGAGGCCTATGCTGTCGCCCGGATTCTCCTGGCGCCGCTCGCCCCCCCAGCCCCGGCTCCCACGGCTCCTTCTTCATGAAACCGCTTCTCTGGTCGGCGGCGGCTTTTCTGATCATGGTCCCGGGCCTGCGGGCCGATCCCTCTGCGGCGGCGGATCTCCTGCCGAATCCCGATTTTTCGCTCCCGGGCAATGATCCCGCGTGGCCTGACGGCTGGGGTAGCCGTCCCACTGACCCCGGCAAGCAGTGGGTGGCGGAGTCGGGAGCGCACTATGTCCATCTGGAGCTTCCCGCTCCGGGCAAGCTCGAGATGCTTTACCGGGAAATCAAACTCAAGCCGGGCGAAATCAAGGGTTTGGCACTGACGGTGCGAACCCGCGCCGCCGAAGCGGGTCCCGGCGACGGTCGCTTGCTCCTCGTCTTTCTCGACCAAGCGGACCGACTGCTCTCCGGCAGCGCGGGACCTTTGGTCTTTCCGGCGGGCAAGGGCTGGGCCGATAGCAGTGAAAAGATCCAGGTACCGGAAGGGGCCGCCCATCTGACGGTGATGGCGGGATTGCCCGGCACCGCCGCGGGCGCGGTCGACATCGCGCTTTTATCGTGCATCCCCCTCGACTCCGATGCGGCGGCCCAGCTCCCCTCCCCGCCGGTTCCGCCCCCGATGGCGTCCCCGCTCCTCAGTAATGGCGATTTCGAAGATGCCGACGCCACCGGCAAATGGCCCGCCGACTGGAGCGCGCCCGAGCCGGGAATGAGCTGGGAAACGGAAGAGGGAAAGCATTTCGTCCGGCTGATCTCGCAGCATCCGGGAGAGACGCTGATGCTGAATCGGACGGTGCCGCTGCCCGACGGGCTGCGGGGCCTGGAGCTGGCCGTCCACTGGCGCGCGACCGGCGTGCAGCACGGCGAGCACGAGTGGTTCGACACGCGGACGATCGTTCACTTTCTCGATCGGGACGGGAATATCCTTCCCAATTCCGGGAGCAGCCTCGATCTCATCTTCACTCACAAGCCGGCCCCGACCGGCTGGATCGAGCATGCGCAATTCCTTGCCGTTCCGGCGGGAGCGGCGCAACTCCAGCTGCGGCCAGGGTTCTTTCAGGCGGCGGCGGGGACGCTCGACCTCGCCTCCGTGGCGGTGATCCCTCTGGACAATGGGCAAGCCTCGCTGCTGGAGATGGCGGGGGAGTCCTACGGCGCTTGGAAGGGGGACCAAAACGCCGAGATGGAGCGGCGGATGGACGGGAAGATCGCCGCGCAGCTCGCCGCCACCGGCAATCTCATGCCGAACGGGAACTTCACGGAAGCGACTCACGATTCGGCCTGGCCGGACGGCTGGGGCAACGGGCCGTCGGACGGGGTCAGTTGGGGGAACGATAGTGGAAAGCGGTTCATTCGTCTCACGGCGAACGATCCGGAGAAGGTTCAGATGCTTTACAAGATGGTGGTGCTGCCGTTGGGGTTGAAGGCGATCGATATTTCCTTCCGCTATCGCACCGCCGGGGTGGTCAAAGGGGAGCAGGCGCCCGGCGATGCCCGGGTGGCGCTCCATTTCTTCAACGGCACCCGCTTCGGCCATCTCGAGAGCGGCAAGGAATTGTCTCCGGAACCCGATCCCCTGATTCTTTCCCCCCAAACGGAGGGATGGACCGAGGTCCACGACCAGCTCGCCGTACCGGAAGGCGCGACCAAGCTGCAGTGGATGCCCGGCCTCTGGTATGTCCGGGCGGGAACCCTCGACCTGGCCGACATCAAGATCGCGCCGGGCGGCGACGGCGCTCCGGGAAATTCCCAGCCCGCGCCGCAGCCCTGAACGAACTCAGGATCGCCAATCGACAGGCATTCGCTATCTTTACTCTTACCCCTCATGGCCGCTGAACCACCCGCACTCCTCGATGGGAAAGATCTCCCGGCGCCCGTCCCCTCCCCGGAAGAAAAACCGGTGAAGCTCTACCATGCCGGCACCCTCCGCTACACGCTGCGCGGGCTGCTGATCCTCTCCGTCTGGCTGCTCTGGGGGGATTTCGCCTTCTCCTTTTTCGAGAATATCTTCGGCCGCATCCTGCCGTTTTATCTCAAGGATCTCCACGCCTCGAATACGCTGATCGGCGTGATGACCGGGAGCATCGCCGGAGCGGTGAACATCCTCTTCCTGCCCAACATCAGCCAATGGAGCGACCATTACCGCAGCCGCCTCGGGCGCCGGATCCCGTTCCTCTACGTGGTCACTCCGCTCACAGTGGCCGCCTTGGTCGCCGTCGGCTTTGCCCCCGCCATCGCCGGATGGGTGCAAGCCCGCGTCCTGGTTCATTTCGCGCCCGTCGTCTCCGGCACCGCCCTCGTCCTCATCCTGCTCTGCGCGCTGGTGGTCTGCTATCACTTCTTCAACATGGTGCTGGTCAATGCCTATAATTGGCTGGTGCGAGATGTGGTCCCGCAGGAACTGATCGCGCGCTTCCTCTCCTGGTTCCGCATTATCGGCACCGCCAGCTCCTTTGCCTTTCTCTGGTGGGTCTTTCCCCACCTGCTGGTCAATCGGGAAACGGTTTTCGTCGCCATCGGCGGCTTCTATCTCGCGGGTTTCCTCCTGATGTGTCTCAACGTGAAGGAGGGCGAATATCCCCCGCCGCCTTCCAAGGAGAATCGACCCGGCTTGGTAAAATCATACGGCCTTTACTTCCAGGATTGCCTCTCCCTCCCGATCTACCGCTATTTCTACGCGGTTGGCGTCCTGGTCGTTCTGGCACTGAGCTGCGCCGGATCGTTCTTCATGCTCTTCACCCGCGATACGCTGAACCTCGATATGAATACGATCGGCAAGATCTTCGCCTGGGGAACGGTGGGTTCGGCCCTGATCTACTTTCCGATGGGATGGCTGTGCGACCGTTTTAATCCCTTTCGCGTGACCTTCATCGGTTTGATCGGGCTGGTGGCGGCTTCCGTGCTCGGCTATTTCGTGACCCACGACCGGGAAAGCTTCCTGATCTGGACGCTGGCGTCGACGCTGCCTTCCGCCGCCTGGGCGCTGGGGTCGATGGCCGCCACGATGAAATTGTTCCCCAAGGAACGCTTCGGCCAATTCTATTCCGCCCTCAATATCTTCGGCTGCGGCATTCTTATTCCGGGAAATTATGTCATTGGAAAATTCATGGACCTCGTCCATAGCAATTACCGAATGACTTTCCTATGGAGCGCGGCCTTGTATGCCCTGGCCCTCTATCCGATGATTTTAGTCTATCGCGAATGGCGCAGGCACGGGGGGCCGGATAATTACGTCCCGCCGCTTCCTCCCCGCGATCTCGCGGCCTGAGGGATTGCCATGTCGAGCCGGACAAAGCCCAAAGCCGTCTATATTCTTTGGAATGGCCTGCTGGAAAAAGTCTACGGCCCCGAGGAGCAGGCCGACATCTCCGCGCGCCTGGAGGCGGCCGGGCCGCCGCTGAGCGCCGAGGAGTGCCAGGCTCCCGGACGGAGTTGGCCGGAAGTGGAGGTGATCTTTTCCAGCTGGGGCATGGCGGTCGTCGATGAGGCCTTTCTGGAGCGCTTTCCCCGGCTGCGGATTATTTTCCACGGCGCCGGATCGATCAAGACCTTCGCCACCCCGGCGCTTTGGCGGCGGGGCATCCGCGTGACCTCCGCCTCCGCCGCCAACGCCATTCCGGTCTGCGAATTTTCTCTTTCCCAAATTCTCTTCGGGCTCAAGCAGGGATGGCAGCAGGCGCTCTTTATCCGGGCCAATAGCTGTTTTCCCGAGCCCTTCACTCCCGCCGGGGGGTATCGGAGCACGGTCGGGCTGGTTTCCCTCGGCATGATCGGACGGATGGTCGCCGAGCGGCTGCGGACCTTCGACGTGCGGGTGATCGCCCACGATCCCTATGCGAACCGGGAGACGGCGGCGCGCTACGGCGTGGAAATGGTCTCGCTCGACGAGGTCTTCGTCCGCTCGGACGTGGTCAGCTGCCATGCTCCGTGGCTCAAGGAGACCGAGAAAATGATCGAGGAGCGCCATTTTCGGTCGATGAAACCGGGGGCGACCTTCCTCAACACCTCCCGCGGCGCCGTGGTCGACGAGGCCGGGATGATCGCAGCCCTCCGGGAGCGTCCCGACCTGATGGCGGTGCTCGACGTCACCCACCCGGAACCTCCCCCGCAGGGCTCTCCCTTGTACTCGCTCCAAAATGTGGTCCTGACGCCGCATATCGCGGGGAGCATCGGCCTGGAATGCCGCCGGATGGGCCGGACGATGGTGGAGGAACTCGACCGTTACCTCGATTCCGCGCCCCTCCTGTACGAGATCGACAAGGCTCGCGCCGCCACCCTGGCGTGAGGCGACGTGGAAGAGGTAATAAGGTAAGGTAGCTGACCTAAGTCGATTCTTGGGTTGGCTTAAATAAGGGAAGCGCTACAACGGCTCTGGGGCTGCTTTTAGGGATGCCTCTTGTTTTTAAACCTTCACCTTAGGGTCGCATGTCTAAAATCCACGGTTACGCCGCTTCCGCAGCCAAAGGCGCCTTGCAGCCTTTCGAGTTCGATCCGGGCGATCTCGGACCGGAAGAAGTCGAGATCAAGGTGACCCATTGCGGGGTCTGCCATTCCGATCTTTCGATGCTCGATAACGTGTGGGGCATGTCCCAGTACCCGTTCGTTCCGGGCCATGAGGCGGTCGGCACGATCGTGGCCCTGGGGCGCGAGGCCAAGGGATTGACGCTCGGCCAGCGGGTCGGCGTCGGCTGGTCCGCCTACAGCTGCCTGGCTTGTCCCCAGTGCCTCTCCGGGGATCATAATCTCTGCGCCCACACGCAGGGAACCATCATCGGCCGTTACGGCGGATTCGCCGATCGGCTGCGCTGCCAGTGGACCTGGGCCCGTCCCCTCCCCGATGAGCTCGATCTCGCCAAGACCGGCCCTCTGCTGTGTGGAGGGGTCACCGTCTTTACTCCTTTTCTTTCCTATAACATCTCCTCGACGGCGCGGGTGGGGATCATCGGCATCGGCGGCCTGGGCCACATGGCGCTGCAATTCGCCAACAAATGGGGCTGCGAGGTCCATGCCTTCACGACCAGCGACAGCAAGGAGGCGGAGGCCCGCAAGCTCGGCGCGCATTACGTCCACAACACGAAGCAGGATGGCGCCCTCAAGAAGATCGCCGGCAGCCTCGACTTGATCATTTCGACGATCAATTTCCCGCTCGACGTCCCGGGATTGCTCGAGACCCTGGCGCCGCATGGCCGCCTCCATGTCGTCGGCGCGGTCCTCGAGCCGATGCAGGTGCCGGCGTTCGGCCTGATCATGGGGCAGAAATCGGTCTCCGGTTCGCCGGCGGGCAGCCCGATGGCGATCAGCAAGATGCTCGAATTCAGCGCCCGCCATGCGATCGCGCCGATCACCGAGACCTTCCCGATGTCGCGGGTGAACGAGGCCCTGGAGCATCTTCGGGCTGGGAAAGCCCGTTACCGCATCGTCCTGGTCAATGATTGATTGACGCGAACTCCCTCCCAGCGATGCCCGCTCCGCTCTTTCCAGGACTCCGGTGGGATGGCTTTGGCTGGGATGCGGGCTCCTGCTGCTGGGACTGGGCTATGCGCCGGTCGATTCCCAGGCCCAGTTGATCCTCTCCTACGTTCTCCTGGCGGTCATCGAGAAGCACATCGCCAAGCCGGGGTGAACGCGGGCGGCAATGGGTAAGAGAGGCAAGAGGGAGGCAACCCCCTCCTTTCCGTTCTTTTATCTTTTAGGAGCTGGCTGGCGGCTCTTGATCGAGCTGGGCCAATAGCGCCGCCGAGCAGGTCGGACAGATGCTGTGGGTGAAACGGCTGCCGGTCTGTTCCCCGATGTAGGTCTCGACGAGCTGCCAGTAATTGTCGTCGTTCCGCATCTTGCGGCAATAGGAACAGATCGGGATGAGGTCCTTGAGCTGGCGGATCTCGGCGGTGAAGCGGAGGATCCGCTCGGCCACCCGGAGGCGCATCCGGATCGTCGGCCGGTCGAGCGGCTTGCTCAGAAAATCGTCCACTCCGGCGGTGGCGGCCAGATCGTAGTTCTCCGGCTTCGTCTCCTGCGAGGTGAGCAGGATGAAGTAGGTGTAGGGAGTGCTCTTGCGGTTGCGCACCTTCCGACAGAGATCCAATCCATCGAGGCCGGGCATGATCCAATCGCTGACGATCAGGCGGACCGGCTCCCGATCGAAGGCTTCCCAGGCCTCCAAGCCGTTAGCGGCGTGAATCACCTCCATTCCGAAGGACTTGAGGGCGCTTTGGATGATGGTGGCGGCAATCGGATCGTCTTCGGCAACGAGGATTTTCATGAGGGGCCTTTGGGCGGATGATAAGCCTTCAGGGCCGCAATGAAATGGTTTAATTCCTTCCCGACCGACGCGAACAATCGGGCCGCCTCCGCCATGTTTCCCGCCAGGCCCGCCTCTTCCAGCCGGGCGCAGAGCTCGCGCAGGGTGGTGGCGCCCAGGTTGCCGCAGCTTCCCTTCAGGGTGTGCGCGGCGGTGGCGAGCTTTTCCGCGTCGGAGGCCTGCAAGGCCTGCTCCATCTCGACCACGCTCTCCGGGCCGCTTTTTTCAAAGAGGCCGGTCAGAACGGCTAAAAAGCCCGCATCGTCCTCCACCAGGCTCTGGACAATTTTATCGTTGAGCGGACTTTCCGGTTTGGCCGCCCCCCGCTCGATCGCCGCATGCAGTTCGGCGCGGTGGAACGGCTTGCCCACGTAATCGTCCATCCCCGCCGCCAGGCATTTTTCACGGTCGCCGATCATGACGTTGGCCGTCAAGGCGATGATCCAGGAACGGCGGCCGCCGGTCTCCCGTCGGCGGATTTCACGGGTGGCCTCATAGCCGTCCAATTCCGGCATCTGGCAGTCCATCAGAATGATGTCATATGATTGGATCTCGATCGCCTTGAGCGCCTCGAGTCCGTTGGCGGCGACATCGGCGCTGTAGCCGAGCTGGCGCAGATGGCCCAGGGCGACCTGCTGGTTGATGATGTTATCCTCCACCACCAACAGCACCCGTTCCCTGCGGGAAGGCGGCGGGGTCTCGGCCTTTTCGAACGGCCGAAGTTTCCCGGCTTCACCGGCATTTTCAGGGAATCCCCCTTCTCCCTGCGATAGGCTGGAAGCCGTCATGCGTCATGATTATGACCTTTTACTCCTGGCGAAAGGAAGCCCATTCATGGGCAGAGTCAGGGTCGGGTTCAATTTCCCTCAACTTATTTCCATCAATTATTTAGGAAAAATGGACATTCTAGCGATCCGCGATTTGCGGCTGAATCAGGATGGGGGATTCGAGGTCCTTCAGGGCGACGCCGCTGACGCCGCGACGGGCCGACTCGATCAGCAGGTCCGCCAGCTTGACGGCTGCCTCGACAGGGGGAAGGCCCTCCGGGCGAATGTTGGAGAGGCAATTGCGATCGGCATCGGTTCGGCCCGCGTTTGGCCGATAGGTGAGGTAGGCCCCCAGGCTATCGATCGAGCTGAATCCCGGACGCTCCCCCAGGAGGATCACCGATTGCCGGGCGCCGAGCAGTTCCCCTACCTCGTCCTGCAGCTTTACCCGGGCAAAGGGGACGATCAGGACCGGATAGAGGCTCCATCCCTCGCTGTGCAGCAAGGGGAGGAGATGGGCCAGGAGCGGCACGGCCTGCCGTTCGGCGGCGAGGGCTGAGAGTCCATCGGAGACGAGAATGGCCAGGTCCCGGTTTCCCCAAATAGGAGCCTGGCATCGAAGTTTTCGCTGCGACGCCTCGTCCAATTTTCGTCCTAAATCGGGTCGCGCCAGGTAGGTGCGCCGCTCGCCGATTTCGGTTGCCAGGGGAAAAGTCTCTATCCCTGCGTCCCGCAACGATGCGGCCAAGGCCAGGGGATCGAATGGGGCGTGGACCGCGTCACGGGCGCGGGCATGGCCAAGGCGGAAATCGATCACCGACTCGGTCCGCAGGCTGCCGCCGGTCCTCCCTAGCGCGATGCGGGCCTGGGTGAATCGCCTCAGGCCGGCCCAACGATCGCCTCCAGGAGGAGGGACGGAGAGTTCGCCCGAAGCCGGATCAGGAAGCGCCATGGAGGAGGAAGGGATGATCGCCTGCGACCGGGAGGAGACGGCGCCCATCCCGGGCGATGTTCATTTTCTCGAGCCAAGCCTCGAATTCGGGCGCGGGCCGCAGTCCCAAGGCTTGGCGCAGGTAATGGCTGTCGTGGAAGGAGGTCGACTGGTAGCCGAGCATGATGTCGTCGGCTCCCGGCACTCCCATGATGTAGTTGCACCCCGCCACGCCGAGCAGGGTGAGGAGGGTGTCCATGTCGTCCTGGTCGGCCTCGGCGTGGTTCGTGTAGCAGACGTCGACGCCCATCGGCAGGCCGAGGAGCTTGCCGCAAAAATGGTCCTCCAATCCCGCCCGAATGATCTGCTTCCCGTCGTAAAGGTATTCGGGGCCGATGAATCCGACCACCGTGTTGACCAGGAGGGGATTGAATTTCCGAGCGACCGCGTAGGCCCGCGCCTCCAGCGTCTGCTGGTCGACCCCGTGGTGCGCCCCCGCCGAGAGGGCCGATCCCTGGCCGGTCTCGAAGTACATTACATTGTTTCCCAAGGTGCCCCGGCCGAGAGCGAGGGTCGCCGCGTAGCCCTCCGCCAGGAGATCGAGGGTGATGCCGAAGCTCCGGTTTGCCGCCTCCGTTCCGGCGATCGACTGGAACATCAGGTCGAGCGGCGCTCCCTTATGCAATGCCTCCAGCTGGGTGGTCAGGTGCGCCAGCACGCAGGATTGGGTAGGGATCTCATAGCGGGAAATCAACTCGTCGAGGAGACGGAGGAGGCGGTCGAGGCCGGCGACGCTGTCGGTCGCCGGATTGATGCCGATGACGGCGTCACCGCAGCCGTAGAGGAGGCCATCAAGGATCGAGGCGGCGATGCCCTGCGGGTCGTCGGTCGGATGGTTCGGTTGCAGCCGGACGGAGAGACGGCCCGGCAGGCCGAGGGTGCCGCGAAAGGAGGTCACGACCCGCCGTTTCTGGGCAACCAGGATCAGGTCCTGGTTGCCCATCAACTTGGAGGCGGCGGCTGCCATTTCCGGCATCAATCCGGGCGCCAGGGCCTCCAGCGCTTTCCCGTCGGTCTCGTAGCGGAGCAGCCAATCGCGAAATGCCCCGACGGTGAGCCCGGCGACCGGGGCGAACGCCGTGCGGTCGTGGGTGTCGAGGATCAGCCGGGTGACGTCGTCCTCCTCGTAAGGAATCAGGGGTTCGTCCAGGAAGCGTTGGAGCGGCACTTCGGCCAGGCAGAGCTGGGCGGCCACCCGTTCCTCGGCGCTGGCGGCGGCGACGCCAGCCAGTTCGTCTCCCGAGCGCAGGGGCGTCGCCTTCGCCATCAATTCGCGGAGCGAATCGAATCCATAATGTCGGGCACCAACGCGGCACGACCAGGCGGACATAGGCGGTTATCTCCCTTCTCTCGGCAGATAAGGAGCGATGGAGTGGGCCAGGTTCGGCACGGTCAGGGTTTGCAACCAGACGCGGCCCGGGCCGGTCAGGGAGGCGAAGAAGAGACCGTCCCCGCCGAAGAGGGCGTTGCTGATGCCGCGGATGGTGACGATCTTGAAGCCCACGCTGCTCTGGAACATGGCGACATGGCCGGGATGGACCCGCAGGGTCTGTCCCGGGACGAGATCGTAGGTGACGATCTCCCCGCCCACCTCGATCCAGGCCTCGCCCTGTCCGGCCAGCTTTTGCAGGATGAAACCGTCCCCTCCGAAGATTCCCGCTCCCAGCGATTGCTGAAAGCCGACCGTCAGCTCGATCTGCGGAGTGCCACAGAGGAAGCCGCTCCGATGCACCAGGTAGGTCTCCGTGGCCGAGACGGTGACCGGGATAATGTGACCGGGCACCTTCGCGGCGAACGCCACCATGCCCTGGGCTCCCTCGGCCTTGTATTGGGTCATGAAGATCGAGCCGCCCCCGGCGATCCGCTTGATCGCCCCGAACAGGCCGCCGCCTCCATGCTGGATGACGGTGGAGAGGATGATGCTTTCGGTCATCCAGGAGAGTTCTCCCGAGACCGCGATCACGCCCTCGCCCGACTCGAGGAAGATTTCCAGCGCAGGCATGCTGGTTCCGACGATTTGAGACTTCACGATATTCCTTTTTCCTTTCTGGTTGGTTCCATTAAAGATCGGCTTTGCGCGGGGCGCGCAGGACCGGCGACTGCTGGCCAACTAAGCATGACGCCGCTGAGAAGTCGCCTTTTATCCAGCGGGGAAAGCAAGGGGAAACCGGCGGCCTCAATGATTGGGAAATCATCCCAGATTCCGCCGCAGCCACTGCATCATTTCGCGGTTGATGCTCCAGGTGTCCGCGACGGGTTGCCGGGTGAAGGCCAGGGCGGGCATGTAGGGGATCGGGCCAAATTCGGGGGTGATGGTTTGGAGGGCCGCTCCCGCCTCCTGGCGGCGCGTTACGATGGCTTTCCAGATCGCAAGGTGGATCTCCAGCCAATGGCTGTTTTCGGGAGCCAGCGGATGGCCGACTTGGGGGCCCTGATCGAAGCCGACCCGGGCATGGATATGATCGGCATGCCGCATCGCCCGGGCTACGGCTTCCGGCTGGTCGCTTAGATCGGACTCGTGAACGCACATCCAATGGGAGACATCGGCTGTCAGGCGAAGTTCCGGAATCGCCTCCAGCAGCGCCAGTGTCGAGAGGGAGGAGAAGGTGGGCCGTCCCCGATGGGTCTCGAAACAGATGGGGATGCCGTGCTCCTCGCCCAAAGCCAGGGCCTGGCGGAGGATCGAGAGGTTTTCCTCCAGAGGAAAGAAGTCCCTTCCCGCATGCAGGTTGATGAAGGAGGGACGGCAGGCGGCGGCGAATGCCATCAAGGGGCCCATCGCCTCGCGATGCTCGACGGGCGTCCGCCCCGAGGTGATCACCTGGGCGATCAATGCCAGGGCATGCCGCTCCGTGGAGGCCAGGATCTCGGCAGGGGTCTCCTTCAACCCATTGACGCAGAGTTCCGCGCCGTCGAAACCGTCCTTCTGGCACCGCGTCATATAGGCCTCGACCGAGGCCCCCGGCATTTCCCACATTGATTTCGTGTAGATGATTTTCATAGAAAAGGCTGAAACGACGGGAGCCGGGCGCGAGGGCAGGTCGAACACCTGCCGTTCGTCCCGCCCCCTGTCGTGCCGGGTCGTCGACGATCAGGCTCGATAAAGCACCGGGTTGAGCGGGGAAGCGGCAAGATCTCCCGGCTTCAGCCCCGGCATCCAGCTGGCGAGATCGCTGTGATGGTGCTTCGTTTTCGGCTCGATGATGCGGCAGCCGTCCTCGAAGTAGATCACCGTCATCACGGCACGGGCGCGGTCGGAGGTGTTCGGTGCGGCGCGATGAAACGTCCAGCCGAGGTGAAAGCTCACCTCGCCCAAGTCAAAGGGAGCTTCGTCGAGCGGGTAGTTGTGGTCCTTGAGCGAGCGCTGGAGCTTGGCCTCGCTCTCGTCGCTGATTTCCAACTCGCGGCCCATCTCGAACTGCTGGCTGCCGACGCTGAAGGCGAGCGGCCCCAGCTCCAGCGGCGTGGCCTGGAGCGGGATCCAGGCGGTGACGATATGATTGGTTTCGAGCGGCCAGTAGTATTGATCGGCATGCCAGGGAGTGATTCCGCCGCCCGGTTCCTTGTAGAGCGCCTGATCATGATACATGCGGACTCCCTTCACCTTCATCAGCTCGGCGGCGATCCGGGCCAGCCGCTTGCTGAAGGAGAATTCCTTCACGATCCCGCTCTTCGTCCAAAGGTTCATAATTTGGAGAAAAGCCTTTTCATAGGTGGTCCGCTCGGACATCGGCTTGGCTTGATCGTTGAGCCGGACCACTTGGCGGGTGATCTCCTCGCCGTAATGGGCGATGACTTCGGCGGAAAGGACCTGCTTGAGCTTGATGTAGCCATCGCGGTGGAACCGGGCGATCTGCTCGGCATTCAGGGCATAGGGCTCCTCCAACTGGCGGAGCAATTCGGAATGATCGGGAACGGTGGCGGTAGTCATGCCCTGTTTATGGCAGAGCCGTCCTTTTCGCTCCTCCAGGCTATTGATAAAAATTGATGCTGCATTAACCTCTTGGAAGGGTGCGCCGCTCATTCTATCATAAGAGAGCATGCGATTTCCTCGCCCCCTCCGTCTGGAGAAGATCCAATCCGTCGAATCCCAACTCTTCGTTCTGCGCCGTTTCCAGCTGCCCGCCTTTCCCTTGGTCTGGCATTACCATCCCGAAGTGGAGGTGACCCTCATTCGCCGGGGGCGGGGCCTCCGCTACGTGGGAGGCTCCGTGGAGCGGTACGAAGAGGGAGACCTTTGCCTTCTCAACGCCCATCTCCCGCATTCCTGGAGCAGCGAACGGAAAACGGGGCCGGTCGAGTCTTCCGTCATTCAATTTCTGCCGGAAACGGCGGCCGATTTCTGGGCGCTACGGGAATTGCGAAAGATCGGGCGGCTCCTGGCACGGGGCGGAGGAGGCTGGCACGTCCGCGGGAAAGCCCGTGAACGGAGCATTGCCTTGTTCGATGCCCTGGAGCGGCTGCCCCTCCTTTCCTCGCGCCGAGCCGTCCTCTTCCTGGAGCTGCTGTCCGGGCTGGCGGAGGCAACCGGATTGCGCCCGATCCAGCCTGCGGGAGCGACCCGGGGGCCGGTTCTTCGGGGAAAAAACGAGATCCTTCTCCAGAGCACTCTGAGCTATGTGGAGGCCAACTCGACCCGGGAAATCGTGCATACCGAGGCCGCCCGCCGGGTACGCATGTCGCCCGCCGCCTTCTGCCGCTTCTTCAAGAGGCGGATGGGAAAGACCTTCGGACAACATGTCAACGAGGTGCGGATCGCGCGGGTTTGCGGGGAATTGATCGACACCGACCAGGGGATCATCGAGATCGCCTTTGCCTGCGGCTACAACAACCTGTCGCATTTCAACCGGCAATTCACAACCCTGATGGGCTGCACGCCCCGTGAATACCGCCGGCGGACGACCTCCTTGGCATCGGACGGCTGAAGCGGGCGAACCGGTTCAATTGTGGGAGCTCGAGTCGGCTTGGAAATGAGTTTTGAGGTAGGCGTCGATCTCGGTGAACGGCAAAAACCAGAAGCCCTGGGGTTGGCTGAAGCAGATTCCCTGCGGCACCACGGTCATTTGGACGCCGGAGTTATGCGGTTGGAATTTGTAGTGGGGGTCGCGTTCCCGTGCTGCCTGTAGCGTCTGAGCCGTAGTCGCATCGAGCTTAAAATCCAGGGGAATGAGGATCGGCTCCGGGCTGCCTCGCCGATAATAAACCAGCTCGTTCTGAGCGGCTTTCGAATTGGAGATGTAGCTGAAAAGGTCGTTGCCCCGGAATCCATATTCCCAGGCGCTGATCGCTCCCTGTTGGGGTATCGGCCAAACCGGAGCTTTCGGCCAAGGGGCGGGCTCGGGGCCTTCCTTGCTGACCATGCCGGTGCCCAGGGAGGGGACGGGGCCGCCCAGCCAAAGCTCGGGCGTGGCTTGAGCTGGATCGATCATGAAGACCACATCGCCCGGATTCTTCCCCTTATAGGAACGAGGACCGTAAAGAAGGACCCGGGTGCCGTCGGTTTTCGCAAACTCCAGAGCGCCGGTATCGATCAGCGGCTGCCAAGGTCCCGGCGTCTCGCTGATGACATAGCTTTCGCCAAAGCCGACGAGCATGCAGGGAAGATTGCCCGGGCCCGTGAAGATGCCCCGCACATCGTAAAGATCCCGATCGTCGAATTGATTCTGTCCCGGTTTTCGACGACTGCTGGCTAGGACGGTGGCCTCGCCTGTTTCTTCATCGTAGCGAGCGATACCCGATTCCAGATCGTCCATGCCCCGTCCCAATAGGCTGAGGTAAAAATGCCCGGCGGCCTGAAAAATCTGATGGGAAGAAGGGACGTCATGCATCAACCATTGCCGTGAGGCGAAATTAAACCGGGCCACGACCGACTTTTGCCATTGACCGATCGGCGAGCCGAGCACGTAGAGGGCGTCGGGAGTTGCGATCATTTGATCGGCATATATCCCCGGCGGAGCGATCGGCGGCGCAGCGGTGAAAGGGTCAGGCTGGGATGAGTCGATGGCGATATGATAGATGATCGATTGGGGTGAGGCTTCGGTGACGCCGGAGATCCAAACACCATCCGAAGCGATCTCCAAGGGGGTTGCTTCGATTTTGAACAGGCCGGTCATATCCTTCGGATACCAGAAGCGATTCACCTCCAGTGGAGGCGGAGATCCGGCGGCATCGGGGTCCCCGAAACGATCGACATACGATCTGCGCATCGCGGAGAAAGCCATAGGTGTGTTGATGTCTTGCGGTTTGTCTCCAAGAGCCTTTAGGTCGCTCCACAAACCGGGAGCATCTTTTTCCGGGAAGAGCTCAGGATGCCAGGCACGGGGAAGAAGGCCGTCAAATCGGTCCAAGTGCTGAAGCGTGTAGCGCAGAAGCGCGATGAGCTGAGGATCGGCGACCGATATGTCGCGCGACTTTTCAATCTCAAAAGCCGCGCCGAGCAAGAAGCAGAGCTGTTTCGTTTGCAGCAGGCTTTCCCTCTCGGTCCATAATTCGTCATAGAAGGCACGGCAGGCGTCCGCTTGTTGCGGGGGAGCAGTCCATTTGGCGAGTTCCAGGAGCCCGATCGCCTTGGTACCGGGATTGTCCGCCAAGTCGTTGAGGAATTTAAAAAAAACGGAGCGTCTTTGATCTGGGTCGGGAATGAAGCGCGCGCAGAAGCTCTCCGGATCGAGTTGCGACTCCAACACGAACCAAGCTATGTTGTTAGGAGCGCGGAAATTCCGGTAATAGGCGACCTCTTCATCCGCCGAGATTGACCAATCGTCGGCATGCCGGAGCGCAGTGTCGAAATCTTCCGGCATTTGTCCATGGAGGGGGTCGTAGTGGGCAAAGGAGCAAAGAGCCGAGCGAACCTCGTCAGCGTGAGGATCATGGGTGCCATCCAGCATCGCAAGCAGGGAGGAGGCAGTCCGATCGATCATCATGCGAAAATTGAGGGAGGCCGTCTGTGCAAAGCCCCGGTGATCAAGGAGGATCAGCTTTGCCTCCATTCCCTCTTGCTCATAACGGGCCTCGTCGGCGATCGCCCGCATCAGCATCTCAATCCGAGCTTCTGGGTGAGGGTCATCGGGGGTCGTTGCGTCTCCCATTAGAATCCTTTCGGAACCGGCCACATTGGCGCACAACGCGGAAATTCTGACAGCCAGCAGGTCGGGCGCGGTTTCGCCGAGAAGCTCGGCGCTGTCCAATGCCTCCAGGGCATCAGCGCTGGCACCGTGCTGAGAGCCCCAGATGCCCTCGAGCAGATATTCCCGGGCCTCGTTCTGGGGTTGCCACGGAGCGCTATTGGCGGGAGTGCCGATGGCCTTTTGCAGCGCATCCGTCATTTGCTCGGCCAAGCCCGGCAGATCCTTCAGGGAGCCCTCGATTTTGATCTGGTTCTGTTGGTTGCCGGGGGTGCGCAGCCGAAGATCAACCGTCAGGCTGACTTTGTCCTGAGCCGACGCATGAAAGCTGCCGTCAACCAAGTAAGCTCCCTGCAGGGGAAGCGCGGTGGAAAGGGAAAGGTTGTCCTCGAAATGAAGCGCCGAGGCATGGCGCCGTTCCAGAACGATGTACTGGGGCAGCGCGGAGAGCCTGCTTTCAAGGAGGAGGCTCAGTTTCCTTTCCAGCGCGGCCGAATCGGCCGAGGAGGAATCGGCGCGGATGTTGAGTACAGAAATCGGGATGGCGGCATCCGGTTTGACCTTCAATTTTGGGGAGTAATCCTCGATGCGTTGTGCGAGGGATTGAGCCAAGTGGGGCAAATCGGTGGTGGCAGCGACCGGCAGCGGATCGTCGAAGAGCGCATAACCGAGGCCCACGGCGGTGAAGCGGATTTGAAAGCCGTCCTTGGTCTTGCCCAGGAAGAGCAGCCCGTCCGCTCCCAACAATTTGCCGAGGCTCACGGGATTCGTGCCGACCAGCTGCTGCAACTTGAGTTCGTCGCCGATCTTCGCCATCTCCTCCCGCTCAACCAAACTCACTCCTTGTTCCTGGCTGAGATCGGCCACGATCAGGGCGGAAAAATCGGAGGAGTCATGATCGGCAACGATCGCCACCCGCGGAAGCCCCTGCGACGAATCCTCTGCCATGGCCCCTCCGGCCAGCACTGCCCCGAGAAGGGCGATGCCGGCCAGCCTCATGGCGTCCGTTCTCAAGGCCATTATTTTGTCAATTTCGGCAGGAGGCGTTCGAGCAGGATTTGCGCACCGTTTTGCAAGGCGTCCTTCCCGGCGGTCCGGCTTCCCAAATCGACGGCCACGCGGGTTTCCCGGTCGGTCCAGAGGAGGTCGCCGGTAGCTGGGCGAGTGGCTTTCAGCTCGATCCGGCCGATGCTGGAAACGAGGCTGCCGTGGCGGGTTCCCAGTTCGCTGAAGGCTTCTCCCGAGATGAGAATGTCGGCTTTGTTGTGGATGTCGTCCGCATCGATGACCTGGAAGCCCAGTTGCTCCAGCAGCTTCATGATTTCCGTCTGGGCGGCGGGATCGATGGTCGGCTGGGTGTAATCCCGTTCCGTGATGTTGACGGTGACGGAAGGGAGGGGGGCTTTGCCCAGCAGCCCGCGCAGCCGCTGCAGCCGCTCATCGGGGGTTTCCTGCCGGACGACCAAAACATCCCGGTGGGAGGCGAGCACGCCATCGATCTTTCCGGACAGATCCTGCACGGCCTGGGGAAGATTGCCCGGGTCGCTCGCGGTGGAGGTGACGCCGTAAACCCGGCCGGTTTCAGTGCTGATGATCTTGGCCACCAGCATATTCTGGCTGCCTACGGCGAAAAACCGGCCGGTGACCAGGACTTGGGCGCCGGTCAGCGACCCGACCTTGGCCGCCGTGTCCGACGAAACCAATCCCGAAACCCCCATCTCCTCTTCGCCCAGGACCTTGTCCGTCTCTTGACGTTCGACCAGGACGGCGTGCTCGCTCGAAGAGAGATCGGCTTCCAAAAGCGAGGCGATCTCCGCCCCTTGCTTGTCCAGCGAGGCGTCCTCTCCCTGGAAATTGAAGATGGCGGTGGCCAGCGGCTGGCCGGGATCGCCGGCGGCGGCGGGGGCCGGGACCGATGACGGCGTGGCCGCAGAAGCTGGCGGCGGGGTTTGGGCCGCAAGCGGCATTGCGGCCAGGCCAGCGAGGATTGCGATGTGGAGGGGGTGTTTCATGGTGAATTCAATTGGCGGGAGCGGGTTGGCTGGAAAGAAGATGAACGATTTTGATCAAGGCGAGCTGCGCGCGGGGATCGTCATTGAAGTTATCGAGAAGCGGGGTGGTCACCCGGATCGAAATCCCGGAGCTCGATCGGTCGGAATAGACGCCGGACGGCAGCGATTCGGTGGGCGAGAAAACGGCGATGCGCGCCCCCGCGCCCCGATCCTGTACCTGTTGAAATTGTTCTTCCGCATTCAGCTCCCCGAAATAGAGCCGGGACGGGTCGAGATTGTCGGGCAACTCGCTTCCATTGTCTTCAAACGGCACATGCAGGCTTGCAAGAATATGCCGGAGTTTTTGGCCCGGACCAAAAAGGACGGCCAGAGGGGGATGATCCGGCTTGATCGCGAGCAGATCGCCCAGCTCCTTGGTTATCTCGGGGGGAAACACCTCGAAACGGAGAT
>Ga0302314_10001049_pt1 | contig 51670 bp, 40 predicted proteins | sample III_Palsa_N2_3_FD_200533 | JGI IMG/M metagenome (GOLD analysis project Ga0302314, IMG submission 200533) | Peat permafrost microbial communities from Stordalen Mire near Abisko, Sweden - III_Palsa_N2_3 | ecosystem: Environmental > Terrestrial > Soil > Palsa > Peat permafrost | place: Sweden... | reverse complement strand
CGACCAGGTCAGCCGCGAGATTCGCCGGCTCGCAAGGTTCATTCCCAACATCAAAGTGCTGACCCTATGCGGCGGCGTGCCGCTACGACCGCATCTCGCCTCTCTGGCTCACGAACCCCATATCGTCGTTGGCACGCCTGGCCGTATTCTCGAGCTGATCCAGAAGGCCGCACTGCCGCTCAAGGCCATCAAAGTGCTGGTGCTGGATGAAGCAGACCGCATGCTCGACATGGGTTTTGCGGACGATCTGCGCAGCATTATCGAGGCCATGCCCACCCAACGCCAGACATTGCTGTTCTCCGCGACGATCCCGCAGTCGATTCGGGAAATGAGCCGCGAACTGCAGCGTGATCCCCTCGACATCACGGTAGCCGACGAGCCCGAAGACACCACCATCGAGCAGACTTTCTTTGAAGTCGACGAGCAGCAAAAACTCCCGGCATTGGAAGCACTGCTGCTGCAGCACCGCCCGGAATCCGCGGTGGTGTTCTGCAATACTCGACAGGAAGTCCGGGAGGTGGCCGAGGCACTCGACGCTCGCGGTTTCGGGGTGCTGGCTCTGCATGGAGAACTCGATCAACGCGAACGCGAAGAAATGCTCGTGCGTTTTGCCAATCGTAGTTGCTCCGTCCTGGTCGCCTCCGACGTCGCGGCGCGTGGGCTGGATATTACTGGACTCGCGATGGTGGTGAATTTCGATATCGCTGCCGATGCCGATACCCATTTGCACCGCATCGGGCGCACGGGTCGTGCCGGCTCTCGGGGCGTCGCTTTGAGCCTGTGCTTACGGCATGAAATGAAGCGCGCCAACCTGATCGAAGATCGTCTCGGTAGGAAACTTGAGTGGGGCAAGCTCCCCTCCCCCTCCGACAGTTCCCCATTGCCTGCTCCTTTCGTCACCATCGCGGTCGACGCCGGCCGTCAGGATAAACTGCGCCCCGGCGATCTACTCGGAGCGCTCACCGGCGATGCGGGACTGCCCGGCGCAGCCGTCGGCAAAATCGACGTATTTCCTACTCGCACCTATGTCGCTATTGCGCGCGAATGGCATAACAGAGCATTGCAACGCTTACGTGCAGGAAAGATCAAAGGCCGCACCTTTAGGGTTCGCGAGATTGGACGCGGAGAATGACCTTCTCTTCATTAGGATTATCGGCCGATCTCCTGCGCGCCATCACCGAGCGCCACTATCCTGAGCCGACTCCGATCCAGCGCGCAGCCATCCCGGCAATCCTCGAGGGCAGAGATGTGTGGGCTTGCGCCCCCACCGGCTCCGGCAAGACGGCGGCCTTCGCGTTGCCGCTTCTGCAGCAGACGCTGAGCCACGAGCGCGACACGCCGCTTCGCGTTCGAACCCTGATACTCGTCCCGACGCGCGAACTCGCCGCACAGGTCGGGGAATCGATACGACTCTACGGCCGCTATATGCCACGGCCGACCAAGACAATCACCGCCTTTGGCGGCGTATCCATTAATCCTCAGATGATGGCGTTGCGAGGGGGCGCCGACATCGTCGTCGCCACGCCGGGCCGCCTGCTGGACCTGGTGGACCATAACGCACTTAGGCTCGCGGACGTGACGACGCTGGTTCTTGACGAAGCCGATCGGCTTCTCGATCTGGGGTTTTCCGATGAACTCGCGCGCATCATCGAACGACTGCCACGGCGCCGCCAGAACTTACTGTTCTCCGCGACCTTCCCACCCGCCGTGCACTCACTCTCGGAATCGCTGCTACAGAAACCGATTCGTATTGACATGCCGTCCACCACTGAGACGCAGCCTGCCATCCTGCAACGCGCCATTCACGTGGATCTCGCGCGTCGCACCCAGCTGCTGCGCCATCTCGTTACCGAACACGGCTGGACCCGGGTGCTGGTCTTCGTCGCCACCAAGTACTCGACCGAACACGTCGCGGACAAACTGCGCCGCGCCGGAATCCAGGCGGCTGCCATTCACGGCAACCTGAGTCAGGGCGCCCGAACCAAGGCGCTTGCCGATTTCAAGGCCAGTCGCATCACGGTTCTCGTCGCCACCGATGTGGCCGCGCGTGGCATCGATATCGCGCATTTGCCGGCAGTGGTGAATTACGATCTGCCTCGCTCCACCGTGGACTACACGCACCGTATAGGACGAACAGGACGCGCCGGAGAAAGCGGCGTCGCGGTGAGTTTCGTCACGACCAGCGCCGAGGCGCATTTTCGTCTCATCGAGAAGCGTCACGGCATTCGTCTGCCCCGGGAGATCATCGCCGGATACGAACCGGTGGAGGCCGCAGCGGTACCCAAAACCAGTACTAATGTCTGGTCTAAATAGGGACTATTCCACGATCCGCGCAGAGTATTATGCGTGATCTCGCCACCGTAAAAGAGTTGAGGCCCCCTCGAAATGCCCGTGTCCCCGCGAATCAGCCGCGCGTCTGAACAACCCCGCAACGCGGCCATGCCGCTGCTGCGAATGACCATGCTAGTCCTATTGGCGCTCACGGGTCCGCTGCTGAGCGCTTCCTGCTCCGCCCAACCCTCGGGCTATGCCGGACTGGTTCGACGCGTCGCCCCGAGTGTCGTGACCGTTCTCGTCGAAGAGGAGGCCGTCGGCGCCGCGGACCGGGCTGCCGAGCGAGCGGCGACTCGCGCGGCGGCCGGTGCCGATCCGAATGCCATCGGGGCGATTATTCAACGCCTCCTGTCCGCGCAATCCGGCGATCCGTCGCATGGCGACGGTCCCAGCGGCTCACTGGGATCCGGATTCGTGGTGCGGGAGGATGGTCTCATTGTGACCAACCGGCATGTCATCGTGAGCGCCCGTACGGTGCGAGTGCGATTATCCGATGGTCGCGAATTCCCGGCAAAAATTGTCGGTGTCGATGCAGTCACCGATATCGCGCTGCTCAAAATCGATGCGGGTCGCCTCCAGCCCCTTCGCCTAGGCTCGGCCAACGCGGTATCCGTCGGTGACGCGGTGATTGCCATCGGCAATCCTTATGGATTGGGTCAATCCGTCAGCGCCGGCATCGTTTCTGCAAGAGGTCGAATACTCGAGGATGATCCGTACATCGACTTCCTGCAAACCGATGCAGCCATTAACCGCGGTAACTCGGGCGGCCCCCTCTTGACCACAGACGGTAGGGTCGTGGGTGTCACGTCGGCCATTTTCTCCCCCAGTGGCGGGTCCGTCGGGCTAGGGTTCGCCATTCCTGCGGAGACGGTTGCCGGCATCGTCCGTGAACTCGAGGCCCATGGCCACGTTGAGCGAGGATATCTCGGCATCTCAGCGCAGCCCGTGACCCCTACGCTGGCGGCGGCCCTGCACTTGAAGACGCCAACAGGCGTTTTGGTTACCGAAGTCGAGCCCCAAGGGCCGGCGGTGGGCGCGCTCATTATCGGAGACGTACTTCTGACTGTTGGGACCACTCCAGTCACATTCAAAGATCTCACTAAAATCACGGCGAGACTTGTTCCGAACAGATTGGTCACCCTGACCCTAGTGCGTGCGGGAGTACAGCAGTCGGTTGCATTGAAGCTCGGCCGTCTGCCTGAACCGCCGTCTGACCCCACGTTGACAGGAAACCAGGATACCTGGGTGCGAGCTCTCAACTTGGGCGTGGCCGACACGACTACCGAGATTAGAAAGGCCATCAAGGCCGACAACGAGCCGAACGGACTGATCGTTACCCAATTACGACCTATGGGAGCCGGCGCTTTGGCCGGTCTCAGAGTGGGCGACCTCATCACTCATCTGGGCTCGACGCAGTTGCTGGCCGCCACGGATCTGGCCAACATGAGTACGCCGACACCTCGAGACCCGCTTCTCGTTCGGGTGGTACGCGACGGCTCCGCCACATTCATCGCATTGACCGGTGACGCGAGCCGCTGACTGTCGCAACCCAACGAGTCCAATTTCATGAAGTTTACCGATCTGTCGCTGTCAGCCGAGCTCATCGCCGCACTGGCGAAACAACAGATATTCGACCCCACCCCCATTCAAATTGCCGCAATCCCGCCGCTGGTTGCCGGGAAGGATGCGTACCTACGAGCCGAGACAGGTACCGGTAAGACGCTGGCGTATCTCCTGCCCGTTTTTACACGCATCGATCCTGCGCAAGCTGCGACCCAAGCCGTGATCGTGGCGCCAACGCATGAATTGGCCATTCAGATCCATCGCCAATCCTGTGAACTTGCGCTGAACGCGGCGCGCGCCATCCGTTCGGTGCTGCTCATCGGGGGTACGGCAACCGAACGACAGATCGACAAGCTCAAAGCCAAGCCGCACGTCGTGGTGGGCTCGCCCGGACGCATCGTGGAGCTGATCGAGCGCGGAAAGCTGAAGACGGCGCACATCCGCGCCGTCGTCATCGATGAGGCGGATCGTCTGCTGAACGAGGAAAGTCTGCACTGGATTCAGAAAATCGTCGGCGCGGCACCGCCGGCTCGACAGTTGATTTTCGCATCGGCAACCATCGAGCAGCAGACTCGTCAAGTTTTGGAAACACTGGCTCCCGAGGTCGTGATGCTTCGCGCGGGTGCGGCGGCGGTCAACGAGAACATCGAACATCTGTACCTGGTGTGTGAAGACCGGGACAAACCGGAGGTGTTGCGCAAGCTCCTGCATGCGTTCGATGTGCCGCGCTCGATTGTGTTCGTGCACCGTAACGATGTGGCGGAAGCGGTCGCTTCGAAGCTAACCCATCACAAACTGGCGGTTGCGGACCTGAATTCGGAGCTTTCCAAGAAAGACCGCAAGCAGGCGATGGACGGAATTCGCAGCGGCGCCATACGCATTATGATTGCCTCCGACTTAGCTGCCCGCGGACTCAACATCCCCGACGTAACACACATCTTCAATCTCGACGTACCGACCATGAGCAAAGCCTACCTGCACAGAGTCGGTCGCACCGCGCGCGCCGGCGCAAAGGGTATGGCTGTATCGCTGGTCACGGAGACCGAAGCCCGCCTCATTCGTCGATACGAGCAGGACCTCGGCATCGTGCTGCAATGCATTCGGGTTCATAACGGCGAAGTCACGTCCTCCGGGTCGGTCTGGGGTTGACCCATGAACCGCGCTATTGACTTCCAAGCCGGTTTAGTCTGTAATTTCTGTCATGACAGAAATTACAGATATAAGATCACTCCCCGATCCCGTAAAGCGCTTTGTGCTGGAGTGGGGCAACCTGGGTGAGCGTTGGGGCGTAAACCGTTCCGTGAGTCAGATTCACGCGCTGCTGTATGCATCGAAGGAGCCGCAGACGGCAGAAGCGATCGCGGACGCGCTCGGAATCGCACGCTCCAATGTGTCCAATTCGCTTCGGGAACTCCAGTCTTGGAACATCATTCGGTCCGTGCCCATCCTAGGCGACCGACGCACGTTCTACACAGCCGAAACTGACCTTTGGGCTCTGGTGTCGCGAATCGCCGCGGGGAGAAAAGCGCGGGAGCTTGACCCTGCGGCGGAAGCGCTGCGCGAGTGCGTCGAGATGACGCGTGATGACAAAAGCGTGGATCCTGTGGTGCAGCTGCGTTTAAGAGAGATGCTGGATTTTATCGAGCGCCTGAGCCGTTGGTATGACCAGATGCTCGCCCTACCCCGCTCAAAGATCATCACCCTGATGAAGCTGGGCGGCGGAATCGCACGCCTCTTGGAGGGTGGCATCAAGAAGCGACGCGAAAACCTGTAGGTTTTCCCGCCATCGCCTTTTTACGATATTATTTCAATCCACAACTCATCATTCAGCTACCCCTATGACCAACCGATTTCGCCCCGCTGCCATAGCGCTCACCCTGTTGCTGGGATCAGGCGTTGCCTACGCCGACCGATACACCGATACCGTGGGCCTGTTCAAACAGGCCGGCTCGAGTTCGGTGTTCTTCGACAACTGTTACGCCTACGCGGTATTTCCCACCGTTGGAGCGGGCGGCCTCGTCGTGGGTGGCGCTCGAGGTAGAGGCCGGGTGTATGTGCATGGCCAATTGGTCGGCACCGCCTTGATGACGCAGCTGAGCGTCGGCCTGCAGGCCGGTGGAAAAGCCTACAGCCAAATCATTTTCTTCCAGGACAAGCAGTACTTGGACGAGTTCGAATCCGGTAAATTCGAATTTGCCGCGGGCGCCAGCGCCGTTGCCGTCACCACGGGCGCCTCCGCCAGCGTGGGCACCGATCGCGCCTCGTCGGGAGCGAGCGGTGGGCCACACAACGCCACCACCGACGGCGATTACCAGACCGGCATGGCGGTCTTTATCATCGATAAGGGCGGCCTCATGTTTGCGGCCGACATTTCCGGCGAGAAATTCGTCTTTACGCCGAAATGACTCGATATCGCAGCCACTGAACCCCGCCCGGCAGAGTACGGCGCTTAATCATGCGCAGTTTGGCCGCCGCGCGCGGCTTAGGGTCCGCAATCTCGAACACCGACGTCACGCCCGCCCCGCCGTCGATGAGCGGTACGATGACCTGGCTAATCTCATCGACCAACCCAGCTTTGAGCACGGCCCCATTGAAACCCCCTCCTCCTTGCAGCATGAGTTTGCGGATCTTGAGCTGAGCGCCAATTTTCCGCAGGGCCACTCGTATGTCGAGATGCCTCTTCCCGCAAAAAATATAGGACACCCGCGCCTTCTGCAAATGCGCTAAATAGTCTCGGCTTACTTGTTCCGTGACGAGCAATACGACGTGATCGCCTTCCACCTCGTTCTTGGTGAAGCGCAAGACCCCCTTGGCGTCGGCACCAATGGCGAAGCGCCGCGCTCGCGGGTCGGCGAGGTAGTCCTGGTGCAGAATGGGTTGCGTGCCGCGCGCGAGGCGCCCGGGCCGTTTGGCGGCAAACACTGCGTCGTAGGGTAGACGCCGAACGACGGCTTGTAACCCCCTCGATTCTGTAGACAGTGTAGGTGCGCCGCCTACACGAATCTCTTAAAATCCGAAACTCCCGAGCGGCATCGCTGTGCTAATTTGAATGAGCACGGTACAGCGAGATTCATCTTGAAAACCAGCAAATCTATTCACGCCATCGAGGCGCCTGTGAATCAGGCGATGGTGTTTATTTGCGAGAAATGCGGCAAGCGTGCCAAAGGATCGGACAAAAATCCGAGCCACCGGCTGGCCTCGAAATTCAAGCGCTTGACCAAGGACGAATTCGGCAAAGGAAGTGTGCGTATCGCCCTGACCTCTTGCATGGACATCTGTCCGGATGATCAGATCGCGATATCCATCCAGCCGACGGCGCCGGAACGGGCGTCCGCCTTCTTCGTGAGCGATGTAGAGGATCTGGATGTCAGCAGCGAGGCATTGGTGACAACACTACGTCACGTGCTACAAGGAGCCCTATGACGTAGGGCGGAGCGCGTTCGCGCGCCTCCGCCCTACCGCAGGAATTCAGCCGCCGGTGCCTCGTTCCGCGTGGGTGTCGGCAAGCGTCTCTGAGTCATCCTCGACGTCGAGGCCGTCGTCATACAAGCTGTCCTTCTCGTCATCCAAATGCAGTTCTGCATCAGGATTTCGTTTCTTGGCGTATTCGGTGTGGTCGGCAGCCTCCTTTTGTTCGGAGCCGTCCAGATTTTTGCCCCTTAGTCGGTTTTCCGTCGTCATAAAGCCGCTCCTCGGTGAACCAAGTTATCACTGTCCCATGGCACGTTAGGCGCGCCCGCGCCCAGGGTGCAGCGGTATACCGATCAAGGCTTTGTAGGCGGAGGCTTACGCCGACCAAGCGGTGGCCACCGCTTCAGCTCTGCATCCCATCGTGTCTCAATGGACCATGCGAAGAGCCCAACCACTTTTTATCCTGGTCGTCGCCACAGCGGTGCTCATGACCCTCGCGGCATGCAGTCATTTGAGCGACCCCAAACATCCCGCTCCGCAAACAAAAGAAACTCGCGCCCAGCTCGCCATCGGCTACTCCCTGCTCTACCAAGAGGCTGACGGCATTCCCAAGTTGAAGTGGCTGCTGATGTTCAAGGACAAGCCGGAAGAAATGAGCCGGGTAACCGATGATCTCGTCACCTATTACCAGCAGCTGTCCGACAGCCTGCAGAAGCTGTCCAAACAATATCCCGCGGTGCGCCTGGACGCAACGACCATGTCCAGTATCGAGGCTGACACGCGCAAGGCGCTCGGCGATGACAACGCCAAGGACTTCGCCCCCGTGATCGGCAAAAGCGGCTTGGAGTTCGAGCGTGAAGCGCTCCTTATGTTTTATAACGCCCTCGACGAACAACGTCATCTCGTCGGCGTGATGTTGGGGCTGGAAACCGACCCCGGCCTTAAGAAGTTTTTGGAGACGACAAAGGCACAACTGGATGAACACCGTGCCAAGGTTGGCGCGCTATTGAATCGCCGCTATTTCACTCACTAGACGTTTGGCGGCGCTCAACGTACTCCGGCTCAGCGCCACGGTCTTTACCTCTGGCAGGGCTTCTCGCGCGAGATCACTCAGCACCTGACCCGGCGGCATCTCCAGAAAAACGCGGCAGCCCAACTCTTCCAGCACGCTGGTCGCATCGTGCCAGCGGACACCATGGGCTATGTTGCTTGCCAGGTCCTCCGCCACATCCGCCGGGGCTCGCAGCGGCCTGGCCTTGACGTTGCCTATATAGATCAATCGCGGCAATGCCAAGGTCATACCGCCGAGCACCGCACGTAACGCCGCCGCGACCGGCTCCAGTAGCGGACAGTGCGAGGGCACGGAAACATGCAAGCGCTCCGCTTTGCGCGCACCCAGCTTTTTGGCGGCCTTAAGCACCTTGGCCAACCCCAAGTCGGAACCGGCAATCACTATTTGGCGGGGCGCATTGATGTTACCGACATACACGGGCGCTTGGGGCGTGCAGGCCTCCTGCACGAGCGGCGCTACCTGACTCTCGGTCAGCCCGACAATGGCGGCAAGTCCATATCCCGTGGGGTACAGCGTCAGCATCATTTCCGCCCGCTGGCGCACGAGGTCCAGTGAGTCGCGGAAGGCGAGGACGCCGCTGTGCACGGCGGCGGCGAAGGCCCCGACGGATAGTCCCGCGACGGCCTCTGCCTGGACCCCCTCTTCAGAGAGCGCGCGCGCCATGGCGACACCGACAATGAGCAAGGCGAGTTGCACCGACACGGTCGACCGTAACTCCTCAGGCGAATCGAGCTCCATCACCTGTCGATGCAAGACGTCGCCGGCTTCCTCAAAAGTCCGTGTCACGGCAGGATGAGCCGGCAGCGCATGCAGCATCCCGGGGACCTGGGACCCCTGACCCGGAAAAAGGAAAGCCGTACTCATCGGTAGGCCGCAACGCCTGGGACCCAACCACTCACGCCGCCGGCCTCGTCCCAAGGATCATGGCCGAGCACCGCGCCCGCCGCGGTGCGCAGTAGGATGGATTCCGGGGTTCGGGAGGCATACTCCAGCAAGGAAAAGCCACACACCGGCGTCTCCACGCGAATATCGACGGCCGACGGTAGTCCTTGCGCGGAATCCAAGAGCTGCTTGGCTTCGCCTGGCGTCATACGACGTTCGGCATACATGACGATGTCGAGGTCGCTCTGTGGCCTTACCACCTCGCGGCCCGTGGCAAGTTCGAAACCCACGCTGCCCCCAGGGCCCCAGGGAATGCCGACATCCCGCCACCGCTCCGCAAGAAAAGGCACGCTGCGCAGAGCCGGAACATCCATGGCTCGCGACGGAACAATCGGCCGACCCAAAAGGCTCTCCGGTGTCAGCACCCGCTTGACCTGGTCAGCGCAGCAGGAGCCGGCCCAGCGCTCGCTCCTCCGAGATCCCCTCACCCCCACCGGAATGCTCTGCGCCGACACCGGGCCGCGACGCACCACCACATACGGCGTTTTCCGCACGCTCGCGCCCACCCAGGGAAATGGCGCCGCATCGGCCTGCAGAAACCGCTCTGCGTCTATTTCCAGCAAATCATGTATGCGCATGGCCTTAGGTTCGCGCTAGTGCAGTTGCCCCAACACGATAATCCACCCGGCGAGGGTCACGATGCCGAGCAACGTACTCGCCATGAGACTCGAACTCGCGATCGCAGGGGTGACGTCGAAGCTCTTGCCGAAGACGACACCAAAGAAGCCGCAGGGAATCGCGCTGACCAACACCACGTACCGTGTCTGTTCGAGCGGCAGCCCCATCCAATACGCGACGCCGAGGCAAAGCGCCGGCTGCAATAGGGTCTTGGCCATCACCGACGCGCCGACTCCCCAGCTGAACTCGAACCGCTGCGCCGACACCACCAGCCCCGTGAGAAACAATGCCGACCCCGCGGTGGCCGTGGCAAAAATCATGAGGCTCTTGTCGACATAGCTGGGCACCGCCGCATCGGCAGCCGCGACGATCAAGCCCAGTAACGGTGCCCACACCACGGGTCTCTTGACCGCCTTCAAGAAGGACATCCGGATGCGCGCCAGCGTCGAGAGCGCTCCGTGGGCCCGATTGCTGCCTTCGAGAATGGCGAGAGTAATGGGCGATATGGTCACCGCGCCCACCGCGATGGCGACCGCGGCGGTCACGGCTGAACTGCTGCCATAGACTGCCGGAAGCAGCGGCACACCAATGGCGGCGGCGTTGGGAAATCCTAGCGTCAATGACAGCACTGCGCTGTCGGCGGGAGACAACTTGAAGAGTCGACGCGCCGACCAATAAATCAAGGCATAGCTGCCCAGATAAACGCCGGCCAGTACCAGCGCCACGCTGCTCTGGGTCCAAAGCAGCGCGCGCGGCGCGCGGGCAATGGTCGTAAACAAAGCGCAAGGAACCGCAAAATTCATGACAAACGCGATGAGCGTGCGCAGGTCTTTATTGTCGACCACCTTGCGCACACCGGCGATATAGCCGGCCGCCAGACCCGCAAAGACGGGAATAAGCGAGTTCGCCAGGATTTCAATCACGGCGAACGGGTCCGGGACCCTCCTGCCATTGAGATTCCATCAGCGCTCGAACGCGGAGGGAAGCCTGCCGAGTCTTCAAAGCCCCTGGGGATTCCAAGCGGACCCGCAGATCCCGAGGACCGCGCCGAGCGTCGTCGATGGCCGCCAATAATTCCGCGCGCACCTTCCCGGTTTCCTCATCGCTGGGATGCTCGGGATTATTGACGTGCAGAAGTTTGTGCAGAAGTCCCAGCTTCGCAAACTCGTTGATGTTGTAGGACAGAGGGGCAATCGTCTTGCCCAAGGTCTCGAGATCCTCGACCGATCGCCGCGTAATTCGCGCGGCCGCTTCCTTGTGCATGGCATGCACCATGACACCATCGTCGTCAAAGGCGAGGATGCGATTTGCCTGATAGCCGTGAGTGAGGAACCCGCCGGAGAGCGCATGCCCGACCACCAACGAGATCACCGGGTGTCCGGCGAGTCGAGCTGAGCCGTAAGCGTCGGCTGCGGCGGCAGCCGCGAGAAAAATCGCGGCGGTCTCCTCGCGACGCCCGTAAGCCTGGCTCTTGACGTCGACGATGGCAACGATGGGCCGTTTCACAGAATTCTTGTCCTGTTCCAAGACTTCGCGAACCCGCGTCGCGAGGGTGTAGGCCTCTTCCAGACCCACCTCGCCGTGACGCGCGCAGGGAAAGCGCGCCTCCGGATTGGGAACCACGCATAGGAAGCGCGCGCTCCCTTCACCCAACGGCAGGTCAGCCGTGAGTACCGATTTCGGATCTCCCGGCAGCGGCGCCACGCCACTCGTCAGCGCACGAAACCACGCAGCGCCGCGGATTCCGGTGTAGTGACTCATGCTGTGCTTCCCGTGCCATCGCTGTGGCCCCACGTCTCTCGCAGTGTCTGAGGGCTCACTTGCTGTGTCGCATCGAGCGCCTGAATGCGCTCGCGATACAGCGCCACTTGAGAGCTGCGATGCGTGGCGGGCACGCCCATGACGATGAACTGCCGCACGGCCGTTGTGATTTGTTGTACGTCGTCGTCCACCAGCGCATCGGCCAGACCCATGGCGTGACGCTGCTCTCCGCCGTTGATGGCCCAGATGAGCGCGCGATCGCTGGAGTCGAACTCGTCGACGCCGGACTCCTGCTCGATAACCTCAGGACCATTCAATCCCAGACGGGCCTCCCGAGTCATCACGATGTAGCTCGACAATCCGGCGGCCAAGGACATACCGCCGAAGCACCCCACGGTGCCGCCAATCACGGTAATCACCGGCGCATGCGTTCTCAAGGTCAGTATGGAGGCCATGATCTCGGCAATGGCCGCCAATCCGAGGTTGGCCTCCTGTAAACGCACGCCGCCGGTTTCGAGCAGCAGCACGGCGGCCGTCGGCTGGCCTTTCTCCGCATCGAGGCAGGCCAGATCCAGGGCCGCCGTCATTTTGGCCCCCGACACTTCTCCTAAACTACCGCCCTGGAACGCGCCCTCCAAGGCCACCACCACCGTGGAACGTCCCCCGATGGTTCCTTTGATGACCACGCAGCCATCGTCGGCTTGAGGAGTCACTCCCTGCAGCGGCAGCCACGGCGATTCGATTCGGTCGAAGGGACCGGCCAACTCGCGCGTGGTGCCCTCATCGAACAGCGTCAAGGCCCGCTCTCGCGCACCTAGTTCAATAAAACTCTGCCGGTCGACAAAGGCCGGTTCATGTCGGAGAGCACTCATGGCTCGCTCACCTCCACGGCTTGCTCCAAGCGCAGCTGCACACTTCCAGGCGTCGCGCCGGCGTCGTTGATTTGAATGCTCACGGCGCCGTCGTACTTCGAGAAGAATCGATCGAGCACCGCTTTCCAGGTATCCCGGAAGCCGTCCACGCTGGTGCGAATGAACACATGAGCACTATCCCCGACGACCGGCTCGAGCAGCACTTCGAGATCTCCGGAACCGACCACGCCGACATGCGCCCTCCCGGACACTTGCCGCTTGGCGGGATAGTCGAACTCAATCGTTTCCATGGCGCACCTCCATCGGGCTTGCATCGGCCTGGACATGCTCCTGCCCCAACTCCACGGCATCGAGAAACAGCGCAGCCGCCAAGAGGTCCGCGCTACCGCCCGGCGAGGCGTTCAATGCCAGCAGCCGCTCATCGAGTTGCCGGAGACACTCCCTGCCGAGCGCTGCTCCCGTGCCGCCAGCGGCTGCGACGGCACTCGCGCCCTCCTTCGCCGCGGCAAGCGCCGCCTGCCCGCCTCGATACAAGAGGCACGTGTCATCGAGGCTGGACATGACGCTGAGCAAGGCATCCAGTCTTGCGACCTCTTCCCTGGCCCCTGCTTGCCGCTTGTGTCGCAACACGGGTAGCGCGACATTAACGACGTGAGGGAATCCGCAAACTGCCTCGCCGCGCGCCCCCGCGACGCCGTAGCGGCGCGCCATGACATCACCGTGCGACACCAATCGCGGTGCCGCTTTGTCCTCGAAGCTAGCGATGGCTCTGGCGGTATGTGCGACCGCGGTAGCCGGCACGCGGTGTTCGTCGTGTATGGCCGATGCGGCGGTCAGCAACCCGAGGGTCCAGATGGCGCCCTTGTGCGAGTTACTGCCTCCGGTCGCCGCGAACATGGCGCGCTCCGCCCGGCGACCGATGAGGGCCAGCATTTCTCGTAAAGCACTGCTGGGTACGACGCCCCTGGCAACCAGGGCCATCTGAAAGAAATAAGGTTCAATCGCGAGGCTCGAGCGCCGCATGACATCGAGTGACAGGTCCGTGTGCGCGCCAGCGCCGCGGCGATCGACCAGGCCGGGCTTCGGCGTCAACTCCGCCTCGGCGATCAACGCTTGCCGGGCGAGCCGCGCCAGGCGACGTGCAGCTGCGGTCGGAGAAAAAACATCTTGTTGGATAGTGCGGGCCGCATCCGGCAATAATGACATCATGGCTACCAACTCCTGAACCGCGCCGGTGGACTATAGAGGCCCCCGGACCACGCGACGAGATCCTGCATACCCCGTGCGGCCAAGAGAGAGCGCTTCGCTTGCAGGCGTTGCACTCCAATGTCCTCGGGGTAGGCCACCACGCCCCGGGCTCTAAGGGCAGCCGTTTCGCTGGCGACCGCTTTTAATCCCACCGGACTCACCCCTGCCACCGCTGCGAGGGCGCGCCGCCGCTCCTCCTGCCCTTCGGCCTTGTAAAGATAGGCAATGCCTTCTTCGGTCACGACGTGACTGACGTCGTCACCGTAAATCATAATCGGAGCAATGGGCATTCCCGCCTGTTTCCCGACCTGGACGGCATCGAGAGTCTCGACGAAAGCGGGCACTCCCCCCTTCTGAAAGGTCTCGACCGTCTGCACCACGAGTTTACGGCCGCGCACAATGGGTTTGATCTCGGTGACGAGGTCCAGCCACGCAGGGGTGCTGTGTCGCCGCCCATGCGGGTCATGTCCCATGTTGGGCGCCCCACCAAACCCCGCCAATCGTCCGATGGTCACCGTGGACGAATTGGCGTCGGCGTCCATTTGCAGCGTGGACCCGACGAAGGCGTCCACCGCGTATTGTCCGGCCAGCTGACACAGCACCCGATTGGAACGCAGACTCCCGTCCCTTCCGGTAAAGAAAACATCCGGGCGAGCGGCAATGTAGCGTTCCATTCCGACTTCGCTGCCGAATGAATGAACGCTCTTCACCCAACCGCGCTCGATGGCGGGTATCAGCGTCGGATGAGGATTGAGTGCCCAGTGCTCGCAAATCTTGCCGCGCAATCCCAACGATTCACCGTAGGTCGGTAGCAGCAACTCGATGGCGGCAGTATCGAAGCCGATGCCGTGGTTCAGGGAATGCACCTGATGCTTTTCGTAGATGCCGCGAATGACCATCATGCCGACCAATATTTGGAGCTCGTTGATGAGGCGCGGATCGCGGGTGAACAGCGGCTCCACGGCAAACGGCTTATCCGCCTTCACCACGACATCCACCCAGGAGGCGGGTATGTCCACCCGCGGCAGCCGCTCGACGATTTCATTCACCTGCGCAATGACAATGCCGTCGTGAAACGCCGCCGCCTCGACGATGACGGGGGTGTCCTCGGTGTTGGGACCCGTGTACAGATTGCCCTCGGCATCGGCCTGCTCAGCGCATACCAGCACGACGTTGGGGATCAAGTCGATGAGCAGCCGCGCGTAAAGCTCCACGTAGGTATGGATGGCGCCGATGTCGAGCTTGCCATCCTCCAATAGTTGCGACACGCGCAGGCTTTGCGGGCCGGCGAACGAGAAATCCACTTTTCGGGCGATGCCGAGCTCGAAGAGCGTGAGGTGTTCGGGCCGGCTGATGCTCGAAATGATGAGGTGCAAATCGCGGACCTTCGCGGCATCGACCTTCACCAGCGAGCGCGACAGAAAGTCGGCCTGCTTTTGATTGTCGCCCTCGAGCACGATGCGGTCGCCGCTCACAATGAGGGCCTCGAGCGCATCGATAATGCGCTCTCGGGGCAGTATGGGGCCGCTCATCCAGGGCTGCACCCGCTGCATACGCCGTCGCTTTTCGTCGCGCCGCGTAGTCCAGGAACGGGACATCTGATCTGAGCCCATGTCTAACCCAGGAACGCTTCCAGCGAATCGTCCAGCGCCTGCATCCACTTCGTGTGGTGCGCCGGCGCCATGGTGCCCGTCAACGTAGAAGCGTATGACCGGTCCCGATAAGTGACGATCCCCTCTTGCTTGTGATGCTCCCACTCCTTGAACAGCGCGCCCATTTGCCGCACGTTCATGGGCGGATAGTCCGTGCTCGCCAAGAGATCCAGCATGTACGCGCCCTGGAAATCGATGCCCTCGTAGGGATTGCTCACCGCTTCCTCGCGCGCGCGCCAATCCGCGATGTCCTTGGCCCGGGTGGCGGCGTCCGGCAGCGTGATACGTCCCAACAACACGTCGCGCGCGTACCAGGCCTGGGCATCGAACATGTTGAAGGTGTAGAACTGATCCTGCATCCCCAAGTAGACCAGCTTCGGGTTCGCCTGCCAGAACACACCCTTGTAGAGGTTGTTGGGATACAGCCGGTTATTGGTCTTGAGCCGCAGGCTCTCCTCCAAGAACGGAAAGTGGTGCAAATACCCCGTGCACAGCACGATGGCATCGACATCCCGGCTGGAGCCGTCCTTGAAGAACGCGGTACGTCCCTTCACGTGGGTGAGTAGCGGGCGCTCCTCGAAGCCCTCCGGCCATGCGAACCCCATGGGCTTGGTGCGATAACTGAAGGTGATGGAGCGCGCGCCATACTTGAAGCACTGCGTGCCGATGTCCTCGGCGGAGTAGCTGCTGCCCACCATGAGGATGTCTTTGCCGGCAAATTCGTTGGCATCGCGAAAATCATGCGCATGCAGCACCCGGCCCGGAAACTTCTCGAAACCCGGGAAGCCCGGCATGTTGGGCGTCGAGAAATGGCCGCTGGCGACAATGACGTTATCGAACGTCTCCTCGTACAGCGCGTCCTTCTCCAAATCCTTCACGGTCACCGTGAAGCGGCCGGAAGCCTCGTCATAGCGCACGCCGCGCACCGCCGAATGAAAGCGAATCTTCTCGCGCACACCGCTTTTCGCGAGGCGACCCTTGATGTAGTCGTGCAGCACGGCGCGCGGTGGATACGATGGGATGGGGCGGCCGAAATGCTCTTCGAAACCGTAGTCCGCGAATTCCAGGCATTCCTTCGGGCCGTTCGACCAGAGAAAGCGATACATGCTGCCGTGCACCGGCTCACCAAACTCATCCAGGCCCGTGCGCCAGGTGTAATTCCACAAGCCGCCCCAGTCACCCTGTTTCTCGAAGCACACCACTTCCGGCACCTCGGCACCCTTGCGCGCCGCACTCTCGAACGCCCGCAGCGCCGCCATGCCGCTGGGTCCGGCGCCGATCACGGCAACACGCCGGGCCACGCTTGGCTGGGCCACGCCGGGCTTAGCGGCAATCCCCTGAGTCATCGAGCTCTCCCCTGAATTGAATTAATCAAGCACGTACCTTGAGTTTTTTGGGATCGTAATGCGGAAACGGCACCACTAAGGCGGCGAGGCGCTTCAGGCGGCCGTCCAACTTGCCGATTTCCAACGCCTGGTCGAGCGCCGCATGGGTCACATCGACTCGTGCCAGGGCAATCTGCGTACGCAACACCGGCGAACGGGTCGCGCTGGTGACAATACCCACCTGTGAGCGCCCGGCAAACACCGGATCGCCGTGACCCACCAGTTCCTCGCTGTCGATGGTGAGTCCCACCAACTGTCGCTGCGGATGTGCACGCCGACGCGCCAGCGCTTCGGAACCCACATAGGGTTCGGTTTTTGTCCCGGGCACCGCGAAGCCAATGCCCGCTTCGAACGGATCGAATTGATCGTTGAATTCGTTGCCGGCGAAAATGAGGCCCGCCTCGATGCGCAGCATGTCGAGTGCCAACAGCCCCATGGGCGCCAAACCGTATTCTTGGCCCCCCTCCCACACCGCATCCCATACGGTGCTGCCGGCATCGGGATGACACCACACCTCATAGCCGAGTTCGCCGGAATAGCCGGTGCGCGACACCACCACGGGTGCACCGGCAATACGACCGATGGTGAAGCGGAACCAACCGAGTTCGGCCAGCGTCGGTTGGGCCGGCGGCGTGACCACGATTTTGCTCAAGAGCTCACGCGAGCGCGGCCCCTGCACGGCGAGATTATTCAGTTGATCGGTGGACGAGCGGCACCAGGCAGCAAGGCCATGTTCGGCGGCCAGTTGGCGCAACCACACGCCGCAATAGGCATCGCCGCACACCAATCTGAAATTCTGCGCCCCCAGCCGGAACACCGTGCCGTCATCCAACATGCCGCCGGTCTCGTAGCACAGGGCGGTATACACCACCTGACCCACGGCCAGCCGGCGAATGTCGCGCGTAACCGCGAGTTGCAAGAGGGCCTCGGCGTCAGGCCCCGTGATCTCGAACTTGCGTAGGGCCGACAGATCAATGCATGCCACCCGCTCGCGGCAGGCCCAATACTCGTCGATCGGCCCGTTGGCGGCAAAGGAATTGGCAGTCCAAAAACCCTTGTAGTCAATGAACGAGCGGGTCAATGCCGAGGTGCGCGCGTGAAAGCCGCTGTTGCGCGTCAACTCGGGGGCGGATTCTGGCGTCATACGATTCGCATTCCCTTTGGCAAATCCGGCACTCTTGTCATAAATGCGTACCTGGATGTCGGTGGGATCCCACGCATTGGCGGGATCGATGTCATCCGCACAACTCGATGAGGCGCACACGAGGTCGGTCAAGGCCCGCAGCAACACATAGTCGCCGGGTCGAGACCAGGGTTCGTCGCTACCGATACTGCCGTCGGCGCGCACGAAAGTGTTATAGAAAAAATTCAAAGCCGGCCAACCGGCGCGCGGCGCGACGCCGAAAGGCTTGATCGCACGGTTGAAGTTGTCCGTACAGTTGGCATGCCCGGGGTAACCCTGGTCCTCGTAGTATTTCGCCGTGCAGGCAAACATGAAGGCGTCATGCCGGCCGACGGTGTCGCGCACCACTTCCACCAGCGGCTTCATACGGCCATCGAAATACTTGCTGTGCAATCCGGGAGTCGCCATGGCTTGGCCCAGCAAGGTACGCGTGGCCGTGGCATCGATGCCCCACTCCTTACCTTCAGCCAACGCCGCGGCGTCGAACGCAATGAAATCGGAACACTGCTTGCCCGAGATGTCCACGATCTGAATGTAATCACCCGCCGCCACCCGATAGGCACTCGCGGTCGCCGCCGCGATACGCACGTCGAGAACCGGCTTCGCCAGCGGCAGCGGCGGCTCGTCGGCCTTTCCGCTCAACAGCAATTGCAGCATCGTTGGGGGAGATTGCTCCTCGGGGGACATGGCGACCCCAGGCGCGAGCAGCAGGCACCGTACCGACGAGGTGCACTTGATCTCGGCGCGGCGACCGGGCGCGCCCCCGTCCGCAAACAGGCGATAGACGCTCGAGGGCTCGAACCCTAAGGCCAATGCAGCCTCCACCACCGTGCGCCCCTCCGTATCGCAATAGTGGGCGGCGCATTCGCGCGGCGACAGGTTCGACTCCGGCACCAGATCCGCCGAGCCGGACAGCATGGCGTCGCCCTGTTCCACGAACAGCAGCGCGGACTGCAGGCCTTCCAAATCCACGATAGTCGCGTTTCTATCCGGCTCCAACGAGAAAGCATAGGCGCCGCGGCCGGGTATGAAATGCGACCAGTGCACTCGCGCAGCGGGTGATTGGCCGCCCGCCGCCGGCCGCCTCGAGTCAGTGGTGGTATTCATTTATCACAGGATCGCAGAGTCCCGACCGGGCGGCAAGCAGGTGGCCGATGTCCATAAATACCCGTTATTGCCCCGTCTTGATGCGCGTCCACACCCGGGTGCGCAGCCGGTCGTAATCGGCACTCAACGCCGCCGGCAGATAGAGGCGCGACCGAAGTTCGGGAGTGGGATACACGGCGGGATCGTTCAACAATTCAGGGCGCACGAAGGGTCGCGCCGCCACATTGTCGTTCCCGTAGTGGATGTCGTTGCTGATTTCCGCTATGACCTTCGGCTCCAAAATGAAGTTCAAGAACTTCATCGCGGCCTCAGGGTGCGGCGCGTCGGCCGGAATCAAAAAGGCGTTGTACGCAATGTTGGAGCCCTCCTTCGGGAGAAGGAACTTGAGCTTCGCGCCCGTGCCATCCTCGATCGCCCGCTCCTGTGCCACTTCGTAATCGCTGGACCACGCGATGGCAATACAAATTTCCTTCGCAGCCAACTGATGCCAGTAATCATTGGAGTCGAAGGTTCTGATGGTGGGCCGCACCGCCATGACGAGCTTTTCGGCCGCCTCGAGATCGTCGGCCCGCTGCGAATTGGGGTCGCGGTGCAAATACGCCAACGCCAGCTGAATGACGTCCTGGGGCGAGTCCAAATAGGTGATACCGCAGTCGGCAAACTTCGACGCCACCGCGGGATCGAAAATGATCGCGAGACTATCGATGGGCGCATTCGGCATGCGCGCCTTCACCATGTCGACGTTGTAGGCAATGCCATTCATCGAATGTAGGTAGGGCACGGCGTAGCGATTGCCGGGGTCCGCTTCCGACTGCACGGCCAGCACCGCGGGATCGAGATTATTCCAATTGCTGAGTTGGCTGCGATCCAGCGGCATATACGCGCCGGCCTTGATCTGCCGGCCGTAAAATCCCGTGGTGGTACTGACCAGATCGTAGCCGGTATGCCCCGCCAGCAGCTTCGCCTCCAAGGTCTCGTTCGAGTCGTACACGCCGTAGACCACCTTGATGCCCGTGGTCTTCTCGAATTCGGCAATGGTGTTGTGGCCGATGTAGTCGGCCCAATTGTAGATATTGAGCACCGGCTGATCGGTGCCCTTATCAGCGCTCGTCCCCGCGGAGTGCGATCCACTGCCGCAGGCACTCAACAGCGCCGCGGCCAGCCCACCAAGCGCGGCCAGCCGTCTAGACACGCGCTAGTTCTGCCTCGACCCATTCATGGAATTGCCGAATCACGTACTCCTCCGGCATGACCACGCCCGCGGCATGCGGTGCCGCGTGAAGTCCGCGCTGATTGAGTTCGCACACCTCGGCATCTTCGGTCATGACGGTGTTGGTGAAATCCACCACATTGCGCATGTCGAAGCCCGGCATGGCCAGCGTCTCGGGCGAGAACAAGTATTCCACCCGCAATTCGGTGAGCTCCGGTCCCAGCGGCCGCAGTCGCACCACGCGCACATAATCCACATGACCCACCATGAACACCGAGGGCACACCGGTGAGATACGTGGCGCCCGACTTCTTGTCCTCCTCGGATAACCCCGTGAAGGGAATGCCGGTCAACTGCCCGTTCGAGGACCAGGTGCTGGCCCCCGTGCGCAGGCCGCCCTTGAACTTTGGATCCGCGTCGGCGGCATTCGCCTGCCAGTTGGGATCATCCCGCTCCTCCAGCAAGCCCCGGCCGTAAATGGGCACGAGCTGCGACAACTGCGGATGCACCCCCGGGCAGTGCAGGCACTCGTTGTAATTCTCCCAGAAGATTTTCCAATTACAGCGCATGGTCTTCAAGAGCGTATGCCCCACGCGCAGACTCTCGAGAGGCCAGGCCTCGAAGCGGGAGAGCGGCATATCGAAGGACTTCTCGAAGGGCGGTGGATCATCCGTGAGGGCCACGAAAATGAAACCACACCACTCGCGCACTCGAATCTTGTACAGCGGAAAATCCGCGACATCGAAACCATCGGCATTCCGCTTGGACGAAGTGCGCAGCAAGTCGCCTTGCAGGTTGTACACCCAGGCATGGTAGGGGCACACGATGGCGCCCGTGCGCATCACGCCCGCGCTCTCGCGGCACAGCGCGGCGCCGCGGTGACGGCAGGTATTGTGAAAGGCCTGCAGCACGCCCGCCTCGTCGCGTACCAACAAGAGCTTCTGATCACCCAGTTCGAAGGTACGAAACGCGCGCGGCCGCGACACCTCGATGGACCGGCCGACGTACACCCAATTGCGATACCAAATCCGTTGCAGCTCGCGTTCGTACTGCTTGGGATCGTAGTAGGCATCCGCCGGTAGTCCCTTGGTGTACTGGGTCAAACCGTTGTAACGCAGAGTATCGGGTGTCGTCGCCATAAAGTCCTTCCTTCACTCGATGTCAGGTGCGCATCAGCGCTCCGCTGGGGTCGAACGCGGCGCCGGCAAGGCGTACCGCCTTGTGCCGCTCGCCGATAATCTCGATTTCAAAGCCATCGGCGGCGGTCGCCACGGCCGCGGGCACGTAGCCCAAGGCCAGCGAAGAACCCACGCGATGCCCATACGCACCGGAGGTCACCCAACCCACCACCTTGCCGTCATGCCAAATGGGCTCATCCCCAATGGCATCCGCATCCGACGCCTCCACCTTGAAGCCGACGAGACGCAGCGCGCCTCCGCTTTGCTTCTCCTCCAAGGCAGCGGCGCGGCCAATGAAGTCGCCCTTGTTCAAATCCACGAATCGTCCCAAGCCTGCCTCGTAGGGGCCATAAATGGGCCGGTATTCTCGCGCCCAACTGCCGAAACTCTTCTCGATGCGCATGGCATTTAAGGCGCGGCCGCCAAACAGCTTCAGGCCATGCCGCTCACCCGCCTCGAGCAGCGAATCATACAAGGCACGCTGCCAATCCGTGGTCACCCACATCTCGTAGCCCAGGTCGCCGGTGAAGGATACTCGCCCCACATAGGCCGGCACCATACCTACTTCCATGCGCTTGAAAGACATGAACGGAAACGCGGCCGTCGATAAATCGTCGCACACCAGCGTTTGCAGCAGCTCCCGCGACTTCGGTCCCGCCACCGACAGACCCACATACTGCATCGCACAGGGCCGTATCGTGACCCCGGTGGGCGGCATATGCCGTTCGAACCAACGCATGTAGTACGTCTCTGCCGCGTACGTGCCGACCAAGAAGAAATGATCCGCCGCGATACGGCACATGGTGAAATCACCGATGAGCTTGCCGCGCTCGTTGAGCATTGGGCTCAACACGATACGGCCCACGGCGGGCACCTTATTGGCCATGACCTTGGACAGCCACTCGGCCGCTCCCGGTCCCTGGACCTCGAATTTACCGTAGTTGGAAATCTCCAGGAGGCCCGCCCCATCGCGCACGGCCGCGCATTCGGCACCCACATGCGGATGCGCGTTCGAGCGCCGGAAGCTCACATGATCCACGGCCTCGGCCGCCGTCGGTGCGAACCACAGCGGATGCTCGAGCGCGCAGTAGTCGCCGAACACGGCATTCGCCGCCTGCAGCTTCTCGTACACCGGCGTCGTGCGCAGCGGCCGCGCCGCCGGCAACTCTTCGTTGGGAAAACGAATGCTGAAGCGGCGCGAATAATTCTCGCGCACCTTGGCGTTGGTGTACGCCATCGTGGTCCAATCGCCGTAGCGCGCCACATCCATGCCCCACACGTCCGCACCCGGATCGCCGTCCACCATCCAATGAGACAGCGCCAGGCCCACGCCACCGCCCTGGCTGAAACCCGCCATGACGCCGCAGGCCACCCAGAAATTCGGCAGGCCGCGCACCGGCCCGATCAAGGGATTGCCGTCCGGAGCGAACGTGAAGGGACCATTCACGACTTTGCGTATACCCGCGCCTTCGAGGGCCGGGAAATGTTGGAAGCCCACTTCCAAGCTCGGTGCGATGCGCTCGAGGTCGTTCTCCAAAAGATCTTGACCGAAATCCCACGGCGTCGTCTGCTCGGACCAGGGAACCCCCGCGCGTTCGTAGGTGCCCATCAACATGCCGCCGCGTTCTTGGCGAATATAGATTTCGCCTTCGAAGTCGATGGCGTGCAACTGTTCCTTTTTCCCGGCCAATTCGGGCATGTCGCCGGTGATGAGGTACTGATGCTCCATGGCCAGAATGGGCAGCTCCAGGCCCACCATACGTCCCACTTCGCGCGCCCAGAGGCCACCCGCATTCACTACATGCTCGGCATGCACATTGCCGTGATCGGTAATGACATCCCAGGTGCCATCCTGACGCTGCTGCAAATCCGTGACACGCGTGTGGCGCACGATTTCCGCACCGCCGATCTGCGCTGACTTGGCATAGGCGTGGGTTACACCGTAGGGATCCACGTGGCCTTCGATGGGGTCGTACATGGCACCCACGAAATGCTTCTTGTCCATCAAGGGGAACAGCTTCGCGGCCTCGTCGACGGAAATAATTTCCAAGTCCATGCCGAGGTAGCGGCCGCGCGCCTTGGCCATTTTCAACCAATCCAGGCGTTCGCGCGTGCCCGCCAGCATGATGCCGCCGGTGATGTGCACACCGCAAGACTGTCCCGAGATGGCTTCGATTTCCTTGTACAGCTCGATGGTGTACTGCTGCAACTTGGCGACGTTCGGATCGCCGTTCACCGTGTGCATGCCGCCGGCGGCGTGCCAGGTGGAACCCGAGGTGAGTTCGGCGCGCTCGATCAGCAGCACGTCCTTCCAACCCGCCTTCGTCAAGTGATACAAAACGCTGGCGCCGACGACGCCACCGCCGATCACCACCACCTTCGTGTGGCTCTTCATTTTAAAAACTCCAAATTCAATGAAATGTTGTCGTCGCCCGCGCGTCTAGGTTCATTCATTCGACACGGCCAAGTGAATGGCCGACGAGGTGTTCGAATTCGTGCCGAAGCGCTCGATCAACCAGGAGCGGAATAGCGCCACCGCCGTATCGCTCAGCGCCTCAGGATGGGTGGTCAAATAATAACCATAGCCGTCATCGAGGCTGACCTCGAAGGGCTTCACCAGCTTGCCCGTACGGACGTAATCGGCGAACAAGTACGAGTCCACCAACGCAATGCCCTCGCCGCTCAGCGCGTACTGCACCGCCAATACCGCGGTATCGAACACGAGCCCGCGCTCCACGTTCAAATTGGTGAGGTGCGACTGCTTCGCGAATTGAGTCCAGCAATGATGGCGCGGCGAATCGGCAATGCGCACATGCACCAATTCGTTGGCGGCAATGAACTTCGCCAGGTCAGCTCCCGCATGCCGTTCCGCGACGCTGGGATGGCACAGCATGCTCAGGCGCACCGGCCACAAGAGATCGGTGACCAGCTCCGTGACGGTGGGCTTGGAATACACCACGGCCACGTCCACATCGCCCGGCGGCGGCCCCACGCCATAGGGGCTCACCAAATCGATTTCCACCTCGGCGGCGGCGCGGCGGAAATCTCGCAGAATGGGCACCGCCAAGTGCACCGCGAAGCTGGGGGGCATTTGTACCCGCAGTGTTCTGATACTGGTGGCGCCCTCATTGCGAATATCGTCCAGCGCGTATTCCAACCGATCGAAAGATTTCATCACGGCGGGCAGGAGCAACTGCCCCGCCTTGGTCAGCACCAAGGCATGCGGCCGGCGTTCGAACAATTGCGCGCCGATGAGTTTTTCCAGCGCGATCACATGGCGCGACAGCGCGCTCTGCGAAATGAGCAGTGCATTGGCCGCGGCGGTGAAGCTGGAATACTTGGCCACGCCCTCGAAGGCGCGAAGCGCGTTCAAGGGGAGCCAGCGCCGATCGATACTTGTCTTTGCCATAACCCCGACCCTTACGGCGACCAGGCCTTGGTGTAGCCGATTGCCCGCTTTTGGTCCCCGACAATGGTGCGCGATGCCATATACAGATGATACGCCGCCCAGAAGCCTGTGGGCGCGAGACATAGCAACGCTGCCCGCAAGGAGGCCGCATCGGTGCCATTGGGCCCCGCAAAATAGTCGCTGAGGAAGCCGACCACCCAGGGCGCCACGATGAGATTCAGGATATTGGCCACCAACAGCGATATGGCGATGAACATATTGCGCATGTGGCAGGGCGACAAATTATTCAGCAGCCCAAAGCATGGGCCGATGTAGAAATAAATGGCCGGGATGAATATCCAGAACATCAGCTTGCACAGCCATAGAGCATGGGTGGCGTAGGCAATCATGGAGGGAATGGTGGTCAGGGCCACACCGCCCGCCAGCAGCCACACCACGCGACGCGGATCGGCCATGAAGGGTCGCGACAAGAGCCAAGCGGTGCCGGCGGTGGCCAACGAGCCGCCAAACAAATGAATACTTCCGGTCACCTCGCCGGCCTGACCCACATCCAAATTGTAGGCGCGCTGCAGAAAAGTCGGCGTCCAGTACATGAGGCCCCAGCCCCATAGCGCGCACAGGCCGCCGCCCATGACCACATGGAAAGCCGCCTTTTGTTGCCACAGGAAGCGCAGCGACTCCTTCAGCGACGGTTTGATGTCATCGACAATGGCGTCCAATCGGCCTCGGGGCGGTTCGCGGACCGTGAGATACACAATGAGGCCCACCACCAGCCCGGGCACCCCCAGCGCGACAAAGGCCATGCGCCAGGTATAGGCGTGAGCCACCCGGCCTGCCAAATCCTGACCGATCCAGGCGCCGATGGGTGCGCCCAAGGCCAACACGGCCATGGCCATGGGTCTGCGGTCGGCCGGAAAGCAATCGGAGACGATGGCGGTGGATGGCGGTGTGCCGCCGGCCTCGCCCACGCCTACTCCGATCCGGCCCAACAGAAACTGCAGGTAGTTACGCGACACTCCGCACAGTGCCGTGAACGCCGACCAGATAATGAGTGAGGCCGCGAGAATGTTGCGCCGGTTCGATCGGTCGGCCAGCCAGGAAATGGGAATGCCGAAGGCGACATAGAAGAATGCCAGCGGAGCACCCGTCAGCCAGGCCACCCCGGCATCGTTCAAATGCAGCTCCAACCGGATGGGCTCCAGCACGGTGGAGACGACATAACGATCCGCGATATTAATCGCATAGATCAGCAACATCAGAATGAGGACATACCAGCGCTCCAATGAGGAGGGCGCGCTGGTCCGTGGGATGTCGATTGCAGTGCTGCTCAAACCTGAACCTCATGCATGGCCTGGCCCGATCACCCCACCATACAGGGTTCACCGGCGTTACGCGACGGAGCGCGAGGCCATCCGTTTTCTAAAAAAAACATGGGTGGATCGCGAAATGGCATAGCAGCCACGAACCATCAGGCTAAGCTCTGGCCAATGGACACCTTCGACTACATACTCATCGGCGCGGGCACCGCGGGCTGCGTACTCGCCGATCGCCTGTCAGCCGATGGCAAGACCAAGGTGCTCATCCTCGAGGCCGGCGGCTCCGACAATAAATTCTGGATCAAAACCCCGATCGGCTACGGCCGCACTTTCGCCGATGGCACGGTCAATTGGAAGTATCAGGCTGACGCGAGCCCGGGCCTCAATGGCCGAGGCATGTACTGGCCGCGAGGCCGCGTGGTCGGCGGTTCGAGTTCCATTAATGCCCTCGCGTACTGCCGCGGCATGCCGCAGGATTTCGACGACTGGCGCGACATGGGGCATGCGGGCTGGGGATGGGAGGACGTCCGACCCTACTTCGAGAAAACCGAGCGCCGTGTGGACTCGAGCGGCCGCGCCACCACGGACGGCGCCCTCGACGTCAAGGACGTGACCCCGTTCCTGCATCCCATGCGTTCCTCGTGGCTCGGCGCCGCGCGCGAACTCAACCTGCCGATCACGGATGATTTCAACGGCGCCAACCCCGAGGGGCTCGGCTGTTACCAAGTGACCATTCGCAACGGTAAACGTGTCTCGGCAGCCGATGCCTTCCTCAGGCCCGCGCTGCGCCGGCCCAATGTAAAGCTCGAAACCCATGCCTGGGTCAGCAAGATTCGCTTCTGCGAAGGACGCGCCGAAGGCGTGGATTGGTGGCGCGACGGGCAGCAGCAATATTCCCCCGCGGCCAAGGAAGTGATTCTCTGTGGCGGAGCGGTGAATTCTCCGCAAATCCTGCAGCTGTCAGGGATTGGTCCCGGCCGCACCCTGGCCGGCCACGGCATCACCCCCCTGGTGGATAACTCCGCGGTGGGAGGCAATCTTCAAGATCATCTCGCCGTGGTGTACTCCTTCAAGGCCACGCGGCCCACGCTCAACAACGAACTGCACTCCCTATGGGGAAAGTTGCGCAACGGCGTTCGCTACCTCTTGACACGCACCGGGCCCCTGGCGCTCAGCGTCAATCAATTCGGCGGGTTTCTACGCGCCGATCCCGCCGCGACTCGCCCGGACGTTCAGCTGTATTTCAATCCGGTGACTTACGGGTCGGGCGACGCGACCCGCACACGCATCGAAGTCGATCCCTTTCCCGGCTTCTACCTCTGTTTCCAGCCGAGCCGACCCACCAGTGTCGGCCGCATCGATATCGCCGGTGCGGATTTCCGAGCGGCCCCGACGATTGCGCCGAATTACCTCTCCACCGAGAAGGACGTACGCGACGTGGTGTTAGGAGGCCGTCTCCTGCAGACCATCGCACGTACCCAAGCCATGCGCGCTCTGATTCTCGAACCCCTCACGCCCGATTTGACCCGCTTGGACGACGCGGGCCTCGTTGCCGATTTCCGCGCTCGCGCGGCCACCGTCTACCACCCGGTGAGCACGTGCAAAATGGGCCGCGCTCTCGGCGAATCGGTCGTAGATTCTCGCTTGCGAGTGCATGGCGTGGCGGGTTTGCGCGTGGTGGACGCCTCGGTGTTTCCGACCGTCACGTCGGCAAATACCAATGCTCCCACGTTCATGGTGGCTCAAAAAGCCGCCGATCTCATTATCAGCGGCGACTAGCCGCCAACTACGGAAGGTTTACGTTCATGAAGCTCGACAGTGTGAAGGTCTTCGTCGTCAGCAATCCCCCGCCGAGTTTCGGCGGACGCTACTTCGTGTTCTTGAAGCTCAAGACCACCTGCGGCATCGAGGGCGTGGGCGAAGTGTATGTGGCCACCTTTGGCCCGCACACCGTCGCCTCCATGATCGAAGACGTGTTCATGCGCCGCTTCGAGGGTCGCGATCCCTTTCAAATCGAATCCATTTGGCGCGAAAGCTACGGCTCCGGTTTCAGCTTGCGGCCCGATCTGTCGCTCATGGGCGTGGTCAGCGGACTCGAAATGGCCTGCTGGGACATTATCGGCAAAGCCGTGGAACAGCCCGTGTACAACCTCCTCGGCGGCAAGGTGCACGAGCGCCTGCGCAGCTACACCTATCTCTATCCCGCCGATGGCGAAGGCGACGAGTTCTATCACGATGCCGAACGCTCGGCCGAACGTGCCACGGAATACGTGGAACAAGGCTTCACCGGTCTCAAATTCGATCCCCTGGGCGGCTTTTCTTCGTACGATCCTCGTCAGCCCACGCAGGAGGCCTTGGAGCGCACCGTACGATTGACACGCCTCGTCCGTGAGGCGGTGGGTAATCGCGCCGACCTTCTCATAGGAACCCACGGCCAATTCACCACCTCCGGCGCCATACGCCTGGCGAAGCACTTGGAACCCTTCGATCCCTTGTGGTTCGAGGAGCCCGTGCCCCCCGAGATGCCGGAACAGATGGCGATCGTCGCGCGTGCCACCAGCATTCCCATCGCCACCGGCGAGCGGCTGACCACCAAGTACGAATTCGCCCGCGTGCTTAGCGTAGGCGCGGCCAACATTTTGCAGCTGAACTTGGGTCGCGTCGGCGGCCTCCTGGAAGCGAAAAAGGTCGCCGCCTTGGCGGAAGTCCACTACGCCCAGATCGCGCCGCATTTGTACTGTGGTCCGGTGGTCGGTGCCGCGAATATCCAAATTGCGACCTGCTCGCCCAATTTCCTCATCCTGGAGAGCATTCAGCAATGGGGCGGCTTCCACGCCGACATCTTGAAGAAACCCATTCGCTGGGAAGACGGCTACGTCATTCCGCCCACCGCGCCGGGCCTGGGGGTCGAGTTGAACGAAGAGGTGGCTCTCGCGAACCCCTACCCCTCGGACGGCAAACTGCATCTTGAAATGATCGACCGGCCGCTGGGCTGAACTTGTTACTCGCTACTCGCTCGACACTGACCACATAGGGATCGGAATGCGTTACGGCTTTATCGGTTTGGGCAATCTCGGCAAACATCTCGCGGCCAACCTCGCCCGCGGCGGCTTCGAGGTGGGCGTGCACGATTTGCAGCGCTCCGCCGCGGATGTGGCCGTCGCGGCAGGAGCGCACTGGGTGTCCTCGGTCGAAGAATTGGCGGGCACCTGCGATGCCCTCATTACCTGCCTGCCCTCGCCCAAGGCCAGCAGCGCCGTCATGGGCGAGGCGCTGCCCGCCATGCGTCCGGGCAGCACCTGGATCGAAATGAGCACCAACGATTTCGCGGAAATCGAGGCCCTAGCCGCGCGCGCTCACGAAGACGGCGTGTCCACCCTGGCCTGCCCCGTCACCGGCGGCGTACATCGAGCCGAGGCCGGTGACATCACCGTGCTTGTCGGCGGAGAGAAATCGGTATACGAAGCGCATGCACGCGCGCTCAAAGCCATGGGTGGCCGTGTGATTTATCTCGGCGGCGTGGAACAGGCGGCCGTGACCAAAGTGGTCACCAATATGCTGGCCTTCATTCATCTCATCGCCGCGGGCGAGGCTCTGATGCTCTGCGCCAAGGCCGGAGTCGATTTGCGCGCGGCCTTCGATGCCATTGCGGCAAGCTCCGGCAATAGCTTCGTGCACGAGACCGAGAGCCAGGTGATTCTGAACGGCAGCTACGACATTGGCTTCACCATGGACCTAGCCTGCAAGGACGCCGGTTTCGCGGTGGAATTCGGGCGGCGCTTTGGTGTTCCCCTCCGGCTGGCAGGCGTCATGGAACAAACCTTTATCGAGGGACGAGCCAAGTACGGCGGCGCAGCCTTCTCCTCCATGATTGTCAAATTACTGGAAGATTCGGTGGGAACAGACCTTCGCGCGCCGGGCTTTCCCGCCAAGCTTGGGCCCGGAGACGTTGCTTAGGCGCAACGTATTTCTGCTGCGACGCGACCACATGACGGGAACATGTCGCAATTTGGCATGGGGGCATCGCTTAATAGCATAGCAACCCCAAACCGTTCCGTTATTCTCGATTACAAGGGGATGACAAAGGCAGGCCGAGGATGATGTGTCCACGCAACAAGAGACTGGCTTCTCCGGCGCGTCGACCAATTCACAGGATGTCCCAATCCCGGAGCGAGCCGGGGAATGAGTACCGCTGATGTGCGGCTCTCGATAAAGAAGCGTTGACGAGTTTCAAAGTCCGAGCACATACCTGAAGGGATAAGTAATGAATTCAAATCCGAAGTTGTCATATGCGATTGCCGCGATTTTGGGCGGATCTTCTGCGTTTAGCATGGTTCACGCCGCCACCGAGACGGATACCAGCGAGACCGAAGGCATCCAAGAAATCACCGTAACTGCACAGCGACGCACGGAGAACATGCAGGACGTGCCGATTTCGATTCAGGCCATGACCTCCGAAACCCTGAAGCAACTGAACGTCACCACCTTCGACGATTTCATCAAGTTCGTCCCCAACGTGACCACCGCGGGCGCGGGCCCCGGCCAGAACAGTATTTTCATGCGCGGTCTGTCCGTGGGCGTCACCGGCCAACAAGGCACCGGCACCACGGGTCCGATTCCGAACGTCGCCGTCTATCTCGATGACCAGTCGGGCGCGCTGCCCGGCCGCAACCTCGACGTGTACGCCGCCGACATGGAACGCATCGAAGTACTGGAAGGTCCGCAGGGTACCCTGTTCGGCTCCGGTGCCGAAGCCGGCGTGCTGCGCTACATCACCAACAAGCCCAAGCTCGACGTCACCGAAGGCGCGGTCAACGCCGGTTACAGCTACACGGCCGGCGGCGACCCGAACAGCAATGTCGACGCCATGTTGAACCTGCCGTTGATCCCGGACACCTTGGCCATCCGCGCGGTGATTTACGACGATCATCGCGGCGGCTACATCAACAACGTCCCCGCCACATTCACCCGTCAGGCCACCGACGAAGGCTTCGCGGGCGGCGTCCTCGTTCCCACGAATAGCATTTCCATCAACAACGCCAACACCGTGGGCAACGCGCAGAACACAGTGGACTACCAGGGCTTCCGTCTCTCGGCCTTGTACAAGATCAACGAAGACTGGAACGCCCTGCTCAGTCAGAGCTACCAGAACATGAATTCCCAGGGCGTGTTTTACGAGCAGCCCTTCGGACCCGAAGGTCTTACCTTCACGTCAGCAGCAACGGGTGCTGAACCTATAGGCGTGCGTGCCCTGCCCTCGCTGTCGGTAACCACGTTCAATCCCTCCTACGACAAGGATAAATTCGAAAACACGGCGTTGGTGGTCAACGGCAAGATCGGCGACTGGAAACTGGTCTACAGTGGAGGCTATCTGGTTCGTAACGTCAGCCAGCAACAGGATTACACCAACTACGCTCGCGGCGTATTCGGCACCTACTACCAGTGCACAGGCCTATCCAAGACATCCGCCGCCTCGGGCGTTTGCTACTCGCCGAGTTCCACTTGGCAGGAAACGGAAAAGAACACCCACCAGAGCCATGAGTTCCGCGTGAGTTCGCCCGACGACTTCCGGATTCGCGGCACTGCCGGCCTCTACTGGGAAGAGTTCAAGATTTACGACGACACCGACTGGACGTACAAGACAGTCCCGTCGTGCTCCGCGGAACTCGACGTCAACTGCTTCAATAACGTTCAGCCGTGGCCGGGTGGAACCGCGAACAACCCGAACGAGCGCGGCGACAACGTCGGCTTCTTCGACGACACCACCCGCACTATCATACAGCGGGCGGCGTTTGGTTCTTTCGACGTGGACATCATCCCAAAGACCCTTATTTTCACTGCGGGCACCCGTTACTACCACTTCGATGAAAGCGAACTCGGCGGCGACGTCGGCAGCTTCTATTGCAAAGTCTACACTCCGACGACCTACTACGGTCCCTGCACGTCCGCGACCAATGGTAACGGCAAGCCAGGCGGCACCGGCATCGCGGGCAGCGCTCCGTATGGAACGAACCTCAACGAAGCAAGCTACAACAACTCGACTTATCATGGCTTCCGCAGCCGCGCCAACCTGAGCTGGCATGTCGACGACGACATTCTGTTGTACTACACCTGGTCGCAGGGCTTCCGTCCGGGCGGGTTCAACCGCGGAGTGAAATACACTCAACCCGACGCCACCGGCGCCTACCAGTACTCGACGCCGACCAACTATAGCCCGGACACCCTCACCAACAACGAATTGGGCTTCAAGACCGAATTCTGGAACCATCGCGTGCAACTCAACGGCGCCGTGTACCGGGAAGATTGGAAGAACACCATTGTCGAATTCTTCGACCCGCAACAGGGCTTCGGCAACCTCACCTTCGTCACCAACGGCCCGAACTATCGCGTCGACGGCTTCGAGCTGCAGGCGATCACCAAGGTTATGGAAGGCTTGACGATCCAGGGCTCTGGCTCCTATAACCACAGCTACCAGGCGAACTCGCCCAATCTCATTAACAACAACCCGGCCAGCCCGAATTTCGGCAAGGCGATCACGTCGGTGGAAAACGTATACGGTCTGCAGGGCAGCCCGCTCGGTGAGTCGCCGCGCATGCAAGGGAATGCTCGGGTACGTTACGAGTTCCCGCTCAACGACTACCACGCTTTTGGCCAGGTGGGCGCGCAGTACTACGGACTCTCGCACTCCACCGTGGGTACCGTGGATAACTATGTCATGCCGGGATACACCACGTTCGACGCGGCGGCGGGCGTGTCCAAGGATGCGTGGAACGTGCAGTTCTTCGTGCAGAATGCCGGCAACAAGCTTGCCAGCACCTACACCAACTCGGCTCAGTTCATCATGACCGAGACGGTGTTGCGTCCGAGAATCGCCGGTGTGAAATTTGGCTATAAGTTTTAAAGGACAACAACAATAACGAGGCGGCGTCCGGCAACGGTCACTGCGATAAATCAAGGCGGGCAGAAATGTCCGCCTTTTTTGTGTGACCACCATCCATGGCGGTCACCCTTTGGGCCATCGCTGGCGCGATGTCAAAAATCGCTCCAGGCGATTTTTTCGAGGGGTTATGCAAGGCGGACTTCAGAAACCTGACGCACGTATCGAGACCGAGGTTCGCCGCATTCGCGAACTGCTCGAGCGTAGTCAGTTCGCGCCGGCACTTCAGCTGGCGCGCGCTCTTCTGCCGCAAGTGCCCAACCATCGCGATGTGCTCTACATGACGGCCATCGCGCTGCGCTACTTGGAGCATGCGCCCGAGGCGCTCAACGTACTTCAGCGACTCGAGGCCGTGCATCCCGACTACCCCCGCCTCTATCAGGAGCGCGGACACTGTTACATGGCCATGCGCTCGGCGACTGCCGCCGTCGAGGCCTTCGAGCGCGCCGTCAAATTGAGTCCTTCGCTCATAGCCAGCTGGCGAGCGTTGGAAACGCTGTATCAAAGCACGGGGAAAACGGCCGAAGCGCGCAACGCCGCGGCTCAACTCGCCAACCTGGCGAAATTACCGGCGGACATCGTGACGGCTTACAGCATGTACGCCGACAACGAACTGAGCGACGCGGAGCGTCTGCTCCGGCGCTACCTGCTGGAGCATGGCGCCCAAGCCGAGGGTATGCGCCTCCTCGCGCAAATCGGCCTAAAAATGGGCGCGCCCGAGGAAGCCGAAGTACTGCTCGCAAAAGTCGTGGCCTTTGCGCCCGAGTATGACGCCGCTCGCTACGACTACGCGACGGTGCTCCTCCAACGGCACAAGCATGCCCAGGCACGCGACCAACTCAATACGCTGCTCCAGAAGGGACCGGCCAATTCCGCCTATCGCGGCCTGCTCGCGGCCGTGTACGCGGGATTCGGCGACTACGCCAAGGCGCTGCCCTTGTATCTCGACCTCCTGAAGGAAACGCCCGGCGACGCGGAACTACAATTGGCCGTCGCTCACGCCTTGAAAACCATCGGACGTACCGACGAGGCCATCACCGCCTATCGCGCTGCCGCCGCCGCGAGGCCCCGCTTCGGAGAAGCCTATTGGAGCCTCGCGAATTTAAAAACCTACCGGTTCAGCGAGGCCGACATCGCCCGTATGCGCCTGGATGAGAACAGCCCCGACATCAAGGTCGAGGATCGGTACAACTTTTGCTTTGCCCTGGGGAAAGCCCATGAAGACCTAGGCGCCTATGCCGATTCTTTCGTCTACTACGAGCGCGGCAACGCCTTGAAGAAGGCCGAGGTCGGCTACAACCCCGCCATCCTGGAACGCGGCATGCGCACGCAAATGTCGCTGTGCAACCCGGAGTTCTTCGCGGCTCGAGCGGGTGACGGGTGCCAGGACCCATCCCCCTACGGGGTACCCTACGGGGTACCCATTTTCATAGTCGGACTGCCGCGGTCGGGTTCGACGTTACTGGAACAAATACTAGCCTCGCACTCCCAGGTCGAAGGCACCATGGAACTGGCCCATGTGCCGCGCCTGGTGCAGGATCTGCAGGGACCCGCCGCCGGCGCAGCGTCGCGTTACCCCGGCATCCTCGCCGACCTTACGCCCGCGGATTTCCAGCGCCTAGGCGAGGAGTACATGACGGCCACCCGCCGCTATCGCACGGGCAAGGCCTTTTTCATCGATAAGATGCCGAACAATTTCCGGCACATCGCGCTCATTCACTTGATGCTGCCCAACGCCAAAATCATCGATGCCCGGCGCGAACCCCTCGCCTGCTGCTTCAGTAACTACAAGCAACTGTTCGCGGCCGGTCAGCCCTTTACGTACAGCATCGAGGACATCACCCGCTACTACCGCCTATATCTCGAAGTCATGGCCCATTGGGATCGCGCGCTGCCCGGGAAAATCCTGCACGTGCAACATGAACACGTGGTCGAGGACCTGGAGGCCAACGTGCGCCGCCTCCTTGATTTCTGTGGGCTCGATTTCGAACCTGGCTGCCTCGACTTCCATCGGACCCGCCGGGACATTCATTCCGCGAGCTCGGAGCAGGTGCGCCAACCCCTCAACGCCCGAGGTTTGGATCAGTGGCGTCATTTCGACCCCTGGCTGGGCCCGCTGAAGGCGGCCTTGGCCCAATGACAGCGCCCCTCGTCTCAGTGCACCGTCATGGGCCGCGTCATGCCCAATTCCGGCGTGTGTCATTGAACGGTCAAACAACGACCGTGAATCGACTAAGACCTCGCTTTTTACGCCCGAGTTTTCAGGCATTGCAAGTTCGACAATCTTTCAGGCAAGCTACGGCTGAAGGCACGTTTCGAATGCATTGATTGGCCATTCAATAGGGACCACCACCGGATAGTTTCTTGCCAATCAGCTAGGCCGCGCACGCGGCTAGGTCGCCCAGGCGGCCTCGATCGAACGACTTTGAGTACAAAAAACTAGTTACCGAGGGATGCTCAATGAATTCAAATCCGAAACTCACCTATGCCATTGCCGCCATATTGAGCGGCAATATCGCAGGCGCTAGCTACGCCGCCACCGCCGATGCGGATACGGAATCGGACTCGATTCAAGAAATCACCGTGACGGCACAGCGCCGTACGGAAAACATGCAGGACGTCCCCATTCAGATTCAAGCGCTCACCGGTGAGACGCTGACCCAATTGAACGTCACCACCTTCGATGACTTCGTGAAGTACCTGCCGAACGTCACCTCCGCCAGCAACGGCCCGGGCCAGGGCGTTATCTTCATGCGAGGCTTGGCGACATCCACCCTCGCGACGCAGGGCTCCAGCGGCATCGGCAGCTTCCCGAACGTCGCGGTGTACTTGGACGATCAATCCGGACAATTGCCCGGCCGCAACTTGGACGTGTATGCCGCCGACATGGAGCGCATCGAAGTCCTCGAAGGCCCGCAGGGCACGCTCTTCGGCGCGGGCGCTCAAGCCGGCGTGCTGCGCTACATTACCAACAAGCCGAAGCTCGACGTCACCGAAGGCAACGTCGACGCCGGCTACGCCTACACCAGCGGCGGCAATCCCAGCAGCAATGTCGATGCCATGATCAACCTCCCGTTGATCCCCGACACCTTGGCGGTGCGCGGCGTCATTTACAGCGACACGCGCGGCGGCTACATCAACAACGTGCCCGGCACCTTCAGTCGCTCGGCCAGCGACATCGGTATTCACTATGCGGGATACGCCACGGGCTGTTCCGCGGGCGCCCCCACGGCGGGCTCATGCCCCACCGGCTCTACCGCCACTACCTACGGCGTCCCCCCGGGTAGCCCTTCGGTGAGCAATACCAACCTCGTCGCGAATGCCATCAACCCCGTCACGTACCAAGGCATCCGCGTGGGCGCACTGCTCAAGTTCAACGAGGACTGGAATGCTTTACTGGTGCAGTCCTATCAGGACATGAATTCCCAGGGCGTGTTCTACGTGACGCCCACGAGCTCATCTGGACAAGTCCTGCCCGATCTCGGGGTGCAGTTGTACAACCCCTCCTACAACAAGGATCGCTTCGAAAATACGGCGCTCACCGTGAACGGCAAGGTAGGCGACCTCAAATTGGTCTACTCCGGCAGCTACATGGTGCGCAACATCGAGCAACAGGGCGACTACACGAACTACGCTCGCGGCGTCTACGCCGATTACTATCAATGCACCTCGCCCGCGCAGGGCGCCGTCACGGTGGGCAAGTGCTACTCGCCCAGTGCCACCTGGCAGGAGTCGGATACCGCCATTCACAACAGTCAAGAATTTCGCTTGAGTACGCCGGATGACTGGCGCCTGCGCGGCATCGTCGGTCTGTTCTGGGAGAAGTACACGATTCATGAACAAATCGACTGGATGTACAAGACACTGCCGGCCTGCACCACCACGGTCACCACGGGTTGCTTGACCGACATCGGCCCCGCGCCCGGCGCCTACGTCGGCGACCCCAATGTGCGCGGCGACAGCACGTCATTCTTCGACGACATTACCCGCGGCTACACGCAGAAGGCCATTTTCGGCTCGACGGATTTCGAAATCATTCCGAAAACCCTGACCCTGACGCTGGGCACACGTTACTACCAGATCGATACCACCGCCGTGGGTAGCTCGGTCAGCAGTTTCGGCTGCTTCGAAGACGGCACGGCACCCTGCACCGCCAATGCGGCCTACAGCAACGACCTCAGCGCCGAGAACCTCAATATCACGTACAAGGGTTTCAAGAGCCGCGCCAACCTCAGTTGGAAGCCCATGGAAGACGTGCTGCTGTACTACACCTGGTCGCAGGGCTTTAGACCCGGCGGCTTCAATCGTGGCACTCACCTCATCGATCACACCGGTGCTGCCGCTGTGAACGGCGAGTCGTATACCTATCAAACGCCGCAGTCCTACGCACCGGATACTTTGATAAACAACGAAATCGGCTGGAAGACCCAATGGTTCGACCATCGATTGCAATTCAACGGCGCGGTGTATCAAGAGGATTGGAAGGACGTCCAAGTGCAGATTTTCCAATCCTGCTGCTACGGCAACTTGAGCTTCGTGACCAACGGCCCCGATTATCGGGTGCGCGGGCTCGAGACCGAACTCGTCGGGCGAGTCACGCATGGCCTCACGGTCATCGGCTCGGCTTCATGGAATAGCAGCAGCCTCACCAACGCGCCGCTGCTGCTGCAGCCCAACGGCCAAGCCATTGCCATTCCCGTGTCCGGCGGTATCGGCGGCAGCGCCTTCGGTCAGACCGGCAGCTCGCTGGCCGAATCCCCGCCCTTCCAGGCCAGCCTGCGCGCCCGCTATGAAATGCAGTTCGCCGACTACACTGGGTTCGGGCAAATCGGTGGCACGCATCAGGCGCATTCCCTGTCGGCCACCGGCAATATCACCACGTACGACCAGCCGGCCTTCTCGACGTATGATGCGTCACTGGGTGTCTCGAAGGACGCGTGGACGGCACAGTTCTACGGCCAGAACTTGACGAACACTCGAGCGGATCTCTTCGAGAACGGCAATCAATTCGTCACCGCGGAAACCATCAATCGACCGCGGACGGCGGGGGTCAAATTCACGTACAAATTCTAAAATCCGCAAGGTCGGCAAAGAGGCTGAGCAGTTGGGCGCTCGGCCTCGCCTTGCTCAACGCCGGATTGATCGGCACCGGGGCGGCGGATACACCGCCGCCCCGTGACATTCGTCCATCGGCACCTGCGCCGTATCGCGCGATCACGCCCACCCTCGCGGATCAAACCGTGGTGTTGAGCGGCCGGCACCTCACCGTCGATGAGGTGGTGCGAGTCGCACGCTTCGGCGCCAAGGTGGCGCTCACCCCCGAAGCGCGTCAACGCTCGGCCGATGCCCATGGCCTGCTGCTGGAGGCGGCCGCCGAAGGCATGCCCGTATACTGGTTCAATCGCGGCGTGGGATCCTCTCGCGAAAGCGCCATTTTCACCGGCGATCCGACCTCGCCCGACAACAAAGCCCTGCTCGAGGCCCGGCAACTGGCCGTGTTCAAACGCGGAGCTTTAGCTGGGTTGGGACCCGAAGTCGACGAGGAGGAAGTCGTGCGCGCCATGATGGTGGTGCGCGCCAACACCATGTCCTTCGAGGCCGCGAGCCCCCAGCTCACGCAACGTCTTCTCGACTTGCTGAATGACCGCATCACGCCCGTGGTTCAATCGCGCGGCACCGTGGGGGAAGGCGACTTGGGTCCCTTTGCCAACATCGGCGCCGTCATGGTCGGGGTCGGCACGGCGTACTATCGAGGCGAACGCGTATCGGCTGCGGAAGCGCTGAAACGGGCGGGTCTCGCGCCGCTGGCGCCGTTCGGCGCGGACGACAGCGAATTGGAAAGCACGGACTCCTATGCCGCGGCCTTGGCGGCGCTGCTGGTACACGATGCCCGCGAGGCCTTGTCCTGGGCCGACCTCACCTATGCCGTCGATCTCGACGGCATGAACAGCAGCGTGACGCCGTTGGCGCAGCCGGTTCAGGCCAACCGTCCGTTCAAATGGCTCAACTGGGATGCCGTGCGCATTCTCGACATGCTGCGCGGAAGTTATTTGTTCGAGCTGGATGCGCAGCGCATTATTCAAGACCCTGAAAGCCTGCGCGCCTCCTCCATTCGTCAGGGGTCCGCCTGGGCCGCGTGGGCGCAGCTGCGCGATACGCTGGTCATTCAAATGAATTCCTCGGATCACAATCCGACGATTCGCGTCGGCGCCTCGCCCAGCGACTCCTGGGAATTGAGTACCCCGCAGCTCGCGCAATTCTATGTGAAGGGCGGCAAACTCAGCCACGGCCAGCACGGCTATATCTTGTCGGATGCGAACTGGGATCCGTACCCTCTCGCGAATGACATCGAGGCATTCAGCATTGCCTTCGCCAACATGGACGTGGCCGTGTCGCAGCGCATGCTGCGCTTCACCAACACCTTCTTCACGGTCATCTCGCCACCCACCGCCACCCCCGGTGAACCCGGCCGCTTCGGCGTCACACAGGGCAGCGAGATTGGTTCCGCGGCACTTATGCAAGAAATCCAAGGGCTCATTAATCCCGTGCCCCCGCAAGGCAGCGCCCTCATCAAGAATGTCGAGGACCTGCAGACTCAAACGCGCCTCAAGGTCACGCGCGCGCGCACCATTGTCGCCGACACTCTTGATCTCCTCGCCGAGGACTTGCTCACGGGCACTTACTGGCTGGACCTGCGCAAGCAACAAGATCCCGCGCGCAACTTCGGCCCCGCGCCCACCGCGCTCTGGAATGCCTTCCGCCAGACGCTGCCCTTCCCGGACGGCGCCGCCGCGCGCGACCGGCCCATTCACGACATCGCGGCCTCCTTCATGCGCGAACACCCCGCGGCAAGCTTCATTGCCAACGATGATCGCGAACCCGATGCAATGATTCGGCGGCACATCGAGCAATGAACTCCGCCGGCCCTCGATTCATTGCCAACGCCCGCATGTACTCGGTGAGCCCCGAGGTCGCCGCGCTATGGCGCCAGCTCCTGTCAGCCATCATCGCCCGCGCCGGCGTCTCGGCCGTGGTCATCGACTACCCCGCGCCCGCGCCGCTCGCCGATCTATGGAGTCGCCCCGATAAGGCAGCGGTATTCATGTGCGGCCTGCCCTTTTCGCGCGCCGAGCCGCAGCCCGTGCTCATGTCCGCACCCGTTCCGTCGGCCCCCGAGTTTCAAGGTCAGCCGCAGTACTGGAGCGACTTCGTGGTGCGCGAAGACAGCGCCTTTCGCACCCTGGAAGACACCTTCGGCGCGCGCCTCGCCTTCACGGTGCCCGACTCGCAGTCCGGTTGCCTCGCGGCCTTGAGCCATTTCATGTCGCTGCCCCCGCGCGCGACGCCTCTATACCGCGAGGTCATCGCGCCCACCATCACGCCACTGGCCAATGTGACCGCGGTGGTGGAGGACCGAGCCGACGTCGCGCCCATCGACGCGTACGCGCTGCGGCTGCTGCGTGCCTACCGGCCCGACCTCGCGTCGAAGATACGCGTGCTAGCCAAGACCGCCCCGACCCCCATTCCACCCCTCATCGCATCCCAGGCAATGCCGGCGCTCCAAGCGGCCTTCCTTGAAGCCCACCAGATAGACTCCATCAAGCCTCTCATGGACCAATTGCTCCTACAGCGCTTCGCCCGGCCAGATGCCGGCGCCTACGGGGTATTGAAGGAGCGCTTTGCCGCCGCCATGGTGTATTGGCGGCGCCACCCGATTGCGGCGTCCGTGCACCCCGCGTTTCAACTATAGCGGGCCAGGATACCTTCTAGATACAATACGCAAGAGCCCGCCATGTCCTGGATTACTCACAAGTTTCGCCAATACGACGGCCCCACCTGGATCGTGGCGGCGGTACTGTATTCCTCGTGGGTGGCGCTGATCTGGTATAACGCCGTCCTGCCCTGGTGGGTCATCATGCCGGTGGGGGCGTATCTCTTGGCCTGGCATTTTTCGCTGCAGCACGAGGCCATTCACGCCTTTCGCGGCGTGCCTGCTTGGGCAAGATTCGCGGCCGTGTTTCCGCCCTTGGGACTGTGGTTCCCCTTTCCCCTCTACCGCAAAAGCCACACCACGCACCACCGCGATATTCACCTGACCATTCCAGGCGTGGACACCGAGTCCTACTACGTCCGTCGCGCCGACTGGGAGCGCATGAGTAAGGCACGTCGCGCGCTTCTGACCTTCAATCAGACCATGGCGGGACGGCTGCTCATTGGCCCGCCGCTCAGGCTGTGTCTATTGGTCCTTCGGGAAACCCGGCGCGTGCGCGAGGGCGACGCCAGTCACCTCCCGCATTGGGGTATTCATGCCGTGGCCGTGGGTCTGCTCTTTGGGTTCATCTCGGGTGTCTGCCACATGCCCTGGTGGCAGTACTGCCTGCTGGTGGCCTATCCTGGCTTGAGCCTGGGGCTGCTGCGCGCCTTCACCGAACATCGTGCCGCGGAGGATTCTCAGGAGCGCACCGCGTCGGTGGAATCCAATACGCTGTTCGGCCTCCTCTACCTGTACAACAACCTCCATGTCGTGCATCACTTGAAGCCCACCATGGCATGGTACGACATTCCTGCCTACTACCGCGCCAACAAAGAAGAACTCATGCGCATGAACGGCGAGTTCACGTACAAGGGTTATGCACAACTGGCCCGGCACTACCTATTCGTGCCGGTATTCAGTCCCATCCATCCCTTTCTGTAGCGCTTCGATGCTCAGGCTGTAGCGCCTAGATCCTCAGGGTTTGAGCACCACGCGAAAGCGCGCCTTGCCGCTCATCATGTGCTCGTAGGCCTCCGAGGCTTTCGCCAACGGATAGGTCTCGATCATGGGTCGCACGCTCGTCTGCACGCTGAACTTCAGCGTGTCCTCGGAATCCGCAGACGTGCCCGAGGGCCAACCCGCGATGGAACGTCGCTTGCCGATGAGCATCACCGACGGCACTTCGATGGGTTCGCCGCTGGCACCGACCACCAGGAGCTTGCCGTCGACCCCCAGTCCATTGATCACCGAGGTCATGCTCTTGGCGTCCGTCACCGTCGCGAGAATCACCTTCGCGCCGCCGAGCTTGGTCAACTCCTCGGCCGGGTTCTGGGTGGTGCTGTCGATATAAATCTCAGCGCCCAGCTTCTTCGCCAGCGGCCCCTTGTCGGCGCCGCGCGCGATGGCCACCGTCTTGTAGCCCATTTTGCTCGCGAATTGCACACCGAGATGACCCAAGCCGCCGATGCCCAGAACGGCCACGAGATCGCCGGGGCCCGCGCCGCTGTGACGCAACGCATTAAAGGTGGTGATACCCGCACAGAGCAACGGCGCCGCGTCTTCCGACGATAGGTCATCGGGCACGGAGGCCAGCGCTTCGAACGGCGCAATCATGTACTCGGCGTAGCCGCCGTCGTACGAAATGCCGGGTACCTTCCCTTCCTTGCAGGTGATGAAATCGCCGGCGCGGCAGGACGAGCAATGCCCGCAGTGCCCACCGTGCCAGCCCACGCCGACGCGCATGCCCTTCTTCCATTCTGGAACGTCCGAGCCGACGGCATCGACAGTGCCCACCACTTCGTGCCCTGGGATGCGCGGATAGTCTATCCCCGGCCAGCCGCCGGTGACGGTGAACATGTCGCTGTGGCAGACGCCGCAGGCCTCGACTTTGACGCGCACCTGCCGCGCCTTGGGCTCGGGGATATCGCGCTCGACCAGCTCGAGTCCGCCATTGGGCTTGGGCACTTGAACGGCTTTCATTCGAGCCATGGAAAACTCCTGCGTGAAGTGGAATAAGCGTGCACAATAATCCCATTACTTACCAAAAGGAAGTACGCACAATGGTGTGTCATACTAACCTAAGAGTAACCATGGAGAGTTCCGCATGGCCCCCAAGAAACGCGCTGCGCGCAAAGCAGCGGCCCGCAAAGTCGTCTTCACCAGTGTCGACGGCATGCGCTCCACACCCGAGATCGACGACATCGTGCTCCACGTCATTGGCCGCGTCGCCGACAAATGGACCATGTGCGTTCTCGAAGTTCTCGAGCAAAACGGCACTCTGCGCTTTACTCGTATAGCGCAACTCGTGGGCGGTGTCAGTCAGCGAATGCTGACGAAAACACTACGCACCATGGAAGGTGACGGCTTCGTGACCCGACGGGTCTATGCCGAGGTACCGCCGAAGGTGGAGTACACGCTCACGGACCTCGGCACCAGTCTGTGCGGCGCCTTCTGCGGGGTATGGACGTGGGCGGAAAAGAACTCGGCTAAGTTCGGAGATTTGCGCCGCGCGTTGCCGCGGAAACGCCCATTGACCGCTGGATGAACACTTGGGATCGCCGCGCCCGAAAGCTTAGTGTCGTGGCGCCCCCGGAAGCGCCTAAAAATCCGTTAGCGTCTCCGCCATCCAACCGGCCAGATGTTCGCTGTACAACCTGTCAACGAGGACCAGTGTGCTTCCAGCCTCCACGCTCAAGGTCATCACCGTCAGTTCCGCAACGCGGCTCATGCGAGCCTCGCCCAGCGCCGGCAGCGCCGCCGAACCCAGTCGCGCCAAGAAATCGGGCGCGCTATCACCCGCGATTTCCCACACCCGGTAGGCACCGGTTTGATTCACCACGCAGCCGTCGCTGCGCCCCGCGGCGAAGTTTTCGAGGGCCGCCAACACCCAAGCCTGATTGCACAGCAACAAGGTTTCATTGGGGCTGCGGCTGGCCAGCAGTATTTGGGAATCCGGCATGGCGCCGCCTGAGTTGCCGGCATACCGCAGCGCCTGCAGCGGTCCCGGCATCGCCCCACCCACTCTGTCGGCAAGCCCACTCATGAACTCACCCGAGGGATCGAAAAAGCGAATGACTGCGATCCACAAGGGCGACACCGACTCGATCGACAGCCCCGCGATAGCCACGCCCACGTCCAAGTCGCTTGCGTTACTCATTTGAGTCTCTCGCCCGCCGCATCGACAAACGGCGCCTTCACGACCACTGCCTCGAGAACCGTACCGAGATGATGCACTCGAATGCGCTCGCCCATTCTCTGCGACCCGCGGCTCAGCATGCCGAGCGCCACGGGCGCGCCCAACGAGGGACTCATGTAACTGGATGTGACATACCCTTCAGAGCGCGTCGGCGGCAATCCTGGCGCAATTTGCGCGCCCACGGGTAGACGCGTCCGTCCATCGGCGGGGCTCAGGGCCACTAACTGCAGCCGATCCGTATCGCTCGCGGCAGGTCGCAGCAGCGAGCGTCGGCCGACGAAATTCGCCTGTTTGCGATCCAGTGCTTTGGCTAAGCCGATATCCGCCGGCAGCGTCGTGCCATCCGTGTCGGTACCGATATGAATGAATCCCTTCTCGGTGCGCAGAATTTCTAGTGCCTCGATGCCATAGGGAACGGCGTCAAAGGCGCCGGCATGCGACCATAGCCGCTCGAGCAAGGGTGCGACATCATCGCTGGGTAAGTTGATCTCGTAGCCTAACTCGCCGCTGAAACTCGCGCGCAATACCCGCAGCGGCACACCGTCGAGGCTGCCCGTCTTCAGGGTCATATGCTTCATGGACTGCGGCGCGAACTCAGGCGCGAAGCCGGCCGCAGCCAGAAGGTCCCACGCCTTCGGGCCCGCCACCGTCACATTGCCCCAACGCGAGGTAGTGGGCGTCACCAACACCTTCAACGAGGTGTATTCGCATTGCAGCCACTCCTCGAAGGCCGCGGTGGTACGTTCCACGCCCGCACTGGTGGTATTCACCCAATACTGACACTCGCCCAGACGCGCCACGATGCCGTCGTCCACGACGGTACCGTTCTCATTGAGAAGTATGCCGTAGCGAGCTTGACCAATGGCCAATGTAGATAGGGTGCCCAAGTACATGAGGTCCAGAAAGGCAGCGGCGTCGGGCCCGAAAATTTCGAGTTTTCCCAAGGGCGAGCCGTCGAGAATACCCACGCTGCTACGCACCGCCCGAGCCTCGCGCTGCGCAGCGGCCTCGAGATCCTCGCCGGCTCGAGGATAGGCGGCAGGCCGGTACCAATTACCGAATTGTTCGAACAGCGCACCCTGCGCGAGGTGCCAGGACTCCGCCGGCAAATGTTTCAACGGCCGATACAGCGCGCCCACACGCCGCCCGGCAAACAGCCCCATGGTAATGGGCGCGAAGGGCGGCCTGAACTTGGTGGTGCCCACATCGGCCGGTTCTCGGCCGGTGAATTCGCCCATGAGCACCAGCGCATTGATGTTGCTGGTCTTGCCCTGATCGGTGCCCATGCCGGTGGTGGTGTAGCGCTTCAAGTGCTCGACCGAGCGATAGTTTTCCTGCGCCGCCAAGCCCACATCGGCCGCCGCCACGTCGTTTTGAATGTCGACGAACTGCTTGCCCCCCACGCCGGGGAGAGTAGTCACGGCCAACGCACGCCCCACTCCACCCGGCACCGCGGCGGCCGGCACCAATCCCCGAGCCAGGGCACGTCCCACCTCGGCCGCATGATTCAGCGCCGAGTCTCGATTGAACACGCCCGCGCAGGCCCCCACACTCACCATGCCGGCGGGATTGCCCTCCGGCACGAACATGGCCGATTCCTCCAGCCACTGTAATTTTCCGCCGGCCTGCGAGTGCAAGTGCACGGCCGGTGCGAAACCGCCGGCGCTCAAGATGGAATCGCACTCGAAGGTTTCGCGGCGGCAGGCGCTGGACTCTGTAGAGACGACGGCGCAGCCGCGTACCGCGGACGTGCCGCGCACTTTGGAAATAGCCACGCCCGTCATGACTCGAACATCCTTAGGCGGAGTCGCGGCAATGTCGCCCGGCGACCGTCGATCCAGCAAGGCCACCACGTTGACGCCGGCACTACGCAACGAAGCCGCAACGGCGTAGGCTGAGTCACTATTGGCCGCGATCACCACTCGCTGCCCGCAGGCCACGCCAAAGGCATGGGCGTACTTCTCAGCCGCGCCCGCGAGCATGACGCCCGGGCGATCGTTGTTGGGAAATAGCATGGGCCGCTCGAAAGCGCCCGCGGCACTCACAATGTGGCGCGCCCGAATTTTCCACAGACGCTCGCGCAGCACGCCGCCGGCCCCCGACGCCGGTGAGCCCACCGGTGCCAGCGTTTCACGGGCGCACAGCAGGTTATGGTCGTACACCCCAAATGCCATGGTCCGCGTGAGCACTCGCACACCAGCGCGCTCGGCATCGGCAATGAGTTGAGCCACCTGTGCATCGCCGCGCCACCCTAAGGCACCCCCCAAGAGCGGGCCCGCGGCCAGCAACACCGTACTAGACCCACCCTGCGCGGCCGCCATCGCGGCACTCAGGCCCGCGATGCCGCTGCCCGCCACGACGACATCCACGGACACAGACACTTCCTCGTAGCGATCCGGGTCCGCCTGCGCCGACACGCGCCCAAACCCCGCCATGCGGCGAATCGTGGGCTCGAACATATGCCAAGTCGGCCACTTGAAGGTCTTGTAGTAAAAGCCGGCCGGCAACAATCCGGAAAAGTAGCCGTTGAGGGATCCTAAGTCGAAATCCACGCTGGGCCAACAATTGACACTGGCCGCCTTCAATCCGTCCTGTACCTCCACCAAGGTGGCGCGTTGGTTGGGTGTGCGGCGGGGCCCGTCGCCCACATCCACCAGAGCGCTGGGCTCTTCCACACCGCAAGAAAAAATACCGCGCGGACGATGCAGCTTGAAACTGCGCCCCACAATCCCCACGCCGTTCGCCAACAGCGCTGACGCCAATGTATCGCCGGCGAAGCCCATCAGGCGCCGGCCATTGAACTCGAAGGACACGCTGCGCGAACGATCCAGGCGGGAGCCCACGGGCGCTGGGAGGCGGGAGGCCGTCATGAGCGCAAGGTGTCCGGCGGCGCATCCGTCATGGCATACACGGCCTTGATTTCATGGGTCACGGTATCGCGCGCCAGATTGAACCACAGCCCGCAGCCCTGGGAGTGACGCCAGCGCTCCAAATGCAAACCCTTGGGATTGTCGCGAAAGAAGAGGTACTGACCCCATACCTCGTCGCTGTCCTTAAGCGCGGGGCGCACCATATGCGATGTGCCGCCGCAGACGAATTCGTTTTCGTCGCGCGGACCGCAGCGGATGCAAGGAATTCTCAACATGGAATTCTCAACATGAAATCTCTCGCGTCTAGTGCGCAATACCCGAGGCAGCGGCTTCGTCGATGAGCCTACCGTTAATGAAACGCTGCAATTGAAAGGGCTCCGCCAAGTCGTGGTTCCTGCCGGTGGCGAGCACATGAGCCAACGTCCAACCGCCCACGGGAATGGCCTTGAAGCCGCCCGTGCCCCAGCCACAGTTGATGTACAACCCGGGAATCGGCGTCGCGCCGATAATCGGACTGGAATCATGCACCACGTCGACAATACCCGCCCACTGCCGCATGAGAGGCAAGCGACTGAACGACGGAAACATGGCCAGCGTCGACGCAATGATATTTTGTTTGACCGCAAAGCTGCCGCGCTGTGCGTACGACGGGAACAGATCCAGCATGGCGCCCAGGACCATTTCGCCCTTGTCCGATTGGCTGATATAGGCGCCGGTGCCCGGCGATAGCACCACGGTGTCGAGCGCCGGCTTCACCGGTTCGCTCACCATGGCCTGCAGCGCATAGCTGGTCACGGGCAAGCGAAAGCCCGCGAGCTTCGCCAGCACCGAACTATGTCCCGCGGCGGCAATACCCACACGCTCGGCTCGGATGCGCCCGCGGTTGGTGTCCACGCCGACCACCCGCCCATGCTCTTGAACGAATCCCTGCACTTCGCAATTCTGGATGATATGCACACCCAACGCCGAGGCCGCGCGTGCATAGCCCCACGCGACGGCATCATGGCGTGCGGTGCCCGCGCGTCGCTGCGCAAAGCCACCCAGCACCGGCATGCGCGCCTGCGGCGATAAATCCAGACAAGGCGCCATTTCCCCCACTTCCTCGCGAGACAGAATCTCGGCCTGAATGCCGTTCATGCGCATGGCATTGGCCCAGCGCGACATGGAATCCAAATCGTGGCGGCTATGCGCCAGCATGACCAGGCCACGCTGACTCAACATGATGTTGAAGTTGAGGTCCTTGGACAGACCTTCGTACAGCTTCAGCGAGAAGTCGTAGAGACGTGCGCTTTCCGGAAACAGGTAATTGGAACGCACAATGGTGGTGTTGCGTCCCGTGTTGCCGCCGCCGATCCAGCCGCGCTCCAAGAGTGCGACGTTGGTGAGGCCGTGGTTCTTGGCAAGATAATACGCGGTAGCGAGTCCATGCCCGCCGCCGCCCACGATAATGGCATCGTAAGCGGCACGCGGCGTGGGATCTGTCCATGCCGGTGTCCAGTGCCGGTGCCCAGAGAGCGCGCCGCGCAGCAGCGCCCACGCCGAGTATTTCAAGGGGCTACTTGTTTTCGGTCAGACGTCGTTCTAGATGGTTCGCATACCAGTCGACGAATTGCGTCACGCCATCCTCGTGGACGGGCGAATACGGCGCGGGTTCGTAGGCCGGCGAATTCACGCCGATTTGATTCTCCTGGCACACACGCCGGTCGGAATCGTTGGTGGCCATCCACACTTCGGTGAGGCGCTTCACGTCATAGTCGCGTCCTTCCACCGCGTCCTTGTGCACCAGCCACTTGGTCGTCAACTGCGTGGTCGTCGGCGACAACGGCAGCATGCGGAACGTGGTGGCATGGTCCGCCATTACATGGTTCCACGTGCTCGGAAAGTGGAACAGCAACAAGGTGCCGATATCCTTTTCCGTGACCGTGTCCGTCAAGGGACGATTCACCGCCGCCTGTCCGTCCATGGTGTAACAGGTCATGCCTTCGATCAGCGGGAAGCGCGTGGTGCGATACTGGCCGTCGGGTGAGATCTGGAACTTACTGGGAAGACCGATGGACTCCCAATGCTCCCACTTGGCCGCGATACGCGGATTGCTGTAGCCGCCGTCGACGCCCGTGATGGTCGGATCCTCGGGGAAGGTGCGAATCAGTTCGGGGTGGTTGGCCGAGCAGTGATAGCACTCACGATTGTTCTCCCACACCAACTTCCAGTTGGCATGCTCGACAATGGTGCTCTCGAACGCGACCTTGGTTTCGTGCAGCTTGTGCGGCAGGAAGTATGGCTCGAGTTGCCGACGCACCGGCTCGAAATCCGGCGCCACCTTGGCGACGCACACCCAAATGTAGCCACCCACGCTCTGACAATGCACGGGCTTCAAGCCATACTGAGTCTTGTCGAAGTTCTCGCCCATATCGCGCGCCGCCAGCAGCCGGCCGTCGAGCGCATAGGTCCACTGATGATACGGGCAGACGAGCCGCGCGGAGGTGCCATGGACCTGGTTGCAAATTCTCGAGCCGCGATGCCGGCAGGAATTGTGGAAGGCGCGCACGCCGCCTTCGCGATCGCGCACGACCATGACCGGGTACTCGCCGATCTGGACGGTCAGGTACTGGCCAGGATTGAGCAGTTCGCAGTCATGACCGACGAACAGCCAATCGCGATACCAAATCATGTCGAGGTCGACCTGGTAGTCCTCGGGGCTTACATAAAAATCCCGCTCCAGGGCGGTGGCGGGCTTGCGGCGGCGCAGCCGTTCCAACATGACGTCGCGATGATTGGTCTGTAACAGAGCGTTCATAAAAATTCCTGGTTTTCACCTGATTTTCAGATGGTCATACCATAGCAACTTCAGACCCCACCCCGTTACCCCGAAGCGACGCTTTCCAGAACATAAACGACAGCGCAAAGGCCTCGGAAACACCCCAAAAGCCTCGCACTGGGCACATCGCGCGGGCTAATATCGGCACATGCTTTTCCAGCGGCGCGGTCGACTTGGAGCGCGACTGCTGGCAACGGCAGCCGTGATTATAGGCGTTGCGAGCACGGCCCATGCGATTTCGCCGCCCGCGCTGCAGGTCGGCACCCTCACCCTCGAGCGCTGCCCCCACCTGCCAGCCTACTGCGGCGACCTGGACCGCCCCCTCGATCCCAGCGGCGCCATCCCAGGCCGCGTTGCCGTGCACTTCGAGTTCTACCCCCATCGCAATATCGGCCCCGCCGCCGGCATGCTGGTGGCCACCGAGGGCGGCCCCGGCTACCCCGCCACCCTGTCGCACGAGGATTACCTGAACCTATTCCACCCCTTGATGTCGGATCGCGACGTCGTGCTCATGGACAACCGCGGCACCGGCAAATCCGGCGCCATCGATTGCCACGAGTTGCAAACCGGCGAACGCTGGACCGAGCAAAGCGTCGCCGGCTGCGGCGATGTGCTGGGCGAGCGCGCCTCTCTCTATAGCACCGCGTACGCGGCCGACGATCTCGCCGCCGTTCTCGACGCCCTACACGTGCACCGCATCGACCTTTACGGCGACTCATACGGCACGTATTTCGAACAAACCTTCGCGACGCGTCACGGCGCGTTGCTGCGATCCATAGTGCTCGATGGGGCCTATCCCCTCACCGGCCCCGACTATGCCTGGTACCCCACCTATGCGCCGGCCATGCGCGACAAATTCAATATCGCCTGTGCGCGTTCGGCATCCTGCGCCTCAGTCCCGGGCAGCTCCATGGACCACATCCAACCCGCACTGGAATCACTCCGCGCCAATCCCTTCCCAGCCACCGGCTACGACGAGGACGGTAACGCACGGCACTTCGAAGCCAACGCCTCGCAGCTGGCCATCGTCATGTTCGGCGGTGCGCCCGCGCTCACCACCGCCCGCGAAACGGATGCCGCGGCGCGCGCCTTCGCTCAGGGCGACCACCTACCGCTGCTGCGCCTCATGGCCGAAACGGCTTCCGCCGTCGACTCGCGCGATCCCACCGCCGATCCCACGCAATGGAGCGCAGGGTTGGCCGCCGCCGTGATGTGCCAAGACCCGCCACAGATTTTCGACACGAGCCTACCGCCCGCCGCGCGCGCCACGGATCGAGCGCGCGCCTTGGCCGAACGCCGCCGAAACGCCCCCGACACCTACGCTCCTTTCACGATCGACGAATACCGCGGCATGCCTCTCGACTACAGCTTCATCGATGAGTGCGTAGGCTGGCCGGTATCGCCGGCGGGGCACCCCGCCTCGCAGGTAGGCGTGAATGCGGTCTATCCCGACGTACCGGCGCTCGTGATTTCCGGTGAACTGGACGACATCACTACGCCGGCGGACGGCGCCGCGGTGGCTCACTCCTTCAAGCGCGGCATTCAGATTCGCATCGCCAACGGCTTCCATGTAAATGCCCTGCCCCGCGCTCGCAGTGCCTGCGCCGCCGACATCGTGCGCCGCTTCATCGCCAACCTCGACCCCGGCGACACGAGCTGCGCCGCCCAGGTGTCGCCGCTGCGCTTGGTGCCGCGATTCGCCACGCGCTCGGACCAATTGGAGCCTGTCGAGGCGCTGCCCGGCAATACCGCCGATGAAGCCCAGCGCAAGGCCGCCATGGCAGCCGTGATGACCGCGGGCGATGTGCTCGCGCGAGTGAACGGGAATTCCTCGGG
>Ga0302314_10001048_pt1 | contig 51708 bp, 48 predicted proteins | sample III_Palsa_N2_3_FD_200533 | JGI IMG/M metagenome (GOLD analysis project Ga0302314, IMG submission 200533) | Peat permafrost microbial communities from Stordalen Mire near Abisko, Sweden - III_Palsa_N2_3 | ecosystem: Environmental > Terrestrial > Soil > Palsa > Peat permafrost | place: Sweden... | reverse complement strand
GTGCGACCAAGCGCCTGACGGCCGGCGAGACCGTGATCGAGGTCTGGGTCTATTTGCTGAAAGTGACCGGGACGCTTGCGGACTTCCCGGAAAAGGGCCGGCGCGAGGTCAAATGGGTCTCGTGCGACGAGGCCGCCAAACTCCTGCGCGAGCCGTTTCTGGCCAAACTGTGCCGTGACCTGGCCCAGCGGGCCAAATCGACTGTGGCCTGAGCGGAAGCCGCCTTCCGCTCAACAGAAATGCTCCTTAATTTTCAAATAGTAAGCCGGCAACCTTGTCCGGATTTTAAATATAATTATCGCCTCCGACCGGGATGCCTTTCTCGATATTCAGCAGATCGCGCGTGCACTGCCCGGCGTGACGAACGCGGCGGCCGGGGCCTGACGATCAGCCGATGCCGCGGATCCGAATCCCGAGCCGGACGAGCCGGATGAGTAGGGCCGAGAAAAACTGCATATCGACCGGCATATGCGGTCGCCACACGTCGAGCGAGAGCACGATCCGCACCTCGTCGCTGTCGTTCCAGGCCTCATGCTGGAACGTATCGTCCCACAGCAGGAACTGACCTTCGTTCAGGCGGTACTCGACATCGTCGACCTTGAGCACGGCGGCCGGCGCGCCATCCTCCGCCCGCGGCATCGACAGCATCATATAGAAGCGCAGGATGCCCCGGATCGGTCCGCGATGAGGCGGGATATGCTTGCGGGGCCCCAGAAAAGAGAACGAGGCCGACAGCACCTCGGGGATCTCGCGCACCAGGGCGGCCAGCCGAGGGCACGCCGCCATGTTGCGCGGCTGCTCGACGCCATAGGCCTTGAGGATGAACATGCGCCAGTCGCGGCCGTCATTGGCCGAGATCGCAGCCTGTTCCGGCATGATCTCGTGAAAACGCGGCACCTGCTCGATGCGCCGACGGACCTGCATCGCCTCGTCCCGGATCGTCCGCCACGCGGCCACGAACCCGGCGCCGGCCGCGAAATCCCGATCGAGATCGAGCACCGGCGGCCCCGATATCCGCCGATCATACAGCGCCCGCACGCCACCCACCGCGAGATCGTAGGAGAGAGCCATATAGCGCTCCGAGCTGTCCCGTTCAGGCCATGAACGCACGGTCGCCGGGAATGGCTCCGTCGTCGGCTCGGAGCGGACCCGCTGTATTTATATGGAGCGATTAGGAACCGCCGTCGCCTAAAATCCGACCTCGGCCACCATCTTGCTCAGCACGGTATGCGCGTCGAAGAACTCGTTCGCGACCTCGATCGCACCGATCGAGTGGGTCGCGTAATCGGCGTTGATGCGCGCGACGGCGTCCCGCACTTCCTCGATCGAGGAGAACGGGAACAGGCCCTTGCCGGTCTCGATGAATTTCGAGAAGCCGGTCTCCTGGGTGATGACCGGGCGGCCGGCGGCGAGGTAGCAGACCGAGCGGTCGGAGAACCAGCCGCTGTTCGGGCGGACGTAGATGTCCTTGGCCACGGTGAACTCGCCGCGCGAGGTCACGACGAAGTCGCGATAGGACTGCATATCGGCCGAGATCGGCACCGGATCGACGATGTCCCAGCCGCCGTCGCGCACGCGCTCCTCGACGTCGGCGGTCGGCGGCGTCATGGCCAGGCGGAACGGCTGCATCACGGCCCGCGGCAGGTCGAGGTATTTGAGAAAGTTCACGTGCTTAGACCAGCGATAGGTCTCGCCGCCGACCTCGATGTCCTTGCCCTTGTTCTCCCAGGTCGCGATCGAGGAATAGAAGGGACCGGCCGAGACGCAGCCGGCGTCCCACAGATCGACCAGCACCGGCGGCCGGGTCTTCTTCCAGTCGAACTTGACGATCGGCACCTTGCAATCCTCGTTGCCGAGGTTTTCGCCATAGGTGAAATGGTGGGTATGCAGGCCCAGATACTCGAGCGAATCCAGGTTGCCCGAGGCGACCTTGGCCTGCTCGAACACCGGATCGGTATCGACGAAGATGCGGACCGGGCATTTCAGATGCTCTTCGCGCAGCCGGGTGGCGCCGCAAAGGTTGAACAGCGCCGACGCCTCGCCATAGAGCGACATCAGCCGCTCCTTGGAGATGCCGTGGACCACGTCGTTCGCCGCATCCCAATAGGCCCAGCGGTCGCCCAGGTCGAACCGTTCCATCATCGTCTTGACGAACTGGACGTTGTAGCTGCAATCCTCGACGATGCTGAACTTGCGCGGATCGTACGGGTTGGCGCCCGAATCCTCGATATACCAGACGTCGTAGCCCAGCCGCCGCAGGCCCAGCACATAATGCAGCGCCTGCCAGGCGATGCCGGCCATGGGAATCTGTCCGGCGAGATGTAGAACGAGAACGGTCTTCTTGTTAGACGCCAACATGCGTCTCCTCGGTGAGATCGAACTGGGTGTTGTAGAGCTGCTGGAACAGCCCGTTGCTGCGGTGCATCAATTCATCAAAACGCCCTGCTTCCGCAATCACTCCGTCTTTAAGAACGAGAATAATATCGGCGCGCCGCACGGTCGACAGGCGATGGGCGATGACGAAGGTCGTCCGGCCCTGGGTCAGACGACGAATTCCGGCCATGACCAGCGACTCGGTCTCGGCATCGAGCGCCGAGGTCGGTTCGTCCAGGATCAGGATCGGCGCGTCGCGCAGCAGGGCGCGGGCGATGGTCAGGCGCTGCTTCTCGCCCTCGGAGAAGGTGGCGCCGCCCTCGCCCACCACGGTCTCGTAGCCTTGGGGCAGGCTCACGATCAGCCGGTCGATCTCGGCCAGCTTGGCGGCTGCGATGACCTCGTCCAGGCTGGCGTCCGGCCGGCCATAGGCGATGTTCTCGCGCACGCTCAGCGGAAACACCAAAGGCGGCTGCAGCACCATGGCGACCTGGCGGCGCAGCGATTTGATCTCGTACTCGCGCGCATCGACGCCATCGACCAGGATCGAACCTTCGCTGGGGTCGAAGAAGCGCGGGATCAGGCCCAGCAGCGTCGATTTACCGGCGCCGGTGGCGCCGACCAGCGCCACGGTCTGGCCCGGCTCGACCTGGAGCGTGATGCCGCGCAGCACCGACTGGTCGGTCCGATAGCGAAACGCGACGTCGCGCCATTCGAGCCGACCTGTGGCACCAGTCTCCGGAAATACCCGCGTACCATCGACCAGATCGGCCTCGGTCTCCAGAATCTCGAAACAGCGCGTGGCGCCGACCCGGGCGCCGGCGATCAGGCCCCAGCTCTGGGTGATCTGGTTGACCGGGCCATAGAGCTGCGCCAGATAGGTCGTGAACACCAGCAGCGTGCCGACCGAGAGCGCGCCCGACAGCACCTCGTGTGCGCCGACATAGATGACGAGCGCGGTGCCGAGCGCCATCAGCGTGCCGATCACGGCGGAATAGAGCGTCTGCCAGGAATAAAGCTTCAGGTGCGAGCGGAGCGCGGCGCCGCTGACATCCATGAAGCGGCGATGCTCCTCGTCCTCCTTGGTGAAGGCCTGCACCAGCTTGATCGAGCCCAGGCCCCAATGGGCGACGGAATAGACCAGGCTGTCATTGTCGCGCGCGACGGTGGCGATGTCGGCGATCTTGCTGTTGAACAGGCCGATCAGCACGAACAGCAGCGGCACGATCGACAGCGAGACCAGGGTCAGCTCCGGGTCGATCGGCGCCAGCACGATGATCATGCCGATCAACAAAACCAGCGCCTGCAGGATCGGCAGCACGCCGTTCATGATCATGGTCTGCACGGCGTAGCTGTCGGCCGTCACGCGCATCATCAGGTCGCCGACGCGCTGGCGGCTGTGATAGGCCAGCGACAGGCGCTGCAGATGGGCATAGAGCCGGCCGCGCAGATCGGTCACCATGCGCTGGCCGAGCCAGATCGCCATGCCGTTGTACAGCACCGTCAAGGCACCGCTCAGCAGGTAGATCACGACCAGCGCGCCGACCGCGGCCCCGACCAGCCGGTCGGCCGACCAGGCCTGGATGCCGGGCAGCAGCCACAGCAACGGGCCGAATTCGACCGGCTTGCCGCCCAGCGCATTGTCGATGACGAGCTTGAGCGGCCAGGGCTTCAGCAGTTCGAAGCCCAGCAGCACGAAAACCTGGACGAGCGCCGTGCCGAGCAACGGCGTGTAAGGCCGGACGTAGCCGAAGATCTTCCGGGCGAGCCCGCTCGTGGCCATGGTGGGCGTCAGCCGGCCTTGCGACCGGTCATCGGCAACAGCTGGGCCTTGCGCGCGACTTCGTCGATCACCCGGTTCATGATGGTCGAGAAGCGCCAGGTCTGGTCGGCGATATAGGCGAAGTTGGCGATGCCGACCGCGGCGATGATCGCGGCCGGGATCGGCGCGCCGACGACCAGCGCCACCGCGGTCGCCGCCGCGTAGCAGCGCAGCACGAAGGACGACAGGCGCGACAGGCGCATGGAACAGCGAACGCGCATCGCCCGCTTCTCGCCGCCGTGATTCTCGGTGCAGACCATGACGAAGGCCCGGCTCCACAGACCGCGCGCGATCTTCAGATCCCAGTCGCTCCAGCCCTCGTCCATCTGCAGGAAGTATTTGCGCGGGATCAGGAATTCCATCAGCCCGGCCAGCACCACTTCCTTCTCTTCGTAATTCTGGCCCCAATAGGACAGGAACAAAGCGCGCTGGCGCCAGTCGAGGCGCGCCTGCTGCTGGCTGGGCTCGACCGGCAGGTGATCGACCGCGTTGGATTCCTTGACGCGCCATTTCGCCCGGGTCCAGCCGCGCAGGATCGGGCCCAGATAGATCAGCAGGGCGATGAGCGCCCGTGCCTTCGGGCTGCGGAAGCGCGGGTCGATCGGCGCGCGCAGGGCGCCGGAGATGCACATGGTCCAGGTCGTCAGCAGCGGCACCCAAAGCAGCAGCCACCAGCCGCCGGTGACCAGGCCGATAAGCGCCAACACGATCGCGACGATGTTCCATTCGAACGTCAGCGGCAGGAAGGCCGCCAGGGACGACGGCGGCTCGTACATGGTCTGGAACAGACCCCGGCCGAACACGCCGGAATAGATCACCGGCCGGCGCGACAGCAGCAGCGAGGCCGACAGGTCGCCATAGATCCGGCCCAGCCACTTCGCCTGGCCGAACAGGTTGAAGCGCAACGGATGCTTGGAATAGACCAGCGCCTCGGCCTTGCCGTAGCCCTTCTGCTGATCGAGGTAGGCCTCGACCGTGTTGCGGCGGAAATGCCAGACCACGGCCGCCGGCGCGAAGCCGATGGTGTAGCCGGCATTCTGGAAGCGCCAGCAGATGTCGACGTCGTCGCCGGCCGCGCGATAGGTCGGATCGAACCCGCCCAGCTCCAGCAGCACGTCGCGCTTGAACGCCATGTTGCAGCCGGCGATATGTTCGGCGACCTCGTCCGAGACCAGCACATGGGTCGGTCCGCCGGGCGAGACCGCGACGGCGGCCGGCACCAGATCGTCCTCGGGCGGGGGGAAGTTGGGGCCGCCGACCGCGGACAGGCCCTTATGCTGCATCTTGGCGACCAGATATGTGAGCCAATCCTTGTCGGCGACGCAGTCCGAATCCGTATAGGCGACGATCTCGCCGGTCGCCATCTCGGCGCCGACGTTGCGCGCGACCGACAGGCCCTTGTTGGGCTGGCTGATGATCCGGCAATACGCGTAGCGCTGCGAGATCTCCAGCGTCCGGTCGGTCGAGCCGTCGTTGACGACGATGACCTCGTAGTTCGGGTAGTTCATGTGCTCGAGCGAGGCCAGGCACTTGTCCATGGTCCGGTCGGCATTGTACGCACAGACCACGACCGAGACGCGCGGGTACGACGACAGCGCCGGCGGCAGCAGGCCCCGGTAATTGGCCTGGATCGCATCGAAAGCCGGCTTCTTCGCCCGGTCCTTGTCGACGACGCCGAACTCCCAATCCTCGATCAGATGGCCGCCGGTGAACCATTCGTCGGTCCAGGCGAACACGCAGGTGCCGGCGCAGCCCAGTTCGAACGCGGTGCGCACCTGCCAGCCGATCGTCTCGGCCTGGTGCTCCTTGCCCTCGCGCATCGAATCCATGCCGAACTCGGTCAGCACCAGGGGCCGGTCGACCGCCAGATTATGCAGGCGGGCGATATAGCGCCGGAACGCGGATTCATTGTGCAGATAGACGTTGAAGCACAGGAAATCGGTGAAATCGACCGTCAGATATTCGGTCGAGGGAAAGTTCGCGTAGCTGATCAGGCCGGTCGGATCATAGGCCTTGATCTCCTTGACCAGGCCGATCAGGAAGGCACGGACCTTGTCCGGCCCGTGCCAGCGGATCATGTCCGGCGGGATCTCGTTGCCGATCATATAGGCGAGCAAAGCCCGATGCCGGCCGAGCGAGCGCACGCCGGTCATCACCATCAGGCGGATTTCGGCCTTGGTCTCCTCGCTGTCGAGGAAGGTGATGTGCTGCGACCAGGGAATGCCGGCCAGCACCTTCAGCCCGAACGCGGCCGCGATATCCAGGAGCCAGACCGGCGGCACGGTGAAGACGCGCAGCGTATTGACGCCAGCCTCGACCATCAGGGCGAAATCCTGGCGCGCACGCTCGGCCGTCGGGAATTGCGTGCCGTCCTCGCCGACCGGGAACGGGCCGTATGTCACGCCCTTCAGGAAGAATTTCTCGGCACCGCTGAAGAGGAACTTGCCCTCGACGCGCACGGGGCCGTAGGGCACGGCGGGCGCCGCCACGGGAGCGGGCTCGACCGCCCTGACGGCGCGCGGCGCGCGTTTCCTGACGCCCTTGGCTGCCGCCTCGACGATCGCGTTTTCTTCGTCCAATGCCATTCTCGTCCCGACCTGAATTCAAATGTGCGCCAACAGCGGCCCGCCCGAAGGTTGCCGCCGTCGTTGAAGAGAGAGCCTGCATGACGCGGGCTTGTCAAATACCGAACCGCTCCGCGTTTACCCGTCGGAGATGATCAACGCCTCGTGTGCCAGGCCCAGGCCGTGCGGATGATGCTGTCGATGTCGGACATCTGCGGCTCCCAGCCCAGCAGGCTATTGGCCTTGGACGGATCGGCGACCAGTTCCGGCGGATCGCCGGCGCGGCGGGCAACCTCGCGCCTGGGGACCGGACGGCCGGTCACACGCTCGACTGCGTCGATCACTTCGCGCACCGAATTGCCGGTGCCGGTGCCGAGATTGACCTGGGTCGTCTGACCGCCGTCGAACAGATAGGCCAGCGCCTTGACATGGGCGTCGGCCAGATCCTGGACATGGATATAGTCGCGCACGGCGGTGCCGTCGGGCGTCGGGTAATCCGTGCCATAGACGTCGATCGCCGCACGTTTGCCCAGCGCTGCGTCGAGGATCAGCGGAATGAGATGGGTCTCGGGATCATGCTCCTCGCCGATCTCGCCCTCGGGATCGGCACCGCAGGCGTTGAAATAGCGCAGCGAGACCGACCGGATGTCGTGGGCCGGGCCGTACCAGGCCAGCGCGCGCTCGATCATCAGCTTGGTTTCGCCATAGGGATTGATCGGGCGCTGCAGCGTATCCTCGGTGATCGGCATGCGGTCGGGCATGCCATAGGTGGCGCAGGTCGAGGAGAACACGATCGGCTTCACGCCGGTATGGCGCATGGCGTCGAGCAGCGACAGAGATCCCACCACATTGTTCTGGAAATAGATTTCCGGCTTGGTCACGGATTCGCCGACATAGGCGAAGGCGGCGAAATGCACGACCGCATCGATCGCCTCGTCCTTGATGACCCGTTCCAGCTTTGCCGTATCGGCAATGTCGCCCTCGACGAACGGGCCCCACTTCACCGCATGGCGACGGCCATAGACCAGGCTGTCATAGGTCACCGGGCGATAGCCCGCGCGCGATAAGGCCTTGGCGGTATGGCTGCCGATATAGCCAGCGCCGCCGGTCACCAGGATGTTTTTCGCCATCGGTCTGATCGATCCTCTTGGGGATTGGGCCCGCATCCCGGTCAACAACGGGACAACCGGGCGGTTTCTTCCCGGTCGCATATCCATGTGCGTGCGGATGCTCTCTCACGATCATCAACGCCGCCACCAGCGTTTTTGCTGCAACGCGAAAATGACACGAGCGAGCAGCGGAATTATTTAGTTCCTCTCGCCGTTGTCGAGTGGGTTCATCTAACCTGTCGTGGTTCGCCAGGGCTTCGTTTCGGGTGTGACGGCAAAATTTTGTTGGCGCCGGACCGGCCGATCGGGCATGTCGTGAGCCCAAGGCGCATCGTCGTCCGGGGCACATGACACGGGCTCATTTCCAAGGGCGAAGCCGCGGGCGGCCCGTTACCCACGAGGAGATTTCTCAATGCGCATTGCGGTCATCGGGACGGGCTATGTCGGCTTGGTCTCTGGGGCTTGCTTCTCGGAGTTCGGCACCTCCGTCGTCTGCGTCGACAAGGACGCGGGCAAGATCGAGCGCATCAATCGCGGCGAGATGCCGATCTACGAGCCGGGCCTGGAGGCGCTGGTCGCGAACAACGTGCGCGCCGGCCGCCTGTCGTTCTCGACCGATCTGGCGGCCTCGGTGAAGGGCGTCGATGCCGTGTTCATCGCGGTCGGCACGCCGTCGCGCCGCGGCGACGGTCACGCCGACCTCAGCTACGTGTTCGCCGCCGCCGAGGAGATCGCGAAGTCGCTCGACGGCTATGCCGCGATCGTCACCAAATCGACCGTCCCGGTCGGCACCGGCCGCCAGGTGGCCGAGACCGTCATGAAGGCGCGGCCCGATTTGAAGCTGGGCCGCGATTTCGACGTGGTCTCGAACCCGGAATTCCTGCGCGAAGGCTCGGCGATCGAGGATTTCATGCGGCCCGACCGGGTCGTGGTCGGCACGCTCGACGGCGCCGAGCGCGGCCGCGAGGTCATGCGCGAACTCTACCGTCCGCTATCGCTGATCGAGAAGCCGGTGCTCTATACAGCGCTCGAGACCGCCGAAGTCATCAAATACGCGGCCAACTGCTTCCTCGCGACCAAGATCACCTTCATCAACGAGATGGCCAACCTGTGCGAGAAGGTCGGCGCCGACGTGCAGGACGTCGCCAAGGGCATCGGCCTCGACAACCGCATCGGCAGGAAATTTCTCCATGCCGGCCCCGGCTATGGCGGCTCGTGCTTCCCGAAGGATTGTCTGGCGCTGGTCAAGACCGCCCGCGACGTCGGCGCGCCGATCCGGATCATCGAGACCGTGGTCGAGGTCAACGAGCAGCGCAAGACCGACATGGCCGACCGCATCGTCCAGGCGCTGGGCGGCTCGGCCGCCGGCAAGAAGGTCGCCCTGCTCGGCCTGACCTTCAAACCCAACACCGACGACATGCGCGATAGCCCGAGCCTGACGATCGTGCCGGTGCTGACGGAAAAGGGCGCCAGCGTGCGCGCCTTCGATCCCGAAGGCATGCACGAGGCCCAGAAGCAGCTCGACCAGATCGAGTATGCCACGGACACCTACGACGCGATCGCCGGGGCCGACATTCTGGTGTTCTGCACCGAATGGAACGAGTTCCGCTCGCTCGATTGGGCGCGCGTCCGCCAGGCCATGCCGGGCCGGACCGTGGTCGATCTCAGGAACATCTACGACCCGGCACAGATCGCGCGCGAAGGCTTCGCCTATCACTCGATCGGCCGCGCGGCCGCCTTCCCGACCTGACGCACCTTTTCCACCGGAGACCAGAAAAAATGAGCCTGACCCGTAAGCGCGTTCTGGTCACCGGCGGTGCCGGCTTCTTAGGCTCGCATCTGTGCGAGCGGTTGATCGACCAGGGCCACGACGTGCTTTGCGTCGATAACTATTTCACCGGCCGCAAGGACAATATCGCCCATCTGCTCGACAACCCGAACTTCGAGGCGATGCGCCACGACGTCAGCTGGCCTTTGTTCGTCGAGGTCGACGAGATCTACAATCTGGCCTGCCCGGCCTCGCCGGTGCATTACCAGTTCGATCCGGTCCAGACGACCAAGACCAGCGTGCTGGGCGCCATCAACATGCTGGGGCTCGCCAAGCGGGTGAAGGCCAAGGTGTTCCAGGCCTCGACCAGCGAGGTCTATGGCGATCCGACGGTGCATCCCCAGACCGAGGATTATCGCGGCAACGTCAACCCGATCGGCCCGCGCGCCTGCTACGACGAGGGCAAGCGCTGCGCCGAGACCTTGTTCTTCGACTATCATCGCCAGCACGGCGTGCGCATCAAGGTCGTGCGCATCTTCAATACCTATGGCCCCCGCATGCATCCGAACGACGGGCGCGTGGTGTCGAACTTCATCGTCCAGGCGCTGAAGGGCGAGGACATCACGCTCTATGGCGACGGCAGCCAGACCCGCGCCTTCTGCTATGTCGACGACCTGGTCGAGGGCTGGCTGCGCCTGATGGCGACGCCGGACGAGGTGACCGGCCCGATCAACATCGGCAACCCGCACGAGATCCAGGTCAAGGAGCTAGCCGAACGCGTGATCGCCATGACCGGCTCCAAATCCCAGATCGTCCACCGCCCGCTGCCGGCCGACGACCCGCTGCAGCGCTGCCCGGACATCACCGAGGCCAAGCGCGTGCTGGATTGGCAGCCGACCGTGGCGCTGGAAGTGGGCTTGGCCCGGACGATCAGCTATTTCGACCGGCTGCTGACCAGAAGCAACGAGCGCGGGGCGGCGGAATAGTCTCCCCGGCCCGGGGCTTCCGGGATGAGGGCGGAATGGAAGTCACGCCGCCTTCACCCCCGCGATGAAATCGCCGACTTCGGCGTTGAGCGCATCGGCCTGCTCCGCCAACCCGCTGGCAGCGCCCAGAATTTGCGTCGCGGCGGCGCCGGTCGTGACCGAGGCCTGATGGACGCCGAGGATGTTGCTCGAGACGTCCTCCGTCCCGCGGGCCGCCTCGGTCACGCTGCGGGCGATTTCGCCGGTCGCGGCGGTCTGTTGCTCGATTGCGGCCGCGATCGCCATGGAAATGTCGGCCATCTGGCCGATGGTCCGCCCGATCGCGTCGATCGCGCCCACCGTCCGGCTCGTCAGGCCCTGGATCTCGCCGATCTGAGCTTCGATATCGTCGGTCGCGCGGGCGGTCTGATTGGCGAGCGACTTCACCTCCGACGCAACCACCGCGAAGCCCTTGCCCGCCTCACCGGCGCGCGCCGCCTCGATCGTTGCGTTCAGGGCCAGGAGATTGGTCTGCGCGGCAATCGACGAGATCAATTGCACCACCTCGCCGATGCGCTGCGCGCTCCCTGCCAGCTGATCGACCGTGCGCCGCGTCTCCTCGGACTCGCCGATCGCCTGCTTGGCGATGACGCGCGAGGATTCGACCTGCTGGCCGATCTCGCGCACCGAAGCGGCCAGTTCCTCGGTCGCGGTCGCGACGGTCTGGACGTTGGCTGAGGCCTGCTGCGATGCCGCCGCCACCGCGCTCGACTGCCGATTGGTCTGGTCGGCCGCCGCCGCCATCGATCCTGCCGCCGTCTGCATGCCGGCAGCAGCGCTGCCGAACAGACCGACCAGATCGGCGACCTTGGCTTCGAAGCCTTGCACCAGCCGTTCGAGCACCTGGCCCCGGCGTTCCTTGGCCTGGCGCTCCTGTTCCTGCAGGGCCCGCAGCCTGTCGGCCTCGATCATGCCGTCCTTCAGCACGCGCACCGCCTTCGCCAGATCGCCGATCTCATCCCGGCGTCCATCCTCATCGATCGCGACGCCGAGATCGCCGGCGGCAAGCTGGCCCGTCTTCGCCTTTAACCGATCCAGCGGGGTCGTGATGTTGCGGCCGATCAGAGCGGCCACGCCCGCCGAGAGGAGGATGAGGACCGCCGCGATCGCGACGAGGCGGATGAGCTCTCCCTGGAATTCCGCGTCGATATCATCGACATAGGCGCCGGTCGTGACGAAGGCGTTCCAGGGCGTGAACTGCTTGAAATAGGTCAACTTCAGCAAAGGCTCGGTCTGGCCCGGCTTGGGAAAGGTATATTCGACCGTTCCCTCGGCCTGATGCTGCAGCAGGGTGATCATCGAGCCGATGATCGGCTTGCCGCTCGAGTCCATCAGCGTCGACTGATCCGTTCCCTCCAGCGCCGGACTGGTGGTATTGACGATCGACTTGCCATCCATTCCATAGACGTTGATGTAGCCGTTCTGGCCGTCGTAACGCATCTCGTGGACGTCCTTGCGGAACCGCTCAATCGCCTCGGTCCGGCCGACCTCGCCGGCGGCGACCTGCTTTTCCAGCGCCAATGCCAAGCCGACGGCGGTTTCGTCAATGCTGCGCAGCTTTGCCACACGCTCCTGCACCATCCGCCCCCGCATGCTGGATGCGGCCAATCCGATCGCCGCCACCAGCGAAACCGCCGAAAGGCCGACGATCAAGTAGAGTTTTGTCTTGATGCTCAGCCGGTTTAGAATACTCACGCCCATTCTCCATGTCCTTGCATTCCGATCCCTGAACATAGCAGCACAAAATTTCAGTCATAGGACGACTTGGCGCGCATTTATCGTAATTTCGATAGAAAATTCTGGGAATATGGATCCGGAAATATAGACTATAGTAAATAATAATTCTCAATATTGCTCATCACGCGAGATGCGTTTAATTGATCTCGTACCAAAGAAATGCCCATGAGCACGATTATCCCTCGGCTAGTCACTGTCACTGGATCGCAGATCCGGGACCGTAGACAGCCTGCCCTTGCCACGACGGAAGTTTCTCGCAGGCGACGTCCTGCCTAGGCGAGCATTTTTAAGATATCCGCGGTCGCCCGCACCCGCCCGAGGCGCGGAAAGATCTGTTCGACCGCGAAGCAATGCGCCTCGGTACTGTGCGAGCTCATGGCGTCCTCGACCAGGACCAGGGCGTAGCTCTGTTCCCAGGCCGCGCGCGCGGTCGATTCGACGCCGATGTTGGTCGAGATGCCGGCCAGCACGAGGGTCGAGATCCCACGGCGGCGCAGTTGCAGGTCGAGCTCGGTGCCATAAAACGCGCCCCATTGCCGCTTGGTCACCAGGATGTCGGACGGCACCGTCGCCAGTTCGCCGGGAATGTCCCACCAGGTCGCCGGCAGACCGCCGGGCGGCAGCGGCAACGGCCGGTCGACCGGCTGCTTCAGGGCGTCGGCGAAATCGGGCGCAAAGCCGACCCGGACCAGCACGACCGGTGCGCCCGCCGCGCGGAAGCGGGTGGCGAGTGCTGCCGCCTGGGTCAACACCTGCGCGCCGGTATAGGGACCCTGGGCGAAAGGCAGGATGCCCTGCTGCAGATCGATCAGCACCAGCGCCGTCGTGCGCGGATCCAGCTTGTCCATGGTATCGTCCCTTCCTCTGTCAGAATATGAGACTAGCCTCACGTAGAAAGATATGAGGATGTCCTCACAAACCACAAGCCCCGAGCCGCGCATACCGCAGCGCGCGCGTGGTCGCGCCCGGGTCGCGGCCTTGCTGGCGGCTGCGGGCGAAGCCTTCGCCGACCGGGGCTACGACGCCACGACCATGACCGGAATCGCGGCCCGCGCCGGTGCCTCGATCGGCTCGCTCTATCAATTCTTCCCGACCAAGGAGCTGTTGGCGGACGCCCTCGTCGCCGACTATGCCGAGGCGCTGCATGGAAGGCTGGCGGCGATCGAGGCGGAGGCTCACGGCTGGAGCGCCGACGAACTCGGCCGCCGGCTGTTTTCGCTGCTGATCCGGTTCCGCGCCGATCATCCAGCCTTCGCGCCCCTGGTCGAGATGCCGGGCACGCAGCAGCGCGGCGACCCGGTCCGCGCCCACCTGCGCCGGCAGATCCTGGGGATTCTACGGCGCCTGGCGCCGCACCTGCCGGACGCGCGGCTGGAACCGATGGCAGTGGTCGTGCTGCAGGTGATGAAGGCGGCCGTGGCGCTCAATGCCGAGACCGGCTTGCCGGTGCGCGATGCCGCGCTCGATGAACTGTCGGCGATGCTGCGCCACTATCTGGCAACGCATCTGGACGTTGCGGCGACGACTCCGGCAGAGTTGTAGGGGCTTCGCGCAAAATGCTACGGTCGTCCGAGTACCTTCACAAGGAGGGAACGAGCACCTTCACAAGGAGGGAAGATGGATCCCGCAGCACTGTTTTGGCCGATCGGCCTTGGCATACTCGTGCTGCTTCTGACGCCACGCCTGCATCGCGTCGCGATTACCGCCTTCGCCCGGCACCTGGGCGTCGCCGAGACCAATCGGGACTCAGCCGATGCCATGGCCGGGCTGCAAGAGGCGCGCCGGCATCTGCAGACCATGGAAAGCACCTCGCGCGACCTGGTGCGCGAGCGCAATCATCTGATGGACAAGATCGCCGGCGCCCGGCGCGACATCGCCGCGCCCCGGCGCGAGCGGGTTGATCTCGTCTTCGAATTGGGCACGCCCCGCCCCGAAGAGGGGCATTGCCTGTTCGCGGCGGTCCGCCTGCCGACCCTGAGCGGCGCCGGCAACGGCCGCAAGCCCGATCCCGACGTCTGGCGCCAGCCGCGCCTGGTTCGGGTCTGGGGCCAGAACGCGAGCCTGTGCCTGTCGATGGCGGAGCAGCGCTTCGGCTCCAAGCGAGAATTTCAACTGATCCCGATCGACGAGCATCAGCGCACGAGGCTGAATCTGTGACGAATGACGACCTTTCCCCAGACACATTTTGGGCGACGCTCTACGACAGCGGCACGGTAACCGGCATCGCACTGCTGGGGCTGATCCTGATCGCGATCACGCTCGCGGCTCAGTTCGAGGCAATATTCAGTGCCTGTCGCAATCTCCTTGCCCATCGCCGGCAATTGGTCGGTGTCCAACAGAAGATTGAAGCCGATGTGCGCCAGATCCTGGAGACCGTAAAGGCAATCGACGAATCGCTGCCTGAACTGCGCGAAATGATCGAGCGCCTGGCCCAGGAGTACGAGAAGCTCGACGTCGAGGCGAGCGCGGCACGGAAGCTGCACATCCATGAAGTCGTCATGACCGACGTCTTCATCCATCCGGGCGAGCGGCCGCATCTCGCCAAAGTCTCCCGGCCCCAGGCGGCACCCGACGAGCCGTTCGCGCCGCAATGGCGCGCGGGCCGCGACCATATCCTCTATGGCAACGACAGAAAGACGGCGGCCATCCGCTTTGCCCAGCGCTATCCGACCGAGCATGGCTTCATCGTCGGGCCGGTCAGCGTGTTCGACATCCCCTGGAACCAACCCGAAGAACAGCCGACGCTCGATCCGGCATGAGGGAAACACCGATGACTTCCGCCGGCCTGCGTGCCCTTGTCCTGTTGATGCTGCTCTATGGTCCGGCCGCGTTGGCCGATACCGTATTGCGCCGGGACAATGGCGCCGAGCCGGGCACGCTCGATCCGGAGAAGTTCGAGACCATTCCGGAAGACAAGATCTTGAACGATCTGTTCGAAGGCCTGACCGCGGCCGGCCCGGGCGGCACGATCATCCCGGCGGCCGCCAAGAGCTGGAGCGTGTCGGACGACGCGCTGGTCTGGACCTTCGCGCTGCAGCCCGACGGGCGCTGGTCGACCGGCGAGGCGGTCACCGCCGAGGATTTCGTCTATAGCCTGCGTCGGCAGGTCGATCCGGCCAACGCCTTCATCAACAGTTTCCTGGCCGACCCGATCTTGAACGCATTCGAGATCCGTACCGGCGCCCAGAAGGATCCGACCAGGCTCGGCGTGCGCGCGATCGACCCCGCCACGGTGGAAATCCGGCTGAAGGCACCGACCCCGGCCCTGCCGGCGGTCCTGGCGCGGCTGCGCCCGGTGCATCGTCCGTCGGTCGAACAGTTCGGGCGCGACGCCTTCCGCCCGGGCAATCTGGTCTCGAACGGCGCCTATCGCCTGATCGAATGGCGGCCGCAGGCGCGGGTGGCGCTGGAGCGCAATCCGGCCTATTGGGACCGCGCCCATGTCGCGATCGACCGGGTCGAATATTACCCGATCGAGGATCAGAACGAGGCACTGAAGCGCTATCGCGCCGACGGACTCGACCTGACCGACGAGGTGCCCCACGAGCAGTTGGCCTTGATCCGCCGCGAGTTGGGCGCGGAATTTCACAGCGCGCCGGAGCTCGGCATTTTCTACATCGGCTTCAATGAGGAGCAGCCGCCGTTCAAGGACAATCCGGCGCTGCGCCGGGCGCTGAGCCTGGCGATCGACCGGCCGCTGCTGGTCGACAAGGTCGTGGGCGGCGGCGCCACGCCGGCCTATGGCTGGATTCCGCCCGGGATCAAGGGCTACCCGAATCCCCGGCTGCCCTGGGCGGACCTGCCGAGCGCGGAGCGGGTGAAGCGCGCCCGCGCCGCCTATGCCGAGGCCGGCTACGGGCCGGACAAGCCGCTGACGGTCCGGCTCATGTACAATACCAGCGACAACAACAAGAAGATCATGATCGCCATCGCCTCCATGTGGAAACAGACCCTGGGCGTCGAGGCCACCCTGGAAAACCAGGAGTTCAAGACCTTCATCGACACGCGCCGGCAGAAGAAGGCGACCCAGGCGTTCCGCGCCGCCTTCATCGAGTTCTACGACGATCCGGCCCCCCTGGCGGAGTCCCTGGTCTCGACCTCGGCCAACAATGACCTGGGCTATCGCAGCGACGCCTATGACCGGCTGTACCAGCAGGCGAGCGAGGCCCCGACGCTGGCCGAGCATTATCGCCTGTTCGCCGCGGCCGAGGCGCAGGCGCTTGCCGACGAGCCGGTCGCACCGGTCTATTTCTATGCCGCCGAACATCTAATCAAGCCCTATGTCGCCGGCTGGCAGCCGAGCCCGCGCGACAGCTACCGCAGTCAGGACCTGACGATGGTGCCGCATTGATGGCGGCACGCACGACCGTTATGGACCCATGCTAAGCAGGCTCTCGTTGGCAAGCCAACGCTTCGCCCGCTTAGCTCCTTGTTTTGTCACAGATTTATCCGGAAAACCGCAGAGCGCTTTCCCGGAATCTGCTTAGGCTGCCGCCCGATGTCGACCTTGCGCACCTTGGTTCTCCTGACGCTGCTGCTGCCCGGCCTCGCCCGGGCCGACGCGCTCAAGGCCTGTTTCGTCGCCTGGCCGCCCTATGAAGAGATGGTCGATGGCAAGCCCGCCGGCCTCACGGTCGAGATCGTGACCGAGGCGGCCCGACGCGCCGGCTATGAGATCGAATTCGCCGAGCGGCCGTGGCAGCGCTGCCTGGCCGACGTCGCCGACGGCACCGCCGACCTGTTTCTCGATGGTTCGGACTATCCGGATTACCTAAAGGGCCACAACCCGACCGCCGCCTTCGTCAACGCCTTCTTCGTGCGGACCGGCGATCCGCTGCAGCAATACGACGGGCTCGACGCGCTGACCGGCCATAGCGTGGGCCTGGTGCGCACCTATAAATATCCGGCCGAGATCCAGCACCATCCCGGCCTGCTGCGCAATCTGGCGCCGGAGACCGACCGCCAGCAGGCGACCATGCTGGCGGCCGGCCGATTCGATCTGCTGCTGGGCGATCTTGTCAATATCCGGGCGTTGGCCGCCGCCGATCACCTGGCGATCCGCGACCTGGCCCCGCCGTTCAGCGTGACGCCGCTCTACCCGCATTTCGGCCGGAACGATGCCGTGCCGATGCGCCGGATCGACGACGTGGTGGGATCCATGGCGGCCGACGGCACGCTCGACCGGATCTACCAGGCGAGACTGGGGATCCGGTTGAGCGCGCTGCTGGCCGGTCAGCCCTGATCAGAACCGGTACGACACGTCCACCTCCGCGGTTGCCGTGGCACCGGTCTGCGGGAAGACCTGACGATCCTGACCACGCAGCGTGCCCGTGAGCGAGATCCCGTCGATCGGCACGGTCAGCCCGGCCTCGATCTCGTTGATCCGCACCGGCCGCGCGCTGACCGGGTTGGACGAGCCGGCCGGATCATATTGGATGGTCCCGTTCGCCAGCTGGCTGCTGTTGATCTGGGCCTGATAATAGGTCAGCCGGTAGGTCCAGTTTCGCGTATCGGTCAGCGAGGCCGCCAGCGACAGCAGTTTGGAATCGCTGTCGAGCGAAAAGCCCAGCGCCCGGCCATCATAGCGCAGCCCATCGCCCGGATAGCGGTAGGAATTATAGGCGGGCCCATAGAAATTGCCGCCGTCGAGGAAATTCAGCGACGGCAGACTGTCGGTATATTCCGCCGTGAAGCGCCAGCGCGATCCCTGATCGCCGAACGGTCCGGCGAACGAGGTGCCGTAGAGATGGCTCGTGTAGGAATGCTCGAACGGGCCGGTGTCGCGATTGTAGAATTGCGCATAGGGCGAGACCAGCACCGGGCCGATCGCGTGGGTGTATTTTGCCTCGATCGTCGAAGCATCGGCGTCGTCGTTCGGATTGGCGTCGCTATTGTCGAAATGGAAGAACGACTTGGCCGGGTTGCATTCATGCCCGCTGCCGCATGCCATCAGGTCCCGCGTCAGCGCGAGTTCCAGCCCGGTGACCGGCATGATCGAGACGCGCAGCGCGATATAGACGGGATCGGACGCGACGCGCGGATCGTCCAGCACGCCGCCGAACAAGTTGATCTGCCACGGCCCGAACCAGCTCAGCCACGGCGTCTCGAACGCGTGCGGATCGTCGCGCATGATGCCGATCTTGGGGAACGGCCGCGCATTGTTCGACAGGATCAGGCTGGAATTCCAGCCGGGCCCGAACCATTGATCGACCAGGCCGCCATAGACCAGCCAATTGTCGATTCGGCCGGAGACATAGCTGCCGTCGAGCGCGAAGCGGCCCTGCTGGCCATCGACCCGCGATTGCTCGCCGACCTTGAGCTGGGTGTTGAGCCCGTCGCCGTTCCACGCCACCCCGGCGCTGAGGTCGGACTGGTTGCGCGCCTCGGCATCGAAGCCGCGCACCACGTCGGGCTGGTTGGTCAGGCGCGCGTCGACCGTGCCGGCGACCCCGTTGTGATCGAGCGCGGCCAGCACGCGCGCGGCAGCGGCCTGGACATAGGCCGGCTGCTGCTTGATCGCGTCCGGATCGGACAGGCCCGCCAGGATGCCGCCGGCCGGCAAGGGCCAGGTCGTGGTCGGCCCGTCGATCAGCCCATGGGCCGCCAGGATTTCCACATCGCTGCGCAGCGAGGAATCCCCGACCTCAAGCCAGGGCTCCCCGGCGACTGCCGGCGTCGCGGCACCGATCAGCACAAGCGCGCAGCAGGCGGAAAGACGATTTCGCAAAGAAACACCCCATAAAGACGGCAGCCGAACGATCGGCGATGACATAGACACTACCCCACACCTCAGCCAGACCGCCACGGCCGAACAAACGGCCAGCAGCGGCGAGGCTCCGATCGTTGCCGCGCAAATGAGTCGGTTTTTAGGCGCCGCCGGCGACCAGCCGCGCGATCGCGAAGGCGACCCCGGCGGCCAGCCCGCCGACCAGGGCCGTCTGGATGCCGGCCCGCCAGGACGGCACCCCCGTCAGCCAGCCCTTGACCGCGCCGAACAGCAGCAGCGCCAGCAGCGTCAGCCCGACCGACAGGCGGAACGCCTGGCCGACAGTGCCCAGCAGCATATAGGGCGCAAGCGGCACCAGCCCACCGATGACGTAGGACAGGCCGATGGTGAAGGCCGACCGGGTCGCGCGCTTCGGGTCGGGCTCTTCCAGCCCCAACTCGAACCGCATCATGAAGCGGACCCATTTTTCCTTGTTGCGCGACAGGGCGGCCACGATCGTATCGGCCTGGGCCGCATCCAGCCCCTGCTCGCGCAGGATGAAGGCGACCTCGCGTCGTTCCTCGTCGGGCAGTTCCTCGGTCTCGCGCCATTCCCGGCGGTATTCGCTCTGGTAATGCTCAATGTCGGTCCGCGCCGCCAGATAGCCGCCCAACCCCATGGCGATGGCGCCGGCCGCGATCTCGGCCAATCCGGCCGTCACCACCGTGCCGGTCTCGACCAGCGCCGCCGACAATCCCGCCGCCAGCGCGAATGGCACGGTCAATCCGTCGGACATGCCGATGACGACATCGCGCACCGCGTCCGACGCCATGAAATGGCGCTCGTGATGATGGGCTGTCGGCATGGCGAGACTCCGTCTGGTAATGATCCAATAACTATCGGATATCTCGCGCAAATCAAGTGTCGATTATTCGAACATTCACGCCATTGCGACGCATTATTATAATTAAACTGTAATGAAAATCATTCTCATCCAGAGGATGCGATTTATTATTATCTCATATCGCTCAGATCGAAAGGCCGCCCGGCGTCGAGACCGCCGCACTAGGCATTTCAGGGCTTCCGAAGTCACAACTTGAGATTTACTATCTTTCTCCGAAAATCGACCGACTCCGCGCGACCGAATGGAGAGACGCGATGCGATCCATGCTTTTGATCCTGGGCCTGCTCGCCAGCGCGGCTGCCGCAGCGGCCCCGACCGGCAAGGCCAAGATCTGCCTGCCGCCCAGCAATGGCGACAGGACGAGCATCGGCGGTGCCGGCACTGTGGTGCTGCCGCCCGGCGTGCCCTTTGTCAGCGCCGGCGACAAGTTGGGGCAACCGGACGCCGATGTCCAGATGGCGATCACACCAACGGCGGAACTGGAATTGGTCCGCACCAAATGCGCGCTGGCGGAGTTCCAGGTCACCGATTTCATGGGGTCGGGCACGGATGTCATACCGCCACACGGGCGGGAATTCACCGACATGAACTCGGGTGCCACAGCCACGGTCGTCGCAGATTTCAAATGACGCCCCCGGACCGTTCCAAAACGGAACCTTGACAGACTCCTGGTCGCCATCGACTCTGTGCCGGGTACGGAGGACGGATCCATGCGTTGGGACATGCTCGACGAGGAGGCCTGTTCGGTTGCGCGCACCGTCTCGGTGATCGGCGACCGCTGGAGCCTGCTGATCCTGCGCGACTGTTTCCTGAAGGTGCGCCGGTTCGAGCAGTTCCAGGACCGGCTCGGCATCACGCGTCATGTGCTGGCCGACCGGCTGAAAAAGCTGGTCAAGACCGGCGTGCTGGTGCGCCAAGCCTACCAGGATCGGCCGGCGCGACATGAATATCGCCTGACCGACAAAGGCCTGGCGCTCTATCCCGTCCTGATGGCGCTGGTGCATTGGGGCGACACCCAGGGCGCCGAGGGTCGGGAACGCCCTGTCCTGTACCGCCACCACGCCTGCGGCGCCCTGCTCGACCCGGTCACGGTCTGCTCCGAATGCCACGCACCGCTCGACGCCCGCGACGTGACGGTCGAACCCGGTCCGGGGCTCCCGGCGGGGCATGGGCTGTTGGATCTGGTCAGGTCGAGCCCTCTACTGCCCACTGTGGGGGCGGACAAGCGACGCGGGTAAGCCGAAGCCGTACCCGGTTTACCGCAGCCGCCACGCCCGCAGCAGCGCCCCGTCCCGGCTAATTTCCAGCCATCTCCGTTCACGTTGCCGGAATTTTCATCGGCGCCGACTCCACTGTCTCTCGCACCGTCCAGCCTCCACCATGGCACAACACTTGCTGTTGCAAATGCATGGCCCTCCCCGCATCCGTCCCCACCTTCGCCCGCCCCAAGCTGTCCCTCCGCGGCATCGCCAAACGCTTCGGCGCAACACCCGTCCTCGACGGGCTCGACTTCGATATCGCCGAGGGTGATTTCGTCTCGATCATCGGGCCGTCCGGCTGCGGCAAGACCACGATCTTCAACATCATCGCGGGACTGCTCGAACCCGACGCCGGCACGCTGCTGTATGAGGGCGCGCCGGTCGACGGCTTGCGCGGCCGGGTCGGCTATATGATGCAGAAAGACCTGCTGCTGCCCTGGCGCACGGTCCTGGGCAATGTCGTGCTCGGCCTCGAAGTGCGCGGCATGGCGCCCAAGGACGCCCGCGACAAGGCGATGGAGCATCTGGCGACCTACGGCCTCGCCGGGTTCGAGAATTCATACCCGCGCGCCCTGTCGGGCGGCATGCGCCAGCGCGTGGCGCTGATCCGCACGCTGATCGTCGATCCCGACATCCTGCTGCTGGACGAGCCGTTCTCGGCGCTGGATTACCAGACGCGGCTCTATCTGGAGGGCGTGTTGATGGAGGCGGTCGAGCGGTTCCACAAGACCGTCGTGTTGGTGACCCATGATATCGACGAGGCGGTGGCGCTGTCGCGCAAGGTCGTCGTCCTGAGCCACCGGCCGACGCGGGTCAAGGCGCTGCATGACATCGATATTGCCGACCGCACGCCGATCGGCGCGCGCAGCGATCCGCATTTCTCGGGCTATTTCCACGCCTTGTGCAACGAGTTGGACATCCAGACCAAGCAGGGCCGGTCATGAAGCGCCCGGCACCGCTCGACACGCCGCTTGGCCGCGGCGCCATCCAGCTGATTCTGGTCGTTCTGCTGCTCGCCGCCTGGGAGGGCGGCGTGCGTCTGGGCTGGATCCAGGCGTTCCTGGTCGGATCGCCCGTCGGCATCTGGCACGAACTGCTGCGCGACGTTGCGAACGGCTCGCTGTTCTACGACACGGCGATCACGCTCTATGAATCGATCGTGGGCTTCGTCGTCGGCACCATCGCGGGCTCGCTGATCGGGCTGGCGCTATGGTACTCGCGCTTCGTCGCGCGCACGGTCGAGCCGCTGATCGTCGCCTTCAACAGCGTGCCCAAGATCGCCTTCGCGCCGATCATCATCCTGTGGTTCGGCACCGGCCTCAACGCCAAGATCGCGCTCGCCATCTCGCTGACCGCGATCGTGGCGCTGATCGCGGCCTATCAGGCGGCGAAAGAGGCCGACCCGGATCTGCAGAGCCTGCTGGTGACGCTCGGCGCCGACAAGAACCAGGTGTTCCACAAGGTCATCGTGCCCTCGGCCCTGCCCGGCATCATCGCGACCTTCCGCATCAATGTGGGCTTCGGCCTGGTCGGCGCCGTGGTCGGCGAGTTCATCTCGTCCCAGCATGGGTTGGGCCATCTCGTGTTCACCGCGTCCAGCCTCTACGACCTCAACACGGTCTGGCTCGGCCTGTTCACGCTGATGGCGATCGGCTTCGCGCTCTATTTCATCATCGATCTGGTCGAGCGGAAAAGCCTGCCGTGGAAGCTCGACAGCGTGCGCCAGGACCTGAGGGTCTGACCCCTCCCCTCGATAAGGAAGACCATTCATGTTCAAGCCGCTGATCGCGCTCGCCACGCTCGCCGCCGTTTCGACGACCGGTCCGGCGCAGGCTGCCAATACCAAGGTCACCGTGTCCCAGGCGTTCCAATCCATGCTCTACCTGCCGCTCTATGTCGGCATCGACGAGGGGCTGTTCGCCAAGGAAGGCCTGGATATCAACAAGGAGACCGCGGGCTCGGCCAGTGCCGCCCTGTCGGCCGTGCTGTCGAAGAGCGCCGACCTGTCGCTGCACGGGCCGGAATGGGTCGCGATCGCGGCCGCCAAGGGCGCGCCGGTCCGCATCGTCGCCAACGTGGTCAATGGCGCCGCGGTCTGGATCGTGGCGACGCCGGATTTCCCGTTCACCAGCGTCAAGGACCTGAAGGGCCAGACCGTGGTGACCGGCTCGATGCCGACGACCAGCACCTCACTGTTCCTGAAGCTGCTGAAGGAAAACGGCATGGATGCGGAGAAGGATATCAGCATGATCCAGGTGCCGCTCGGCAGCGAGATCGGGCCCCTGGTCGCCGGCCAGGGCAAGGTCGCCGTCATGTATGAGCCGGGCGTCGATCAGGCGGTCGCCAAGGGCATGAAGGTCGTGCTGGGCTTCCCGAAACTCTACGGCCCCTACGGCTTCTCCGACATGGCGGCGCGCACCGACGCCGACCCGGTCATGCTGGAGCATTTCATCGTCGGCCTGAACCAGGCGCTGCACTATATCCAGACCAACCTGCCCGGCTCGATCGCCATCGCCAAGCAGGAGTTCCCGACGCTCGATCCGGCCGTGGTCGAGGCCGCGGTCAACCGCATGGTGACCGACGGCGTCTATCCGCCGACGGTCGAGATCACACCCGCGGCGCTGAAGCTCGGGCTCGATACCCAGATCGCGCTCGGCAACCTGGCGGCCCAGCCGGACTATAAGACCTTCGTCGCAACCGATCTGATCGCAAAGGCGGTCGGGAAGTAAAAGACAGACTACCCCGCCAAGACCATCTCCAGCCACGCCGCCGCTTCGATCGCGGCGGCGTCGTGGCCGACCGGAGCGATCACCTGCACGCCGAGCGGCAGGCCCGCCGGATCCTGCAGCCCCGGGACGTTCACCGCCGGCGTGCCGGCCAGCGTCCACAGCCGGTTGAACACGGGATCGCCGGTCCCGGCCACCTTCAAGGGCGCCACCCCGGCGGCACTCGGGCTGATCATCACGTCAACATCGGCGAACCCGGCATCGAGCGCCGCCAGCAGCCCGGGCACCAGCGCGCGGTCGCGGGCATAGTCCGCCCGGCTGGTCGCGCGACCCTCGGCCAGCAGATCCTGCAGCTTGGGCGACAGGCTCGACCAATGGGCATCCGCCTCGTGCGCCAGCGCGCGGGCGGCCTCGAACGCCATGATCCGCTTCTGCGCCGCCAGCGCCTGGGCGGCCTCGGCCGGCAATCGGCACTCGACGATCTCGACACCGGCGAGCCGGTCCGGCAGGGACAGGAATGCCACCTGCATGTCGGCCGAGGCCTCGTCCCAGGCCGGCGAGCGGCATAGGCCGATCCGGCGCGGGCGCCCGGCGCGTTCGGCCGCCGCCAGCAACGGCAGCCCGCTGACCGCCTCGACGAACAGCGCCACGTCGGCGACGGTCGCGCCCAGCACGCCGATCGTGTCGAGCGTGACCGCCAGCGGCTTCACCCCGGCCGGGTCGATCAGGCCGAAGCTGGGCTTGTACCCGGCGACGCCGCAGAACGCCGCCGGCCGGACGATCGAGCCCGCCGTCTGGGTCCCGGTCGCGAGCGGCACCATGCCGGCGCCGACCGCGGCGGCCGAGCCGCTGGACGAGCCGCCCGGCGTGCGGTTCGGGTCGTGCGGATTGACCGTCGGGCCGGCCCCGAAATAGGCGAATTCGGTCGTAACCGTCTTGCCGATCACGACGGCACCGGCACGCCGCGCCAACGCCACCACAGCAGCATCATAGGGCGGCTGCCAGTCGCGATAGATCGGCGAGCCGCAGCGCGTCGGCAGATCGCGGGTCGCCATGATGTCCTTGATGCCGATCGGCACGCCGTGCAGCGACCCGGCGTCCGGGGCCCGGTCGAGGGTGCGGGCCACCGCGATCGCCGGTTCGCGCGCCAGCGCGACCCAGGCCTGCAGCGTCGCCTCACGCGCGTCGATCCGCTCGAACGCCTGACGCACCGCCGCCTCGGCCGTCAGCGTTCCACCCGCGATCCGGCGCCGGATACCGATGGCGGAATTATCCTGGTTCACCATTCTGCTTCCGATCGATCCATGGTTTGGAACACTCTATTTCACTATCACTCTAAAATTCACGCTGCATTCCTCCCGTAACGGTCCCATACGACCGCCCCCGGCTCGGCAATAAGCGCCAACGGGGCAGGGAATGCCGGTCGCAGCGGGATCAGCTCCAGCCTAAGCCATTGACTTTAAGCACTTCTTCTTCTGGTTTACTTCTTGCTTCGCTCGTGGTCACACCATCCATGGTCCCCGAGAGTCTCCATGCAAGCCATCAGCACCAGCGGTTCGTCGATCACCCAGCTGATGGCGATGCTGCAGCAGCTCTATCACCAGGACAGCAGCTCGACCGCCTCATCCAGCAGTTCGACCGCATCGACCGTCGATCAGAACGCCGCGACGGCGACCGCGGTCAGCAACTCCATCGCGGCGAGCGGCTTTCTCGCCGGCAGCGCCCTGACCAACGCCAGCCTGATGACGCTGCTGCAGTCGCAATCGTTCGACGATGCCGCCACGAACAGCAGCACCGGGCAGAGCACCGACGCGACCTATGCCAAATGGGCCGCCACCGCCGACAGCGACGATAACGGGCTGATCAGCAAGGCCGAATTCGAGGCGGCGGTGCCGTCGAACATCAGCGCGACCCAGGCCGACCAACTGTTCGCCAGCATCGATACCCAGGGAACCGGCAGCGTGTCGGCGGCGCAATTGCGCCAGGGTCTGGCGGCGGCGATCGCGGCCGGCCCGGTCGCGGCCACGCCCAGCGGCGGCACCAACCGCCTGTTCGAAGCACTGGATACCAACGGCGACGGCACTGTGACGAAGGCCGAGTTCGAGGCGGACCGCGCCACCGGCGTCACCCAGGCCCAGGCCGACGCCGTCTTCGCCCAGCTCGACCTGAACGGCGACGGCAATCTGACTCCGGGCGAATTCGGCGAGGCCCTGGTCGGCGACAGCGCCACCGCGGCGGCGGCCGGCACCACGACGCCGACCGCCGCGGCATCGAGTGCTTCGCGCGCGCTCGATATCCTGTCCGGACTCGGCTCCGACGATACGAGCGGCGCGAATTCGTTGCTCAATGGCGCTTTTGCCAGTTTCGTCAATACGTTGGACGCCAACCAGCAGTCGGCGGGTTCGATCCAGACCAGCACCAGCAGCCTCGCCAGTTTTCTGGACGGCCTCGGTTAGCACAACTTTATGCTTAATGGAGTGTAAATTTTTTCGCTTTGTCACGGTAAGTTCAAACTCCCCTGGTACCCCTTGGGCCTCCAAGCCCCTTTGAATGCCGAGCCGCGGCCCGCCCGCGCGCCAGAGCATTCGCGCGAACTTTGTGATCGGAAGTTTCCGCTAAACCTCTGGGGGGATTATCAGAATGACAAAACCGAAAACGCTGCGCGCCGGCTGCTCGGCGCTCGCGCTCCTGGCGATGCTACACCCTTTCATCGCCGTCGCCGCATCGAGTGCGCTGGTCGAGGTCGCGCCCAAGTCGAGTGCCGAGGTCCAGCAATTCGCCAGCGACCCGGCTCGCGAACCGCTCCTGTCTGCCGGTGAAAAGCTGGCCCTGCTGCGGCAGAAAGTGAAATACGTCTTCGTGCTGTTTCAGGAAAACCGCTCGTTCGACTTCTATTTCGGTACCTATCCCGGCGCCAACGGCCTGTTCGCGCAGAAGCCCAGCGCCACGGCCGGCTTCACCCAGCAGATCGTCAATACCGACGGCACGGTCGGCACGATTCAACCGTTCCTGATCCCCGAGACCGTGACGGCCGCGAACGGCAAGATCGTGCCGATCTATGGTGCGGACACGGATTCGGTCGATCATTCCCATAGCGGTATCGACAACAGCATAAACATCGATCGCTACGGCATCGCGGCCAACAACCGCTATGCATTGAACGAGGAAGGGTTGACGACCAAGGCCGGCAAGATCGTTTCGCTCTCGACCGGCCTGCCTTCGACGACGAAACCGACCCTGGTGCAGAAGCAGCGCGGCGAACTGGTCATGGGCCATGTCGATTGCACCGTGGCGCCGTTCATGTGGCAATATGCCGACCGCTTCGCCCTGTTCGACAATTTCCGCCAGACCATCATCGGCCCCTCGACGCCGAACGCCATCGCCATGATCGCCGGCCAGTCGGGCGAGACCCAGTGGGCGCTGCACCCGGATGAGGCGAGCAGCAACAGCGCCAGTCCCGTCGTGGCGTCGAGCGGCGGCGAGCCGGTCGTGGGCGACCCTGGCCCCTTCCCCGGATCCGACCTGGATTTCTCGGCAACCAAGCCGCCCTATAATTCGGGCGACGAAAATCCGGCGACGCCGGGGCTGAACCAGACCTATGCCTCGCTGCCGCTATCCTTCATGGGCGGCCAGATCGACCAGACCATCCAGAGCGACGAGAATCCGGCACTCGACCTGCTCGACGTGCAGGACGACATCAAGGCGATCTGGAGCCGGCACCTGAGCCCGGTCAATTGGGGCTGGTACCAGGAGGGCTATGATCACGAGACGACCGACGCCAGCGCGACCGCCAGCCACGCCAGCTACATCGTCCATCACAATGGCCCGCAATATTTCGGCTATGTCGGCGACAATCCCAAGGTCGCCTCCAACCTGCATGGGTTGGGCGATTTCTTCGGCGACGTCGCGGACAAGAAGCTCCCGGCCCAGGGCGGCGTGTTCTATGTCCGCGGCGGCTATACCAACATAAACGGGCTGAAGCCGGTCGATCAGAACCCGGCCGTTCAGGCCAACTTCATCGGCGACGACGATCATCCGGGCTATTCCGACCTGCAGATCAGCGAGGCGGAGGTCGCCGAGGAGGTCAACGCCATCGCCGCCAGTCCCTATTGGAAGGACAGCGCGATCATCATCACCTATGACGAGACCGACGGGCTGTACGACCATGCGGCGCCGGTCATCCGCTCGCACGATCCGGAAGGCGAGCCGCTTGGCGCCGGCCCGCGCATCCCGGCCATCGTCATCTCGCCCTATGGCGAGGCGCATGTGATCAGCCACGAATATTCCGAACATGGCTCGGTCATCAAATTCATCGACGCGCTGTTCGACCTGACCCCGCTCGCCTTCCTGCCGGACGAGACCAAGGCGCGCAATCTGGGCAAGCAGGAGTTCGGCCAGGACAATCTCGGACCGTCCGACGGCTATCCGAGCCAGGGCGATCTGCTGAGCGCGTTCGACAATGCGCGCCTGAGCGGGGTCACCGCACCACTGCCCGCGAGCTACGCCACCATTGCGGACGCCCAGGTGAAGCACCTGCCGCATTACGACGGCCAAGGCTGCTACGCGCTCAACATCGTGCCGACCGACTATGCCGGCGACAAGCTGCTCGACCCGGCACCGGCCGACTTCAACCCGCGGCCGGGCACGACGCCGGGCATTCCGACCTCGGGCACCTGGACGCCCTGATCCGGATCGGGACCGGGTGGCGACGCCCGGTCCCCTTGTCCTTTTTCGTTTTCACGGGAGCGCTGCCATGCGCAAATTTCTATGCGGCGCCCTGGCGCTCGCCAGCCTCGCGGCGACGAGCGAAGCCCAGGCCGGCGCCACGCTCGACCGGATCCACGCGAGCCATCTGCTGACCTGCGGCACCACGACCGCGACGGATGACTATTCCAAGGGCTGGACCCACGGCAATCTCAACCGGCTTGCCGGCGATTTCTGCCTGGCGCTCGCCACCGCGGCCCTGGGCCCCGAGGGCAAGGCCAAGCTGATCGGCTATCCCGGACGCAACCAGGCCCTGGCGGCGGTCAAATCCGGCAAGATCCAGGTGCTGCTCGGCGACACGCCCGATCCCGCCGACGCGGCGCTGTATCATGTCGCCTACGGCCCGACCCTGTTCGAGGACGGCCAGGGTTTCCTGGTGCCCAAGACGGCCGGCATCCACCGGCTGGAGGATTTCGCCGACCGGCAGATCTGCTATATCGCCGGCACCGCCGCCGACCGGAACCTTATCGCCAGCTTCCAGACGCGCCACATCGCCTATCTGCCGTTCCCGTTCGAGGAGATGGGCGAGATGGAGGCGGCGTTGGTCACCGGCCATTGCACCGCCATCACGGCCGACCGCTCGGCGCTCGCCGTCATGCGCAGCGGCTTTCACGGCCGGATCGGCGATTTCGCCATCCTGGACCAGACCATCACGAGCGAGCCGTTGGCCCCGGTCTATCGCCGGGGCGACCCGGCCTGGGCCGCCCTGGTCGATGACACGATCCGCACGCTGGCCGAGGCGGAAACCCTGGGCGTGACCCAGGCGAATGTCGCGGCGATGCAAGCCAGCACCAAGCCGGCGATCGCCCGGCTGATGCAGGCCCCGGCCGCCCGCGCCATCCCCCGCGTCGGCAACCAGGGCGAAATCTTCGCCCGCGACCTGGGCGAGCAGTCGCCGCTGCACCTGGAACGGCAGGCGGCGCTGAGCCCGTGACTCGGACTCGATGCTGTTGCTCCGCTGCCCGCTGAACCCGGCAAGTGGCAAGCCGGAGGTCACCCTGTTTCGCGCGATCAAGGGCACCGACAGTTTCTATCTCGTGCAAAGGGCAACACGCTACGAGCCGACTGCCGAGCAGATCGGCCAGACGGCCAAGTATCTGGCCTCCGTCAATGTCTGCGACACCCGAGCCGCCGAACATCCCTGTCCGGACATGAAGGCGCAGGGTTTCACCAAGCAGTGAAGCCTACTCCATCGCCTTCGCCGTGCCGCTCGCGACCGCGGCGTCGAGCAGCTTGGCCAGCTTCACGTCGCCTTCATGCGCCACGCGGGATTGCTCGCGGCCGAGCTTGCCTTGCTGGGCGCCGAGCTTGCCCTGTTGCGCGCCGAGGCGACCTTGCGCGCGGCCCAGTTCCCGCTGCTCCTGGGCCAGATCGTCCATCGCCTGCTTATATTCCTGCTTCTGCTCTTCGCGATCCGGGGCGGCCTGATCGGGATCGGTCAGCGACGCCTCGACCGCGCCGGCCGCTTGGCTCGCCAAACGCTCGGAATAATGCTTGGAGAGTTCGCCCATCTTGCGGCCCAGATCGCCCTGCTGCCGACCGAGGTCGGCCTGTTGTTGGCCCAATTCCTTCTGCTGCTCGGCGAGATCGCGTTCCTTCTCGGCCAGATCGTTTTCCGGGCGGAACAGGTCGGCCGCCTGCTCGACCAGCGCCGGATCGGTGATGCCGTAGAGCCGGCCGTCGGCCAGGAACAGGACCGCCTCGCCGCCGACCTTGTCGCGCGCCGCCAGCAGCCGGTCGAGTTCGCCGCCGCCGGCGCTGATCATGCTGTGGCCCCCGGTCAGGATGGCGAAGGGCCGCGTGTCGCCGTCATCGCCCGATGCCGCCGCCGGGATGGCGGGAATCGAGGGGATGGCTGGGATCGCGGGAATGGCGGGGATCGCTGGAACGGCCGGGATCGCCGGCACGGCGAGCAGCGGCAGGCTGGCCGCCTTGGCATACCAGGAGGTGCCGCCGATCAGGAACGCGGCCGGCAGCAGCGCCGCCGCCAGCAGCATCCGGCGCCAGGGCGCCAGCGCCACGACCGGCGCCGCCTGGGACAAGATATGTTCGATGCGCTGGCGCATCAGCGCCGGCCGCGCCATGGCGATGCCGGCGGGAATGCCGCGGGCGCCGACGGCGATATCGAGCAGGATCTCGGCATAGCCGACGCGGTCGCCGACCCGGGCGATCGCCGCCTCGTCGCTCGTCGTCTCGGCCAGCGCCGCAAGCCGGACCTGGAGCCACCAGGCGAACGGGCTGAACCAGAACACGGCGCTATGCAACTGACTCAGCACCTGGACGGTGAAATCATGATGCTCGATATGCGACAGCTCATGGCCCATGACCGCGCGGCGTTTGGCCGGCGACCAGCCGATGAACGAGATCGGCACCAGGATGACGCGGCCGAAGGTGACCGGCGCCAGGATGCGCGCGGTGACGCGCACATCGGCGCCGCGCGTCCAGTCGGCCCGGATCGGCCTTGCGTCGCGCACGATGCGCCAGGTCACCATCAGCCCGGTGACCAGCCGCAGCATCAGCGGGAGGGCAACCAGCCCGTAGGCGATCGGCAGCATGTCGACCAGCGACCATTGCTCGGCCATCGCGCTCGCCGTATGCACATGCACATGCGTGCCCGTCGCCACCCGATGGTCCGTGCCCTGCACGATATGCGGCAGCATCGCCATCGAGGCCGGCAGGCGGAGCAGCACCATCTGCATCAGGAGCGGCATGGCGAGCGATGCCGCCAGCACCGTGATCCAGGCGGTCATCTCGACCTGTGGATTGCGCACGCGCATCAGCCTGAGACCCAGCCCGACCGCGAGACCGAGCAGCAGAGAACGAAGCGCGGCTTCGACCAGAAATGCCATCATTTCTCCTGCTCCTGCTTGGCCCGCTCGATCCGTGCCGCCAATGCCCGCAACTGATCCTCGTCGAGCGTATCGACCATGCCGACCAGAACCTCTTCCATCGAGCCGTTGCAGAACCAATCGACGATACGCTTGACCGCCTTCGCCGCCACGTTCTGCCGCGCCTCGGTCGCATGGAAGGTAAAGGTGCGCTGATCGACCGTATGGCTCAGGTAGCCCTTGTCCTCGAGCCGGCGCAACACGGTGCGCACGGTCGATTCCTTGGGCGAACGCGGCAGGCGCTCGCGCACCGTCTCGGCCGTCATCGGGCCTTCGGCCCAGATCAACTGCATGGTTTCCAGCTCGAGATCGCCGAGATCGGGGGGGCTATGTGACATCGGGAGCGTTACCTTCTGTAATGCTACAAGTCGTAACATTACGAAGAAGGGTCGTCAAGCGATGGCTGTTGAGTGCGTGACGATGTCGAGCGAAGGTCCTGCGCCAGAGCCCCGCGGGTTGCGCGCTCGACGGGCCCGGCCGCACTCCGCTGAGCAGGGCAGCCAGGATCCGAAGCTTGGTGCGGATCCGAAAAGTACTGAGCCTTTTGCTCTCTAGGATTTCAAGCGGCCACAAACGGCGGTTGGCATCACGTCACAAGGCGTCGAGCGATTGAAGGAATGTTTGGCAATGACACCGGCCCCTCGCGTTCCGCACGCACGGGAGCCCTGCCATGCGGGCTGCGCGCTCGACGGGCCCGGCCGCTTCATCCCATGATTGCCAAAATCGGGAGGACATGGACGCCATGGCGCTGATCGCCGACGGACCCGCATGAGCGCGCTCGAATCGCCGATGCCTGCGCCGACCGTGACCCCGCCGCCGGCTCCGGGCCTGACCCGCCTCCAATCAATCCTGATGCTGGCCGGCCTGGTGCTGGTCGGGCTCAATCTGCGCCCGGCCCTGTCGGGCGTGGCGCCGCTGCTGAGCGAGATCCGCGGGCAACTCGACCTGTCGACCGCCTATGGCGGGCTGTTGACCACGGCGCCGGTGCTATGCCTGGGCCTGTTCGGCCCGGCCGCTCCACGCCTCGCCCGACGCTTCGGCATCGAGACGACCGTGTTCGCCACCATGATCCTGCTGGCCTTCGGCACGGTGCTGCGCACGCTGGGCGGCGCACCGCTGCTGTTTCTGGGCGCCATCGTCTGCGGCGCCTCGATCGGCATCATCGGCGTGCTGCTGCCGGGCCTGGTCAAACGCGACTTCCCGACGCGCATGGGGCTCGCGACCGGCGCCTATACCATGGCCCTGTGCTTCGGCGCCGCGGCGGCGGCGGGCCTGACCGCGCCGGCCGAACAGTGGCTGGCCAGCCTGGACGTGTCTGGCGGCTGGCGCCCGGCGCTGGCGATCTGGTCGGTGCCGGCGCTGATCGCGGCCCTCGCCTGGGCGCCGCAGCTGGCGCGCGCACGCCGCGCATCGGTCGTCCCGCACCGCCCGCCGGTGCGCGGACTGTGGCGCCAGCCGCTCGCCTGGCAGGTGACGTTGTTCATGGGGCTGCAAAGCTCGCTGTCCTACTGCGTGTTCGGCTGGCTCGCCCCGATCCTGCAGGACCGCGGGCTGACGCCGGTGCAAAGCGGCTTCGTCGTCTCGGTCTCGGCCCTGTTGCAGGTCGCGAGCGCGATGGTCGCCCCGATGCTGACCAACAAGGGCCCGGATCAGCGCTGGCTGGCGCTGCTGTGCGTGGGCCTGGTCATCGTCGGGTTGATGGGCGCGGTCGCGGCGCCGCTGTCGACCCTGTGGTTCTGGGCCGTGATTCTCGGCCTGGGCCAGGGCTCGGCCTTCGCGGTGGCCATCATGCTGATCGTGTTGCGCAGCCCGACCCCGGAATCGGCCGCCGCGCTGTCGGGCATGGCCCAGAGCGTCGGTTACACACTGGCCGCCATGGGGCCGTTCGCGGTCGGCGTGATCAAGGACCGGACCGGTAGCTGGGACGCGGTGCAGCTGCTGTTCCTGGGATTGGCCGCCATGTGCATGCTGGCCGGCCTCGGCGCGGGGCGCAACCGGACGGTGAGGGTCGGATGAGGCCGCGCCATTTGTTCACCGCGGAGTGTCTGCATGGCGTGCCGACCGATACGCTGGTCGCCCAATATGACCAGCGCCGCTAGCGCCCAGTGCGAATGGGGCCTGGCCGGGGTCGAGGCGCTGCGCGACCGGGTCGCGGTGCTGGTGATCGTCGATGTGCTGTCCTTTTCGACCACGGTCGATGTCGCGGTCGCGCGCGGGGCGGCGATCCTGCCGTTTCCGCTCGGTGATCCTGCCGCCGCGCAGGCGGCCGCCCGCGCCGCCGACGCCGTGCTTGCCACGCGGCGGCGCGCGACGGGCGGTCAATACAGCCTGTCGCCGGCCAGCCTGGCGACGATCGCGCCCGGCACGCGGCTGATGCAGCCCTCATCCGCGACAGCCGGTCCGGCCGCGAGCTGATCGACGGCGGCTTCGCGGACGATGTCGAGATCGCGCTGCAGATAGAGGTCAGCCGGGCAGCGCCGGTGTTGCGGGACGGCGCCTATCGCTGACGCTCAATGGGGCACGAGCTTGCGGTACAGGTGCCAGGTCGCATGGCCCAGCACCGGCATGACCACGATCAACCCGACGAAAGCCGGAAGCGAGCCCAGCACCAGCCCGCCGGTCACGATCAAGCCCCATAGCGCCATCGGGCCCGGGTTCGTCAGCACGGCGCGGACCGAGGTCCAGATCGCCGTATCGACCCCGACCCGGCGGTCGAGCAGCAGCGGAAAGGCGATGGCGCCCATTGCCAGGGCCACGACCGCGAACAGGAAACCCACCACGATGCCGACAACGACCATGGTCCAGCCTGGCGCGGTGGTCAGCGCGTCGCGGACAAACGCCTCGAGCGAGACCGGCGGCTCGGGCCCGAGCGTCACCATGTAGATCGTCTCGGCCGCGACCAGCCAGGCGACATAGAGCGCCATCAGCGCAAATCCCAGCACGGCGATGGCTCCCCAGGATGGCGAGCGGAACGCGCCCAGCGCGTCGGACCAGCGGACCGGCGCGCCCTGCTCGTGCTTGCGGCTCAGCTCATAGAGCCCGACCCCGGCGAAAGGACCGACCAGCGCGAAGCCGGCGGCGAGCGGGAACAGCAGCGGCACCATGTCATGGCCCAGCGCGGCGCGCGCCAGCACCAGGCCGATCAGCGGATAGATCAGCGACAGGAACAAGACATCGGTACGGTAGGTCTTGAAATCGGCGTAGCCCTGCGCGACCGCCACCCACAGATCCTGCGACCGGATGCGGCGCACGTCCGGGGCGAGCGCGTTGAGGTCTTCCTTGGGATGATAGACGGCGTGGCTGGCGTGACCGACGACGTCGGCGGCCAGCTTGATTTGCGACACGCCCCATTCGACGGGATTTCTGATGGTCATGCGACTTCCTCCCGAACCGGTTCGTTCGAGGGGTCGCGGGTGGGCCGCGTCTGGATCGCGTTCGAGGACCTTCAAGGACGATCCGGCCGCCGGTCGCAGAAGAACCGCAACCCGACCACAAAACCATACGCCGACCACGCCCGGCGTCAATCATGCCGGGACGTGGCCGCGTCGTTGTCTCAGGCGGGGCCGCGCCGTCCCACGGTGAACATCAGCTTCGGGATCGCCTCGCGCAGCGCCGCGCGCAGCGCCGGCTCGTCGGCCGCCGCCGCCTCGGCCAGCACCCGGCGCGGCGCACGTTGGACGATGCGGGCGCGCGCCCGGCCGTCGGGGCCGGCGACGATCTCGGCGAAGATCTCCGACGGTTTGGCGCCGCGGATGGCGCGCTGGAACTGGACCTGGCCGACGCCATCGTCCAGGTCGTAGATCGGCAGTTGCGGACCCTTGCCGCCGGTGTCGGGCTGCTCGTGGGAGACGGCCTGCTCATGCGCCACGACCGCGCGCGAGCGGCTCAAGGTCAGCGACAGCATCTTTTCCGGCGCGATGTCGGTCTGGAACTGGATTTCCCAGGTCTCGCCGCTCGACGACAGTTCGGCGATCAGCGCGAACAGGTCGTCGCAATCGCTCTCGTGCGAGCAGGTGACGAAGCCCAGCCGGCCGTCCTGATCGACGACGCGGTCGTCCTCCTCCGGAAACCCCAAGGCATCCAGCGCGTTGGACATGGCGCGGATCGAGGCGACGAGGACGGAGGTCACATGCAGCGGAGCCGGCGAGGCATCGGCCCCGGTCGTGGGATGGTCGGAATCGCCGTTTGCCATTTTTCTTCATCTCGAATTGAAAACGCGTGTCGGCACGACCCTAGCCGAGCCGGGCCGTTGGTCCAACCGATTGATGATAGATCTTCCTTTCTTCGTCATTCCCGCGAAAGCCGGAATCCGGGACAAGCGAAGGTGCGCCGCAACCCTGGATTCCCCCTTTCGCGGGAATGACGGCAGAAGAATTACCGCCGCACATCCACCATCGAGGTATTGCCCAGCGCTACGCCGATCAGATCGGCGCCCACCATGTTAGCGCCATCGAAGCAGGCCCCGTCGAGATTGGCGCCGCGCATCTGGGCGGCCAGAAAGGTCGCCGGCCAGACCCGGCCGGTCGGTTTGCGCTTGGCGTCGAGGATTTCGGCCGGGCCGGCGTCGGCGCCGGTGAAATCGACGCCGCGCAGGTCGGCCGCCTTGAACATGGCGCCCTTGAGATTGGCGCCCGACAGATCGCCGCCGGCCAGCACGGCGTCGGTGAAGTCGCACAGGGTGAAGATCGCCCCCTTGCACGGCACCCGGGTCAGGTTGGCGCCCTTGAACACGGCGGCCGACAGGTCGAAGCCGGCGAAATCGAAGGCACGCAGGTCACTACCGCTGAAATCGCCCTGCTCGCCCTCGGCACCGAAGCTGGCGACCCAGGCGCGATGCGCCACGATCATCTGCTTCGCGTCGCGCTCGCTCTGGGTTTCGACATGGACCGGGCCGCCGATGGTGCGGACCAGATTGGCGCCATCGGTCTTGGACTGGGCCATCGCCGCGTCGGTCAGGTTGGCGCCGGCCAGATCGGCGCCGGCCAGATCCGCCCCGGTCAGATCGGCGCCCGAGAGGTCGGCGTTGCGCAGGTCGGCGTTCCGGAAATCGGTGTTGCGCAGGTTGGCGCCCATCAGCTGCACGCCGCGGAACACCGAGCCGGCGGCATGCGCATTGCTGAGATCGGCGCGCTTCATGTCGGCGCCGATCCGGCTGCCGATCTGCTTCGACATCTTCTCCTGATCCTGGCCGCGCGCGTCGAACAGGATGCCGCCGGACAGGTCGGCGCCAGTGAAATTGGCCTCGATCAGGTTGGCGTGGCGAAAGCTGGAGCCCCGCATGTCGGCCAGTTTGAAATTGGTCTTGCGCAGGGCCGCCTTGTCGAAATTGGCGGCGAACAGATCGGCCTCGCTGAAATTCCCCTCGGTGAAATCGGCCGAGACGAATTTGGCGCCAGGCAGGCGGGCCCGGCGGAAATCGCAGCGCGGAAAGCGGATGCCGGAGAAATCGATCCAGGGCTGGTCGAGCTGAATCCCGCCGGCCCGGTGATTGAGCCACAGCGTGTGCGCTTTAAGCGCTTCGACCAAATTGCGTGCCATTCCGACCTCGATCGATCTCCGAAATGCTATGGGCCATAGCGCCCACTCGCGGCCTTGTGACGCAGGCCACAGAGTAGCGAGACGCCGATCGGAGTCTAAGCGGAAATAAGGGACTTCGGTTAGGACCAGCGTCCCTAATCGTCCAGTTCGCTGTCCCAATAGAGATAATCGAGCCAGCTATGGTGATAGTCGCGATAGCGCAGGTCGGGCGCCTTGCGGTTAAGGGCGGTTTTCGACGGCCGGACCGGCTCCTTCAGCAGCGGCATGCCGGCCTCGCGCGGAGTCCGATTGGCCTTCACGTGATTGCAATGGCCGCAGGCCGCGACGACATTCTCCCAGCTGGTGCGACCGCCACGCGACCGGGGAATGACATGGTCGAAGGTCAATACCTCGGTCGGGAATTCGTCGGCGCAATATTGGCAGGTGAATTCATCGCGCAGATAAATGTTGTAGCGGGTGAAGGCGGGAAAGCCGTCGATCTTCTTGTAGCGCTTCAGCGCCACCACGCTCGGCACCGACATGGACCGGCTGGGCGAGCGCGCCAACACGTCGTAATTCGCCACCAGCGCGACGCGGTCGAGCATCAGCGCCGTCAACGCGTCCCGCCAGGACCACAGCGACAGCGGGTGGTAGGACAGCGGCCGATAATCCGCATTCAGCACCAATGTCTGCAGATTCAGCATGCGCAACGCTCCATCCCCAACCACGTCGAATCGATTGCCGGCAAACAAAAACGGCCAAACTCGCGTTTGGCCGTTGCAACAGACTGATGATCCCGATCGTGACTGACGACGGGGCAACTCGAACTTTGATGGCTACTGTGGACCTGGGCGCGAAGTGAAATCGGGGCCCGTCCCGCCCGCCATGTTTTTGCGTCGGGGTGTAGCGGCTGAGCGATCACTCTCTCGTCAAGCACCGTCGCGACCTCCGCGCGAGCCATATCCACGACCGCTTCTTAGCATGGTTTTGTGACGCTTTCCTATCGTTCGATAGGTCGCACCGGCAAAATTTATGCGCCCTGCCACCAGGGCTTGTCGGTCGATCCGGTTCGACCCGCTAGCCCTGCGAAAGGGCCACGCCCAGATGCTTCGCCAGAAACTGCGCCGCGGCACCCAGGCCCGGCCCGTCGATGCCATGGCCCAGACCCGGCCGGCGCAGGCTGTCGGCCGTGATCCCCGCGTCGGCCAGGCCCAGGACCGCCGCCTTCATGGCCGGGAACGGCACCACCTGATCGGCCTCGCCATGGATCAGCAGGACCGGCGGGGTCGAGCGCGCCTCGGCCAGGAGCCGGTCGGGCCCGAGCAGTGCGCCGGAGAAGCCGACGATCGCGGCCGGGCCGGGCGACAGGCGCGGCCCGATATGGAGCGACATCATGGTGCCCTGGGAAAACCCGACCAGCGCCAGCCGGCTCGCATCCAGCCCGCGGGCCGAAAGCTCTTTCTCGATGAAGGCGTTCAGCACCGGTGCCGCCCGATCAGCCCCGGCCGCCATGATTTTGGGCGTGCGATCCTGCAACGAGAACCACTGATAGCCATAAGGGCCCATATCGCACGGCTCCGGCGCATCGGGCGCCACGAAGGCGGCATCGGGCAGGAGCGGTCCCAGATGCTGGGCCAGATCAATCAGATCCTGCCCGTCGGCCCCAAGGCCATGCAGCAGCACGACGAGCGAGGTCGCCTTGTTACCCGAGGCGGGCGCGCGGCTGGGACCGGTCAGCGGCAGGGACATCGAAAGGCTCCTCGTGAAATGACGGACCGAGGCATAGCCGACAAAGCGGGGGATGCCAAGGCGGCGGGCGCGGCTGTTCGCGTCGCGGTGACACCGAAGTGGTCACGGAGTTGCCGCGCTCGATCCACGCCGCTACCGTCTTGTCCATGCCGGTCACCCGCTTTGCCCCCAGCCCGACGGGCTTCCTCCATATCGGCCATGCCCTGAGCGCGCTGTTCGCCCGCGCCGAGGCCGGGCCGGACGCGCAATTCCTGTTGCGGCTGGAGGATATCGACCGGACCCGCTGCCGCCCGGAATTCGCTGCCGCGATCGAGCAGGATCTGGCCTGGCTCGGACTCGACTGGGTTCGGCCGGTGCGCGTGCAGTCCGATCATTTCGCCGAGTATATCGGCGTGCTCGACGGCTTGCAGACGCGCGGCCTGGTCTATCCCTGCTTCTGTACGCGCAGCGCCGCGACCGCCGAGGTTGCCGGCGCGCCGCACGGCCTGGGCCCGATCTATCCCGGCACCTGCCGCCATCTGTCCGAAGCCGAGCGCGCCGATCGGATCGCCGCCGGTGTGCCGCATGCGCTGCGACTCGACCTCGCCCGGGCGCAAGCCGAGACCGGGCCTCTCACCTGGCGCGATCTCGATCGCGGCCCGATCGTCGCCGCGCCTGAACTGCTGGGCGACGTCGTGCTCGCGCGCAAGGATTGCCCGACCAGCTATCACCTGTCGGTCACCTGGGACGATGCGTTGCAAGGCGTCGAACTGGTCACGCGCGGCGAGGATCTGTTCGAGGCGACCCATATCCATCGCCTGCTGCAAGCTTTGCTCGACCTGCCTGTGCCGGTCTGGCGCCATCATCGCCTGCTGCTGGATTCCGCAGGCAAACGCTTCGCCAAGCGCGACAAGGCGCCGACGCTGCGGGCAATGCGGGCGGCGGGGAAGACAGCCGCGGCAATCAGGGCGGAGCTAGGATTCTAATCCGCTCAGCGCCCGCCGCGGATCAGGCTGCCGCGGATCAGGCTGCCGCGCAAGCCTTCGACCAGCGCCAGATAATCCTGGTCCTCGGGCCGGATCAGCCCGTGGCGCAAGCCGAAATCGATCAGCACCAGCGTGACGTTGAATTTGAAATCGTCGCTCTCGCGCACCCGGCGCAGGCATTCCTGGGCCGACAGCACCCGGAAATCCTCGATCTCGCCATCGGTGTTGCGGGGGGTGAAATCGGCCGGCATCCGGATATCGTAAAGGAACAACCCGTCGTCGCGCATGCCGTCGGGCAGTTCCATGCGATAGCGGATAGCGCCCACGGCGTGGGCCTGGACCGTCAGCGCCTCGGGCATGTCAGCCTCCTCGGCCGCCTCCTTCAGCAGGGTGTCCCAGGCGCCGTAACCGGAGCCCATGCCGCCCGCGACCAGATTATCGAGCTGGCCCGGCGCGATCTTCTTGTCCATCGCGCGCTTGCCGATCCACAGGTCCGGCCCGTCCGCCCCCGGCCGCCAGCCGTTCAGATGCACGCCGTAGGACCGCGTGCCGAAGAACGGCACGGCGCCGCGGTCGAGTTCGAACAGCAGCGGCCCGCGCCAGCCGTCGGTCACCGCGAACAGCTCGCCGCGCCGCTTGTCGAAGACGCCGGCGCGGATCAGCCCATCGGTCGCCTCACCCAGCGCCGCCGTGGCCTCGTCCGATCCGGCGATGCCATCGGCCAGCGCGATGCCGTCGGACGAGATCCGGAAGATCCGGGGAAAGGCTTCGAGCGCCCGGGCATTGTCCCGGCGGACGAAGCCGACACGGCGACCGGCCAGCAGCAGCGGCAGGAAGCGCTCGGGGTCGAAGCGGTTGCAGGCTTCGAGATGGCGCAGATAGGTCATGGGCGCGAGCAGACACCGCGGCGGCGGGAGGGTCAAGCGAACCCGGAAAGTGCCGCTTGGCGGTACCGTCGAAAGGCCAGGCCCGTTTACTGTAAACGCTGCCCTAAAATGATACCCGCGCGCCCAGGATCAGCGCCAGCGCGACACCGGCCGCACACGGCAGCGCCGCGGCGGCCAGCAGCGCCAGCGGCCGGGTCGGCTTCTTGCGGGCCAGGCGGTCGAGCACCGGCAGGCGCTGGGCGATCTGCGGCGCCCAGAACGCGAGCACCAGCGGCAGCAGCGGCCAGGGCGGATGGATCGCACCGCGGGCGTGGGCGACCATCAGCCCGGTGAAGCCCACCACCAGCACGGCCAGCGCCATCGGACCGAAGCTGCCGCGCTGGAACGGCCAGACCCAGACCAGGCTGCCGAGACAGGATCCCGCCAGCACCAGGGCCAACGCACTGGTGCCGGCGGCATGGCCGATCGAGGCGATGAGCGCCAGCGCCAAAGCGGCCAGCCCGGCGATCGCGACCGGTGTGGCGCCCGGCCCCAGATCCTTGAGCCGCAAGGCCGCGGCGATCGCGACGGCACCATAGATCGCGGCCGCGAGCAATTCCTCGACCGTCGGTTCCACCATCTGGCGCCAGCCGATGACCCAGACAACCGCGAGCGCGGCACCGATGATGGCGACGAGGGTCATGATCCGCGGGCCGGCGCCGACCAGCGCCGCCAGCAGCCCGATCAGCAGCGCCAGCAGCACCGCCTCGCCCAACGGATGATAGGCCACATCGCGGCCGATGAAGGGCAGCCCGCCGGTGATGGCCCAGAATCCGGCCAGAAATCCCAAGCCCAACCCGGCCTCCGCCAGCTTGCCATCGCCCTTGCGGCGGCGCGCGAAGCGGATCAGCCCGGTCGCGCCGAACGCGACCAGAGCCGGCAGGACGAGCGCCTCGACCAGCGGTGACAGAACCATGAGGCAGCGGAATCCCGACTAGCGAACAGCACGTAAGCGGCATAGCCTGTCCGCGGCGTCAGCGAAAGCCGCCATTGTCGATGTGATCGTTTTGATTCCAAAACGAACTCCGGGGAATTGTAAAAGATGCCGGCAATCGCCAGCCCTGTTCGGGTGCATGAGATCGAAGCCGCCGCCGCCCGGATCGCGGGCCATGTGCGCGAGACGCCATTGCTGGCGCTCGAATCGGGGGCGTTCGGCGTCACGGCCTCGATCGTGCTGAAGCTGGAGTCGCTACAGCATTCCGGTTCGTTCAAGGCGCGCGGCGCCTTCAACAGCCTGTTGTCGCTCGACGTGCCGGCGGCCGGCGTGATCGCGGCGTCGGGCGGCAACCACGGCGCCGCGGTCGCCTATGCCGCCGGCCGGCTCGGCCATCGGGCCGAGATCTTCGTGCCGGAGATCTCGGCGCCGGTGAAGGTCCAGCGCCTGCGCGATTACGGCGCGATCGTGCATCAGATCGGCGCCAATTACGGTGAGGCGCTGGCCGCCTCGCGCCTGCGCCAGGCCGAAACCGGCGCGCTGACCGTCCATGCCTATGACCAGGCCGAAGTGCTGGCCGGCCAGGGCACGGTCGCACGCGAGTTCGAGCGCCAGGCAATGGCGCTGGGCGGCATCGACACCATGCTGGTCGCGGTCGGCGGCGGCGGCCTGATCGGCGGCATCGCGGCCTGGTGCGGCGGGCGGATGAATGGACCGCGCATTCGGCTGATCGCGGTCGAGCCCGAGCGCTGCCCGACCCTGCACGCCGCCTTCGCCGCCGGCGAGCCGGTCGATGTCGCCATCGGCGGGCTGGCCGCGGATTCGCTGGGCGCGTCGCGCGTCGGCAGCCTGATGTTCCCGCTGGCCCAGCGCGCGGTCGATGAGGTCCTGCTGGTGCCGGACGAGGCGATCCGGGCGGCCCAGATAGCACTCTGGAAGACCCTGCGCCTCGCGGCCGAGCCGGGCGGCGCCACTGCGCTGTCGGCGCTGATTACCGGGATCTATCAACCCGCCAAAGGCGAACGGGTCGGCGTGCTGCTGTGTGGCGGCAATGTCGATCCGACCACGCTTATCTAGGAGAAACCCCATGTTCGCCGTGATCCTCAGCTACATCCGTCCGCTCGAAGAGATCAACGAGGCCCTGGCCGCCCATCGCGACTTCCTGGCCGAATTCTATGCCAAGGGCTTCGGCATCGCGTCCGGCCGTCAGATCGGCACCACCGGCGGCGTGATCATCGCCCATGCGCCCAGCCGCGCAGCGCTGGAGGCGGAACTGGCCAAGGATCCATTCAAGGTGAAGAACCTCGCCCGCTACGACATCACCGAGTTCGAGGCGCGCACGGTGCATCCAGCCTTGAAGGGCATCGTGTCTTAGGCGAAAGCCGGCTACTCTTCCCCCCGAACGAGAGCCGCGGCGAGCAACGCCCGGCCCGATCAGGGGGGAAGCGATCCATGTCCATGCATGCGAGGGCCCGTGCGGCCCTCTGCGCTGTCGCAGCCCTGCTGGCGCCGCAGGGCGCGCGCGCCGATCTGCTCGTCGTCGCCAATGACGAGAAGCTGGTCTGGGACGATGCCGGCAAGCCGGTCTACAAGGCACCCGGCGCCGACACCGTCACGATCCTGGATCTGGCCAACCCGGCGCTGCCGGCGACCATCGCGACATTCAAGCTGGAAAACACCGTGGTCGGCCCGCCGACCAATCTCGCCATCACGCCGGACCAGCATCTGGCGCTGGTCGCCAACTCGCTGCATTGGGTCGATGACGGCGCTGGCGGCTGGAAGGGCGTGCCCGACACCAAGCTCTATGTCATCGACCTGACCGCCAAGCCGGCCGCCCAACTGGCGACGGTCGAGGTCGGCAAACAACCATCGGGCCTAGCGATCAGCCACAAGGGCGACCTGTGCCTGATCGCCAACCGCGCCGACAATACCGTCAGCGTGCTGTCGATCGCCGGCAAGGATGTGAAGCTGATCGATACGGTGGCGCTGGCCGCCCCCGGTGCCGCAAATCAGCAGTTGACCGCCGTCGCGATCACGCCCGACGGCAAGCAGGCTTTGATCGTCAAGTCGGCCGCCAACAGCGTGGCGCTGCTGAAGATCGACGGGCAGAAGGTGACCTATGCCGGCTACGACATGGCGGTCGGCCTGTTCCCCTACAACGTCCAGATCCCACCCGGCGGCCAGATCGGCATCGTCAACGTGAATGGCAATGGCGGCGCCTCCGATGGCCAGGTCGATACGGTCGCGGTCATCGATATGACGGCGAGCCCGCCGCATGTGTTCGACCAGGTCGTGATCGGCGACGGGCCGGAGGGCCTCGCGGTCAGTTCGACCGGCAAGCTCGCCGTCTCGGTCGTGCTCAACGGTGCCGGCAACGTGCCCAAGGCGGCATTCTTCCACCACGATCATTCCTATCTCGCCATCTTGAAACTCGACGGCAAGAAGGTGACCAAGGTCGGCGAAATGCCGGTCGGCACGCTGGCCGAGGGCATTGCCTTCAGCGCGGACGGTAAATACCTCTACGTCGGCAACTACCTCGATGCCGATCTGGAAGTGTTCAAGGTCAACGGCACCAAGCTGACCAAGGTCGGTGCCACCATCAAGACGCCGGGCCAGCATCCGGCGGCGATCCGTGGCAGCACGCCCTGATCCTTGCCCTCCATCGCCTTTTGCGGGAGAGGGAATTTATGCCGCCAATTCCCCCTGCCCGTCGATCAGCTCGACGATATCGGCGATGATCCGGGTCAGATCGTAATCCTTGGGCGTATAGACCCGCGCCACGCCGGCCGCCTTCAATGCCGCAGCATCCTCGGGCGGGATGATGCCGCCGACCACGACCGGAATATCGTCGATGCCGGCGGCCTGCATGCCGCGCAAGACCTCGCCGACCAGCGCCACATGGCTGCCCGACAGGATCGACAATCCCACGACATGGACGCTTTCCTCCAGCGCCGCATTGACGATCTGGGCCGGGGTCAGGCGGATGCCTTCGTAGACGACCTCGAAGCCGGCGTCGCGCGCCTTCAGAGCGATCTGTTCCGCCCCGTTGGAATGGCCGTCGAGCCCGGGCTTGCCGACCAGCATCTTCAGGCGCCGGCCGAGCCGGTCCGACACGGCCGTCACCCGTTTGCGCACCGGCCTCAAGGCGTCCTTCGGCTGCAGCGTGGCACCGGATGACGAGGCCGCGGCGACACCGGTCGCGGCGCGGTATTCGCCGAATACCCGGCGCAGGGTCTCGGACCATTCGCCGGTCGTGACGCCGGCGCGAGCGGCGGCGATCGACGGTTCCATGATGTTGGTGCCCTGCACCGCGGCCTGACGCAGGCCCGCGATCGCGGCGGCGACCGCCTTGTCGTCGCGGCCGGCACGCCAGGCAACCAGGCGCTCGATCTGTTCCTGTTCGACCGCGGCATCGACGGTCAGGATACCGGCATCGCCCTCGGCGGTCAGCGGCGACGGCGCGGTCTCGGTGAAACGGTTGACGCCGACCACGCTTTGCTCGCCGCGCTCGATCGCCGACAGGCGCTTGGCGTTGGATTCGACCAGGCGCTGCTTCATGTAGCCGCTCTCGACCGCGGCGACCGCGCCGCCCATCGCCTGGATCCGGTCGAACTCCGCCATCGCCTCGGCGGCCAGTTCCGCGACCCTGGCGGCCACGACCGGCGAACCCTCGAACAGGTCGCCATATTCCAGCAGATCGGTCTCATAAGCGACGATCTGTTGCAGGCGCAGGCTCCATTGCTGGTCCCACGGCCGGGGCAGGCCCAGCGCCTCGTTCCAGGCCGGCAGCTGCACCGCGCGGGCGCGGGCATCCTTGGACAGCACGACGGCCAGCATTTCCAAGAGGATGCGATAGACGTTGTTCTCCGGCTGCTGCTCGGTCAGGCCCAGTGAATTGACCTGGACGCCATAGCGGAAGCGGCGGAAACGGGCGTCGTCGATGCCGTAGCGATCGAGCGTCAGCTTGTCCCAGAGTTCGACGAACGCGCGCATCTTGCACATCTCGGTCACGAACCGGATGCCGGCATTGACGAAGAAGCTGATGCGGCCGACGACCTGGCCGAACTCGGCCTCGGGCACCTGGCCGCCGGCCTTGACCGCGTCGAGCACGGCCGCCGCATTGGCCAGCGCATAGGCCAGTTCCTGCACCGGCGTCGCCCCCGCTTCCTGCAGGTGATAGGAACAGACGTTCATCGGGTTCCATTTCGGCAATTCCCGATAGGTGAACGCGATGACGTCGCCGGTCAGGGCCAGGCTGGGCCCGGGTGGGAAGATGTAGGTCCCACGCGACAGGTACTCTTTCAGGATATCGTTCTGGGTCGTGCCCTGCAGCGCCGCCCGGTCGGCGCCCTGCTCCTCGGCGCAGGCGATATAGAGCGCCAGCAGCCAGGGTGCCGTGGCATTGATCGTCATCGACGTGTTCATCCGTTCGAGCGGGATGCCGTCGAACAAAGCGCGCATGTCGCCCAGATGGCCGATCGGCACGCCGACCTTGCCGACCTCGCCGCGCGCCAGAATATGGTCGGCGTCGTAACCGGTCTGGGTCGGCAGATCGAACGCGACCGACAGGCCGGTCTGGCCGCGTTGCAGATTCGTGCGATAGAGCGCGTTCGAGGCAGCCGCCGAAGAATGGCCGGAATAGGTCCGGATCAGCCATGGCGGCTCCGGCTCGGCGGATCCACGCTTTTCGTCGCTCATCCGGGTCTCCATTCCCTTGCTGTTCGCCACAGTTTCTTTGTCGTTAACCTGCTTAGTACTACGCAAATTTCTGTAAAAAACGCCAATTTGGTAATAAAGTATCGATCGACAGGAACCATGAGTAATATTCCGTCGTTTTGTGCATTGCAAACGGATTTCGCTCCGGGCAGGATGCAGGGCACAAACGCCGAGGCGCAGCAAGCGTTGCTTGCGATCTATGAGCCAAGAAGCACAGGCAGCCCGAATGGGTGCGATCATGGTGAGGAACCGGGAGAAGAGCGATGAGCGGCACGGCCGAAGTCATCAAACTGCACAATAGCGGGCCTGAAAATGGCGCAGCGGCGCAACAAGTGACAAAGGATCTGTACGAGGTCGGCGAGATCCCGCCGCAGGGCCATGTGCCGGAGCGGATGTATGCCTGGGCGATCCGGCGCGAGCGCCATGGCGAGCCCGAGTCCGCCATGCAGGTCGAAGTGGTGCCGACGCCGACCATCGGTCAGGACGAGGTCCTGGTCATGGTCATGGCCGCCGGCGTCAATTACAACGGCGTCTGGGCGGCGCTCGGCAAGCCGATCTCGCCGTTCGACGTGCATAAGGCCGAGTTCCATATCGCTGGTTCCGACTGTGCCGGCGTGGTCTGGGCCGTCGGCTCCAAGGTCAAGCGCTGGAAGGTCGGCGACGAGGTCGTGGTTCATTGCAATCAGGACGACGGCGACGACGAGGAATGCAATGGCGGCGATCCGATGAACTCGCCCAGTCAGCGCATCTGGGGCTACGAGACGCCCGACGGCTCGTTCGCGCAATTCGCCCGGGTCCAGGGGCGCCAGTTGATGGAGCGGCCGCGCCATCTGACCTGGGAGGAGAGCGGCTGTTACGTGCTGACGCTCGCCACCGCCTATCGCATGCTGTTCGGCCATCGCCCGCATATCCTGCGCCCGGGCGACCATGTGCTGGTCTGGGGTGCCGCCGGCGGGTTGGGCTCGATGGCGATCCAGTTGATCGCGACGGCGGGCGCCAACCCGATCGCGGTCATCTCGGAAGAGGACAAGCGCGACTTCGTCGTGCAACTCGGCGCCAAGGGTGTGATCAACCGCAAGAATTTCGATTGCTGGGGCCAATGCCCCGACATCGACGACCAGGCCGGCTATGCCGAGTACATGAAGAAATGCCGCGCCTTCGGCAAGGCGATCTGGGACATCACCGGCAAGGGCAACGACGTCGATTTCGTGTTCGAGCATCCGGGCGAACAGACGTTTCCGCTGAGCTGCTTCGTGGTCAAGCGCGGCGGCATGGTCGTGTTCTGCGCCGGCACGACCGGCTTCAACCTGACCTTCGACGCCCGCTTCGTCTGGATGCGGCAGAAGCGGATCCAGGGCAGCCATTTCGCCAATCTGCTGCAGGCAAGCCAAGCCAACCGCCTGGTGGTCGAACGCCGGATCGACCCGTGCCTGTCGGAAGTATTCTCCTGGGCCGACATTCCGCGCGCCCACACCAAGATGATGAAGAATCTGCACAAGCCGGGCAACATGGCGGTGCTGGTGCAAGCGAAGCATCCCGGCATGAGGACGCTCGACGACGCCATTCACGCTTGAGACGCGGATAGACCCTCACCCTCCCGCTCCGCGGGGCCCTCCCTCTCCCGCGAAGCGGTAGAGGGTACAAGAAAGCTCTCATGGGAGAGGGCTGGGGTGAGGGGCGTTCCGCCTAAAACGGATCAAATTCCCTATGACACTGCTGCTACCCGACCTGCTCGCCCTGACCGCGGCCGCTGCCGATTCCGCCGACCGCTTGGTCGCCGCCGGCCGCAAGGCTGTGCTCGATCTGGTCGCCCCCGGCGGCAAGCTCGATGCGGATCTGCTGGAGCAGCATCAGTACGCCGCTCACGGCCTCGCCTGGGTCTCCACATATGCCCGCGCGCTGACCGAGATGCGTGCCTGGGCACTGCGGCTCGACGCGAACGGTCGCTTGGGCGAGCTTGAAGCGCTGATCCTGCAGGTGGCTTACGGCGAGTACCTGGCCCAGCTCGAAGGCGGCGTGCCGTTGAGCCAGGTCGAGATGATCCGCCCGGCCGACCTGGGCATCGATCCGGAAGATGTTGCAACCTTCAAGACCGCGCCGGTCGAGACCCTGGTCAAGGCCGGAAACGCCGCCCAGGCCCGCCTGCGCATCGCCGAACTGATTCGCGACGGCAGCGGTTTCGGCAACGAGGCGCTCGACGACGAGACGCTCAGCATGGTGCGCGACCAATTCCGCCGCTTCGGCGCGGACGCAGTCGAGCCCCATGCCCATGACTGGCACCTCAAAGACGAACTGATCCCGATCGCGGTGGTCGAGCAGATGGCCGAACTGGGCGTGTTCGGCCTGACCATCCCAGAGGAATATGGCGGGCTCGGCATGGGCAAGCTTGCCATGTGCGTCGTGACCGAGGAATTGTCGCGCGCCTATATCGGTGTCGGATCGCTCGGCACCCGCTCGGAAATCGCGGCCGAACTGATCCGGCTGGGCGGGAGCGAACAGCAGAAGCAATATTGGCTGCCCAAGATCGCGTCCGGCGAGATTCTGCCGACGGCGGTGTTCACCGAACCCAACGTGGGTTCCGACCTGGGGGCGCTCAAGACCCGGGCGACGCTCGATGGCGATAGCTACAGCGTGACCGGCAACAAGACCTGGATCACCCACGCCAGCCGATCAGACCTGATGACCTTGCTGGCCCGGACCGACATGAAGGAAGGCGGCTACAAGGGCCTGTCGATGTTCCTGGCGGAAAAGCCCCGCGGCACCGAGGCCGACCCGTTCCCGGCGCCCGGCATGACCGGCGGCGAGATCAAGGTGTTGGGCTATCGCGGCATGAAGGAATACGAGCTGGGCTTCGACGGCTTCGCCGTGCCGGCCGCCAACCTGCTGGGCGGCATCGAGGGCCAGGGCTTCAAGCAGTTGATGGCGACGTTCGAGAGCGCGCGCGTGCAGACCGCGGCCCGCGCCGTCGGCGTCGCCCAGAATGCGCTGGAACTCGGCCTGCGCTACGCGCTCGACCGGGTGCAGTTCGGCAAACCCCTGATCGCGTTCCCGCGCGTCGCCGGCAAGCTCGCCTGGATGGCGGTCGAGACCATGGTCGCGCGCCAGCTGACCTATTTCGCCGCGCGCGAGAAGGATAGTGACCGGCGCTGCGACATCGAGGCCGGCATGGCCAAGCTGCTGGCCGCCCGCGTCGCCTGGGCCAATGCCGACAATGCGCTGCAGATCCACGGCGGCAACGGCTATGCGCTGGAATACAAGATCAGCCGGGTGCTGTGCGACGCGCGCATCCTGAACATCTTCGAGGGGGCGGCCGAAATCCAGGCCCAGGTCATCGCGCGCGGGCTGCTGGCGGGGCGGAATTGAGGCCGTCAGCCCCAGACGCGCAGCCCAGCATCCGCTCGACCTGTTCCGACAGATTGCTGGTGAATTGCCGCGCCTTGGCGACCAAATCCTCGTTCAAAGACATGTTTACAGGCCGCTTGGCGGCGCTTGCGTCATAGCCGAAAGCCATGATGCACCCCTACGCGCATTACATGCGCACAAGCATCCTAAAACAATCCCGCGCCCAGCATCGACAGATGCAGCGTGTCCAGCGGGTCGTAGCTGATCACCCGAAGCGCCGGCAGTTGCGCGTCGATCGGGGCAAAGGTCGGGGCGAGCGCCTCGACCGCGCCGGCGAGCGACAGGCCGTCCAAGTCCTGGGCCAGCGCCACATGGGGAATCCAGTTGCCGGTCTCGTAGAACGGCCAGCGCTGGGGCGCCAGATCGGCGAAGGCGGCGTGGAAGCTGCCGTGCAGCGCCAGCAGCTCGGGCCCGACGATCGGCGCCAGGAACAGCGTGCCGGACGGACCGCCGAACACGCCGAGGCTGCCGAACCGGACGACCGGCGGCATCTGGCCGGCAGCCCACAGGTCGAGCCTAGGCGCCAGGTCGGCGATATCGAGGCCTTCATAGATGGCGAGCGCCATATAGGGGGCCAGACCGGTCTGCCGATAGCTGGGCAGTCCGGCGCTATGTTCCAGCGTGCCGGCGAGCCAATCCACGATGGCGACGGCGCTCGGGTCCAGATCGAGCGTTATGGCGATAGCCACGCGGCGTCCGACTCAGCGCTGGGGTGCCGCGGCCGATCGGCCGGCGGCGGAAGGTACGGCAAACTTGGGCAAGCGCATCGGCGGGCCTCGGTCACAGGTTCGGGCGGCGGGATCAGCATAGGGCGAAGTGGCGCCGACGCAAAGCGCCTGAGCGGTCTGGGCAGGGCGGCATCGCCGGACTATATAGCAACGGATGCACACGCTTCTCATCATCGGCATCGTCGGTGCCGCCCTCGCCACCCTGGCCGTGCTCGTCCGGGGTATCATCCAGATGATCCGCGGCAACGATCCCCGGCGCTCGAACAAGCTGATGCAGATGCGCGTCATCCTGCAGTTCGCCGTGCTGATCCTGGTCGTGCTGTTCATGACGCTCTACCGCTCGTGAGGACATTATGGTCGCGCTGAACCGGATCTATACCCGCGGCGGCGACACCGGGCAGACCTCGCTCGGCGATGGTCGGCGCGTCACCAAGCACGACGCCCGGGTCGAGGCCTATGGCACGGTCGATGAGGCCAACGCCACGATCGGTCTGGCCCGCCTGCATAGCAAGGATCTGCCCGAGACCGACGGCATCCTGGCGCGCATCCAGAACGACCTGTTCGATCTGGGCGCCGACCTGTGCACGCCGGAGGACGGCCGCAAGAACGCGGGCGCGCTCCGCATCGTGCCGGCCCAGGTCGATCGGCTGGAGCAGGAAATCGACACGATGAACGCGCATCTGGCGCCGCTCGCCTCGTTCATCCTGCCCGGCGGCACGGTCCTGGCAGCCTATCTGCATCTGGCCCGCACCGTGACGCGCCGGGCCGAGCGGCTGGTGGTGGCCCTGGCCGAGCGCGAGCCGGTCAATCCGGACGCGATCAAATACCTCAATCGCCTGAGCGACCATCTGTTCGTGCTCGGCCGCCATGTCAACGACGGCGGCAAGCTCGACGTGCTGTGGGTGCCCGGTGCGAACCGCTAGGGCCGCCCGCGAATTGACTCGCGCGCACCCGCTCCCTATCGTCCGCGGTCCGGAGATGACCGCGCGATTCTGCGCTGCCAAAGCCGTCGGGGACATCCCCCGATCAACGATAACCTGCCCAAGACCGGAACCGCTGTTAGGGATGCGTCCGGTCGGAGTGTACCGATGAAAGTGCTCGTCGCTGTCAAGCGGGTGGTCGATTA
>Ga0302314_10001047_pt1 | contig 51726 bp, 52 predicted proteins | sample III_Palsa_N2_3_FD_200533 | JGI IMG/M metagenome (GOLD analysis project Ga0302314, IMG submission 200533) | Peat permafrost microbial communities from Stordalen Mire near Abisko, Sweden - III_Palsa_N2_3 | ecosystem: Environmental > Terrestrial > Soil > Palsa > Peat permafrost | place: Sweden... | reverse complement strand
CGTCGATCTTCGTGGAATACCCACAGCAGACAAGGATCGAGGGAGAGATCCAGCAACTGCCGGCGGATTTTCCGGTCACGGAACTCTGGCAAGTCATAGCCGGCAAGGCACCAGGCCGCATCCGCGAAGATCAGATCACGCTATTCGACTCTGTCGGGTTTGCGATCGAGGATTTTTCCGCGCTGCGGTACGTCCGCGACAAGCTCGACGAAACCCACCTTTACGAAGAACTCGATCTCCTCGCGGATCCCGACGAACCGCGAGATCTGTTCGGAATGATTCTGCGGGCAAAGGCTTAGCTCGCTGAGGTCTGGCATCCCCACCGGATCCCGACCTAACGAGCGTTTCGGAAAGGTTGATCATGAAGTGAGATCGCTGCTGTCGATAACGGCGGCCGCGGCTGGTTTGTCCGCTTCGCCTAGTATTCGGAGAATGGGATGAATTTCACGCAGCAGCAGAAGAGTCCCGGTCGGCAGCTTTTGGGCTTTGTCGTGGTGGTGCTCCTGCATGTTGGCTTGATTTACGCGCTGGTGACGGGCCTAGGCACGAACATCGTCGAGGTGATCAAGGCGCCGATCGAGACGAAGATCATCGAGGAGGTTAAGCCGCCGCCGCCGGATGTTCCGCCGCCGCCGAAGCTTGCGCCGCCGCCGCCGCCGTACATCCCGCCGCCGGAGATCCAGATCGCGCAGCCGCCGCCGCCGACGCCGATGGCGACGGTCGCGACCGTGGCGCCGCCGGCGCCGCAGGCACCGCCTGTGGCGCGGGTCGTGGCGCCGTCGGTGCCGGATAGCGAGGTTGGGGCGCGCGCGATCAACAACGTGAAGCTGACCTATCCGCCCCGGATGCTCGATCAGGGCCGCGAGGGCCAGGTCGAGGTGACGTGCGACGTGGATGCGGATGGCGGGACGAGCAATTGCTCGGTCGGCGCCATTGATGGCGGTCAGGTCTTTGCCGACGCGGCCTTGGCCTATGTGAAGGCGGCCCGCTACAAGCCGGCGATCAAGAACGGCGTCCCGATCGCGGAGCCGCATCACAAGTTCAACATCGTGTTCAAGCTCGGCAACTGATTGCTGCCCGCTTCGTAATAATTGCAAAGGCAACTCGGCCCCGATGGATCAGGTCAGGACCGACATTCCGGAGACACCATGATCAAGACCAACAGCCTGACGGCACTCGCGACGGCCTTTGTGATCGCCTTCGCTCCCCTCGTCTCGACCGCGGCGCTGGCCCAGACCGCGCCTGCAACCACGACCCCAGCGCCCGCGACAGCACCAGTCGCCGTGGCTCCGGCCGATGCCGCGGCGACGCCGGCCGCACCCGCGATCGGCCCAGCGCCGACGACCGAGGCGGTCGACAATCCCTATGGGCTCGATGCCTTGTGGAAGGGCGGCGATTTCGTGTCGCGCGGCACGCTGATCATCCTGGTGATCATGTCGGTCGGCACCTGGTACATCATGATCATCAAGGTCTGGGAGCAGTCGCGGCTGTTCTCGGCCGGCAAGAAGGCGAACAGCAGCTTCTGGAAGGCGGGTTCCGTTCAGGAATCGGTCGGCACGCTGAAGGCGACCAGCCCGTTCCGCTACATCGCCGAGAGCGGCGTGCAGGCGAGCGAGCATCATGAGGGCACGCTGGTCGAGCAGATCGATCTCAACACCTGGGTGACGATGTCGATGCAGCGCGCGGTCGAGGCGATCCAGAGCCGGCTGCAGGGCGGGTTGGCGTTCCTGGCAACGGTCGGCTCGACCGCCCCGTTCGTGGGATTGTTCGGCACGGTCTGGGGCATCTATCACGCGCTGACCGCGATCGGCATCGCCGGCCAGGCCTCGATCGACAAGGTCGCGGGCCCCGTCGGTGAGGCGCTGATCATGACGGCGATCGGTCTTGCGACCGCGGTTCCGGCCGTGCTGGGCTATAATTGGCTGGTTCGCCGCAACAAGTCGGGCATGGAGATGGTTCGCAACTTCTCGTCCGACGTCCACTCGGTGCTGCTGTCCGGCCAAAATCCGGGCAAGGGCGGCACGGCCACCAAGGTCGCCTGATCATGGCGATGAACGTCGGCTCCCCGGATGGGGGCGGCGAGGACGAGGTGGTGTCTGCGATCAACACCACCCCGCTCGTCGACGTCATGCTGGTGCTGCTGATCATCTTCCTGATCACGATCCCGGTGGTGACGCACACGGTGCCGGTCAAGCTGCCGAAGGAATCGAACATCCCGACGCAGACCAAGCCGGAGAACATCAACCTGTCGGTCAACAAGGACGGGGATCTGTTCTGGAACGAGCAGCCGGTGGCGGATTTTCCGGCGCTGGTCGAGCGGCTGAAGCTGGCGGCGGTGAAGGTGCCGCAGCCCGAGGTGCATATCCGCGGTGATGCGGACGCCCGCTACGAGTTTGTGGGCAAGGTCGTGTTCAGCTGCGAGCGCGCCGGCATCTTCAAGATCGGCTTCATCACCGAACCCCCGCCGCACGGCGGCTGATCACAGGGGGCCGGCCCGTCAGGGGCGGTCCCCTGACGAGCGGTTCCGGGCCCCTCCCCCGCTCGCTGGCGCGAGGGAGGGGCGTGCCGCCCGGCACAGGACAAGAGTTAGAAGGAACGAACCCATGGGAATGAATGTCGGATCCGGCTCCGAGGGCGGCGATCCCGAGGTGATGGTGGACATGAACACCACGCCGCTGATCGACGTGATGCTCGTGCTGCTGATCATGCTGATCATCACCATCCCGATCCAGACCCACGCGGTGAAGCTCGACCTGCCGGCCGGCAACCCGCCGCCGCCGCCGGTCCCGCCGGTCGTCGATACCGTCGATGTCGATTTCGACGGCACCATCCTGTGGAACGACGAGATCGTCGACCGCGGCGGCCTCGACGCCCGCATCGTCACGGCCGCGGCCGAGCCGGTTCAGCCGGAACTGCACCTCCGCCCGAACAAGCTCGTCACCTACAAATACGTCGCCGCCGTCATGGCCGACGCCCAGCGCCTCGGCCTCACCAAACTCTCCCTCGTCGGCAACGAACAGTTCGTCGACGGGAATTAGGCCTCGATCCCGACCGGGATGGCGTGACCGGCACGCGGCAGCAGCACTTTCAGCAGCGGGCCGGTCATCACCGTGGTCACCACGGCCATGATCACCATCATGGTGAAGATGCTCTGGGGGATGAAGCCCAAGTCGAAGCCGATGTTGAGCACGATCAGCTCCATCAGCGCCCGCGTGTTCATCAGCGAACCCAGCACCGTCGATTCATGATGGCTGAAGCCGGCCAGCCGGCCGCCGACATAGACCGGGATGATCTTGCCCAGGATCGCGGCGGCCAGCACGATCGCCAGCCATTCCAGGTCGGTGGCGCCGGTCAGGCCCAGGATATTGGTGCGCAGGCCGGTGAAGGTGAAGAAGATCGGCAGGAAGAACACCAGCACGAACTGGCCGACCTGACGGCGCCAGGCCTCGACGAAGTTCAGGTGGCGATGGAACAGCAGGCCGGCCGCGAAGCCGCCGAAGATCGCGAAGATGCCGAGCTGGAACGTCCAGATCGCCAGCGCGAAGATCAGGCACAGCACGATCGCCATCAGGTTGGGCGGCACCTCGGCGTCGCGGATCGGCAATTTGCGCAGCAATAGGGTGGCGAGCGGCCGCAGCGCCACCCAGAGCACGACCATCAGCAGGGCGAGCCCGCCCAGCTGCAGGCCCATCTGCAGGGTCGAGAAGCGCGCGGTGGCATAGGCCGAGACACCGGCGAGCAGAATCCAGCCGATCACGTCGTTGATCGCGGCCGCCGAAATCGCGACCACGCCGATTTCGGTCTGGTTCAGGCCATATTCGCGCAGGATGCGCCCCAGGATCGGCACGGCGGTGATGGCGAGCGCCACGCCCAGAAACAGGCTGTAGGTCAAGGGATCGATGCCGGGCGCCAGGGTCGGGGCCGAGGCCTCGCCGATCACGAACCCGAGCGCGAACGGCACGCAGATCGAAGCGATGGCGACGGTCACGGTGGCGCGGCGGTTGCGCGCGGCCTTCAGATGGCCGAATTCGAAATCCGTGCCGATCTGGAACATCAACAAAATGAGGCCGATCTGGCTCAGCACGGCGATCGGCGGCGAGGCGCTGGTGCCGAACACGTCGGCCGAGAGGCCGGGGAAGAAATGGCCGAGCAGCGAGGGCCCCAGCACCAGGCCGGCGACGATCTCGCCGATCACGCCGGGCTGGCCCAGGCGGCGGAAGAAACTATTCAGCAGCCGGGCCGCGCCGATCATGACGATCAGCTGCAGCAGCACGGAAAACAGCAGATGCTCGGCCTGATGCACCGATGCCGTCATTGAACGCCCCCCTTGTGGCAGGAATAGCTGCGGAACAGATCGAACCAGCACTCACAGACAACGCTGCCGAAGCCAGCTCGTCCCATGGCGGCTTCGATCTCGGCCGGCGCCACGCAATTCTCCATGGTTTCCCAGTGATAGGCCATCAGCGCCCGGATCTTGGGCTGGCGGGTTACCCAGCGGCTCAAGATGGGCACCGCGCGGCCGAGATAGCGGGCGAGCGTCGATCGGTAGATCGGCTTGGACGGGCTCGACACCTCGAGCAGCAGCAGAATGCCGCCCGGCCGCAGCACCCGGTGAAATTCGCGGAAGCAGGCCTCCAGATCGTCGATATGCCGGATGGCGTAGCCCATGGTGACGACATCGACCGTGCCGTCGCGGAGCGGCAGCTGGTCGGCCAGGCCCTGGATCAGCGGGATATCGAGTTTGCGCCGGCACTCGGCCAGCATGGCCTCGCTGAGATCGATGCCGACGACCGTGCCCGTGGGGCCGACGATACGCTGCGCCGACCCGGCGATCAGTCCGGTGCCGATCGCGACATCGAGCAACCGGTGGCCCGGTTTGAGGCCGGCGCGGAGCAGGCAGCGGCGCCGATACCAGTTGCCGGAGCCCAGCGAGAAGATCTGATTGACAGTGTCGTAGTGCGGCGCGGTGTCGTTGAACAGCTCCCGCACAAATTGCGGCGCGGTGCTTCCGGTGATTTTACCCTCGCCGTCCATCAGCTGTCAGGATCTCCTATCGGGCTGCCGCGTTAGCTCAGGTACCAGATGCTTCTGGTTGGGGGGTAAACCCTATGATAAATCCTTGAGAAAGCGAAGGCCGGAGCAGCGAAATGGCACAAGCGAACGTTGGCGCGACCGAAGAGATTTGCGACGTTCTGGTCATCGGCGGCGGCCCCGCCGGTTCGACCATCGCGGCGCTTTTGGCCGAGCGCGGCAAGGACGTGGTCCTGGTCGACAAGGACCAGCACCCGCGCTTCCACATCGGTGAATCGCTGCTGCCGTTCAACATGCCGTTGTTCGACAAGCTGGGCGTGCGCGAGGCGGTCGAGCGCGTCGGCATGCCGAAATACGGCATCGAATTCGTCTCGCCGCACCATGCGAAGCCCAGCCTGCTCGAATTCGGCGACGGCTGGCAAAAGGACATGGATTATTCCTTCCAGGTCCGCCGCTCGGATTTCGATCATATCCTGCTGAAGAATGCCGCCGCCAAAGGCGCGCGGGTGGTCGAGGGTTGCCGGGTGGGCGAGCTGACGTTCCTCGACGGCGGCGGCGCCAGTGCCGCCGGCACGATGGAGGATGGCGGCACACGGCAATGGCGCGCGCGCTTCGTCGTCGACGCCACCGGTCGCGATACGTTCCTCGCCAACCGGCTGAAGCTGAAGCAGCGCAACCGCCGGCACGAGAGTGCGGCGATCTATGGCCATTACACCAATGCCGAACGGCTGTCGGGCAAGCAGGAAGGCAATATCAGCATCTTCTGGTTCGCCAAGGGCTGGATCTGGTTTATCCCGCTGTCGGACGGCACGACCAGCATCGGCGCCGTCTGCCCGCCGGCGGTGATCAAGGAACGCCAGGGCGACGTGACCGAGTTCTTCAAGCAACTGATCGGCCAATGCCCGGCGCTGGCGGAACGGCTGAAACATGCGACCTTGACCGGCCCCGCGACCGCGACCGGCAATTATTCCTACGGCACCGACCGGATGAGCGGCGACGATTATATTCTGATCGGCGACGCCTCGACCTTTATCGACCCGGTGTTCTCGACCGGCGTCTATCTGGCGATGCGCAGCGCCTTCATCGGCGCCGACGCGGTGGTGACCTGCCTCGATCGCCCGGCGGAGGCCAAGCTTGCCCTGAAGCAGTTCGAGCGCGAAGTGGCGCGCGGGCGCGACCGCTTCACCTGGTTCATCTACCGCATCACCAGCCCGGCGATCCGCAGCCTGTTCATGGAGCCGGGCAATCCGTTCCGCATGGAAGAGGCGGTGCTGTCGCTGCTCGCCGGCGACGTGGCCAAGGATTCGCCGATCCGTTTCCGCATCCTGATGTTCAAGGGCGTCTATTACTTCAAGACCGCGGCGGCCAAGCTCGCGCGGCTGTTCGCCCGACCGCCGGCCATGGCGCCCCGGACCTGACCGGCGATGATGGCACTGGATTTCGAGACGGCTGTCAGGTCCACCGAAGCCCGGGTGACGCGGGTTCCGCGCACCCATCTGGTGCTGATCCCCAGCTATAATTCCGGCCCGAAGCTGGTCGAGACCGTGCGCGACGCCCGGCGCTTCTGGGCGCCGGTCTGGGTCGTGGTCGACGGCAGCACCGACGGCAGCGATCTGGCGTTGCGCCGGCTCGCCGCCGTCGATCCCGAAATTCGCGTGCTGACGCTGCCGGAAAACCAGGGCAAGGGTGCGGCCATCCTGCACGGCATTCGCGCGGCCGAGGCGGAGGGGTTCACCCATGCGCTCACCATGGATGCCGACGGCCAGCATCCGGCGGCCCTCATCCCGCAGTTCATCGCAACATCGCGGGCCCAGCCGAACGGCCTGATCCTGGGCCGGCCGATTTTCGATGCCAGCGCGCCGCGCATCCGGGTGCTGGGGCGCAAGCTGTCGAACTGGTGGACCGACGTCGAGACGCTATGGGCCGGCAGCTTCGACAGCCTGTTCGGCTTCCGCGTCTATCCGATCGCGGGCCTGCGCCAGGTGATGGACGGCAGCCGCTGGATGCGCCGCTTCGATTTCGATGCAGAGGCCGCCGTGCGCCTGTGCTGGCGCGGCTGTACGCCGATCAACCTGCCCGCACCGGTGCGCTATTTCACGCCGGACCAGGGCGGCGTCTCGCATTTCCATTACGGGCGGGACAATGTCCTCTTGAGCTGGATGCATGCGCGGCTGCTGGCGGCATTCCTGGTCCGCCTGCCGGGCTTCCTCGTCCGCCGGATCAGATCATCCCGCCATTGATCGAGATGATCTGGCCACTGATATAGGCGGCCCGGTCCGACGCCAGGAAACCCACCAGTTCGGCGACCTCGTCGGTCGTGCCGGCGCGCTTCATCGGCACCAGGCGGCCGATCGTCTCCTTGTCGAAACTGCCTGCGGTCATCTTGGATGCGATGATGCCGGGGGCGACCGCGTTGACGGTGATGCCGCGGCTCGCCAATTCCAGCGACAGCGACTTCGTGGCGCCATGCAGCCCGCTCTTGGCGGCGGCATAGTTGGTCTGGCCGCGATTGCCGACCAGGGCCGCCACCGACGACAGATTGACGATCCGGCCCCAGCGCGTCGCCATCATCGGCATCAGCAGCGGCTGGGTCACGTTGAAGAAGCCGTTGAGCGTCACGTCGATCACGCTCGACCATTGGTCGCGGCGCATGCCCGGCATCACCACGTCCTCGTGGATGCCGGCATTGTTGACCAGGATCTGGATCGGACCTGCGAGCGCCTCCAGCGCCGCCGCCGTCGCGTCGGCATCGGTCACGTCGAACTGCACCGCCTCGGCCGCACCGCCGGCCGCCCGGATCTCGGCCGCGACCGTCTCGGCCTGTGCCAGATTGCGGTTGGCATGGACGAAGACCTGCGCGCCGTCGGCGGCGAGCTTGCGGCAGATGGCGGACCCGATATCGCCGCTGCCGCCGGTGACCAGCGCGCGCTTCATGCTTCCCCCGCATCCAGGATGACCGCGGCGCGGCCGCTCAGCAGCAGCCGGCCCGCGTGGTGGAGACTGAACTGATAGGACACGCTCGCGGCCTCGCCGGCCAGCCGTTCGGCCTCGACGATCAGATCGCCCTCGAGATCATCCAGCCGATCGACCCGGAGCACCAGGGCGCGGAGGCTGGCGAGGTAGCCCGCGGCCGGGCGCGCGCCGACGACGCCCGACAGGCCGCCATGCAGCGCCATCGCCTGGGCGGCATATTCGACGCCTGAGGCCGCCCCCAATCGCCCATCGACCGCCAGCGGATTGGCGGGATCGCGATGGCTGGTGGCACGGGCGCGGATCGACTGCGCGTCCCAGCCCGTCACTTCCGCCAGCAGGCCCATGGTGCCGGCATGGGGGATCAATGCCGCGATGCGGTCTCGCCCGATCATAGCGCCTCGATCGCCAGCGTCAGCAGATTGCCGCCCATCATCCGGATCGCGACGGTCCGGGCGCCGCCCTCGGCGATCGTCGTCAGCAGCGGCAGCGAGCGGGCGGCGGGATTGCCGGCGCGCAGCGGCTCGAACGCGGCCGGCATCGGGGTTTCCGGGCCATCGCCGGGCCCGAACGACACCGTGACGGCCGCCAGGCTGCGGGGGCTCCGCTCGGGCGACAGCACCAGGCCCACGCCGAAGATCGACGTGATCGGCCGGACCGCATCCAGCACGGCCGGATAGGGCATGTCGTAAGACACCAGCAAGACGGGACGCCCTTCGGAGACGGCGAGCGATGCCGCCTCCAGAAAGCCCGCGCTGAAGCTGAAGTCGTAGGCGCAGATGCTGGTCGAGCTTTCGCGCGAGCGGGTAGCGATGCTCCAATAGCCCGACGGCGCGTTATGGACCGAGTTGTGGAAGCGGGTCGGCGAGACCTCGCGCTGGTCCGACACCAGGATCTCCAGGATCGAGGTGATGGTGACGCCGTCGCCGCCGGACGAGGTGAACACCGACGGCAGATCCTCGGCTCGGCACCCGGCATGGGCGACCGCTTCGCTGCCGACGGCCAAGCCCAGCTTCACCGTGTCGGTCATGCGCCGCCGCTCGGCCGGCGCCAGCAGGGGGCTCGGCACCAGTTGGGTCGGCGCCGGTTCATAGGTGGTGCGGCCAGCGAGGATCGGTGCGCCGGTCGCCCAGTCGTTGAGGCCGGGACCGGTCATGCCGATGCCGTCGATATAGAGCTTCATGACGCACGCCCCAGGATCAGGCTGCAATTGCTGCCGCCGAAGCCGAAGGAATTGCTCATGACCCGGCGCAGCGGCCACGCCTCGCCCTGGATCAGGTAACGGCTGCGCAGCGCGGGATCGAGTGTCTCGGTCGTCGGGCTGGGCGGGATGAACCCGTGCTGCAGGCTCAAGGCCGCGATGATCGCCTCGACGATGCCGGCGGCCCCCAGCGTATGACCGGTCAGGCCCTTGGTCGAATTGCAGCCGACCCGGTCGCCGAACAGGTCCCAGATCGCCTGATCCTCCGCGGCGTCGCCGACCTGGGTCGCGGTGCCGTGCAGGTTGATATAGTCGATGTCGTCGGGGGCGAGACCCGCCGCCGCCAGCGCCTTTTCCATGGCCATGCGGGCGCCCAACCCTTCGGGGTGCGGGCTCGACATGTGATGGGCATCGCTGCTCTCGCCGACACCCAGCAGCTGGATGCCGTCCGCCGGTGCCCGGTCCGCGCGCTCGACCAGGGCGAAGCCGCCGGCCTCGCCGATCGAGATGCCGCGCCGGGCGGCGTCGAACGGCCGGCACGGGCCCTCGTCGGTCAGTTGCAGTGAATGGAAGCCGTAGAGCGTGGTCAGGCACAGGCTGTCGGCACCGCCGACCACGGCCGCATCGCACAGGCCGAGTGCCATCATGCGCGCGGCGTTGCCGAACGCCTTGGCGGTGGACGCGCAGGCCGCCGACACGACCAGGGCCGGGCCGGCCAGGCCCAGGGCATGCTGCACGAAATCGGCGACGGAATAGGTGCTGTGGGTCTCGCGGTAATGGAATCCCGGCGGCAGCGCGCCGCCGGCATCGCGATGGCGGAAGCCTTGCTCGGTCTCCAGGATGCCGGCGGTGCTGGTACCGGCGAACACGCCGATCCGATGGGCGCCATAGCGCCGGCGGGCGTCTGCCACGGCGGCCATGAAGCCGTCCTGCTCCAGCGCCTTCAGGGCCAGGCGATTGTTGCGGCAGTCATAATTGGCGAGCGCGCCGGTGATCGGCGCCTCCAGCCCTTCGACCATGCCGATCCGGGTCGGGACGACCGCGGTCTCGAATTCGCAGGGCCGAAGCCCGCTCCGCCCGGCGCGCAGCGCTGCCGCTGTCTGGGCACGGCCGGCGCCCAGGGCCGAGGCGAGGGTGAAATGACTGAGCAGCAGAGGCGTCACGAGAGCAGTCCCACCAGCGTCAAAGGGTTTGCGATTTCAGGGTCGCGAGGTTCCGGCCGACCTCCCGGGATTCCCGGTCGATATAGTCGAAATAGGCCGTATAGAAGGTTCGGAAAGCGGCCTGGTCCTCGGGGGAGCGGTTCGCCAGATAGGTCTCGACCGGGCGCCGGTTGGCTTTGATCTTGTCGTAGAGGCCTGCGAAATAAGCCAGATTATCCTGCAGTCGATAGTAGCGCGGCTGATCGAGGATCGCCTCGAAATGTTCCTCATACGACCCGGTCAGGGGCTCGTCGTAGAAGATGATGTCCGAATGCGGGTCATAGACCTCGTTTTGACGCGGAATGGTACCCAGATCCATCAGCGCGCCCGGCTGGGTCGGCAGGCGCCCATGTTCCAGCAACAGCCGGCGCGCGGCGGCGTCCTGGTACAAGGCCGCCAGATCGTCGATCGGCACGTCGTTGGTTCGTCGCATCAGATTGACGAACTCGTTCTTCGGTACCGGGAAATCGAACAGCGAGATCAGGATGAACCGGTCGGTCGCCCATGCGTCCCACAGGTCGGCGGCGGCCAGCGCATTATGGTTCAGATGCGCGCAATTATGCTCGAACAGGTTCCAGTCGAACGGCTCACCGTTGCGATAGGGCGCGTTCTGGTCGTTGAGGTAGGTCACGATCGTCTGCATCTGGGCGCGGTCGAGCGGCACGCGCGCGCAATAGCGGTTGCGGCCGAAGGTGATGGCATAGTCGGTCGCGACCGAGATTTCATACTTGTAGGCCTCGGGCGTGAAACCCGGCGCGATGTCGTCGTAGAAGCGCTTGTGGAAGCTGACGCTCGTATAGATGCCCTTGGCCTGCGCCACGGCTTGCGTCGCGCGATAGGCGTCCTTGGTCAGCGGCTCGCCCGGCTTCAGGCCGCCGTTGAAGAAGAATTCCCGGCCCTCGGTCGCGACCCATTCGGCGCCCTTGTAATGCTCGTTGACGCTCAAGCCCACGCCGTCGGACGGGTCCTTTTCCTCGTCGCACATCATCAGCACCGGATATTCGGTGTCCTGCTTGCGGCAGACGCCGTTCAGATACAGCACCGCATGGCCGCCGATGCCGCTGCTGATCTCGGCGCCGAAGCCGGATTTCTTGCCCAGCTGTGAGACGGCGCAGATCTCGGCGTAGGTCGGATAGAATTCGCGATAGACCTGTTCCTCGCTGGCGGTGGTCGGCGGTGGCTGGATCTCCGGCCCGGTGACGCAGCCGCCGGTCGCCAGCAACAATCCGGCGACGATGCCGGGTTCGATCAGGCCGCGCAGCCAGCGGAAAAACGGGCTCATGCTTCGATCCATCGATGCTGAAGGGTCTGCCAGAGCGTGCGCCAGGTCGGCCAGTCATGGCCGCCGGGCGCCGTCACCACCCGTTCGGCCGGCAGCAGATCGGCCAGCAGCCGATGGGCGGCGGCGAAACGGTCGTCGGTGCCGTAGCCCAGACGCATGTCGGGCAGTCCGTCCCCGCTGCCCAGCCAGAACAGCAGCCGACGCTCGGCCGTCGTGAGGTCGGCCGGGTGCCAATGCCGCAGGCCGCCGGCGCGCACGACTTCGGCGATCAGCCCGCGGCTGCCGATGAACGGTGCCATCAGAATCGTACCGGCGATCCGGTCCGGATGGGCCTGGGCATAGAGCAGCGCGCCCATGCCGCCCAGCGAGATGCCGACCAGCCAGATCCGCACGGTCCCGCGCGCCTGGGCGGGGACGATCACCTGGTCATGCAACAGGGCGACCGAGATCTCGTCCAGATAGCATTCCATGCCGGTCTCGATGGCGATGCGGTCAACAGGGCCGTCGCCGTCGAGAAAGCCGTTCGTCCGGAATTCCTCGGCATGCATGTCGGCGCCGGGCAGCATGACCAGCAGGGTCGGGGCACCGCTGACGTCGCCGATGACGCGCATCATGATGCCGCCGACCGCGTCAGGATCGCGGCCGCGACCAGGCTCAGCGCCGTGCCGATCGCGACGGTGCCGCCGATGCCGGTCAACACCGGAATGCGCGACAGCGACAGGGCGCCGAAGCCCACGACGGTGCAGATATTGGCCAGCAGCAGCGAGGTGACGGTGCGCTCGCCCTCGGCCCCCTTGAGGCGGCCGCGCTGGAAGAACAGGCAATAGTTCGACCCGACGGCGATTACCAGCAGCAGGCCGAACAGGTTGAAGATCGACAATTGCCGGCCGCCGAGGGTCAGGATCGCGAGCGTGATCACGACCGCCAGCGCCAAGGGCGCCAGCACGGTCAGGGTCGGCCCGATCGCGCGGAAGCTGACCAGGAGCAAGAGCGCGATCACGCCGCTGCCGGCGAGCGCCAGGGTCAGCGCCTCCTGACGATAACGCAGCAGCAGCCGGTCGGACTCGGTCTTGAGGTCGAGCAGGCGCACGCCCGGCAGATCTGCGAGCGCCGTGCCGATGCGTCCGGCGTCGGTCACGTCGCGCAGCGGCAGCAGCGCCACCCATTGGCCTTGGCGCTCGACCAGCAGGGCATCGAGCTTCAGCGACACGGCGGTGCCGTCGAGCGCGGCGCGCGTCAGCGCGTCGGACGCCTTGGCCGCGGCGGCCGCATCCAGGAACGGCTGGAACACCTCCGGCCGGAACGGCAAGCCGTCGAGTGCGGCCGTCAGGTTGGCGGCGAGCGTCGCGCGGTCCGGGATCGCCGCCTGGCGCTGCGCCTGTATCCGGTCGCTGGGCAGATAGCGGTCGGGCGCGTCGAAGCCGGAGAGCGCTTGGCCGACCAGCGGACGCAATGCCGCCGAGGCCTGCTCGCTCAGGCGCAGCACCGTCTCGCGATCCTTGGCTTCGGCGACGACGATGGCCCGCACGTCCGGTGCTCCGACATCATGGCGCAGGTCGCGGTCGATCTGCTGATCGGCAGCCGACACGGGGCTCATGCTCGACAACTCGTCCTGCCACATCGAGCCGGGGTGCAGCCCGATCAGCACCAGGGCCGCCAGCACCACCACGAACAGCGCCGGCCGCAGCTTGGGCGCGGCGCGGACCAGGCGCAACAGGGCGGGGGCGAAGCCCGCATCGCGCAAACCCGCAAAATTGCGCGGCACCAGAATGGGCAGCACCCAGCGCGTCACCGCCACCGCCACCGCCAGCCCGACGATGGTGAACACGCCCAGCTGAGCGAAGCCCACGAAGCTGGAAAACAGCATGGCGGCAAAGCCGCAGATCGAGACCAGCACGCCCAGGCGCAGGGTCGGCCAGATCCGCTTCAGCGTGCCTTCCGGACCGCTCGCGGCATCGCTCTGGGCGAACAGATAGATCGCGTAATCGACCGCCTCGCCGATCAGCGTCACGCCGAAGCCGATCGTGATGCCATGGACGAAGCCGAACCACAGCCCCACGGCGGCGACGCCGGCCAAGGCCCCGCTCACGACCGGCACCAGGGTCAGCACCAGCATGCGCGGCGAGCGATAGACCGCCAGCAGCAGCAGGACGATGGTCAACGACGCAATGGTCGAATAAAGCGTCACGTCATGCTTCATCTGACCCCGGGTTTTGACGCCGAAGATGCCCGGCCCCGTCGCGATCAGCCGGACGGTCTTGCCGCCCTCGACCGTACCTTGTGCCGCCGCGAAAGCCTGATCGATGGTATTCAGCGCGTGTTCCTGGGCGTCGATGTCGAAGCCGAGGGCTTTGGTCTGGGCCAGCAGCAGCGCGCGGGTACCTTCCTTGGCGGTCCAGACGCCGTCGCGGATCTGGCGCTGGGCCTCGCCCGCCATCCGGCGCACGAACGCCAGCGTCTCGCCGGTAGGATCGGGGCCGATGCTGCCCTTCAGCAAGGGCGCCATGCCGGAGGTCAAGAGCTGCAGATCCGCCTCCAGCGCCTGATGCAGTCCGGCGGCGGTGAAGCGCTCGGGCGTGACGCCGTCGCTCAGCAGATAACGGTTCTTCCAAATGTAATCCTGGTCGGCCTGGCTGACGCCGGTGCCATTGTCGATCAGATTGAAATCCGGTGCCGCGCGCAGCGTGTCGGCGACCTGGCGGCTGACGGCGGCCAGCGTCGGGGTCGGCGCCCCCTCGAACGCGACCAGGATCAGGCGCGAAGCGACGCCGTCGCGCAGCTGATCGACCAGCACCTGCTGCGTCGGCTCCGGCGAGCGCGGCAGGAACGCCGACATGTCGGTCGTAAACGGGACGCGGAGAATGATGCCGATCGACAGCATCAGTCCCAGCAGCCAGACCAGCAGCGCCGCGCGGCGGCCGCGGGTCATGGCTGGTCCGGCGTCACGATCATTTCGGACCGGTCGCCATCATGCTCGTGAACCTGGATGTGGCGCAGCTGGGTGCCGGAGCCGTCGATCCGGATGGCATCGACCCTGTCGCGCACCGCCCGGTCGAGCGGAGTCAGCGACAGGTGCCAATCGTCCCGGTCGCCCTCGAGCGCGATCGTGTAGTAGCGGCCGAGCGTCGTCTGGTCGCCGGCCATGGTCGAGCGAACGCCCTCGACCAATGCGCCGATCTCCGGATGGTCGCTGAGCCGCACATCGAACGGCTCGCCGTCCGCCTGGGTGCCGCTCAGCCGATCGTCGCGCAGCACGATGCTCTCCGGCTTCGGTGTCACCGTCCGCTTCTCGAGCGAGCCCGGGGCCGTGTAGCTGAGCGTGCCGGTGCTTTCGATCGGCTGGGTCAGGATGGCGGCGTATTTGCGCTCGGTGAAATGGGCGGACGCGTGCTGGACCGCATGGAGCTGGCTCATCAGCACGCCCAAGCCCCAGGGCGCGTCGGCGGCCGAGGCCGTACCGCTCAAGAGCAGCAGGACAAGGGCGGCACCTCTCATCTCAGTGCCAGATATCGAAGAAATTGAACCAGTTATAGGGTGCGTCCCGGCAATAGTGTTCGAGCCGGGCGACGTAGCGCCCGACCAGCGCATGCAGCGTGTCTTGGTCCAGCCGGCGCGGAATCTCGCCCAGATCGGCGAAACGCTCGAAATGGATGTCGTAGCGCCGGCCGCCGCGGTAGATGCCGACGGCGATCACGACCGGCTTCTGCAGGATCGCCAGCATGCGGAACGGGTTGACCGAGAATTTCGCCGGCGCGCCCAGGAAATCGTGGGTGGTCTGACGCTCGGTGCTGAGGCTGCGGTCGGCCAGCACGCCGACGGCATGGCCGTCTTCCAGGCAGCGCTGGATGGTGATGAAGGAATCCGGCCGGCCCAGGCTGATCACGTCCTTGGCCAGCTCCGGCGCGATCGCGTTCAGCACGGCGGTGACCTTCTGCGCGTTCTCTTCGTACATCACCATATTGACGTGCAGGTTCGGGTGCCGGCGACCCAGCGCGCGCAGCACTTCGAAGCTGCCCATATGGGCGCCCAGCAGGATGCAGCCGCTGCCCGACGCCAGGATGTCGGTCACGATTTCCTCGCCATGGACATGCAGCTCGAACATGTCGGTGCGGTTCTTCAGGAAGAACACCCGGTCGAGCACGCAGGACGCGAAGGCATGGTAGTGCCGGAACACGTCGGCGATGGTCGTGGTGCGGCCGAGCGCGCGGCCCAGATATTTGGCGGACGCGCGGCGGGACACGGTTGAGAACAGGATGAAATAGGCGCAGATCACCGGCAACAGCAGGCGCGCCACCGGCCGCCCGAGCCCGAGGGCGACGCCGACCATCAGGCGGATGACCGATGCCGAACCCCGCTCCTTGCGGCGCAGCCACTCCGGTCGCTGGACGTCGATGACGCTCATGATGCGGCCTTCAACGCACCCGACAGCGCGACCTGGTCCCGCACCCGGCATTCGAACTTCACCGTGCCGCCGGGCTGGTGCTGCCAGCGGATCCGGACATCGTCGCCGGGGCGCACCGGCCGCAGGAATTTCGCGACCTGAATCTCGACCGGGGCCGCGGCGCCGATCGCTCTCAGCGCGTGGTCCAGCAGCAGCGCGCCGGGAATGATCGGGTTGCCGGGGAAATGGCCGGCCGCCGTCGGGTGTCCGGCATCGAAGCGATGCAGGGCCTCCGACCAGGTCGCGTCAGCGCTCGATGGTTTCAAGGCTGAGCTGCTCCATGGCATGGCGCGGGATCTTGCCCAGCGGGTTGCGCGGCAAGGCCTCGACGAAATAGATCGGCCGGGGTAGGAACGCCGGGTCGATCTCGCGGCGCAGCGCCGCCAGGATCTGGCGCGAGGTCAGGCCCGGCGCCACGACATAGGCGGTGAGCCGCGTGGTGCCGCCGCTGTCCGGCTGGACGAACACGCCGTCGACCACGCCCTCGATCGCGTTCAGGCGATGGTTCAGATACGACAGCGAGCTGCGCTTGCCGGCGATGTTGATCATGTCCTGCTTGCGGCCGCGCAGCATGAATTGCGTCGGCCCCTTGAGCTCGATGATGTCGTTGAGCGGGGCCGCCATCGCGGCGGCGGGACCGGACGCCCAGACGTCGTCGCCGCGAGTCTCCAGCGTGATATCGTCGATGCAGGACCATTCCTCGGTCGCGACCGTCCGCCGGGCGGCGATCTGACCGACCTCGGAACAGCCGTAGATCTCGTAGAGCGGTGCCCCGAACCGCTGCTCGGCCTGGCGCGCCAGATCGAGCGACAGGGGTGCGGTGGCACTGACGATCGAATGCACTGGCGGCAGGGCGCCGTCATGGGCGACCAGGCTGCGCAGATGAACCGGCGTGGTGATCAGGACGCGGGGGGCCGCCATGGTATCCAGCTGTGCCAGGATGTCGGCCGGCAGCAGCGCGCGGCTGCCGTGGAAGGCGAAGCCGTGCTGCAGCGCCAGCATGACGATCGATTCGATGCCGTAACTATGCTGATGCGGCACCGTGCCCAGCAGCGTCGCACTCTCGAGGTCGGCCAGACCCAGTGCGCGGGCGGCGGCGCGGGTGCTCAGCACCAGCGCGCCCCAGCTGCGCGGATTGGCGACCGGATCGCCGGTCGAGCCGGAGGTGAACAGGATCGCCGCGGTCTGGTCGGCCGGAAAGCTCGGCACCGGGGCGGTGCCGTCGCCGGCGAGATCGGTCGGAAACGCCGTCGCGGTCAGGTCCTTCGCCGCGACGAAGCCGGTGTCGTGCAGGAAATAGGCGCCGTCATAGCGGCGCGCGAGCGCGTCGAGCGGGGCGGCCGCCTCGCTCGATGGCAGCAGCGTCACCTGGCGCCGGCAGAGGGCGGCGGCGAAGCCGACGGTAAAGCGATAGCGGTCGGCGCACAGGTTGATGACGTAGGGCGCGTCGGGCAGCCGATCCGCCAGTGCCGCCACATCGCCCAGGAAGCGCTCGACCGTGATCGGTCCCGCCGCGCCATGGACGAGAGTGGCCGAACGACGGACGTGGCTCAGAAACGGATAGGAAACGTGCTGCATCAGGATTCCCGTGCGCTCAGACCGCGATGTTGACGCTTGGTCAGCTTGCCGCTAACCCACGCTACCATCTGCACTATATCCGCCAAACGCTCGCGCGGCGGATTAGTTACCCAGAAAGATCGCGTCAGCTTTTCGCCGACGAACAGAATGACGATCAGCGGCGCGTTCAGCACATTGACGAAGCACGACCACCAGGCGACAGGGGCGAAGGCCAAAAGCAATGCCGAGCCGGCCAATTCGAACAGAAAGAACAGACACCATACCCAGGTAACCCGTCGCGTATAGCGGTCGATCCGGGGCGGCAGCTCGCCATGGATCTGGTGCGACATGCCGGTGATCACGGCAATGTGTCCGGGCCTGAGCGACAGGCCGAACAGGATGAACAGCGCCAGATTGACCAGGGCATGCGGCAGGAAGATCGAGAGCACGAGCCCGCTGCGCAGATGCAGGATGGACAGCGTCAGCGCGCAGCCGAGCAGGGCGGTCGCTGCCAGGTATTTATAGGGCTGGCGCACCCACGTCAGCACCAGCCACAGGCCGGCCACGGTCTGGCCCAGGATCAGCGCATAGGCGGTGGCGCCCCATTGTTCGGCCGTCAGCGCGAAATGCGTGATCAACGGCGACGCCACGACGAGCAGCGTCACGGCAATCCGAAGCGCGCCCCTGATTCCGGCGGGCATCTATTTCGTTTTGTTGGCTTGGATATAATCGCTCAGCGCGCGAAGCGACTTGAAGATCTCGACATTGTTCTTGTCGTCCGACTTCAGCTTCACGCCATAGCGCTGCGATACCGCGAGCGCCACTTCCAAAATATCGATCGAATCAAGACCGAAACCTTCGCCGTAAAGCGGAGTGCCGGGTTCGGCCGACTCAATATCGAAATCCAGGTTCAGGGTGTCGATTATCAAAAGCGCCAGATCGGTTTCGTTTTCGTTCATCATTTGGGGACCAAACATCTGAAAAATTCACGTCCGCGCCGGTCCGGCTGCCGTCCAGAAGCCATTATGCGATATCAGATTTCCTGAGCCATCGCATTAGTTTGCTGGTCGTTGAAACCCACCTGCACCGCACTTGAACGCCGGATCGCCTCAATACGATCCTGGGGGCCTGAAAACCGGCATGGACCCGGTTGATTGCGGACATGGCCGTCCGGGGCGTTCCAACCCCGGGCCTGCTACTGAGCGGTGCCGCCGCCGCTTATCTCTAGCTCCCCGAATTTCGGATACTGGAGATCAAAATGTCCAAGCTCTATACGCCGGTGGCCGTCGGGCCGATCGCGCTCGCGCACCGGGTGGTGCAGGCGCCGTTGACGCGTTTGCGCGCCGAACAGCCGGGCGACGTCCCGGGCGATCTGATGGCGGCCCACTATGGCCAGCGCGCTTCCAAGGGCGGCTTGCAGATCGCCGAGGCGACGACGGTTTCTCTCACCGGCCGCGGCTATCTGGGCGCCCCCGGCATCTATTCCGAGGCGCAGGTCGCCGGCTGGCGCAAGGTGACGAGCGCCGTCCATGCCAAGGGCGGCCGCATCTTCCTGCAGCTCTGGCACGTCGGCCGGCAGAGCCATGTCGACATGACCGGCGGCGTCGCGCCGGTGGCACCCTCGGTCGTGCCGTTCGAACAGATCGTCTTCACCCAGGACGGCTGGGTCCCGGTCTCGCCGCACCGGGCGCTGGCCCTCGAAGAGATCCCGGGCATCGTCGAGGAATTCCGCTCGGGCGCCGAACGCGCCAAGGCGGCCGGCTTTGACGGCGTCGAGATCCATGGTGCCAATGGCTATCTGCTCGACCAGTTCCTGCAGGACGGCAGCAACAAGCGCACCGACATCTATGGCGGCTCGATCGAGAATCGGGCGCGCCTGCTGTTGGAGGTGGTCGCGGCCGTGACCGGCGTCTGGGGCGGCGATCGGGTTGGCGTCCGCGTGGGCCCCAGCGGCAGTTGGGCCGGCATGTCGGACAGCGATCCGGAGGCGAGTTTCGGCTATGTCGCCCGCCAGCTGAACCGGTTCGGTCTCGCCTATCTGCATGTCATCGAGCCGCGCATCGTCGGGGCCGAGGCGCCGGTCGAAGGCAAGCCCCCGGTCGCGGCCGCCCAGCTGCGCCGGATCTTCGCCGGCACGATCATCGTCGCCGGCGGGTTCGAGCGCGAAGGGGCCGAGGAGATCGTCGCGCGCGGCGACGCCGACCTGGTCGCGTTCGGTCGCCATTTTTCGGCCAACCCGGATCTGCCGGAACGGCTGAAGCGCAATCTGCCCCTCAATGCCTACGACCGCGACAGTTTCTGGGGCGGCGATCATCGCGGCTATACCGACTTCGCCGCCTATGGCGACGAGGCCGAAGCCGCCTGAACCCGGCTTGGCGGGCCGGCGCCCTCTGGGATCGGAGGGCACTGGCACCGATTGGTCATTCGGAATTGGGCGCGTATTATCCCGGCCTTCCCGGACAGAAATGTCTGAAGTCGGAGTGTCGGACCCTTGGATAGCCTCGGCGCCCTTACCGCCTTCGTCCGTGCCGCCGATACGCGCAGCTTTACCGCTGCCGCGCGTCAGCTGGGCGTATCATCCTCGGCGATCGGCAAGGCGGTGGCGCGGCTCGAAGAGCGGCTGGGCGTGCGCCTGTTCCATCGCAGTACTCGCAGCATCACGCTGACCCAGGAAGGCCGGCTGTTTCTCGACAGCTGCCGGCGGATCTTTGCCGAGGTCGAGGCGGTCGAGCAGGAATTCGCCCAGACCAAGGGCGCGCCGACCGGCCGGCTGCGCGTCAGCCTGCCGATGATCGGCATGCTGATGATGCCGGCGCTGGGCCGGTTCATGCAGGCCTATCCGGAGGTCGAGCTCGACATGGATTTCACCGACCAGCTGGTCGATGTCATCGACGGCGGTTTCGATGTCGTGGTCCGAACCGGCGAGGCGACCGATTCCCGCCTGATGGCACGGACGATTGGCACCTATCGGCTGGAGGTCGCCGGATCGCCGGCCTATTTCGCCCGCGCCGGCGTGCCGGTGACGCCGCAGGATCTGGTGCATCATTCCTGCCTGCATCATCGCTATCCGACCACCGGCAAGCTGCAGCGCTGGCCGTTCGCGAATACCGAGGTCGATCTGCCGATGTCTGCCGCTTCCAGCACGGTCGAGCCGCTGGTGTCCCTGGCGGAGCTTGGCCTGGGCCTGGTCTGCGTTCCGGATTTCGCCATCCGCCGCCAGCTGGCCGCGGGCACGCTGGTGACGGTGCTGGGCGACCATATCGAGCACAAGGGCGTCTTCCGGGCGGTCTGGCCATCGAGCCGGTTTGTTGCGCCCAAGCTCCGGGTCTTCATCGATTTCCTGGCCGAACATCTGTTCTCGCTGCCTCCCGTCACGCGGCCTTCCGCGTAACGAGGAACAATGCGAACGAGGCGAGGATGCAGGCCCCGCCGACGAGGCCCAGATCGGTAACCGAGCCGCGCAGCAGGGTGAAGGACCCGAGCATCGCGCCCAGCGAGAAGCCCAGATACATGAAGGACGCGTTCAGCGAGAGGGCGACCGGGGCGACCTTCAGGCCGGTGACGGCGATCAGGCGGGCCTGCTGGCCGGGCCAGAATGCCCAGTGGGTCATGCCCCACACCACGACCGCCAGCAGCACCGGGATCAGCGCCGTGGCCGGCGTCAGGTGGAGGCCGGCGGCCGACAGGCTGATGAGCGCGAGGGCGGTCAGCGGCAAGCAGACGCTGACGACGAAGTTAGCGCCGATCTTATCGACGGCATTGCCGCCCAGCGCCAACCCGACACCGGCGGCCGCGCCCCAGAGGAACAGGACATAGCCGATCTTCTCGCCCGACAGACCGACGGTCGCGGCCATGACCGGGGCGACATAGGTATAGACCGTGTAGCCGCCGATCGCCCAGAGCGTGGTGACCAGCAGGGTGCTGAGCACGCCCGGCAGGCGCAGCACGTCCAGGCGCTGGCGCAGCGTGGTCGCGGTCATCCCGGCACCGACGCCGCGCGGCAAGCCGGTCGCAAGCCCGATCACGGCGATGGTCGAGAGCACGGCCACGCCGACGAAGGTCATGCGCCAGCCGACGTTATTGCCGATGACGGCGCCCAGCGGTACGCCCAGCGCAATGGCGACCGTGATGCCGCCGTTGATGATGGCGATGGCCCGGCCGCGCCGCTCCGGCGCGACCAGAGCGCCGGCCAGTGCGTTGGCGTTCGGCACATAGAGGCCGGCGGAAAAGGCCAGCAGCACGCGGGCGGCGACCAGCGACCAATAGTTCGGCACCGAGGCCGCGACCAGGTTGGAGGCCGCGAACAGGATCATTGAGAAGATCAGCAGCCCCCGCCGATCGATGCTGCCGGTCAGCGCGGTCAGCACCGGCGAGCTGATGGCATAGGCGAGCGCGAAGATCGTGACCAGTTGGCCCGCGGTCGCGATGCCGACCGACAGGTCGGACGCGATCTTGGGCAGGATCGCCGCGATCATGAAGCCTTCGGTCCCGACGGCGAAGGCACCCAGCGCCAGCCAATAGAGCGGCGCGTTTCGGGTCGCCGGCAAAGCAACGGACGTCATTTGAACTCTCCATCCAAAGCGGGACGGCGCGTGAACGTCCGTCTCTTGGATGAAGATGGTCCATTGTGGCATTCGGAAAAACAGGCCGGAGTTCCGAATATATCGGATAGAAAAGTCCATAATTTTGCGCGAGGTGCGACTAGAGCAGTGCCTCATACAAAGTCCGTCGTGCCGGGCTTGACCCGGGCATCCACGCAGTCCCGCTTGGCGCGATCCAGGACGCAAGGGCTCATTGCGCGAAGGCGTGGATGGCCGGGTCCAGCCCGGCCATGACGATGAAGATAAAGCCCAGAAGGCGCTTTCTATTCCGCCTTGAAGAACTGGTTCTCCGGGCGGCCCAGACCCAGGTGGTCGCGGAGCGTCTTGCCCTCGTACTCCCGGCGATAGATGCCGCGGCGCTGCAGTTCCGGCACGACCAGCTGGGTGAAATCGTCAAGGCCGGCCGGCACGGTCGGGAACATGATGTTGAACCCGTCCGACGCCTCGGTCTCCAGCCATTCCTGCATCGTGTCGGCGATCTCGGCCGGCGTGCCGACCATCTGCAGCCCGCCATAGCCGCCGACCAGGGTCGCCAATTGCCGGACGGTCAGGTTGTCGCGGCGGGCAAGCGCCACTAGGCTCGCGCGGCCGCTCTGGCTCTGGTTCGTCTCGGGAATGTCGGGCAGCGGCGCGTCAAGTTCGAAGCCCGAGGCATCGACGCCCAGGCGGATCGACAGGTTCGGGATGCCGCTCTCGGCATGAACCAGGCTATCCAGCAGCGCCTTCTTCTCCTGGGCTTCGGCATGGGTATGGCCGGCGATGACCAGCGCGCCGGGCAGGATCTTCAGATGCTCGGGCTTGCGGCCCAGCGCCGCCATGCGCGCCTTCACGTCCTTGTAAAAGGCGCGGCCGTCCTCGATCGTACGGCTGCTGCCGAACACGACCTCGGCGGTTTCGGCGGCGAGCTGCCGGCCGGCATCCGACGCGCCGGCCTGGACGATGACCGGCCAGCCTTGTACGGGCCGAGCGATGTTGAGCGGGCCGCGCACCGACAGATGCTCGCCCTTGTGGGCCAGCACATGCATCTTCGCCGGATCGAAGAAGATGCCGCTCGCCTGATCTTCCAGCCAGGCATCGTCGGCCCAGCTATCCCACAGGCCGGTGACGACGCTGTGGAACTCCCGGGCGCGGCGATAGCGCTCGTCATGCTCGACATGGTCGTCCAGGCCGAAATTCAGCGCCGCGTCCGGGTTGGATGTGGTCACCACGTTCCAGCCGGCACGGCCGCCGCTGATAGGGCTCGTCGAACGTGGTCGAGGCCGTGGCAATCAGGCCGATGCGGCGGGTCACCATCGCCAGCGCCGACAGCAGCGTCAGCGGTTCGAACGAGGTCGCGGTGGCACTCCGGCGCAGCGCCTCGATCGGCATGTTCAGCACGGCCAGATGATCGGCCATGAAGAACGCGTCGAACTTGGCCGCCTCCAGCTGCTTGATGAAGGTGACCAGGTGCTGGAGATTGAAATTCGCGTCCGGATAGGCCCCGGGATAGCGCCACCAAGCCGTGTGAATTCCGATCGGGCGCATGAAGGCGCCCAGATGAAGCTGCTTGGTCATTGGGGGAGGCTCCGTCACTGCAGGGATAGGTCTTCGGGGGCACGGTGACGGAGACTTGGTCATGCAGAAGGCGTGATGCCAGGGGTCAGTCGGGGAACTTCGTGCCGAACATCGGCAGGCCGCTCTTCGACGTGGCGCTCGACGCCTCGTCCTGGATGACATCCCAATGTTCCGCCAGCACGCCGTTCTCGATGCGGCAGATGTCGGCCGTGATCCAACTGATCGGCAGGCCGATGCCCGAGAAACGGCCATGGAGGATGACCAGATCGCCCTCGGCCAGGATGGCGCCGTGCTCATACTTGAGCGTCGGCGGAATGCCTTTGATCAGGTCGAACAGGCCGGCGCGGCCGGGGCCGATATGGGCGCTGTGCTGGATATAGTCCGGCGACCAGAACCGCTCGGCCGCGGCATAGTCCCGCTTGTTGAACAGCGTGTCGAACGCCTCGAGCACGAGGGCCTTGTTTTTGCGCGCGATGGTGTCGGTCATGGGATGCTCCGAAAACGAATGGGGGCGCCACCGTTCTCGGCGGCACCCCGCTGGCGCGGTCAATGCTGCGGCGTGCCGGTCATCATGTCGTTGAACTGGGTGACGAAGGCGTGCTCGGCCGGGCCGGCGTTGTTGCGCAGCGGCTTTGCGACCTCGACCAGGATCTCGTCGGCATCGGTGCCCAAGACCTTGATGGTCTCTTCAATGAAAGCGGCGAGCGGCATCGCGCGCGGCTCCTCATTGCTGTTCAGGAGGTCGGTCTGGACCCACGGCGGGGCGATTTCCAGCACCTTCACCGACGTGTCCTTCAGCATGAAGCGCTGGGACAGGCTGTAGGAATGCAGCGCCGCCTTGGTCGAGGAATAGACCGCCGCGATGGCGAGCGGCACGAAGCCCAGCACCGACGAGGTGTTGATGACGTAGGCCGATTTGCGCGTCTTCAGATGCTCGATCAGCGCCGACGTCATACGGATCGGGCCCATCAGGTTGGTGGTCAAGGTCGAGACCAGCAGGGCGTCGTCGATCGCGCCGGCGGCACTGTCGATCTGCATGATGCCGGCATTGTTGATCAGCACGTTCAGCGACGGATAGTCCGCGATCAGCTGCCTCGCCACGGCATCGATGCTGGCCGGGTCGTTCACGTCGAGCTCGACCGATTTCATACCGGGATTGGCGCTGATCACCGCCTCCAGATGGCCCTTGCGGCGGCCGGAGATGATGACCTGGTTGCCCAGCTTGTGCAGTGCTTCGGCCAGGCCGCGGCCGATGCCCGAGCCCCCGCCGGTGATGAAGATCGTATTGCCGTGTAAGTCCATTTTCCGCTCCGTCGTTTGATCAGATCGCGATGGTCTAGGGCGTCTCGGGACGGCGATATTGGGCGTCGCCGGCGAAACACGATGTCGATCGTAATTGTATTTGGGCGACCTCCATCCGATTTCAAGGGTGATCGACATTGTGTTTTGAGGGGCGGCTGACTATCTCTTCGGGGACAGCATTCGCCGAGGGTTCCCATGGGTGTCTCCAAGCAGCAGGCGGCCGAAAACCGCCGCACCATCATCGAGGCCGCGGCGCGGCTGTTCCGCGAGCGCGGGATCGATGGTGTGGGGCTGGCCGAACTGATGAAGGCCGCCGGGTTCACCCAGGGCGGCTTCTACAATCACTTCAAATCGAAGGCGGATCTGGTCAATACCGTGATCGCGGCGGCGGCCGAGAGCGGGAGCGAGCAGCTGACTAAGGCCTTGACGCCGCAAGGCGAGGGCGACGAACGGGTGCTCGAACGCCAGGTGACCTATTACCTGTCGAAGGCGCACCGCGACGATATCGACTGCGGTTGCCCGGTCGCCGGGCTGGCGGCCGATGTGGCGCGGCTCGATTCAGGCGCTCAGGCGCATTTTGCCGAGGGGCTCGATCGCACGTTCGATCAGCTGGCCGTGGTGCTTGGCGGTGCCCAGCCCGACGCGGCCGATCGCAGCCGCGCGATCACGCTCTATGCCGAGTTGGTCGGCGCGCTCGTGATGTCGCGCTCGGTCGCCGGGGCCGACCGGGCGCTCGCCGACGAGATCCTAGGCCAGACCCGGCGCCATCTGCTGTCGGCGGTACCTGCTAAAGCTTGACGATCCGCGCCGCGCCGCCGGGTGTGGGGGCACCCAGCGCCGCCGACAGGCCGCGTGCGGCCTGCACCAGATGGCCGGAGATGTCGCGCATCTGTGCGGCTGTGAACCGTCCGATCGGACCGCTGATCGTCAAGGCGCCGGCCAGCGCCGGGCCGGCGGAGAAGACCGGGGTCGAGACCGACGCGGTTTGCGCGTCATAGACGCCGGCCGTCGAATAGACCGGCACGCGCCCGTCCTCGTCCAGCGCCGGCCAGACCGCGGTCTTCAGCACATGGCCGGTCGAGGTCTGATCCAGTGGAATCAGCACTGCCGGCCGCGGCGCGTCGCGCACGGCCTGGGGCGATTCGACCCGAAACAGCAGCAGCCGATTGTCACCCTCGCGGATATGGAAGGTCGCACTCTCGCGCGTCGCGGTCGCCAGCTGCTCCAGCACCGGCAGCACATGCTGGTCCAGCCGGAAATTGTTGCGATAGGTCGCCCCCAGCAGCATCAGCTTGGCGCCCAGCTGATAGCGCCCGTCGCGCAGCCTGACGACATAGCCGGAGCGTTCGAGCGAGACCAGCAGCCGCAGCACCGTCGGCTTCGCCAACTCGGTTGCTTTGGCAAGTTCGGCCAACCCGCGCGACCCATCGCCGATGAAAGCATCGAGGATCGCCAGCGCGCGTTCGGCTGCGGTGACGCCCTCCTTGCGGGCCGGCTGCGACGGCATTTCTAGACCTGGCAAATACACGTCCCCACTGGTTATCGGGATACCCATACAGGAAGTGAGCCCGTCGCGCCCAGTCTTGACGTTGCTCATCGACCGTTACACTATGCGGAACGCTGTTCCGTTTTTCCAGCTTGCAGAAAAGGGCTCCGTCATGAGTTTGGGCTGCCGAATTGCCAAGCGCGGGCGCGCCGTCCCGACCGACATGATCGAACAGTTCCGGCCGCTGCCGGTCGCGAATGTCAGCGATGTCATGTCGCGCATGAGCGCCGGGGGCGCCGATCTCCGGCCGATGCATGCCGGCGGCGTGCTGGCCGGGCCGGCGCTGACGGTCAAGACGCGGCCGGGCGACAATCTGATGATCCATAAGGCGATCGACATGGCGGCACCGGGCGACATCATCGTCGTCGATGCGGGCGGAGTCCTGACCAATGCCATGATCGGCGAGCTGATGCTGGCGCACGCGACCAAGCGCGGCGTCGGCGGCTTCGTGATCTATGGCGCCGTCCGGGATGTCGCGGTCATCCGCGCCCAGCATGTGCCGGTCTATGCCGTCGGCATCACCCACCGCGGCCCCTATAAGGACGGCCCGGGCGAGATCAACTTCCCGATCGCGATCGAGGGCATGGTGATCGAGCCGGGCGACCTGATGCTGGGCGACGATGACGGCGTGCTGTGCGTGCCCTACGATCAGACCGAGACGGTCCTCGTGGCCGCCCGGGCCAAGCAGGCGGCGGAGGAAAAGCAGATGGCGGCGACGCTCGCCGGCACCAGCGACCGCAGCTACATCGACAAGACCCTGGCCAAGATCGGCTGCGAGATGCCATGACCGGCAAGACCATCAGCGAAAAGATCCTGTCGCTGAAATCGCGCAGCGACGCGCGCGCGGGCGATCTCGTCGTCTGCGATGTCGATTGCGCGCTCGGCACCGACGGATCGACGCCGATGGCCTTGGACTATTTCGAGCGGATGGGCGGGCGCACCGTGCGCCATCCCGACCGGATCGTGCTGGCGCTCGACCATTACGTGCCGCCGTCGAGCGAGAAAACCCAACAGCTGCACCATCTGATGCAAGGTTTCGCCGCGACCCACGCGATCACGCTGCATGAGGCGGGTGAGGGCATCGGCCATCAGCTGATCGTCGAGACCGGCCGTGCGCTGCCGGGCAGCCTGGTCGTCGGCGCCGACAGCCATGCGGTCACCTATGGCGCGCTCAACAGCTTTGCCACCGGCATCGGCTCGTCCGATCTGGCGGCGATCCTCTTGACCGGCCAGATCTGGCTGCGCGTGCCGCACTCGATCCGCGTGACGCTGACCGGCCGGCTGCCGGCCGGTGTCTATCCCAAGGACATCGCGCTGGCATTGGCCGGCCGGCTCAAGGCCGATGGCGCCGCCTATCAGGCGCTCGAATTCGCCGGCGAGGGTGTCGCCTCGCTCGACCTCGAAGACCGGCTGGTACTGAGCAATCTCGCGGTCGAGATGGGGGCCAAGAACGGCATCTTTCCGGCCGATGCCAAGACCGACGCCTATCTCAGGGGCCGCACCGAGCGGCGCTATCGGGCGGTCACTGCCGATCCCGATGCGGCCTATGTGCAGGAGGTCGTGCTCGATCTGGGCGCACTGGTGCCGCAAGTGGCGCTGCCGCATCTGGTCGATCAGGTCGTGGCGCTCGATACGGTCGCGGGCACGCCGGTGCAGATGGTCTTCCTCGGCACCTGCACCGGCGGGCGCTTGCGCGATTTTCACCAGGCGCGCGACGTGCTGGTCGCCGGTGGCGGCGTTGCCCCCGGCGTGCAGCTGGTCGTGACCCCGGCATCGCGCGAGGTGCTGGAGGCGATGCAGGCCGACGGCACCTATGACGATTACGTCCGTCTGGGTGCCACCTTCGTGCCGCCCGGCTGCGGCGCCTGTTGCGGCACCTGTGGCGAGATCCCGGGCGACGGCGTCAATGTCGTCTCGACCGCCAACCGCAATTTCAAGGGCCGCATGGGCAATGGCGCCGCCTCGATCTATCTGGCCTCGCCCGCCAGCTGTGCCGCCGCCGCGGTCAGCGGCATGATCGGCAAGCCGTCATGAGCGCGCCGCGGCTCATGGGGCGGGCGCGCCTGTTCGGCGACGACGTCAATACCGACTACATCATCAGCTCGACCCGTAAACGCGAGAGCCTCGATCCGGACGTGCTGCGCCACTACCTGTTCGAGGGGCTCGACCCGGCGTTCGCCGCCTCGATCGCGCCCGGCGATGTCGTGGTTGCCGGCAAGAATTTCGGCTGCGGTTCGGCCATGGAGGTGGCCGTGACGGCGATCCTGGGCGGCGGCATCCAGGCGGTACTCGCCCGCAGCTTTTCCCGGACCTATTACCGCAACGCCATCAACAACGGCCTGCTGCCGCTGATCTGCGACACGAGCCGTATCCGCGAGGGCGACAGGCTCCAGGTCGGCGGCGGTCCTGACATGGCGGTCGAGAATTGCACGACGGGCGAGCGCCTGACGCCCGGGGCCCTGCCGCCGATCATGTTGAACATTCTCGCAGCGGGTGGGCTCGTCCCCTACATGCGCCAGCACGGGAGCTTCGTCGTCTGATGTCCAACTATCGTCTGCGCCTGCCGGGCCCGACCGAGGTGCCGGAACGCGTCCGCCAAGCGTTGGCCCGCCCGGTCGTCAATCATCGCGGGCCCGAGTTCCGCGCCGAGCTCGCCCGCGCCGAAACGCTGATCCAGCCGGTGCTGGGCACCCGGGCCCGCGTGCTGTTCTTCGCCTGCTCCGGCACCGGCATGATGGAAGCGGCATTGACCAATGTCGTGGCGCCGGGCGAGCGATTGCTGGTGGTCGAGCAGGGCCAGTTCGGCGAGCGCTTTGCCGCGATCGGCCGCATGCTCGGCGCCGAGATCGACCTGTTGGAAGTGCCCTGGGGCGACACGGTCGATCCCGCTGCCGTCGCCGAACGCGTGCGCGCCAAGGCCTATCGGGCGGTCGTGGTCATCCACAACGAAAGCTCGACCAGCGTGGTCAGCGACCTGAAGGGCATCGGCGCGGTGCTGCGCGACAATCCGGCCCTGCTTGTGGTGGATTCGGTCAGCGGCCTCGGCGGCGTCGAAATGTGCCAGGACGAATGGGGCGTCGATATCGTCGTCTCGGCCTCGCAGAAGGCGCTGATGTGCCCGCCCGGCCTGGGCCTCGCCAGCCTCAGCGCCAAGGCCTGGGCCGTGGTCAATCGCGACGATCGCCGGCCCAGCTTCTATTGGAGCTTCGCGCGGGCGTTGGCCTCGATGGAGAAGTCGGAGACCGCCTTCACCGCCCCGGTCAGCCTGGTCGCCGGCCTGTGCGAGGCGTTGGAGATGATCCATGCCGAAGGGCTGCCCAACGTGCTGGCCCGCCATAAGCGCCTCGCGTCGGCGCTGCGCGTCGGCGGAAGTGCGCTGGGTCTGGCCGAGTTCGCCCGGGCGCCGGTGCTGTCCAGCACGGTCGTCGCCTTCAAGGTGCCGGACGGGCTCGATGGCAGTGCCATCGTCAAGGCGATGTATCAGGACCATGGCACCGTCATCGCCGGATCGCGCAACCGGCTGCAGGGACGGGTCATCCGCATTGGCACAATGGGTGCATTGGACGAGGGCACGATTCTGGTCGATCTGGCCCATCTCGAAGCGGTGCTGACCGCCATGGGGCGCCCCATTGAACCCGGTGCGGGACTGACGGCGGCGAGCCGTTTTCTCGCCGCCACGGACTGAACCCGCTGGGGACGACACAAGGCCGACATTGCTGCAATCAGGGGGACGGGCTGATGAACATGTCTTATCGATGCTTGGGTCTTGGGGCCGCCGCAATCGGCGTGATGAGCGTTCTGGCCGGTCCGGCCGCGGCTGAGTCCCATCTGGTGCTCTATTCGGCCAATGACGACACGGTCAACGGCATGGTCTCGAACGGCTTCACAGCGGCGACCGGGATCAAGGTCGATGTGATCTCGACCGGGTCGGGCGTGCTGTTCCGGCGCCTGGCGTCGGAAAAGGACAATCCCCAGGCCGATGTCGTCTGGGGCACCAGCACGGCGCTGTTGAACCAGAACAAGGCGCTGCTGCAGGCCTATGCCGCCAAGGAAAAGACGGCCGTGCCGGCGGCGTTCCGCGATCCGGACGATCTGTGGCTGGGCACGAACCTGCAGATCCTGACCATCAGCCAGAACACCAAATCGATCGCCGCCGCCGAAGGGCCGCGCAGCTGGGCCGATCTGCTCGACCCGAAATGGAAGGGCAAGGTCGCCTTCACCGATCCGGCCAACTCCGGCTCCGCCTATGTCACCGCAACCTTCCTCCTGTCGCTCTGGGGCGGCGACGATGGCGCCTGGACCAAGCTTGGCACGCTCTTGACCAACACCAAGGTGCTGAACCGGTCGACCCTGGTGTTCGACGGCAACGGCAGCGGCGAATATCCGCTGGGCATCTCGCTCGAATATGCCGGCAATCTCTGGGCGCATAACGGCGCGCCGGTGCAGGTGACCTATCCGTCCGACGGCACCGCCGTGGTGGCCGAGGGCATCGCCATCGCCAAGGGCGCGCCGGACCTGGACGCCGCCAGGGCCTTCGTGGATTTCATCAACAGCAAGCCGATGCAGACCCAGATGCTGCAGGCGACCTTCCGCCGGCCGGCGCGCCAGGACATCGATTTCACCGGCGTGCCGATGCCGGTGCTGTCGGCGATCAAGATCGTCCCGTATGACGATGCCAAATGGGATGCTGCGCGCAAGGACACGCTCGACCGGCTGAAGACCACGATCCAGGACACGCGCTGACCATCCGGACGGGGACCGGCCTATGACCGCGATCCGCCTCGATGGCCTGACCCGGACGTTCGGCAACGTCCGGGCGGTAGACGATATCTCGCTCACCATCGCCGAGGGCGAGCTGTTCACGCTGCTGGGCCCGTCCGGCTGCGGCAAGACCACGTTGCTGCGCATGATCGCGGGCTTCTGCGATGTCGAGCGCGGCGGCATCTGGTTCGGCGACAAACGCATCGACCCGCTGCCGGCGCATCAGCGCAACATCGGCATGGTGTTCCAGAACTACGCGATCTTTCCGAACCTGACGGTCGCGGATAATGTCGCCTATGGCCTGAAGGCGCGGAAAATCGACCGGGGCGAAACCGGGCGCCGGGTGGCGGAGGCGCTGGAGATGGTCCAGCTGCCGAACCATGGCACGCGCTGGCCGCACGAGCTGTCGGGCGGGCAATTGCAACGTGTCGCCATCGCCCGCAGCCTGGTGATCAAGCCGGCGGTGCTGCTGTTCGATGAGCCTTTGTCGAACCTGGATGCGCAATTGCGCACCCATATGCGGGTCGAGATCCGCCAGCTGCAGAAATCCCTGGGCCTGACCGCCGTCTATGTCACCCACGACCAGGAGGAGGCGCTGGCGATTTCCGACCGGATCGCCGTGCTGCGCGGCGGCCGGATCGAGCAGGTGGGATCGCCCGAGGCGATCTATCGCACGCCGGAAACCGCCTTCGTCGGCTCGTTCATGGGGGCGACCAACATGCTCGCGGGCGTGGTCGGCACCAGCGACGGCAGCACCACCGCCGTCATGGTCGGTGGCAGCGAATGGCGCGTGCCCGGACAGGTCGGCCCCCCCGGCGGGCGGGTACTGCTGTCGATCCGGCCGGAGACCTTGCGCCTGGTCGAGGAGGGGGCGTCCGGCTTTCAGCTCGCGGCCCGGCTGACGCTGCGTGAGTTTCTGGGTCCGATCCTGCGCCTGCATGCGACCCTGCCGGACGGCACCGCCATCCGTGTCGCGGCGCTGGGCGGCCAGGTGGTGCGGACCGAGCCGGGCGGCGAGTTGCGGCTGGGCTACGACCCGGCCCAGATCCTGGTCTATCCGGCGCCATGATCGGCTTCGGCGGCCTCAACGCGTTTCGCACCGGGGTGACGCTGCTGGCGCTCATGTTCCTGGCGCTGTTCCTGCTCTACCCGCTGTGGATCGTGCTCGAGGCCAGCCTGCATGATCCGAGCGGCGCCTGGTCGCTGGCGCCGTATGCCAAGATTCTGGCCAGCCGTTACTACGTCGGCAGCCTCGACAACAGCCTGATCGCCGGCGCGCTGTCGATGATCTGCGCGACGGCGATCGGCGTGCCGCTCGCCTTCTGCCTGGCCCGTGTCGAGGTTCCGGGCAAGTCGCTGCTAATGACGCTGGCGTCCTTGCCGCTGGTGCTGCCGTCCTTCGTCGGCGCCTATGCCCTGGTGCTGCTGTTCGGCCATGTCGGCGTCGTCACGGTGGCGCTGCGCAGCATCGGTATTCCGATCGGCGATATCTACGGCATGGCCGGCATCGTCATCGTGTTCACACTGACGCTCTATCCCTATGTGCTGATGCCGACCGTGGCCGGCTTCAAGGCGATCGACGTCTCGGTCGAAGAGGCGGCGCGTAACCTCGGCGCCTCGCGTTGGCGCGTGTTCCGCACGGTCCTGCTGCCGATCGTCGTGCCCTCGGTCCTGGCCGGCGCGCTGCTGGTGTTCATCGAGACCTTGGAGAATTTCGGCGTCCCCTCGGTGCTGGCCGAGGACCGGCCGTTCCTGTCGATCGATATCTTCAAGCTGTTCGCCGGCGAGTCCGATTCCAACCCGGCCGCGGCCGGGGCGCTCAGCACCCTGTTGGTCGGTATCACCATCGCGGTCTTGCTGCTGCAGCGGCGCTATCTGGCCAAGCGGCGCTTCGCCACCGGCGCCCGCCGTGCGCCGCCGACGATCCTGCTGTCGCGGCCCTGGCTGCTGCTGGCGACCGCCTATGCCTGGGGCGTGGTGCTGGTGTCGCTGCTGCCGTTCGGCGCGGTGCTGGTGATCTCGTTCCTGCATTTCAGCGGGCCGGTGTTGAGCTGGCAATTCGGCCTCGGCAATTACGCGACGCTGCTGCATGGCTCTTATCAACCGCTCTACAACACCGGCATCCTGGCGACGGCGGCGGCGCTGGCGGCGACCCTGTTCGGCGCCCCGATCGGCTATGTGCTGGTGCGGCATCGCAGCCGGCTTTCGACCCTGTTGGACGTGGTCGCGATCGTGCCCTTCGCCGTCTCAGGCACGGTGCTGGGCATCGGCCTGATCATCGCCTTCAACAGCGGCCCGATGGTGTTGACCGGCGGCTGGCTGATCCTGGTGCTGGCCTATGTCGTGCGCAAACTGCCGTTCAGCATCCGCTCGGCCAGCGCCATCGTCCACCAGATCGATCCGAGCCTGGAGGAAGCCTCGATCAATCTCGGCGTCTCGCCCTTGAAGACCTTCGTCACCCTGACCGTGCCGCTGATGGCCGGCGGCCTCATCGGCGGCATGGTGCTGGTCTGGGTGACGGTCGCGGCCGAACTGAGTTCGACCATCGTGCTCTACAGCAGCCGCTGGGCGACCATGACCGTGCTGATGTTCCAGGCGCTCGAAGGCACCGCCCCCGGCCAGTCGGCGGCGGCGGCCTCGATCCTGATCCTGTTCACCGCCGTGCCGCTGCTGCTGGTCTATCGCTTGCTGCGCCGGCAGGATGGCTCGTTGCTATGAGGGCGTCATGAGCGAGATCAATTTCCGCAGCGACAATGTCGCGACCGTCAGCCCGGAGATCCTGGAGGCACTGGCGCGGGCGAACCAGGGCCCGGCCGCCTCCTACGGCGACGACGACTGGAGCAAGGCGCTCGACCGGGCCTTCTCCGCCCTGTTCGAGACCGACGTCAGCGTGTTTCCGGTCGCGACCGGCACGGCGGCGAACGCGCTGGGCCTCGCCGCCGCGGTCCGGCCCTATGGCGCCATCTTCTGCCACGAGCATGCCCATATCCACACGTCCGAGGGGGCCGCGACCGAGGCTTTCACCGGCGGCGCCAAGCTGCTGCCGCTGCGGGGCGAGGGCTTTCGCCTGTCCGCCGACGGGCTGGGCCAGGCGCTGGCGTGCGCCGATTGGGGCGTGCGCAACCGGGCGCAGCCCGACGCGGTCTCGATCACCCAGGCGAGCGAGCATGGCACGGTCTATCGACTGGACGAACTCGCGGCGCTGGGCGAGCTTGCCCGCAGTGCCAAGATCACATTCCACATGGACGGCGCCCGTTTCGCCAATGCGCTGGCGACGCTCGGCTGCAGCCCGGCCGAGATGAGCTGGCGGCGCGGCGTCGATATCCTGTCGTTCGGCGCCACCAAGAACGGCGCCATGAACAGCGAGGCGATCGTGGTGTTCGATCCGGCCCTGGTCGAGCCGCTGTCCTATCGGTTGCGCCGGGCCGGGCAGACCTGGTCGAAGATGCGCTTCGCGGCCGCCCAGCTGCTGGCCTATGTCGAGGACGGGCTCTATCTGCGCAGTGCGACCCGTGCCAATGCGCTGGCGGGGCGGTTGGGTGCCGCCATGGCGGCGGTGCCGGGCGTGTCGCTGCTGGCGCCGGTCGAGGCCAATCTCGTGTTCCTCGCCATGGCGCCGAAGAGGGTTGATGCGCTCATTGCCGGCGGCGTCCGCGTCGCCCGCCGCAGCCCGGGCGTCATCCGCCTGGTCACGCGCTTCGATGGCTTGGAGGCGGATGTCGACCGGTTCGTGGCCCTCGCCAAGCAGATCGCCGCAACCTAGAGCGATTCTCGATCAGGTGTGATCGAAGATCGCTCAGACGTTATTGATCTGGAGCGATTTCTTATCGTTCAGATGAGTCCATCTGAACGGAAAGCGCTCTAGGGGCTGACCCCAACCAGCCTCGCGGGCGAGGGCCTGCGCCGGCGCCAGATCAGCCAGGCGACGACCGCGAGGTTGACCGCGTTCCACAGCACGCCGTTCAGGAACGCCATGCGGTAGGACCCGGTCAGGTCGAAGATCAGGCCGGAGAAATAGCCGCCGAACGCCATGCCGAGGATGGTCGCCGAGACGACCAGGCCGATCTTGGCGCCGGCCTCGCGCGGCGGGAACAGCTCGCGGATGATCACGGCATACATCGGCACGATGCCGCCCTGGAACAGCCCGAAGATGCCGGAGACGACATAGAGCGACGTCAGCCCGTCGAAATAGAGATAGAGCACGAGTGCCGCGCCCTGCATCAGCGAGCCGATCAGCAGGGTGGCGCTGCCGCCGACCGCGTCGGCGACGAAGCCGGAGCCGATGCGCGACAGGATGCCGAGGAACAGCATCAGCGACAGCATCTGGGCGCCGCGGGCGGCGCCATAGCCGAGGTCGCCGCAATAGGCGACGATATGGACCTGCGGCATCGACATCGCGGCACAGCAGGAAAAGCCCGCCAGCACCAGCAGCGACACGAGCAGGCGCCGGGAAATGCCGAGTTCGACGCCCGACGTGCGGGTCGCTGCCTCCGCCTCGGCCATCATCCGGGTCGAGGGGCGGCGGCGCAGCACGAACGACAGCGGCACCAGCATGATTGCGATGATCCCGCCGATGGCCATGTAGGTGCCGCGCCAGCCGAAATGCGGCATGGCGGCGTCGATGATCAGCGGCCAGAGCGCACCGGCCATGTAGTTGCCAGACGCGACGACGACGACCGCCATGCCGCGCCGCTTGACGAACCAATGCGAGATATCCGCCATCATCGGCGCGAAGCCCGCCCCCGTGCCGATGCCGATCAGCAGCAGATGGGCGGCGGAGAACACCATGAGGCTGGGCGCCAGGCCGGCGATGACGAAGCCCAGGCCAAGGCAGCCGCTCGCAACCAGCAGCGGCACGACGATGCCGGCGCGGTCCGCCAGGCGGCCGAGCCCGATCGTGCCGATGGCAAAGCCCAGCATGGTCATGGTGTAGGGCGTCGATGCCGCCGCGCGGTCGACACCGAACTCTGCCTGCACCTCGGGCAGCACGACGATCACCGCCCACATGCCGGCACCCATCAAGGTCGCGATCAGCAGCGACAGGCCGAGGCGAATGTAGGCATAGCGGCTGTCGGGGGCGTAGGGGTCCGAGGCTGGGGCGGCGGTCATGGCGGCGGGCTCATTTCGCGGCAGGGCGGCGTGGTGCGTCCTGGTATCGACGGGGACGATCCGCTGGTTCAGCCATCCCATTCTCGCCTTCGGACGTGCGATCCCTCCATCTAGCCCTGGCCGTCGTCGGTGTTTCAATCTCGTAGCGTGCGGGGCTGGTGTGAACCGGAGGCGGGGCGGCAGCATTCTGTTCCCGTCCCGGGACCCAAGCGACCGCTTTGCGCCGGCGACGACGATCAGAATAGGCTTGTTCCACCGGCCGCGGCGCTGATACTTGCACCGAGCAGGGCCTGATCAGTGACGCCGTCGGCCTCCAAATTACACGGGCGCTATCACGGGAGCGACCTTATGAAGCGTGCATGGTTCTTCTGGCTTTCCATCGGCCTGGGACTGTCCCTGGCGCCCCCAGCGCTTCGCGCCGAGCCGGCCGGGCATATCACCGGCGTCGGGGGCATCTTCGTCCGGAGCCCGGACCCCAAGGCCCTCGCGGCGTGGTACCGGGACGTCCTCGGCGTCACGCTCGAACCCTGGGGCGGTGCGACCCTCCGCTACGACGCGCCCGGCCATCCGCCAGCCGTCGTCTGGAGCGCGTTCCCGCAGTCGACAAAGTACATGGCGCCCTCGACGCGTGAGTTCATGCTCGATTTCGCCGTCGATGATCTGAACGCCTTCCTGGAGCGGCTGAAGGAAAAGGGCGTCGCCGTGATCAAGCACGACGATGCCGATCCGAGCGGGAGCTTCGCCTGGATCTTGGACCCAGACGGCACCAAGATCGAGCTGTGGCAGCCGAAGGCGAAGTAGACGGACGGCGTGGGGGTGCTGGAGTGGCGTTAGCGTACGAAGGTATACTGGCGAGAATGCTGCCACGACCTTAGATAGTGGGGCATGCCGGGACTAGCCACCCGTCGCCAGGGTGTTCCGTCCAGGCGAAAAGGTTCCTTTGATCTAGATCAATATATCTCGTAATTCGCTAATATATAGATTGCTTGGGGGACTGAAAGGTCCAGGGTTGTACGCAACCTAATACCGCGAGGACCAAGCAATGAAGTGGCTGATACTGACCGTCCCGATCGTGCTGCTTGCCGATATCGGGAGCGCCGGAGCCCAGACTGCTGGCGATCCCAAGGCTGGACAAGCCGCGTTCACCCAATGCAAGGCCTGCCATAGCCTGGATGCCGGCAAGAACGGCATCGGGCCCAGCCTGCATGGCGTCTTCGGCCGACAGTCCGGGGCCGTGGCCGGCTTCAACTATTCCGACGCGATGAAGAAGGCGGGCGTCACCTGGGCCGACGACACCCTCTTCAAATATCTGGCAGATCCGAAGGCGTTCGTTCCGGGCGACAAGATGCCGTTTCCCGGCATCAAGGACGAACAGAAGCGCCGCGACGTCATCGCCTACCTGAAAACAGCATCTCAATAATCGGCGCACGCGGCCCTCTCGGATGAGGCTGCGCGTGCTCGGGTTGACCTTGGGGGGACAGCCATGGGCGACAGGGCGAACGGTCTGGGCACGACACTTTCCGCCATCGGTCTCGTCATCGGCGTGTTCGCGGTCGCCGCAGGCGTCCTGCTGCTGGCCCCGCGCCGGGCACAGGCCTTGCCGAGCTACGCCCGTCAGACCGGCCAGCAGTGCGCGGCGTGCCATAACGGTTTCCCCGAGCTCACGCCCTACGGCCGGCTGTTCAAGCTGAACGGCTACACGTTCGGCGGCGGCACCTCCGACCTGCCGCCGATCGCGGTCATGAACTTCGATTCCTTCAATCACACCCAGGCGAACCAGCCGGGCGGGGCCGCCCAGCATTTCGGTCCGAACAACAATCTCGCCGCCGACCAGACCAGCCTGTTCTACGGCGGCGCCATCACCGACCACCTGGGCGCCTTCGCCCAGGTGACCTATGACGGCGTCGGCCGCTCGTTCGCCTGGGACAATACCGACATCCGCTACGCCCGAACCGTGAACCTGGCCGGGGCCGAGACCGTGTTGGGCGTCAGCCTCAACAACAATCCGACCGTGCAGGACGTCTGGAATACGACGCCGGCCTGGAGCTTCCCCTTCGTCAGTTCGGCGCTGGCGCCGACACCGGCCGCCGCGACCATGATCGAGGGCGGTTTCGCCCAACAGGTCGCCGGCCTCACCACCTATGCCTACTGGAACCGCCTGATCTATCTTGAGGTCGGCGGCTACCGGACCTTGGCGCCGGGCGTGCAACGGGCCTTCGGGGTCTTTTCCAGCGGCAACAACGGCATCGATGGCGTTGCACCCTATTGGCGGGCGGCGATCCAACATGATTGGGATCGCAATTCGCTCGAGGCCGGCGTGTTCGGGATGACCGCCAACGTCCAGCCCCAGCGCCTGGCCGGGTTCGGCACCGACCACCTGACCGATGTCGGGTTCGACACGCAATATCAGTACCTGGCCGACCGCCACAGCGTCTCGCTGCAGGCAAGCGCCATCTTCGAGAACCAGAGCCTGTCAGCGAGCGGCAACCCGGCCGTGGGCTTCGCGTCCAATACCCACGACACGCTCCGGAGCCTGCACGTCAAGGCGACCTATTTCTATGACCAGACCTATGGCGTGACGCTCGGCGCCTTCCGGCTCGAGGGGTCACCCGATGCGACGCTCTACCCGGATTCGCCGAGCGGCCGGCCCAATTCGACCGGCGTGATCAGCGAACTGGACTATATCCCGTTCAATCATGGCGGACCGGCCTTCTGGCCCTGGCTCAATGTGAAGCTTGGCGTCCAATACACCTTCTATCCACAGTTCGACGGCGCCACCGGCAGCGCCGCCAGCAACAACAACACGCTTTACGCCTTCGCCTGGTTCGCGTTTTGACCCGGTTTGCGAGACCCACCATGATCATTGCCATACCCTTGCTGCGCAACGCGCTCGCCATCGCGACCCTGCCGCTGCTGCTCACCGCGTGCGAGACGGAGAAGACGGCCGATCCGACCCAGGCGCCCGCGACGCCAGCGCAAGTCGAGGGCACGATCCATGTCTGCTCATCGTGCCATGGCCTGGAAGGCAAGAGCATCTCGCCCACCTTCCCGCGTCTCGCCGGACAGCAGGAGGCCTATATCGAGGTCCAGTTGAAGGCCTTCCGCGACAAGACCCGCGCCGATCCTCATGCCCATACCTACATGTGGGGCATGGCCGCTCATCTGTCGGACCCGATGATCGCAGGTATCGCCGCCTACTACTCGGCGCAGTCACCGGTCGCGGGAGCGCCGGGTGATCCGGTCGAGATGGCGGCCGGCCAGAAGATCTTCGTCGAAGGGCTGCCGACGCGAGACGTGCCGGCCTGCAACGCCTGCCATGGCGAGCATGCCGAGGGCATGGAGACCATTCCGCGCCTGGCCGGCCAGCATCGCGAATATCTGGCCGCGCAACTGGTGAATTTCGCCTCGAACGCAAGGGCCAACGAGGTGATGCATGCCAACTCCACGCCGCTCACGCCGGCAGAGATCCGCCAGATCTCGGCGTATCTCGCGGCACAATAGCGGCGGCCCGGTCGGCGCCAGGGGTGAGAAGCCGGCAAGAACCGGCGGCTGGAGGGCGCGAGGAGCCGTTTCCGTTCGCGGGACCTTCCCCAATCGACCAAGATGCTGGGCGCGGAAACCAAACGCGCAGGCGCTGATCCCCTCGGGGAGATCGGTTCAGCCCGCGCACCGTTTGCTCTTACCGCCCAGCCCGCACCCGCGCGACGCTCGCCTCCACATCCTCCCAGCCCGGCTTATCCTCCGCGAACCGCTCCCGCAGGTACTTCAACAACGCCGCCACCTGCCGGTCATCGAAACTGCGGTCGAACGCCGGCATATAGCCCAAGCCCGGCGTCGCCGGCTGCCGGATGCCGTCCAGGATGACGCGGATCAGGTTGTCGGGCGCGGCACTATGCAGGTTGCTGTTCACGGTCAACGACGGGCGCACGCCGAACAGGACGGGGGCCGGGCCCTCGTGGCAGACGGCGCAGGCGCCGTCGTAGATCCGCGCGCCGAGGCTGCCGGCGGCGACGGTGCGGTTGCTCCGGGTCTCCAGGGCCGCGATTTTGGCTTGCTGGTCGGCCTCGGTCACCGGCGCGTTGAAGCTGGCGAGATAGGTTGCCATCGCGCGGATGTCGCTGTCGGGCAGGTGGGCAAGCTCGCTCACCACCGGGCCCATCGGGCCGGCCGCCACGCCATGGGCCGGCGAATGGCCGGTGCGCAGATAGGTGAACAGATCCGCCTCGGTCCAGGGGACGGGCGCGTGCGACAGCGAAGTCAGCGCCGGTGCTTCCCAACCCTCCGCCATGCCGCCGGCCAGATGGCGGCTGCCGCTCTTCTCGGCACCCAGGAGATTGCGCGGCGAATGGCAGGCCGCGCAGTGACCCAGCCCCTCGACCAGATAGGCGCCGCGGTTCCACGCCGCCGCGCGCGTCGCGTCCGCCGGGATGGGGCCGGTGCGCAGGAACAGCGCGTTCCAGCCGGCCAGCAGCGGGCGGAGATTGAAGGGGAAGGCAAGCTTGGTGGCGGGGGCGACGGCACTCACCGGCTCCTGCGCCATCAGATAGGCATAGAGCGCCTGCAGGTCGGCATCGCTGGTCTTGGTGAAGGCGGTATAGGGAAAAGCCGGATAGAGGTGGCGCCCGTCGCGGTGGATGCCCTGGCGCATCGCGCGCTCGAACGCCGGATAGGACCAGGCGCCGATGCCGGTCGCCTCATCGGGCGTGATGTTGGTGCTGTAGACCGTCCCGAACGGCGTCTCCAGCGCCAGCCCGCCGGCGTTCGGGGCACCGCCGGGGGCGGTGTGGCAGACCGCGCAATCGCCCAGCGCCGCCAGCATCCGGCCGCGCTCGATCGTCTGCGCCGCATAGACCGAGGCGTCGGGCCGCGGGATCGGCGCGATCGCCGGCCGCCACGGCATCGCCGTCGCGGCGATTGCGACGACGGCGGCACTGGCGCCGGCCAGCAGGTCGAGCAAGCCCCGTTTCGGCCGCGGGGCTGACGCGGTCGGGGCCGGCGGATTGAGACCGGCGCGGATGCGGTCGGCCGTGAACGGCGGCTCGCGGAAACGCACGCCGGTCGCATCGAAGATCGCATTGGCGATGGCGGCGGCGCTCGGGACCGAGGCGGATTCGCCCGAGCCCAGCGGTGGATCGTTCGGCCGCGGCACCAGCAGCACGTCGATCGGCGGCACCTCCGGAAAGGTGATGATCGGATAGGTGCCCCATTCCCGGCTGGTCACGGTCTTGTCGTCGAACGTCACCTGCTCCTTCAGCGTGCGGCTGATCGACTGGATGACGTTGCCATGGACCTGATGCTGCACCCCGGCCGGGTTGATCATCAGTCCGGAATCCTGGCCGACGGTGACGCGGGTGACGCTGACCTCGCCGGTCACCTTGTTGACCGCGACATCGGCGACCCAGGCCGACCAGGCGGCGCCATAGCCCGGAAACTTGCTATGGACATAGAGCGCATAGGCGAAGCCGCGGCCGAACAGCAGGTCGCCGTCGCCGCCCAGGGCGCCGGGGCTCGTGTGCGGCTGCCAGCCGGCGCGCTCGGCCACGGCATGGATCAGCGCGACCGCGCGTTCGTCCTTCAGATAGCGCAGGCGGAATTCGACCGGATCGACGCCGGCCGCGACCGCCAGCTCATCGATATAGGATTCATGCGCGAAAGTGTTGGGCAGGGCCGAGACGCCGCGCAGCCAGGACGCCCGCACGATCGGCGGCATGTCATGCACCGTCACGCGCAGGTGGTCGTAGTCGTAGGGCGGGATCGAGGTGCGGTCGCCCATCTCGAATACGGCAGGCTCAGGGGGGGCCAGCACGCCGGTCAGCAGCAGCGCCAGCAACGGCGCGCCGTTGGACGGGTAGCGGGTCTGGAAGTCATAACCGGCGACCGTGCCCTCGGCGTCGAGGCCGCCGTCGACCTCCATCAGCTGCGCAGTGCCCTTCGGCTCCCACAGATGTTCCTCCTCGCGGGTCAGCTGCACGCGCACGGGCCGGCCGACCGCGCGGGACAAGAGCGCCGCATCGCCGCCGACATCGTCGGCGCAATTGCGGCCGTAGCAGCCGGCGGCCTCCATGCGGACGATCTCGATGCGGTCCTCGGCCAGGCCCAAGAGCCGGCCCAGATCCGTGCGCAGGACGTGCGGGTTCTGGGTGCCGGACCAGACCGTCAGCCCATCCTCGCGATAGTCCGCGACCGAGCAGGACGGGCCGATCGAGCCATGCAGCTGATAGGGCCAGACATAGGTGCGCGGCATGCGCTTGGCGGCCGCGGCGAGCGCCGTATCGACGTCGCCCTTGTCGAGCAGCGTGCGCGGCCGGCTCGGGTTGGCGCGCAACGCCTGCTCGGGCGCATTGAGGTCGGGCAGGGTTGGGCCCTGGCGCCAGACCGCCTTCAGCTCCTGGGCGGCACGGATCGCGGCTTCCTCGCGCGCCGCCACCACGCCGACGAAATCGCCGATGACGACCACGGCCATCAGGCCCGGGATATGGGCGACCGAGGCTTCGTCGACCGAGATCAGGCTGGTGCCAACGAAATCGCCGGCGTCGAGGCCGGCATAGGGCGGCCGCACCATCCGGCCATGGACCATGCCGGGCACGCGGACGTCATGGACATAGGTCGCAGCACCCGTGACCTTGGCCGGGATATCGACGCGGGCGACCGGCTTGCCGACGATGCGATAGTCGGCGACGGCTTTGAGCGGCGCGTCGTCGGTCAGCACCAGCCGGATCCGCTCGCCTTGCAGCAAATCAGCATAGGAGATCCGCCGGTTCTCGCCGCCGCGCTCCGTGCTGACCACGCCATCCTCGACGCGGAGATCGGCCGGGTCGGCCGTGAGGATCGTGGCGGCGCGGTGCAGCAGGAACTGCCGCGCCTGGGCCGCCGCCTGGCGCAGCGGCACGGCCGCGACCTGGATCGTGGCGCTGGCGATGGTGGCGCCCTGGTCGGGGGCGAGGCCGGTGCTGCCCAGCACCATCGTCACCCGCTCGAGCGCCACATCCAGCTCCTCGGCGACGATCTGGGCGAGCGACGTGCGGATGCCGGTGCCGAGATCGACATGGCCGTTGAAACCGGTAACGCTGCCGTCCTCGGACAGCACGACGAACAGCTCGCTGTCGCCGTCCGCGGTCGGGCGCAGCACGATCAGCGTGCCGCCGGCGTCCAGGTAGTCGCTTTTCCGGGTTGCTGCGTCCAACTCAATCCCCTGCCGATGGCGCGTTGCCGAGGCTCGCCCGCAAGACCGCATTCACGATCTCGACATGGGTGCCGCAGCGGCAGAGGTTGTATTTGAGCTCGTCGCGGATCGCCGCCTCCGACGGGTTCGGCACGCGGGCCAACAGGGCGGCGGCGGTCATGATCATGCCGTTCAGGCAATAGCCGCATTGGGCCGCCTGCTCGGCGACGAAGGCGGATTGGACCGGGTGCAGCACGCCGTCGGCCGCGAGCCCCTCTAGCGTCACGATGCTGCGGTCCGCGACGCCGCCCGCCGGGATGACGCAGGCGCGGGCGGCGACCCCGTCGATCAGCACGGTGCAGGCGCCGCATTCGCCCAAGCCGCAGCCGAACTTCGGCCCGTTCAGTGCCAGATCGTTGCGCAGCACATAGAGCAGCGGCGTGCCGGCGGCGACGGACAGGTCATGGATCCGGCCATTGACGCGCAGGCGCAGCTTGCGGGGGGCATCGGACGGGGCGGGGCCGGACATCGGGTTGGATCTACCTCGATCGCTGGAGGGAGCATCGTTATCGTTAGTATACAAATAATCAAGCAGCATGTCCGGCCGGTGGCGTGAACCGCCACATAGTGGCGGGCCACGCCAGTCGATCACGCCCGGTTTCGCGCCGCTTATATTTTTGTTATTTATCTCAATGAATTAAGTGCGGCACGTCAACTGGCATGACGTTTGTAATCAGAGGCGGCAGAGGCCGGTTCAGGCCCGATCCACCAAGGATGTTCAACACATGACGATGACCGACATTGCCAACCCGCCCGGGATGTTCAACCGCATGGGCCATTGGACGCTGTTGCGGGTTCTGTTCTACGCCGCAGCCATCCTCGGGCCCGTGGTCGGGTTCGAGTGGGGCACGCATTTCTTCGTGCCCGCGGCGCCGTCGCCCTGGCATACGCCGATCCGGATGGCCGCCAATCTGGTCGGGCCGGTCCTGGCGCTTGCGATCTATCCGCGCCTGATCCGCCGGTTCGAGGGCCGCACGGCGACCGAGCTCGACTTCCGCCGGGGTGCCGTGTCGTCGCTCGCCGGCCTGCTGCTGGGCGCCGGCCTGATCAGTGCCAGCTTCCTCATCCTCTGGGTCCTGGGCGTTGCCCAGTTCACCGCCGGCGAGGGCGTGGACACGGTGCTGACCGGGCTCATCATGTTCTTCTGCGTCGGCGTGTTCGAAGAGATGATCATGCGGGCGATCGTCTTCCGCGTGCTGGAGCAGGCCGCGGGCACGATGGTCGCGGTCGTGATCTCGTCGGCGCTGTTCGGGCTCGCCCATATGTTCAATCCGGACGCGACCCTGGTCTCGACCGTGCAGATCGCGATCGAGGCCGGCATCCTGTTGGCGCTCGCCTATGCGGTGACGCGCAATCTGTGGTTCGCGATCGGCATCCACATGGGCTGGAACTATGCCCAGGGCAGCATCTTCGGCGGCTTCGTCTCCGGCACCGACGTGCCGCACAGCCTGATCAAATCGACGCTGACCGGGCCGGACTATCTGACCGGCGGCGCGTTCGGCCTGGAGGCCTCGGTCGTGGCGCTGATCGTCTGCCTGATCGCCTCGGTCGTGCTGGGCGTCATGGTGGTCCGGCGCGGCGAATGGCGGCCGATGACGCGCTTCCGCTTCAGCCTGCCCTGAACCCTGGGGTTGCCGGGCGCACGGTGGTAGTGTGTCCGGCAACAATCCAGAGGGGGGTTCGGATGAAGCGTTTGTTGCTGGGGTTGGTGATCGCGGTCGGCTTCGGCTCTGCCGCCGGGGCGGCCAGGGCGGACGAGGGCCCGCTGATGGCGCCGATCCATCTGTTCGTCGATGCCTTCAACAAGGGCGACGACAAGACGGCGGCCAAGGCCTTCGCGCCCGGCAGCATCAGCATCATCGACGAGGTTCCGCCCCATGTCTGGTCCGGGACCGGCGCGCTCCAGCACTGGGCGAAGGCGCTCGAGACCGTCAGCAAGGCCGACGGCTTGACCGACGAGGGCGTGACGCTGGGCGAGCCCTCCCGCCAGGACATCAACGGCCCTGTCGGCTATGTCGTGGTCGCCGCGACCTTTACCTACAAGGAAAAGGGCAAGGCGATGCGCGAGCCGGCGCAGATGGTCTATTCGCTGAAAAAGCAAGCCGGCCATTGGCTCATCACTGGCTGGACCTGGGTCGGCGGCAAGGAAGAGCCCGCGTCCTAGCCGCTGTCTTCGCCAAACGACCGACGCACCCTCCAGCCCGGATGCTATGCTCGTACGATACTCGCGTCTGGGCCGGGCGAGGCGGTGTTCCATAGTTACACCGAGACCAAGGCGATCACGACCGCGCTTTAAGCCTCAGGGGCCGGGACCTTCGGGTTTCGGCCTTTCGGCCGTTTCGAGACCGTCGAGGCTGAAGGCGCCGATCGCGTTCATCAGGCGCGCGACCGTCATGCCGTCGATCTTGGGCACCCACCGCGCCAACCAGATCAGCATGCCGAGCAGCAGCTGTACGACCAGCTCGGTCTCGCACGGCACCAGCGAGCGGTCGGCGATGCCGTCCTTCAGGAACTGCTCGGTCATGGCGGTCAGGCGCGCGGCCCATTCCAGGATGTGCGTCCGCTGCTCCGTCTCCAGATAGGAATGGTCGCCGAAATAGAGCTGCGAGCCATTTTTCGCCGAATCGGTCAGCAGGCTCAGGACGAGGCGCCGCAGCTTCGCGGCCCCGGTGCCGCCGGCCTGCTCGGCATCGCGCACCAGCGCCTCGAAGCGTTCGAGCGAGCGCAGATGGCAGGCATAGGCCAGCGCCGCCTTGCTCGGGAAATAATAATAGAGGGTCGCGTCGCGCAGATCCAAGGCGGCCGCGATCTCGATCATCGTCGCCAGCGGATAGCTCTTGGCATTGATGATCTCGATCGCCGCGCGGATGATGGCATCGCGCTTCTTCACGGATTTTCGGCTTTTCGATCCAGGTTTCTTGGCCGCCGCAACCGGATCGACGCGTTCCAAATCTGTCATCCTAGAATGTGCCCGGCAAAAGGCCGATCGCCGCAGCGCCCGGCGGCCCAGCCCCGATCATACCAAGTCGCGGATGCGTGTGCCGGCATTTCTCGCGCCGTGGAACCGCGATGCCGTCCTCGGAGTTCTTTATGCAACGAGGCGCCGCCGGCCGGCGTCCGGCATGGAGAATTGCGATGACGGAACAGGATTGGGTCGTTGTGGTGCCGGTTCTTCTGCTGCTGACCCCGCTCGTGCTCGAACTGATCGACCGGTTCAATGGCCGCAACGCACGCGTCGTGCGCGTGACCTCGCCATCGAAGCGGGGGGCGGCGCAGACGATATAGCCCAACGGCTACGCTGCCGGCTCCGGCCGCTGATCATCTGAGTTGGCTGGGGCGGGAGGGATCGAACCTCCGAATGGCGGAATCAAAATCCGCTGCCTTACCGCTTGGCTACGCCCCACCGGTGCCGTTCGGGGGGCGCACCATAGCGAGATTGCCCCCGGGCTTCAACAAGCGAAAACCGCGGGTCAGGCCGCCTTCAAACGGGTCGCAATCGCCCACCATTTGGGCCGGGCGGCGCTGATCGCGGCCGCTGCCGCCGATGCCGCTTCGTCGGTCGGGAACAGCGCGAAACAGGTGGCGCCGCTGCCGCTCATGCGGGCGATCAGGCACGCCTCGGCCGCTTCCAGCCGGGCCAGCACCTGGCCGATCACCGGTAGCAAGCCCACCGCCGGCGCGGCCAGGTCGTTGGCATAGGGGCGGATGGCGTCGGCCAGGGCGGCCGCGTCCGCCGGACTGCCGGCCAGCACGCCGGCAGCACCGGCCCCCTTGGAAAACCCACCCTGGCGCGCCTTGAACACCGTCGGTGTCGACAGGCCCACGCCCGGATTGACCAGCACGATCGGTGCCGCCGGCACGGGCGGTGCGGCGGTGACGCGTTCGCCGATGCCCTCCAGCCGCGCGGTGCGCTGGGTGAGGCACACCGGCACATCGGCGCCCAGCTTCAACGCCAGCCGTGCCAGATCCTCGGCGGCGGGGCTTAGGTTCCAGAGTTCGGCAAGCGCCATCAGCGTCGCCGCCGCGTCGGAGGAGCCGCCGCCGATACCGGAGGCGACCGGCAGGCGTTTGGTCAGTGCCAGGGCGCCCCGCGGCGCGATCCCGGCCTCGGCCGCCAGCAGGCGGGCGGCCTTCAGCACCAGGTTCTCCATTGGGTCGCCGACCAGGATGCCGCCGAACGGGCCGTCGAGCGTCAGGCTCAACGTGTCGGCCGCGTTGGCGGTCAGCGTGTCGCCATAGTCGGTAAAGGCGATCAGGCTATCCAGCAGGTGATAGCCGTCGGCGCGCTTGCCGACCACTTCGAGCGTGAGGTTGAGCTTCGCCGGTGCCTGGCGAACGGTCTGATGCATCGGATGTTCTTCGTCTGGATAGGGGCGGACGGTTCAGCTGCCGTGGTGGGGCGCGGGCTCGGCGTCGGTCGTGCGCTTGGCCGGTTTCGCGATCCGGGGCGGCGCCTTGTCGAGCTTCGCCTCGATCGCCTTGGCCAGGTCCGGTTCCGGGTTGAGGCCCAACGCCCGCTGCCATTGCAGCCGCGCCTCCTCATGCCGGCCGCCCTGCCAATAGGCATCGCCCAGATGGGCATTGATCTCCGGATCGGCCGGCTTCAGCTCGACCGCATGTTCGAGCGTGGTCTGGGCGTTCTTGTAATCGCCCAGGCGGAAATAGGCCCAGCCCAGACTATCGACGATGAAGCCGTCGTCCGGTCGCTGCTGGACCGCGCCCTTGATCAGCTTCAGCGCTTCCGGCAGCCGGTCGCCGCGATCGACCATGGCATAGCCCAGATAGTTCAACACCGCGGGCTCGTTCGGTTGCAACGCCAGCGCCTTGCGCAAGTCGCTCTCGGCCTTGGGCCAGTTGCTCAGGCGCTCGTAGGCGGTGCCGCGGGCGTAATAGAGCCCCCACCAGCTGGAGGTGTTCGGGTCCGGCACGCGGGTGAAGGCCTGGTCATAGGCCTGGACCGCCTGGGCGTACTGCTTGTCGGCGCTGTAGCTGTTGCCGAGCTCGACCAGCGGTTCGGGCCGGTCCGGATGCTGGGCCGCCAACGCCTCCAGATCGGCGCGGGCGCCGGCGCCGTCGTCGGCCTGCTGCTTCAGGGCGGCGATCCTCAGCCGCGCGGTCCAGCCGAGCGTGGTCGCCGGATCGATCGTCGCATAGATCTGGCGGGCGAGGTCGGGGCGCTGCACGCCCTCGAATGCCTGGGCCAGCACGATCTTGGCCTCGGGGAAGTCCGGCTGCAGTTCGAGCGCCAGGCGTGCGTTCAGCAGTGCCAGGTTCGGCGAATCGGCGCCGTTCATCAGGTTGCCGAGGTCGAACAAAGCCTCGGCCATGCCGCCGCGGATGTCGGTCACCAGCGGCGCCGGTGCGGTCCCGGTCGAGGGCGGGAAGCCCAGTTCGGCCTCGGTGGCGCCCAGATATTTCGGATAGAGGGCCACCGCCTCGTCGGTCTTGCCCTCGCGTTCGAGGAAATTGGCGACCAGTTGCACCACGCGCACGGGCGGGCCTTCGCCCAGTGCGGCGCGATAGGCGGCCTCGGCCGCCGGCCGATCGCCGGCCTGGTCCAGGATCAGTGCGCGGTGGAGCGCCGCGAGCTCGCCGAAGCCGCGCACGGCGTCCAGCTCGCGGAGTGCCAGCTCGGCCCCCGCCGGCTTGTCCGGGGCGAGCCAGGCACGCATCAGCGACCCGGTGATCTTATAGACGTCCTGGCGCGGCAGCCGGTCGGCGGCGGCCCGGGCATCGTCCAGTCGGCCGGCCTTCACCGCCTCGACCAGCGCCATCATGTTGATCAGCGGCGCCTGCGGGTTGGCATGCAGCAGCGGGTCGGTCAGCTTCGCCGCCAGATCGAGCTTGCCGTCGATGATCGCCAGAACGAACAGATGGCTGGCGATGTCGCCATTGTTCGGATCCTGCGCCAGCGCCGCCTGATAGAAGGCCAGCGAATCGGCATAGTCGTGCTGGTCCTGGGCGACGAGCGCGATCAGGTAGGCCGAGTGCGACGAGGGCAGGTCCGGATGGGTGTTGATCTGCGACGCGGCGGTGTCGCCGTCGCTGTCGGCCATGCCGGTCGCCCCGGACGCCGGCATCATGTCGGCGCAGGCGCCGAGCGATACCAGCGCCGTCAAGGCTGCCGCCAGCCCGATCGCCCGTCGGGCGCGCTGTCCGTAGGTGAGGGCGCCTTGCCCCCGTCCGCCGCCCGTCTCTGCCATTACGCTCCTACTGTGCGGCGGGACCGGTTTGGCGACCCCGCGCGCACTCTCGACATCACATGTTAGGATAATTAGGCCCACCGCCGCCTTCCGGCACCGTCCAATTGATGTTTTGGGTCGGGTCCTTAATGTCGCAGGTCTTACAATGCACGCAATTCTGCGCATTGATCTGCAGCTTCGGATTGGCACCCTCGGCATCCTTGACGATCTCGTAAACGCCGGCCGGGCAATAATATTGTTCGGGCGAGCCATAGAGATCGTAGTTGATCCGGATCGCGACCGACGGGTCTTTCAGCTTTAGATGCGCCGGCTGATTTTCTTCGTGGTTGGTGTTCGAGATGAATACCGACGACAGCCGGTCGAAGCTGACCTTGCCGTCGGGCTTCGGGTAAACCTTGGGCACGACATCGCGCTTCGGCTTCAGCGCCTCATGGTCGCCATGGCGATGACGCAAGGTCCAGGGCGCCTTGCCGCGCAGGATGACCGTATCGATCGCCGAATAGACGAAGCCGCCCCAGAAGCCCCATTGGAACGACGGGCGGATGTTGCGCACGCTATGCAGCTCGTCCCACAGCCAAGTCTTCTCCAACGCCGGGCGATAGTCGGAAGACTGGTCGGTATCGAACTTGGCGAACACTTCCTCGGCCGCGACCATGCCGGACTTCATCGCCGTGTGCGTGCCCTTGATCTTGGGCACGTTCAAGAAGCCGGCGGTGCAGCCGATCAGGCAGCCGCCCGGGAAGGACAGCTTCGGCACCGACTGGAACCCGCCTTCATTGAGCGCGCGGGCGCCATAGGCGATGCGCCGGCCGCCCTCGAAGAAGGGTCTGATCGCCGGATGGGTCTTGAAGCGCTGGAATTCCTCGAACGGCGACAGGGTCGGGTTCTGGTAGTCGAGGCCGATGACATAGCCCACCGCGACCTGGTTGTCCTCCAGGTGATAGAGGAACGAGCCGCCATAGGTGGCGGTATCCATCGGCCAGCCGGCGGTATGGATGATCAGGCCCTGTTGGTGCTGGGCCGGATCGACCTCCCACAGTTCCTTGATGCCGATGCCGTAGGTCTGCGGATCGACGCCGTCCCTGAGATCGAATTTCTCGAACAGGGTCTTGGTGAGCGAGCCGCGGCAGCCCTCGGCGAACATCGTCACCTTGCCATGCAGCTCCATGCCGACCTGGTGCGCGTCGGTCGGCTGGCCGTCCTTGCCGATGCCCATGTCGCCGGTGGCGACGCCCTTCACCCGGCCGGTCTCGTCATAGAGCACTTCGGCGGCGGCGAAGCCCGGGTAGATCTCGACGCCCAGCGCTTCGGCCTGGGTCCCGAGCCAGCGACAGAAATTGCCGAGGCTGATGATGTAATTGCCGTGATTGTTCATCTGCGGCGGCGTCGGCAACCGGATCGCCTTGGTCTCGGTCAGGAACAGGAAGCGGTCTTCCTTGGCCGGCGTGTTGAGGGGTGCCCCCTTTTCCTTCCAGTCCGGAATGAGCTCATTGAGCGTGCGCGGCTCCAGGACGGCGCCCGACAGAATATGCGCGCCGACTTCCGACCCCTTTTCCAGCACGCAGACCGAAAGCTCGCGCTCGGCGGCTGCGGCCAGTTGCTTCAGTCGGATCGCGGCAGAGAGGCCCGACGGGCCGGCGCCAACGATGACGACGTCATATTCCATGCTCTCGCGTTCCATCGAGCCTCCTTGAACGCGGACGACGGCCTGCTAACGCCGTTGCGCCCGAACCGTATCCCCCAT
>Ga0302314_10001045_pt1 | contig 51776 bp, 47 predicted proteins | sample III_Palsa_N2_3_FD_200533 | JGI IMG/M metagenome (GOLD analysis project Ga0302314, IMG submission 200533) | Peat permafrost microbial communities from Stordalen Mire near Abisko, Sweden - III_Palsa_N2_3 | ecosystem: Environmental > Terrestrial > Soil > Palsa > Peat permafrost | place: Sweden... | reverse complement strand
AGGTCGCCGCCGCAATCCACGAACAGGTCGAACCGGCCTCGTTGATGCCCTCCTCCAGCATCTGTCCCTTGCGATCCTCGCGATACGACATCAGCGTCTCGGCATCCACCGGCGTATAGAGCTGTCCGACCGCCGAGTAGATACCGATCTGGCGGAACAGGCCCTCCATCCCAAAAGTTCGCGCCTCGTCCGGGACGATCGGCACGATGTGCTTGCCGATGCCCTTGTCCTTGAGCAGCACCGTGAGTATGCGCACGAACGCCATGGTGGTGGAGATCTCGCGCTCCGCCGTGCCCTCCAGGATCGATTTGAACGCTTCCAGCGGCGGCACTGTCAGGGGCGGCGCGGTCGGTCTGCGCTGCGGCAGGTAGCCGCCGAGATGCTTGCGGTGGTTCTGCAGATAGCGCATCTCATCGCTGTCCGGCGCCGGTTTGCGAAACGGCAGATCCTCCAGGTCCTGATCGGAAACCGGGATGTTGAAGCGATCGCGCAATTCGCGCACCGCAGCCAGATCAAGTTTCTTCTGCTGGTGCGCGACCATCTGGCCTTCGGCTACTTTGCCCAGGCCGAATCCCTTCACCGTCTTGGCCAGGATCACGGTCGGCGGACCCTTGGTATTCACCGCCGCCTGGTAGGCGGCGAACACCTTGAGCGCATCGTGGCCGCCGCGATTGAGGCGCCAGATGTCCTCGTCGGACATGTTGGCCACCATTTCCTTCAGTGCCGGATCCTTGCCGAAGAAATGCTCGCGCGTGTAGGCGCCGCCCTTGGCCTTGAAATTCTGATACTCACCGTCGACGCAATCCTCCATAACGCGCTGCAGTATGCCGCGTGTATCGCGCGCCAGCAGCGGATCCCAGCGCGAACCCCAGATCACCTTGATGACATTCCAGCCGGCGCCCAGGAACGCCGCCTCCAGCTCCTGGATGATCTTGCCGTTGCCGCGCACCGGACCGTCCAGCCGCTGCAGGTTGCAGTTGACGACGAAGATCAGGTTGTCGAGCCCCTCGCGCACCGGCATCGTCAGTGCGCCCATCGACTCCGGCTCATCCATTTCGCCGTCGCCGCAGAACGCCCACACCTTGCGGTCCGACGGCGCGACCAGGCCGCGGTTTTCCAGATAGCGGATGAATCGAGCCTGGTATATGGCCATCATCGGTCCCAGGCCCATCGATACGGTCGGGAACTGCCAGAAATCCGGCATCAGCCAGGGATGCGGGTAGGAGCTCAATCCGCGCCCGCCGACCTCCTGGCGAAAATGCGCCAGCTGCTCGTCGCTCAGGCGGCCTTCCAGGTAAGCGCGGGCGTACACGCCGGGGGATGAGTGGCCCTGGATGTACACCAGGTCGCCGGGATGCTTGTCGCTCGGTGCGCGCCAGAAGTGATTGAACCCCACTTCATATAGCGTCGCCGACGACGCGTAGCTGGCCAGGTGGCCGCCGTACTCGGAGGACTTGCGATTGGCTTGCACCACCATCGCGATCGCATTCCAGCGGATGAAGGCCTCGATACGCCGCTCGAGCGCCCGATCGCCCGGGTACTCCGGCTGCTGACCCACCGACACCGTATTGACGTAGGCGGTGTTGGGCCGATAGGGAAGATAGGCTCCGGAGCGACGGGCGCGGTCGATCAGCCGCTCGATCAGGAAGTGCGCGCGTACCGGCCCTTCCGCACGCAGCACGGAATCGATCGATTCCAGCCATTCCTGCGTTTCTACGGGATCCAGATCCTGGGACGCTGTCACGTCCTGGGGGGGTGTCACGTCGTTCATAAATGCGATTCTAGTGCTTTTCGGAAACCGTGCACGCTGGCGAAAAAGCGCCCTGCGACGCTGTGTTAGGATCACGCGGACGCACTGGCCCCGCCTTGGGCGGCCGGGATGATCCGAGTTTTAATTAGCATGGTCAAGCAATGGCGGCGGTCGATGGAGACCGTCTGATATGACGCTGCCCGACTGCACCTTGGCGGTGCTGCGGCGGCGGCGAACGCTGCCCGATGTGCGCCGCACCGCCGGCCTCGATGCACTCGTAGTGCTCACCGCGCCCAATGATGTCGCATTGCTGCGGCGCCTGCCCGAGTCGGCGCGCTGGCTGGGGCTGCACGCGCGCGGCAAGCCTGTGGCGCTCGCGTGGCGAAACACCACGCTGGCCAACAGCCGCCAGACCTTGGCGCAACTGGCCTACGTCAAGGCCGGCGCCAGCAGTTTCGAGCGCCTTACGCTGGCCGGTAAGCTGCTGCGCGAACTGGCAGCGCGCAAGCCCGGCACGATCGGATTTCTGGTCGGCGGCAGCGTGGCCGATGCGCCGCTGTGGTATGAAGCACTGCTGAGCGCGGCGTGGACCGAGAGCTTCGCACTACCAGTGTTTCGCAGTCGGCGCCCCGATCGCTGGCGCCTGAAGGCGATCGAGCTGTATGCGGCGCCGTCACTGGATGTCGATCGGATCGCGGCCAGCGCGCGTGCCGCCAACCTGGTGCGGGCACTGACGGCGCTGCCGCCCAACAAGCTCGACGCCGGAGCCTACCGTCGGGCACTGCGCGAACTGTCGCGGCGCCATCACCTGACCCTGCGCTGGTACTCGCAGGCACAATTGCAGCGTCTGGGCGCCGGCGCCTTTCTCGCCGTGGCGCGCGGCAACGCCGCCCGCACCGCCGGCATCGCCCACCTGCGCTGGCGCGGCCGCAAATCGGGCAGCCGCAACGGCGGCCGCTCCCCCGACGTCGCGCTGGTAGGCAAGGGCATCCTGTTCGACACCGGCGGTGTGAATCTCAAGCCCCATCGCTCGATGCTCGACATGCACACCGATATGGCCGGCAGCGCGGTAGCCGTGGCCACGCTGGTGGCGCTGGCGGAGCTGCGGGCACCCATGAACGTCGACGCCTGGCTCGCGATCAGCGAGAACAACATCGGCCCAAGCGCCTATCGGCCACAGGAAGTGGTGCGGGCGTGCAATGGCACCACCATCCAGGTGATCCACAGCGACGCCGAGGGCCGCATGGTGCTGGCCGACACGCTGGCGTTGGCAGCACGCACGCATCCGCGCCTGACCATCGATTTTGCGACCCTCACCGGTGCCTGCGTCTACGCATTGACCGAACGCTACAGTGGCGTGTTCACCAATCGACCGCAGCTGGCCAGCGCCCTGGTAGCGGCCGGCGTCAGCAGTGGCGAGCGGGTGTGGAATTTTCCGCTCGATGAGGACTTCGACAGCGACCTGGACAGTCCGGTCGCCGACATCATGCAATGCAACGTTGAGGGCAAGGGCGATCACATCCTGGCGGCGCGTTTTCTGAAGCGATTCATCGGCGACGACAATGCCTGGGTGCACGTCGACCTGTCGTCGGCCACGCGGCGCGGCGGCCTGGCGCATGTGGGCACCGAGATCACCGGCTTTGGCGTGCGCTTCGCCCTGGAACTGCTGTTGACGGTGAAACTGCAGCAACGCGTGCAGTCGGCATGACGCGCGAACTTCGGCTGCGCCGCCCCGACGACTGGCACCTGCACCTGCGTGACGGCGCCGCGTTGCGCGCGGTACTGCCGTTCACCAGCCAGCGCTTTGCACGCGCCATCGTGATGCCTAATCTTGTGCCGCCAATTACCACCACGGCGCTGGCCCTGGCCTACCGCGACCGCATATTGGCGGCGCTGCCGGCAGGCGCCAGCTTCCAGCCGCTGATGACGCTCTACCTGACCGATCACACCAGCGGCGCGGAAATCGAGCGCGCGCAGGCCAGCGGCGCGATCTTCGGCTGCAAGCTTTATCCGGCCGGCGCGACCACGCACGCCGAATCCGGCGTCACCGACATCGCGCGCCTCGAGCCGGCGCTGGCATCGATGACGGCGCTGGATCTGCCACTGCTGGTCCACGGTGAGGTCACCGACTCGGAGGTCGATGTGTTCGAGCGCGAAGCACGATTCATCGACCGGGTACTGGCGCCGCTCGCCGAACGCTGGCCGCAGCTGCGTATCGTGTTCGAGCACGTGACCACGCGCGCCGCGGTTGAATTCGTGCGCTCGGCACGGCGCGGCATCGCGGCTACGATCACTCCCCAGCACCTGTTGCACAATCGCAATGCGTTGTTCGCTGGCGGACTGCGCCCGCACCTGTACTGCCTGCCGCTGCTCAAGACCGAGGCCGACCGGCGAGCACTGCTGGAACCGCTCGCCGGCGGTGATACACGATTTTTCCTGGGCACCGACAGCGCGCCGCACGCACGCGCGGCCAAGGAATCCGCCTGCGGCTGCGCGGGCGTGTTCTCGTCCCATGCCGGCATCGAGCTGTACGCCGAGATCTTCGAGGCCGAGGGCATTTTGCCGCGGCTGCAGGGCTTTGCCTCCGAGTACGGGGCCGATTTTTACCGCCTGCCGCGCAACCAGGATGAGATCACCCTGGTGCGCGAGTCCTGGTCGCCGCCGGCGAGCTATCCATTCGATGGCGGCGAGCTGGTGCCGCTGCGCGCCGGTGAGCCAGTCGCCTGGCGGCTGCAGAGCGTGCCCGCATGAACGAGACCCCGCCGCCGGCAGCGCTGAGCGATGCGCCAGCCGCATCGGCCGCGCCGGTGTCCGCGCCGCCGCTGATGGTGCGGCGCTTCCGGGGATTCCTGCCGGTCGTAGTCGATGTCGAGACCGGTGGCTTTCAGCCTGGGACCGACGCCCTGTTACAAATTGCCGGCGTGCTCATCGACATCGACCCGAATGGGCGTCTGCATCGCGGCGAAACGCATTCCTACCATGTGCGGCCGTTCGAGAACTCGCGCCTCGACCCGGCGTCGCTGCTGGTCAACAAGATCGATCCGTGGCATCCGCTGCGCCCAGCCATCGACGAGAGCGACGCGCTGCAGCGGATCTTTCGCGCCGTACGCACCGCGATTCGCAGCTATGGATGCCGGCGCGCGGTGCTGGTCGGGCACAACGCCGCCTTCGATCTGGCGTTCCTGAATGCGGCGGTGCTGCGCACCGGCATCAAGCGCAATCCGTTCCATCCGTTCTCATGCTTTGATACCGCGACTCTGGCCGGCGCCGCGCTGGGCCAGACGGTGCTGGCCAAGGCGCTGGTGGTGGCGGGCCTTACCTGGGACAAAGCCTCTGCCCATTCGGCGACCTACGATGCCGAGCGCACCGCGGACCTGTTTTGCCTGATCTGCAATGAGCTTGCCGACAGCTACGCGCGCGCTGAGCAGCGGGCGCGCGTATTGGGCTGGCAGGAACTGGCGGCATCGCCTCCGGAGCCGGAGGATGAGCCGGGTGCCGAGCCGCTGACCTAGCGACGCGTCAGGCCGGAACGGCCGCTACCGCCCCTGCTTCCTGCAGCAGCTGCTTAAGCTCGCCGCTACGGTACATATCGAGCGCGATATCGCAGCCGCCGATCAGCTCGCCCTTGACATAGAGCTGGGGATAGGTCGGCCAGTTCGAATGCCGTTTGAGCGCTTCACGCAGCTCCGCATCATCGAAGATATTGACGTAATGAAACTGTGCGCCAAGGTTGCGCAGCGCAGAAACCGTCTGGGCCGAAAACCCGCACTGCGGGAAATCGGGGTTGCCCTTCATGAACAGCACTACCGGCGCGGTCGCCAGTTCCTTGCGGATCCGATCGGTCACATCCATCTTCGTTCACCTGCCTTGATGTATGCGTTGAATTATGGGGGGCGCTGGCCTATTCTTCAAACCGCATTTTTTATGCGGTGCTCAAGCAGAACAACAACTTAAGCGAGGTCGACATGAATCCCCTCAATTCCGTGCGTGGCGCCATCCTCACCGGCGTCATCCTGGCCCTGATCATCGCCCTGGCCATTCCGCCCACGGGCTTTGCGGAGCTGGGGCTGGCCATCTGGGTTCATATCCTCGCCGGGGTGATGTGGATCGGGCTGCTGTACTACTTTAATGTGGTGCAGACACCGGGCCTGGCGGCAGCGGCGGCCGACAAGGGCGGTCCGGGCGGCGCCGGTGTCACCAAATACATCGCCCCGCGCGCCCTGCTCTGGTTCCGCTGGGCAGCCGTGGTCACCTGGCTATCGGGCATCTGGTATCTGGCGCGCGCCAACAATCTGGGCAATGCGATCACCCTCGGGCACCTGGGCCAGGACTATTACGGCCTGGTGATCGGAATTGGCGGCTGGTTGGGCACCATCATGGCCTTCAATGTCTGGGTATTCATCTGGCCGAACCAGAAGAAGATCCTCGGCATTGTCCCGGCCACCGATGAGGAGAAGGCCAAGGCGCGCAAAACCGCGGCCATGGCTTCCCGAATCAACTTCGTGCTGTCCATTCCATTGCTGCTATGCATGGGTGCCTCCAATCACCCGCTGCCGTTCTGAGCCAGCTGCCCGCTGACCTGCCGGCTGACCTGCCCGATCAGGTGTCGCGCGCGCTGCGCGAGGACATCGGATCGGGCGATGTCACGGCAGTTCTGATTCCAGCACAGCAGCGGGCCCGCGCGCGCGTACTGTGCCGCGAGGCGGCCATCATCTGCGGCGCGCCCTGGTTCGACGACACTTTCCGCCAGCTCGATCCGGCGGTGCGGATCGAGTGGCGCATTGTCGAAGGCGCGCGCACACCGGCCAACTCCATCCTGTGCGAACTGACTGGCCCCGCCCGCCCCATCCTGACCGGCGAGCGTACCGCACTTAATTTTCTGCAACTGCTGTCCGGCACGGCGAGCGTCACCCAGCGCTACGTCGAGGCACTGCGTGGCACGCGCTGCCGTATTCTCGACACCCGCAAGACCATTCCCGGTCTGCGCAGCGCGCAGAAATATGCAGTGCGGTGCGGCGGTGGCACCAACCATCGTCTGGGCCTGTATGACATGGTGCTGATCAAGGAGAACCACATTGCCGCCGCCGGCTCGATCGGCGCGGCCGTCAGCGCCGCGCGAGCGCAGTCGTCCGGGGTGCGGGTCGAGGTCGAGGTCGAAAACCTCGAGCAGCTGCGCCAGGTGCTCGATGCACACGCCGACCTGGTGATGTTGGATAATTTCGACTTCGACGGCATGCGCGCTGCGGTCGCGCTCAATCGCGCGCACTCACGGCCGGCGCTGCTGGAATGCTCCGGCGGCGTGACGCTCGAGCGTGTGCCGGCGATCGCTGCCACCGGAGTCGACTACATCTCGGTCGGCTCGCTGACCAAGAACGTCGACGCCGTCGACCTGTCGATGCGCTTTGCAGCCGTTGATCATTGAATCGATGCAGGCGCAGCACTGGCCGGCGGTGCGCGCGATCTACCAGGCCGGAATCGACACCGGCCATGCCACGTTCGAGAGCCGCGCTCCCGATAGCTTCGACCAATGGCTGGTGGGTCATGAAGCCGAACTTTGCCTGGTGGCGATCGACGCTGGCACGCCGGCAGGCTGGGCGGCGTTGGGCCGCGTATCCAGCCGCTGCGTGTACGCCGGCGTGGGCGAGGTCAGCGTCTATGTTGCGCCATCATGCCAGCGCCGCGGCGTCGGCCGCCAGCTGCTCACGGCGTTGATTGAACGGTCCGAAGAGCAGGACTACTGGACGCTGCAGGCGGGCATCTTCCCGGAGAACAGCGCCAGCATCGCTCTGCATCAGGCGCTCGGCTTCGAAGTGCTGGGGCTGCGCCGCCGCCTGGGCCGAATGAGCTTCGGGCCATTGGCCGGACGGTGGCGCGACGTGCTGCTGCTGGAGCGGCGCAGCCAGCGCGCGGGCATCGATTAGCCGCCCGGGCGCGAATGCCGCTATATTAGATCTCATATGACGCAAGAGCGGTGGGCTGCGCGGTTTTGGGCGACGCTGGCGCTGAGTCTGGCGGCGGGCGGTGCCTCGGCACAGGAGGATCCGTGCGCCAAATTCTCCTGGAATGTCGAGCACGAACGCTCGCTGTTCGCCGCTGCGCCGCAAGTCATCGCCGCCGGACACGACGCAGCGTCAGCGCCGAAGCTCGCACCCGACCGGCTATACGAGCTGCAGCTGGCAGCAGCCGGCCAGGTCACGCTGGCGTTGCCACCCGGAAAGAAGACTGCTACCGACAGCAGCTACGCCGGATTGGCGCGTCTCTCGCTGCAGCAGCCAGGCAGCTATCGGGTCTCGGTGGATCAGTCGGTGTGGATCGATATCATGGCCGACGGCAAGATGATCGATTCGGCCGATTTCCAGGGGCGGCCAGGCTGCCAGGCGCCGCACAAGATCGTTCAGTATTCGCTGCCCGCCGGACGTGAGCTGTTGCTGCAGCTCAGCGGCGCGCCCAGCGCCGGGATTCGGCTCACGATCACAGCGACCGGCTGAGCGGCCTGTATGCCAAAGACCAAATCAGCCTCGATCGCCATACACGGCGGTTTGTGGCTCGAGCGCAGGGGCCAGAAATTTGTCGGCGCCGGTCGCATTGCGCTGCTGGAAAGCATCGATCGCATGGGCTCGATCACACATGCCGCGAAAGACGTCGGTCTGAGCTACAAGGCGGCGTGGGATGCGGTCGATGCGATGAACAATCTGGCCGAAAAACCTCTGCTGATCCGCGCCACCGGCGGCCAACACGGCGGCGGTAGCCATCTAACCGAGCACGGTCGCACGCTGGTGCGCCTGTACCGCCTGCTGGAATCCGGCTACCAGCACCTGGTGGCGCAAATGCAGGTCCAGGTGCACGACTTTGGCAAGCTGAACGAGCTGATGAGGGCCATTACCATGAAGACCAGTGCGCGCAATCAATTTCGCGGCATCGTCCGGGAGGTGCGCAAGGGTGCAGTCAACGCCGATGTCATCCTCGATCTGGGCGGCGGCCTGCAGATCTTCGCCAACATCACCAACGACGCAGTCGAGGATCTGGCCTTAAAGCCGGGACGCCACGCCGTGGCGCTGATCAAAGCGAGCTTCATTGTACTGTCGCCGGAAGCGAACCTGCGCGTCAGCGCGCGTAACCAGTTGCGTGGCACGATCACCGCGGTGATTTCCGGCGCCGTCAATGGCGAGGTCAAGATTGAATTGCAGGGCGGCCGCGTGCTGACCGCCATCGTGACCAATGATGCGCTGAAGGAACTCAATCTGGTCGAGGGCGTCCAGTGCAGCGCGCTGATCAAATCCTCCCACGTACTCATCGCCGTCAATGACTGAGCCGGCGCAGCGCAGCATGCGGCTCGGCGCCCGCAGACTCGCGGTCCTGTGCCTGCTGGCGTTGTCGTGGCTGTCGGGACCGGCGGCGCGGGCCGAGGAGCTCAATGTTGCGGTCGCGGCCAATTTTTTCGGCACCCTGCAGAAGCTGGCACCGAAATTTGAACAGGCCAGCGGCAACAAACTGCTGCTGAGCTCGGGATCTTCCGGACAGTTCTACACCCAGATCCGGCAAGGCGCGCCGTTCGACGTGCTGCTGTCGGCCGACAGCGATCGCCCGAAACAGCTGGAAACCGAGGGCTTAGGAATAGCCGGCAGCCGCTTCACTTACGCCATCGGCACCTTGGTGCTGTGGAGCCCGAAAGCCGACGTGGTCGATCGCGACGGCAAGGTTCTGCGCGGCGGCGCGTATCATATGATCGGCATCGCCGACCCGCGCAACGCCCCCTATGGAGCGGCGGCACAACAGGTGCTGACCGCCCTTGGCCTGTGGGAGACGCTCAACCAGGACAAGAAACTGGCGGTTGGCGAGAACATCAATCAGGCCTGGCAGTTCGCCGCGACCGGCAACGTCGACATGGCATTCGTGGCGCTGTCCCAGGTCAGCGACGGCAATGCGATCTCCGGATCGTCCTGGCTGCCGCCGCAGGCGCTGTACACACCGCTGCAGCAGGACGCCGTGATACTCACGCGCACCGGTAAACGCGCGGTGGCAGAGGCGTTCCTGAAGTGGCTGCGAGACGATCCACAGGCCATCGCCACCATCAAAGCGGCCGGTTACCATGTCGCGGAATGATCGAGAGCTTCTATTCCCCTGACGATCTGGTCGCGCTGTGGATTTCCCTGAAGCTTGCGACCCTGACCGTGGCATTGCTGCTGCTGCTGTGCACGCCGCTGGCGTGGTGGCTGGCGACCACGCGCTCGCGACTTCGAGTGGTCGGCGAGGCCATGGCGGCCTTGCCGCTGGTGCTGCCACCGACCGTGCTGGGCTTCTATCTGCTGCTGTTTCTCGGGCCGTACGGTTGGGGCGGCAGGTTGATGCATCACCTGGGACTGCAACCGCTGAGCTTCAGCTTTGGCGGCCTGGTCATCGGCTCGATGCTGTATTCGATGCCGTTCGTCATACAGCCGTTGCAGGGCGCGTTCCAGGCCGTAGGCGCGCGCGCACTCGAAGTTGCCGCGACGCTGCGTGCCCCGCCCTGGGATCGTTTCTTCACGGTCGCGGTACCCCTCGCCCGTCGCGGCTTCATCACCGGATCGGTGCTGGCGTTCGCCCACACCCTGGGCGAATTCGGCGTGGTCCTGATGCTCGGCGGAAATATCCCGGGGCGCACGCAAACCGCATCGATCGTGATTTTCAATCATGTCGAAGCGCTGGACTACAGCGGCGCGCAACGCCTGTCGATCACCTTACTGGTCGCATGCTTCATCCTGCTGCTGATCGTCTACGGCGCTAATCGGCATCGCGCCGAAGTCGCGGCCGTCGCGTGAGCCTGGCGCTCGACATCGCCTGGTCACGCCCGGATTTCCAGCTGCAGGTCGAGTGCGAATTTCCCGGTCGCGGGATCACGGCATTGTTCGGCCGCTCGGGTTGCGGTAAGACCACCGTATTGCGCTGCATTGCCGGACTGGAGCGTGTGGCGCGTGCATCGGTGCGCTTCAACGGCGAGGTCTGGCAGGACCAGCGGCGGTTCGTGCCCACCTACCTGCGACCGCTGGGATATGTGTTTCAGGAGTCGAGCCTGTTTGCCCACCTGGACGTACGCGGCAACCTGGAATACGGACTGCGTCGCGTGCCGGCAGCGCAGCGCCGCATCGGTTTTGACCAGGCGGTGCGCTACATGGGTCTGGAGAGCCTGCTCACCCACCGCGCCGAGCAGCTATCGGGTGGTCAACGCCAGCGGGTCGCCATTGCGCGCGCGCTGCTGACCAGCCCGCAACTGCTGTTGATGGATGAACCGCTGTCGAGTCTGGATCTGGCGAGCCGCGGCGAAATCCTGCCGCATCTGGAGCGCCTGCACGACGAGCTATCGATTCCGATCATCTACGTCAGCCATGAGATCGGCGAGGTCATGCGCATCGCCGATCACATCACGCTGCTGGAAGCCGGCCGGGTACGCGCATTCGGTTCAATCCACGAGATGCTGACCCGCCCCGACCTGCCGCTGGCACACCTCGAGGAGGCCGGCAGCATCTTTGACGGCGTAATCGCAGAACACGATGCGCGCTATCATCTGAGCTATGTGGGCATCGCCGCGGGTCGGCTCGCCATCTCGCTGCGCGCCGCGCCAGTCGGACAGGCGGTCCGGGTGCGCATCGATGCGCGCGATGTGAGCCTGGCGCTCGAGCCGCCCCAGCACACCAGCATCACCAACATCCTGCCGGGCCGCGTCATGGACGTAACCGACGATCGCGATCCGGCGCAGCGCCTGGTGCGCATCGACGTCGGCGGCCGGCCGCTGCTGGCCCGCATCACCCGACGCTCGGCGGCACAACTGGCAATCGCGCCCGGTGTTGCGCTGTACGCTCAGGTCAAAAGCGTAGCGCTGATGGATTAGCCGCTGATGAATTAGTCGCGGCCCCTCAGTAGGTCTTGTACGGCAGGAACTTGCCGGACATGGCGATGCGCACCCGATCCCCCTTCGGGTCGGCCTCGCGTTTGAGCTCCATCGTGAAGTCGATCGCACTCATGATGCCGTCGCCGAACTCCTCGTGTATCAACTCCTTGAAAGTGGTGCCGTAGACGTTGACGAGCTCATAGAAGCGGTAAATCAGCGGATCGGTCGGAATGCTGGTAGGCAGCGAACCCTTGTAGGGCACGACCGTCAGCCATTTGCGCTCCTGCTCGCTCAGGCTGAAGATCTCGCCGATCACAGCCGCCTGCTGCGCATTGAGTGTCATCTGCCCCAGGCAGGCGGCGGTGACCCACTCCTTGCTCAGACCGACCTTTGCCGCCACGTCGGCCCACTTCAGGCCCTGCCTGACTTTGGTCGCGACGATCTTCTCCGTCACTTCATCCCGACTCATGCTGTACTCCTTGTCCGTCCAGTTACTTGCCTGTCTATTAGAACGCTGTACCGGCCTTATTCTGCCGCTGCACGCTGTGCGGCGCGCGGCCGGCGCGCGAGCCACACCAGGATCAACGGCGCCAGGGTCAGCCAGCCCGAGATACGGAAATAATCCAGCGACGACAGCAGGTAGGCCTGGTGAATCAGATCCTGGGACAACACGCCGACGGCGTGATCATTGCCGATGCCCAGGGCCTGCAGACCATCGAGCGAGGCGTGTAGGTTTGGGCTGTACACGCTCGAGCTCTCCGCCAGGTGAGTCTGATGCAGCGCCTCGTCGCGATCCCAGAACGTGGTGGTGATCGAGGTGGCAAAGGCGCTGGCAACGATACGCAGGAAGTTCGACACGCCGGAGGCCGACGGCACCCTCTCCTGCGGCACGCCGTCGAGCAGAATGGTAATCATGGCGACGAAGAATGTCCCCATGCCGATGCCCATCACCAGTTGCGGCAGTACGAAGGCGATGAAGCTCGCATCCGCGGTGAGTTCGGAACGCATAAAAAACGAAATCGCGAAGCTGAGGAAGCCGACCGTACCCAGCAGGCGCGCATCGACTTTGCCGACCATGCGGCCAACGAACGGCGCCACCAGCACCGAGACCACCCCCGCCGGCGCTGCCACCAATCCAGCCCAGGTCGCGGTATAGCCAAGTTGGGTCTGCAGCCACAGCGGCAGCAGCACGATGTTACCGAAGAACACCGCATAGCCAACGCAGAACGCAATCGTACCCAGGGTGAAATTGCGCCTGGTAAACAGCGACAAGTCGACGATCGGATAGCGCTCGGTCAGCTCCCATATCAGCCAGGCGACGAAAGCGATCACGGCCACGGCGCCGAGCGCCACGATGACCGGTGACCCGAACCAGTCCAGGTCCTTGCCTTTGTCGAGCATCACCTGCAGCGCGCCGACCCAGAGCATCAGCAGTCCCAACCCCACGGTATCGATCGGCAGCTGGCGCGTCGGTGTGTCGCGCCGTCCCAGAAAGCGCCAACAGATAAATCCTGACAGCAGTCCGATCGGCACGTTGATGTAGAAGATCCACGGCCAGCTCCAGTCGTCGGAGATGTAGCCGCCGAGTACCGGGCCGGCAACCGGTGCCACCAGAGTGGTGATTGACCAGATCGCCAATGCGGTACCCGCGCGCGCCGGCCCGAACAGCCGCAGCAGCAGCGCCTGCGAGCCGGGAATCATCGGCCCGGATACCGCGCCCTGAAGCACCCGGAACACTACCAGCGACGACAGGCTCCAGGCCGCGCCGCACAGAAACGATGCGGCCGTGAAAGCCAGCACCGACAGCACGAAGGTACGTACCACACCATAGCGCTGCATCAGCCAGCCGGTGAGCGGTACCGAAATGCCGTTGCTGACCGCAAACGATGTGATCACCCAGGTGCCCTGATCGCTCGACACGCCGAGGTTGCCGGCAATGGTCGGTATGGCGACATTGGCGATGCTGGTATCGAGCACCTGCATGAAGGTGCCGAGTGCAAGCGCCAGCGCCACCAGCCCGCGCGCCGCGCCACTCAGCGGCGCGGTATCCGCCTGCGAGTTCACTGCATCGGCGCGGCGGCCGCGCGCGCCACGGACTGGCCGCCGTCGCGTCCGGCGTTGAGCGCGACGATGCGATCGATGCGTGCCTGCACCTCGGGGTCGTCGCCGGCGCTGGCCTGGGTCGGTTGCGGCACGTTGCGCACCTGAGCCGACACCACCGGGCCGGAGGTGTCGTGCACATCGACCTCCGCGATCATCGACAGGCCCACGCGCAACGGATGCGCCCTCAGCTCCTGCGGATCAAGCGTGATGCGTACCGGCAGGCGCTGCACGATCTTGATCCAGTTGCCGGAAGCGTTCTGCGCCGGCAGCAGCGCGAAGGCGCTGCCGCTGCCGGCGGACAACCCGGCGAGCCGGCCGTGAAACACCACGTCATTGCCGTACAGATCCGCGTGCACTTTCACCGGCTGTCCCACCCGCATGGTGCGCAACTGGACTTCCTTGAAATTTGCGTCCACCCACACATCATCCAGCGGCACCAGGGCCATGAGCGGGCTGCCGGCGGCGACCCGTTGACCAAGCTGTACCGTGCGCTTGGCGATGACACCCGATACCGGGGCGCGCAACTCGGTGCGATGCAGCGCCAGTGCGGCGTTGCGGACCGCGGCTTCGGCATCGAGCACCTGCGGATGGGTTTCGATCGTGGTGCCCTGGATCTGCGCTTCGGTCGCGTTGAGCTGCTCGTGCGCCGCGTCCAGGCCCGCACGCGCCAGCGCCACCGCGTCGCGCGAGTGCGACAGCTCCTCGCCCGAGACCGCGCCGTCGGACAACAGTCCCTGGCGGCGATCCAGATCATCCTGCGCCCGCTTCAGATCGGATACGCGCTGCGCAATCTGCGCCTGCAGCTGCTCGCGCTGCGCGAACAGGCCGCGCACACTGCGCACCGCGCGCGCCAACTGCGCCTCGGCGCCGTTGATTGCGACCTGCGCATCGGCGGGATCAAGCTTGGCGAGCAGCTGTCCGCGCTCGACGCTTTGGGTGTCGTCCACGTTTACGGCGATCACCGTGCCGGGCACCTCGCTGGTGATCTGCACCAGATCGCTGCTGATGTAGGCGTCGTCGGTACTCTGGTAATAGCGGCCGACCAGCAACAGGTGCGTTAGCCATGCGAGTCCGGCCACCAGCGCCACCATCGCAAGGATCAGCAAGGCACGATTTCGGGTGTGGTTTTTGGCTGGCGCGGGTTGGTTGGCTGGCGTGGGTTGGTCCATGTGATTCTCGCTGCTTGATTGTTGGCCGCGCGCCGCCCCGTTAGCGCGCGGCGACGCTGTGCGCTGCCGGATACTGGAAGCTGCCGCCGACCGCCAGCAGCAGCGTTACCCGGGCCAGGGCCAGGGAGGCGCTCAGATCCACCTGCTGACGGCGCTCATTGAGCACTTCGGTTTCGGCGTTGAGTACCGTCAGATACCCCGCCAGACCTGCGCGATATCGTTCTTCGGCCAGCCGGTAGGCTTCTTCTGCGGCATCGAGTGACTCGCGCTGCTGGCCCAGCTCGCGGCGCAGCGACTCGATCAAGCTGAGCTGGTCGGCGGCCTGGTGCACCGCACGCAGCACGGTGTCATCGTAATCCGCCACCGCCTGGTCGAGCACCGCCTCGGTGCCGCGATACTGGGCGCGCAGGCGACCGCCATCGAACAGCGGCAGCGACAGGCCCGGGCCGGCGCCGTAACCAAATGACCTCGCACTGATCAAGTCGGACAGACTGAACGAGGCGAAGCCGGCCAGCGCCGTCAGGGTGATGTCCGGATAAAACGCCGCCTTGGCGGCGCGCTTGCCGGCATCGGCGGCCTCGATACGCGAACGTGCCGCGATCACGTCCGGACGGCGCGCCAGCAGATTCACCGGCAACTCGTCCGGCAGCGGCAGTGCGGCATCCAGGTTCAACTGCGGTCGGGCAACTCCCGCGTACGCATCGGCCCCGCGACCCGCGAGCGCCGCCAACTGATGTATCGACAGCGCCTGCGCGGATTGCGCCTGTGTCAGGGCCACGCGCGCTTGCGGCACGGCGCCTTCGGCTTCACGCAGTTCCACCCGCGTGTCGAGACCGGCCGCCACGCGCTTGCGCGTGATGTCGAGAATCTTGGCGCGCTGCGCCTCGGTGCGCTCGGCAATGTCCGCGAGTGCATAGCTGCGGTACAGGTCGATGTACGACTGCACCATTGCTCCTGCGAGCAACAGACGGGCATCGTCGATGTCGAGGCTTGCGGCCTCGGCCAGCGCGCGCGTCTCGCGCACCTGATCCTGATGCAGCCCCCACAAATCCAGGTCCCAGGAAAGTACCGCGCCCAGGTCGCCCAGCCACACGGTCTGGCCGCCCGCGATCGCCTGCGGGAAGCCCTGCGGGATCTTCAGCCGCGTTTCACCGCCAGTCAATTTGGCCTCGGGCAACTGACCGGCGCGGGCCCCCGCCGCCTGGGCCTCCGCCAGCCGCAGCCGCGCACCCGCCTGCGCCAGGCCTGGGTTATCGCTCAGCGCCTGCTCGATCAGCCGATCCAGCTGCGCGTCGCCCAATCCTTGCCACCAGGTGTCGCTCACGGCAGAGGCGGCGCCACCGGTCAGACCCAGCGCCGAATCGGCAATGGCGGCGTGCTGCACTTCGGCCTTCGGCGGCGTGGCACAGGCGCACAGCAGCGCGCACAGCGCCACCGCCAGCCACCGAAAGTCTGCGCCCAGCGCCTTCATGCGGCTGCTCCAGGTTCGACGCTGGGGGACTCGAGACTGGTGATCAGCTTGCTCAGCAAGCGGTTGAGCTCGGTGGCTTCCGCGCGCGTGAAATCACGCAGTGTGAAGTTGAGCTTGTCGACCACTTTTGGCAGCAGCGCGGCAATGGTCGCAAGTCCGGCATCCGTCAGGCGCAGCTGCACCGCGCGCCGATCCTCGCGGCTGCGCTCGCGCTGCACCAGCCCGCGCGCCTCCAGCTGGTCGATGAGGCGCGTGAGAGCTCCGCTGTCATGGCGCAATTGCGCGCACAAGTCACTGGCATTGATCGCCAGGCCATCGCGCAGATGCATCATCACGATCCAGTGGGTGATCGTGATGTCACTACCGGCCACGACTGCTTCCAGCTGATCGAGCATCAGCAGGTGGGCGCGCTTGAGCAGATAGCCGATGCTGCCGCGCGCCTGGTAGAGCTCTGGTCGATAATGCTGCATGAGCACTTACTGCCTTAACAGTGTCTGTCTAGGCAGGTATGTTGCCAGCAGGTAGCCGACGCTGTCAACCCTGTGGTCGCAGCCGTCGCGCAGATCGGGCAGAAACCGGGTCAGTAGACGGAACGCAGCATGCCGCCAACCTCAGCGGACACTCGCTCGATAGCGCAACACGCTCACGTCATCGCAGGTCACCAGGCCGACCTCATCGATTTCATCGAGCAGAGCGGCGAATTTGCGAATGATCTCGGCGCCGTCGACGATCTCGATCACAACCGGCAGGTCCTCCGAGAAGACCACTTCGGTGGTATGCAGTCGGGTTGAGCGGCCGTAGCCCTGCGAACCACGCACCACGGTCGCCCCCGCCAGCTGTAATTGACGGGCCTTCAGCACGATAGCCTCGTACAGCGGCCGGCCATCGTGCCGCTTGTCCTCGCCCAGATAAATGCGCAACCGGGCGTTGTTCCCATTCACTTCCATGGCAGTCTCCGTTGTGGCCATCCTGTGGCTCGGGTTTATGCGCGCACTACGGTGCGGTCATCTTTTGCGGATCATCGCCGACCAGCAGCCTGTGGACGCCGGCAATTGCCGCGGGTTCCGGACGGCGGATGTCCGGCACGCTCTGGTACTGTTCCCAGCCGCCACCGAGCGCCTTGCACAAATAGATGAACGCGTCGGCAGCGCTCTGCTGAGCCGTGGTGTACCTGTCTTCCAGGCTGTATTGCTGGCGTTCGGCATCCACGACATTCAGAAAATCAGTCAGCCCCCGATCGTAACGCTGCTGGGCCAGGCTCAATGCCCGCTCGCTGGCGGCCATGGCACTGGCAAGATCATCGAGACTGCGTTGCTGCGCGTCGAAATTCGTGATCGCCGTATCCGCGTCCCGCACGGCATCGATGATTGATTTGCGATAGTCGATCAAGCGCTCGTGCGCCTGCAGGTCCGCGATACTGACCATGGCATCCAGAGCACCGAAATCCAGCAGCGGCCAATAGACCTCCGGACCAAACGCCCAGATGTGGCTGCCGTGCGCGCCGATATCCGCCGATTGCGTGCCGAGCCCACCGGTGATGGCGACGTGCGGGAACAGGTCGGCCGTGGCCACCCCGATCCGAGCGGTAGCAGCAGCCAGTTGTCGCTCGGCCACGCGGATGTCGGGTCGGCGCCGCAGCAGATCGAGCGGCAGACCCGGTTCAACCACCCGGGGGACATTCGGCAGGCTGGCGGCCTGCGCCAACTCCTGTGCGAGGTCTTCCGGATATTGGCCGAGCAGCACCGCAATGCTGTATTGAGCGGCTGTTATATCGCGCTCCAGAATCGGTAATTCGGATCGCAGGCTCTGGAGCTCGCGAATTGCCAACTGCAGATCCAGTTCATTGGTCAGGCCGCGATCGAATCGCGTCTGTTCCAGGTCACGCAATTGCTCGGCAGTGGTGATGTTGTTGCGTGTGATCAGCAGCCGGGTCTGCAGGCCGCGCATGTCGACGTAATTGCGTGCCAGGTCGCTGACGACGCTGAGAAGAACCGCATTGCGGGTCGCGGCCGCGGCCTCCACGTCGTATTTCCCGGCCTCGATTGCGCGGCGGTAGCCGCCGAACAGGTCCAGTTCCCAGCTGGCGGTAAATCCTGCCACCTGGCGGATCTGGTCGAGCGCGCCCTTGTTGTCGCCCGCGCGCAGCGCCGGTGCGGCCCCGAGGCGCGAGATATCGCTGCCGGTGCCCCGCCCCGCGGCTGCGCTGGCCGCGACCTGTGGCAGTGCGCCGCCCACCAACCCCGCCTGGCGCGTTCGAGCCTCCTGCAGTCGCGTCAGTGCGAGCTCGATGTCCGGGTTGGCGCGAATCGCCCGTTGGATAAGCGAATCGAGTTCGGAATCATCAAGGGAGCGCCACCATTGGCTCAGGTCCACGGCCGCGGCTGACGTCGGTGTTTGCGTCGGCGGCGCGCTGGCCTGCGGCACGGCAATAAACTTGTCGGGAGCTGGCGTCTTGGGCACGTGGTAGTTGGGGCCGACGGCGCAGCCCGCCAGCCAGACGAGCAGCATCGCGATGACCAGTGACCTGCCGGGCTGCATCGTCAGTTCGCTCGTCTGGTCGCGATCGGGTCGGGGCGCTTGTCGTTGTTCACCCGAACTTTTTCTCCGTCGACGATCTGATTGCTGATATTGAGCACCAGTTGGTCATCGTCGGACACCCCCGAGCTCAACTCAACGCGATCGCCGTCGTCGCGAGCAATCGTCACGGCTCTAAAGTGCACCGTGCCGTCGCTGTCGACGACGGCGACCTTTGGCCCGCCGGCCTGGAACACCAGAGCTGCAGCCGGGACCTGGCTCGTGCTGCCATTCTGCAGCTGGAACGCGACCTGCACGTACAACCCCGGTACCAGGCGCCGGTCGGCGTTGGGAATATCCACTTCCACACGAAAGGTGCGCGCCTGCGGGTTGACTGCATCGGAGGTTCTGGTAATCGCTCCGGTGATGGGCTGACCGGAGGCGTCATTGGTGGAAATCTGCGCCGGCACGCCGACTTTCATCAGGTCAGGGACGGCACTTTGTGGCACCTCGACAAACACCCGGATGGGATCGTCCTGAGCCATGCGGTACAGCGACGTAGTGCTGACCGAACTGCCCGCGGTGACCAGATTACCGATATCCACGCGCCGTTCGATGATGGTGCCGGCGTATGGTGCGGTAACGCGCTTGAACTGCTCGAATGCCGAAAGCCGGTCAACGTCCGCCTGGTTGAGGTTGACCTGCGCGTGCGCCGCCTCGAGCTGCGCGGCCGCGCTCACAGCACCGGCCTTTTTGTCTTCGCGCTCCTGGTCGGATACGACGCCTTTGGGCGAATCGCGCCAGCGCTCATAGGTGCTGGCCGCGAAAGCTGCATCGGCCTGCTTGACCTTGACCTGAGCCTGCGCGACCTGCAGCTTGGCCCGCGCTGCCGCCAGCTCCGCATCCAGTTCCGGGGTGTCGATCGTAGCCAATAGCTCGCCAGCCTTCACGTGATCGCCGATATCCACGTACCACTTCGACACATAGCCGCTGACCCGCGCATAGATGGTGCTTTGGTACCAGGCCGCAGTTTCACCGGGCAACGTCAGGCTGCCCGCCGCCGCCCGGTTGTGCACCACGACCACATCGACCGTCGGTCGGGTGCTTGCCGAAGCCTCGGTGTCACGCACCAGGCCACGCTCGGTGTGCAGTTTGATGAAATGAACGATCAGGAACGCGAGCAGCAGCGTGATGGCGACGGCAGCCGCTGCGCGCTGCAACGTGCGTCCTGAATCATTGGATAGCAAGGGGATCTCCTGGCTCCGGCGCATGTGTCGGCACCGGGTGCCCGCGTCGCAGCAATCGATAAACGGTGGGCACAAACACCAGCGTCGCAAAGGTGGCGAACAGCAGTCCGCCGATGACCGCGCGCGCCAGCGGAGCGTTCTGCTCGCCGCCCTCGCCCAATCCTAAGGCCATGGGAATCATGCCCAGGATCATTGCGCCGGCGGTCATCAGCACCGGGCGCAAGCGGGTGAAGCCGGCGATGGCAGCAGCGGTCGCGGCATCATCTCCGGCGCTCATTCGCTGGTTGGCGAAGGTCACCACCAGGATGCTGTTGGCGGTGGTCAGTCCGATGCACATCAAAGTGCCCATCAGGGCAGGCACGCTCAGATGGGTGCCGGTCAGGTACAGGATCCACATGACACCGCTAAGCGCGAACGGCACTGCCATCAACACAATCAGCGGATCGATCCAGCTTTGGAAATTGATGACCAGGAACAGGTACACCAGTATCACCGCCAGAGCCATGCCGGAAAAAAGCCCGGCATAGCTGTCGCGCATGGTTTCAACCTGCCCGCTCAATAGCACGGAAATTGCCCTTGACGGGGGCGGTCGATCGGCGGCGATGACTTTGTCGATGGCCGCCGCGGCCGAATACAGATCCCTGCCCTGAACATCGGCGTCCACGTCGAACACCGGTCTGATATTGAGCTGCGAGAGCACCAGCGGGGCGGCACTGCGGCTGAAGCTGGCAACGTTCATCAGCATCTGGCCAGGCTCGCCATTGCTGCCGGACGCCAGCGGCATGGTCCACAAATCGTGAGTGGAGTCGATATGGTAGGTCGGCAGTTGCACCACCAGCGGGTAGCTGACCTGGTTGTGCGGATCAACCCAGAAATTCGGCGCGCTCTGGGCGCTGCTGTTGGTGGCAATCAATACATCGTTGGCGGTCGAGCGCTGCTGCAGGCCCATCTGCGCCGCCAGCGATCGGTCAACGTCAACGTTCAGCGTCGGCGCATCGGGCACCTGGAACACATGCGAGTCGACGATTCCCGGCACTCGTTGCAGATCGTGGGCAAGTTTGCTGGCGAGGGCGTAGGTCTCGTCGCTGTGCGGGCCGGAGACGCGGATGTCGATGGGCGCCGGCTGTCCAAAATTCAATACCTGATCGACGATATCGGCCGGCTGAAAAAAGAATTGCAGCTCGGGAAAGCGCCGCGGCAGGTCGCGCCGCAAGCGCGCCACAAGCTGCGCCGTCGGCGTATGCCTTGGCTTGAGCGACACAAGAATCTCACCATCCATGGGACCGACGGTCGCCGAATCGCTCAACGCGATATTCATGCCGCTATAGGGCAGGCCGATGTTGTCTAGAATGGTATCGATCTGGGCGTTGCCTGCCATCTGCCGAATGCTGTCTTCGACCTGGGCGAAGTCGGACTGCGTCTCCTCAAGTCTGGTGCCCGGGGGCGCGCGCACGTGCAGCCGCATCTGGCCAGCATCTACCTGTGGGAAGAAGTCCCGACCGAGCGCGGGGAACAGCAGCAGCGAGAATAGAATCAGCAGGCCGAAGAACAGCACCGTGCGCACCGGCTCGACCAGTGTCCAGGCCAGCACTTCGCGGTATCGTTCACGAAAGCGCCCAAAGCCCCGGTCAAATCCGCGATGAATGGCCATGAACGGATTGCGGCTCGTACCCGTCGCACTATCGCTGGGCGGGTCAGTTGAATGGTCCACGGCGGCACGCGAGCGCATCAGGTACATGAACAGCACCGGCACCATCGTGAACGACAGCACCAGGCTTGCGAGCAGCGACACGCACACCGACAGCGATAATGGCGAAAACAGATACTTGGCGGTGCCTTGCAGCAGGAACACCGGAACGAAAACGATACAGATGCACAGCGTAGCCAGGAAAGTCGGGATGGCCACCTCGCTCGCACCGCTCACGATCGCCTCCGCCAGCGGCTCACCCAGGCTGACATGACGTTCGATGTTTTCGATCACCACCGTGCCGTTGTCGACCAGTATGCCCACCGCCAGGGCAAAGCCGCCGAGCGTCATGGTATTGAGCGTCTGGCCGCCGACATACATCAGCAGTACCGCGCTGATGATCGACAGCGGTATGGCCGCCAGGATGATAATCGTTAGGCGCCAGTTACCCAGAAACAGCAGAATCATCAAGGCGGTAAGGCCGGCCGCCATAAGCCCGCCCATCTTTACGCTCGAGAGCGCGGCATTGACGAAGATCGACTGATCGAAGATGGGCTTGATGGTGACCCCGCTGGGCATCAATTTTCGTATGTCGGTGAGCGCGGCACGCACGCCGTCGATCACTGCCAGCGTCGAGACGCCACCCGTCTTGCGGATGGTGATCAGCGCGCCTGGTGTGCCATCGACAGTGACGGAATTGGTTTGCACCTGAAAGCCATCGTGGACATGGGCGATGTCGCGCATGAAGACGGTATTGCCACCGACCTGTGCCACCGGGAACGCATTGATGCTGTCGATCACGTCCGGGCTGTTATTCATCGACAGTGTGTAATCCTTGCTGCCGATCTTCACGTCCCCGGCCGGAAGAATGACGTTCTGGCGCTGCAGCGCATCGCTGACGTCGGAAGGCGACAGGCCGCGTGCCGCCAAGGCCTGCGGATCCAGATCCGCCATGATCACTCGCGGCTTACCGCCATAAGGCTGCGGCACCTCTGCGCCGTGCACCACTGCAAGATCGGGCCGAATGATGTTCTGACCCAGATCATTGAGCTTGGTATCGGGCAGGGTCTTACTCGAGAGGCTAAGTTGGATGATCGGCACGTCGGTGGCCCCGTACCGAAGTACCATCGGCGGGGTAATATTGGGTGGCATGTACTTGAGCACGACGAGCGCGCTGCTCGCAATCTGCGACACCGCACGGCTGACGTCCGCGCCTTCGTGCAGATAGACTTTCTCGACGCCGACGCCCTGATAGCTAGTCGCTTCAATGCGTGCGATATCGTCTACCAGTGAGGCCATCTGCCGCTGGTGCAGTGACAGTATCCGGTTCTGAATATCGGTCGCGCTCATGCCGCTATAGGTCCAAACCACGCTGACGACCGGAATGTTGATCTCCGGAAAAATGTCGATCGGCATACGAAGGCCGGCGCCTATACCGAGAAGGCAGATGAGGATCAGCATTGATCCGACGGTATAGGGACGCTGCAGCACGAACCGGACAAGCGACATGCGATCAGCTCCTCAAGTCAAATAGCGGGAGTCACGGACCGCATTTGCGGCGTCGCCGCCAATGCGGGACGCGCGGGGTCGTCGCTGGGTGTCCGGGGAAACCGCAGGCGAAAGCAACTGCCGTGCCCAACCTCGCTATGGACCTCGATTTGCGCTCCGTGGGCAAGGCAGATCGACTGGGCGATCGATAACCCTAAGCCGGCCCCACCATCATCGCGCGAGCGCGCCTCGTCGACCCGATAGAACCGATCGAACACGCGCGTGAGTGCCGCGGGCGGAATGCCGATACCGGTGTCCAGGACCTCGAGCACGATGTCGCCGCCGCTGTCGCCAGTGCGCAGCATCACGGCGCCGCCGCGCGGCGTAAATCGTATTGCATTGTCGAGCAGGTTGACGATCACCTGCTTTAGGCGGCTAGGATCGCCCCGAACGATCAGCGGCGCTGCGGGCGGGAACTGCAGCTGAATGCCGCGATCCTCCGCCATCAAGCGCATCTGCTCAGCGGTGCTCGCGGCCAGCTCCACCAGATCCACATCGAGCCACTCGCGCTGCGCTTCGCCTGCATCGAGGCGTGACAGCGCCAGCAAGCCGGATACCAGATGCTCCAGGCGCGCGACCTCCTCAAGTACGCTGCCGACGCGCTCGCGCACCTCGCCCTGAGCCGCATCGCCACTGACGATCTCCTGCAGTTCGCCCTTGATTACCGTAAGTGGAGTGCGAAGCTCATGCGAAGCGTCGGCGAGGAAGCGGCGCGAAATCTGCACCGAGTCGCGTAACCGTCCGAGCATATGGTTGAGCGACAACGACAAGCGTTGCAGCGCATCGCCAGTCGGCAGCACGGGAAGGCGCGCATCCAGATTCTGCATGCTCATGTGCTCGGCGGTCTGCGACATGCGATCCACCGGCCGCAAGGCCCAGTTGACCAGTAGATAGCCGCCGCCGGCAGCGCAAATGACCAGCACCGGCAGCAGCAATCCGAGTAATGCCAGCAGCCGATCCTGCAGGCCATCGATCGATTGGAGCGAGCTGCCGAGTTCGATCAGATAGCGCCCCGAAGGCGTGTCGATTCTGGTGGCATTCAGCATCAGCCGCTGGTTCTGCACGGTCACAGTACGCCGCACCGCGGTCCCATCCAGCCAGGTGCCGGCGATCGGCGGCACGGCGTTTGGATCGAAGCTGCGATCAGCCGGTGTTCCGGAGCGATAGATCAGGGTCCCGGGCGCCCGGGTAACCCGCACGAATCGATTGTTGAATTCTGGCGACACCCGGGTACTGATTGCGTCGGAAATCTGCGCATTCGAGATGACTGCCGAGCCCTGCTCGAGAATCTGCTCGACCTGCGACGAACGGCGCCGAAGCGAGTCGCGCAGACTGGAGTGCAGATACTGTTCGAGGCCATAGAACATTCCCATGCCGACCAGGGCAAAGGTCGCGCCGAGTAGCAGCGTGTACCAGAGCGCGAGCCGGAAGGCGAGCGAGCGGTGATTCACCGGACTTACGGGCCTGCCGCCTGCTGCGTCTCGCGCACGCAGTAGCCTACGCCGCGCACGGTATGGATCAGTTTCTCCGGGAACGGATCATCCACCTTGCGCCGCAGGTGGCGCACGTACACCTCCACGATATTAGTGACGCCTTCGAAACTCTGATCCCAGACGTGTTCAAGGATCATTGAGCGCGTGAACACACGGCTCGGGGAGGACAGCAAATACTCGAGCAGCGCGTACTCCTTGCTGGTCAGCTCGATGTTCTGCTCGCCACGACGCACCTGATGCGTCAACCGGTTAAGCTCAAGGTTGGACAGCAATATTACGTCGGTGCGCTCAACCGGATTGCGGCGCAGCAACGATTTGACGCGCACCACCAGTTCCGCGAGGTCGAACGGCTTGGTCAGATAATCGTCCGCCCCGGCCTCGAAGTGCTTTACCTTGTCCTCGGTGGCATCCCGTGCGGTAACGATCAGCACCGGAAGCGTCGGATTCGACCGGCGCACCAGCCGCAGCAGCTCGCTGCCGCTGATCAGCGGTAGCATCAGATCGAGAATCAGCAGATCGTATTGATACGAGTCGATGTAGCCGCGACCCTCGCGACCGTCTGCGGCCAGATCGATCGCGAAGCCTTCCGCCCGCAGCCCTCGGGCGACGAAATCCGCAAGTTTGCGGTCGTCTTCAACGATGAGAAGTCGCATGCAGCAGCATTGAACGCCACCCAGATTAGAGCGACGTTAGTCGGACATTAGAAACCTCTAATCTTGCCGGCACGGGACTGCGGCGCCGCTCGAGTAAAAATTACCGTTGAACCTTGGCTTAGGCCGCCCTTAATCTGAGCGGCATAGCTTGCAGATCAGGCGAGTTCCTGCTTCTACGTAAGCGAGGTGACCGTGATGAATACCGTTTCGGCAGTTCGAGGCTGGCACAGCGTGCTGCCGACGCTAACGATCGCAGTGATCGCGTGCGCCGTGATCGCCTGCTCGACGACGCCTCCCAGGACTGCGGAGCAACGCGTGGCGGATGCTGATACCGCTGACCGCGTGCAGGCTGCGCTGCTCGCTGACCCAAATATCTACGCGCGGCACATCGATGTCCGGGTGGATAGAGGCGTGGTCCACCTCGGCGGCTATGTCTGGGAGGACGAGGACTTCAGAACGGCGCGGCGCGATGCGGCTTCGGTCGCAGGTGCAGATACCGTAATCGCCGAAATGGAACTGGTGCGCGGTGGTCTTGCCGGCACCAGCAGGTAGGCCGGTCGAGCCACCCACGCCCGGGTCGAATACGCCTATCGGCGTGACGGCGGAAGACCAAATCAGCTAGAACACGAATCGCAGGCCGATGGTCGGATTGATATTGGTCGTAAAGTACAGGTAACCGTTGGCGAGACCATCCGATACGCCGCTGTACATGATGCCGGCGTAAGCATCCAGGCGCCTGGTAAATCGGTAGTCGAAGTCCAGTGAATACGCCTGGAAGCTGCCGCTGCAAACCGAATGTGCATTGGTCGAGCAGCCCGCCTGGGTGCCGACGCCATAGGCATTTTGACGATAGCCATAGTAGCCCGCCGTGATATCCAGCTTCGGCATGACGCTGTAGCGCACGCCGGCCCAATAGACATCGAGCTTCTTGTCGTCGGGATAGGCGTCGTTATTGACGTAGGCCAGTATATAGCCCCCGAGACCGGCGGTGCCGGCGGCCATATCGTGCACCGGATTCGCATATTGAATATGCTCATAACCGGCGTAGAGCTTCAGCGGCACCGGGGCGATCTTATACGCGGCCATGACGGCGTAGGTCGTATTGTCGGAGATGGTCGCCGCCACAGAATTGCTCGACGCGAAACCCAACTTTGGCAATCCGGTGACCTGCGCGGCGGTGAGTGAGGCCGCCGAGACCGCATCATTGATCCTGGAATAGTAGCCATCAATCGCAAAGCCGGCATATTGGGCGCCAACATTTCCCTGGTAGGCCATGCCGCCGGCGCTGCCATTGGATTGATTGAATTTATACAGAAGCCCGAGATGAATCGTATCGGCAAAGCCGACACGGTACTTCAGGACCGAATCCACGCGCTTGTCTTCGGTAGAGCCGGCGCCCGCATATGCTCCGGATGCTCCAAGCAGCGAAAACGCCGGCGAGGCCTGATTCGGGTCGAGGGCATTGACGCCGTCCGCCACCAGGTTCTGCTGCCGGCCAAACGTCACTGTGCCGAAGGTCTTTGAACTCAGGCCCACATCCGCAATCTGAAATATCTGACCGGCGCTGGCGCCGTCGTTATTGGTGGATTGCTGACCCGGGGAGAGGCCATTGTTCAGGGTCAGCGATTTCAGCGAATCAGCGAGAACGCCGGCCTGCGGATTGAACCAGGTTTCAAGCGCGAACACCCCGGACCAATCCCCCACAATCGGCTCCAAGCCCCGCAAACCGATCTTCGTCTGGCTCAGGTTACTGCCGGTCGCGCCGAATACTGATTCGTGACCGGTCTTCTGAATGATATTTGTGCTCGCCGGCGTGTAGTAATCGCTGAACGCGGCGCCATGGGACTCGTATTGAAGTCCAATATCGATGGTTCCATAGAGCGTAATGCCGCGCCATGTCAGGCTGTCATCTGCGGGCGCCGCAGGCATGCCAGCAGTTTGCGCCTGGGCAACTCCGACAGCGCTCATCGCGGCCAGCAGTAGTGCCGATCGAAGCGGACGCGGTCGGTAGTGCCCGACCGAACGGCGCGGAATTGGCATGCACAAAGCTCCTCAGAAGTGTGTGAGATCGACTTGGTAGAGCGTCGATTTGTGCAATATCGTGACCGCGCGCGGTAACAATGTCAGTCTCAGGGCAATAACATTCCGGTCACTTTGCTGGCCGCGTAGTCGAAAACGGCCGCGGACCGGGCGAGAGCAAAGCGAGATCTCGCTCGCGGTGCAGAGATTCCCTAGGCCTCGGGTCGCATCTGCGGGAACAGCAGCACGTCGCGGATTGAAGGCGAGTCGGTGAAGAACATCACCAGGCGATCGACTCCCAGTCCCAGGCCCGCGGTGGGCGGCATGCCGTATTCGAGCGCGCGGATGTAGTCGGAGTCAAAGTGCATCGCCTCATCGTCGCCCGATTCCTTGCGTGTCGCCTGGGCGCGAAACCGCTCCGCCTGATCCTCCGGGTCGTTGAGTTCGGAAAAGCCGTTCGCCAGCTCGCGGCCGGCCAGGAAGAATTCGAAACGATCGGTCAGGAACGGATCGGAATCGTTGGCGCGCGACAGCGGCGACACCTCGGCCGGATAGGCATAAACGAAGGTCGGATCGAACAGCGTATGCTCGACCGTCTTCTCGAACATCTCGATCTGCAGCTTGCCGGCGCCGTCGTGCTCCTTGTATGGAATGGCGAGGCGTTCACAGGCGGCACGCAGGTATGGCACATCGCGCAGATGGGCGCGCTCGAGCACCGGATTGTGCTCCATGATCGCCGCCTCCATCGTGATGCGCTTGAACGGCTTGGCCAGATCGTATTCGCGCCCCAGATAGCTCACGCGCCGCGACCCCAGCAATGAATCGGCCAGGCCGTGCAACACCCGCTCGATCAGTTCCATCAGCTCGTGGGAGTCGGTGTAGGCCCAATACAACTCGAGCATCGTGAACTCGGGATTGTGCTGCGTTGACAGGCCCTCATTACGAAAATTGCGGTTGATCTCATACACCCGCTCCAGTCCGCCGACGATCAGGCGCTTCAGGTACAGCTCCGGGGCGACGCGCAGGTACATGTCCAGATCGAGCGCGTTGTGGTGGGTCTTGAACGGACGCGCGGCGGCACCGCCCGGAATGGGCTGCATCATCGGCGTCTCTACCTCCATGAAATCGAGCGCGTCGAGATAATCGCGCAGATAGCGCAACACGCGCGTGCGGGTACGAAACACCTCGCGGCTGGCCTGATTCATCACCAGGTCGACGTAGCGCTGGCGATAGCGCAGCTCGGTATCGGCCAGCCCGTGCCACTTGTCCGGCAGCGGCCGCAGCGTCTTGGTCAGCAATACCAGGCGCTCGACCCGCACCGACAGCTCGCCGGTCCTGGTGCGAAACAGCGCACCCTCCGCCCCCAGGAAATCACCGACGTCGTAGCCCTTGAACTCTTCATACGACGCGCCGAGCGTGCTCTCCTGCAGGAACAGCTGGATCTGGCCGCTGCGGTCCGCGATCTTGGCGAAGCTCGCCTTGCCCATGACGCGCTTGAACATCATGCGTCCGCCGACGCGCACCTGCACCGGATTGGCCTCGAACCAGTCGGCATCGCGGTCGGTATAGGTCGTGAGCAGCTGCGCGGCCAGGGCATCGCGCCGGAAATCGTTCGGAAATGCGACCCCGCGCTCGCGCCAGGCGGCCAGCTTGGCGCGCCGCTCGGCGATCAGGTGGTTCTCGTCATCGCCGCCGTCACGATCGTCTGCAGTCATAGTCCCGCCTTCAGGCTCGCTTCCAGAAATTGGTCGAGATCACCGTCGAGCACCGCCGCGGTGTTGCCCACCTCGACTCCGGTGCGAAGGTCCTTGATGCGCGACTGATCGAGCACGTAGGAGCGGATCTGATGGCCCCAGCTGACATCGGATTTCGAATCCTCCAGCACCTTTGCGGCGGCATTGCGCTTGTTCACCTCAAGCTCATACAGCTTGGCCTTCAGCATCTTCATCGCGGTGGCGCGATTCTTGTGCTGGCTGCGCTCATTCTGGCAGGCCACCACAATGCCCGAAGGCATGTGGGTGATGCGCACCGCCGATTCGGTCTTGTTGACGTGCTGGCCGCCGGCGCCGCTCGAGCGATACACGTCCATCCTCAAATCCGCCGGATTGATCGCGATATCGATGCTTTCATCGATTTCCGGCGATACGAATACCGAGGCAAACGACGTGTGGCGCCGGTTGCCGGAATCAAACGGCGATTTGCGCACCAGGCGATGCACACCGGTCTCGGTGCGCAACCAGCCGTAGGCATATTCGCCCTGCACCGAGACCGTGGCGCTCTTGATGCCGGCGACCTCACCTGGACTTGAGTCGATGACCTCGCTCGCGAAACCGTGCGCCGCGCCCCAGCGAAGGTACATCCGCAACAGCATCTGTGCCCAGTCCTGCGCCTCGGTGCCGCCGGCGCCGGCCTGAATATCCAGAAACGCACTGTGTGCGTCCATCTCACCGCGGAACATGCGCTTGAATTCGAGCTTGCGCACCCCGGCCTCGAGTTCGCCGGCATCGCGCTCGATCTCGAGCGCGGCGGATTCGTCGTTCTCGCTCTCCGCCAGCTCGAGCAGTTGCGTCGCATCGCTCACGGCATTGCTGGTGCGATCGAGTTCGCCGAGGTCGGCGACCAGCCGCGCGCGCTCGCGTCCCAGCTCCTGTGCGCGTTCGGGTGCGCTCCAGATAGCGGGATCCTCCAGCTCGCGGCTGACCTCTTCTAGGCGCTCTTTCTTGCGGTCGTACTCAAAGAAACCCCCTCAAGGAGACGGCGCGTTCCTCGAGATCTTTGAGCGTACGTTTGAGCTGGCTGACTTCCATCGCAGGATTCTAGCAGGTCAGGTACTGATTATGCGGGCAGCAGGTGCTCGACCACGAACTGCAGCCGCCGCTCGCCCATGTAGTCGTTGCTGTCGAGTCGATAAATCAGCCGCGCCGCGCCGCTCGGCAGTGTCAGGCTCCGCGCATCGCCGTCAGTGAAATTGAAGGCGATCGCATCGAACTGCCCGCGCCCCTCCGGGGCAGTCAGCCCGAGTTTCAGATGACGTTCGCCGACCAGGCGCGCCGACTGGATGCGAAACACGCCGTCGAACAGCGGCTCCGGAAAACCCGGTCCCCAGGGTCCACCGGCGCGCAACGCCGCAGCCAGCGGCAACGCCAGCTCATCCACCCGCAGCTCGCCGTCGGTCTCGATCACGTCCGGCGAACCGAGTCGGGTCAGCGCACTGCTGCATTCGGCATCGAAGGCAGCGGCGAATTGATCAAGCAGCGCGGCCTCCAGTGTTACGCCGGCAGCCATCGCATGGCCGCCGAATTTCTGGATCAGCAGCGGATTGCGCGCCGCGATTGCATCCAGCAGGTCGCGCACGTGGATGCCGGGAATAGAGCGTGCCGACCCACGCAGTGTCGTGGCATCGACTCTCGCAAAAGCGATTACCGGGCGGCGCACGCGCTCCTTGATGCGGCTGGCAACCAGACCCACCACGCCCTGGTGCCAGGCGGCATCGAACAGGCATACCCCTGCCCGGGTCACGCCGCCGCCCGGATCGCCCAGCACCCGGATCGCGGACAGCGCCTGAGCCTGCATCTTCGCCTCGATCTGCCGGCGCTGGGTGTTGAGCGCATCGAGCTCGTGCGCGGCGGCGCGCGCCTCATCGAGCGTATCGCTCAACAGGCAACGGATCCCGATCGACATGTCGGTCAGCCGGCCGGCAGCGTTGAGCCGCGGCGCCACCGCGAAGCCCAGGTCGGATGCCACCAGAGTCGCCGGACTGCGGCGCGCCACCTCGAGTAGCGCGGTGATCCCGGGCACGCAGCGTCCAGCGCGAATGCGCGCCAGCCCGTGCGCCACCAGGATGCGGTTGTTGGCGTCGAACGGCACCACATCGGCCACCGTTCCCAGCGCCACCAGATCCAGCAGTTCGGCCGCCATGAGCGCAGCTGGTGGCAGCGCTCGACGCTGCTCCAGCACGCGGCGCAGCGCCGCAATCACATAGAACGCCACGCCGACCCCGGCCAGCGCGCGGCTGCCAAACGCGCTGCCAGGCAGGTTCGGATTGACGATGACGTTGGCATGTGGCAACTCGCGACCGGGCAGATGGTGATCGGTCACCAGCACCTCGATGCCGGCGGCACGTGCCGCCGCCACGCCGGCGTTGCTGGAGATGCCGTTGTCCACCGTCACGATCAGGGCCGGGCGCTGCGTGGCCGCCAGCGCGACGATCTCGGGAGTCAGCCCGTAGCCGAATTCGAAGCGATTGGGCACCAGAAAATCCACCGCCCCAAAGCCCCAGCTGCGCAGTGCGCGCACCAGCAGAGCGGTACTGGTGGCACCGTCGGCGTCGAAATCGCCGATGATCAGTATCAGACCGCCGCGTTGCCGGTGCTCATACAGCAGCTCCGCGGCCGCCTCGACGGAAGCCAGGGTTCCGATCGGGAGCAGCTGCTGCATCGACAGCTCCAGATCGTGCGCGCCGCGCACGCCGCGCGCCGCATACACCCGTTGCAGCACCGGGTGCATCTGCGGATCGAGCACGACAGCGCTCTGCGGCGCAGCGCGCCGTACGATGGTGAGATTCAAGCCAGCGTCTCCCACCACGGCCGGCGGGCGCGCCAGAATCGGGCCAGGTCGAGCCATCGCACACTGTAGAGGCGCTGCCCGATGAGCAGTCGCAGCACCGAGGCGCGCCGCTGGCGCACGGCGCGCAACGCGCCGGGCAACCAGCGCTGTTCGAGCTGCAGGAAAGCCGCCGTCAGACCTTCCGGCCGCAGCAGCGGGTACAGGAACACGCTGTCGGCGTGCGCCTCGAGCAGCGCCGCGTCAAAGGCCTGGGGCAACGCTTCAGCCGCGCCGCCCTGCAGCCGCCACAAGGCCTCGGCGTAGGTGTCGCACCCGTACAGGTGCGCACCGGGCGCGGCCACAGCGAGCGCCGCCGGGGCCGCCGGCGCGGTCGAGATCGGACCGGCGCCCCAAAGCCAGAATGTCGTCACCGGCAGTTCACCGCGGCTGCTACGCTCGAGATTGAGCGCGTGCTCATACAGCCACATCTCCATCTCTGCTCCCAGGCGTCGCAGTGTCCCCGCGCCTTCGCCGCGTGGCAAACCGGGCGTGGGATCGCTGCCGGCAAAATGGCCCGGATCGGCGCCGCTCGCCTCGATGGCCGGACCCGAGAGCAACAGCTCGCGTCGCCCCAGCGCCCGCAGCTCCCACGCCGATCCGGCAAATACCTGGGCAAAGTCGTCCACCAGCCGCTGCTGCTCCGCCTGGTCGAGCCGCAGCAGCCCCGCGGGATGCAGATGGACGCTATCGAGTCCGGCGAAGTAATGCACCGGAGTGGCAAGCCACACCTGACCGGGCCCAGGCTCCGCCGCGGTTCGCGCCGGCCACGCGGCGGCCACGGTAGCCGATGGCGTCAAGCTGCGCCCGGCGACACTAGCGCTGCGTGCGGCCAGCCAGCCGCGCCAGTCCGGCGCCAACGCCGTCACGCGCGCGCGCGCCAGCGTGGTTTCAAGCAATGGCAGGCGTGGCAGGCCGGCGCCGGCGTCGTGCGGCGCGGCCGAAAAAAAATCAGTAAGGATAAAGACCAGTTCGGCCACGATGTCGTATGGTACCGGTCATGCGGCTGTCACTCGACTCGGACCCGCGCATCAACCTGGTGCGCCGCTACGACGCCGGCGTAATTGTCATCGGCGAGCAGCGCATCACCCGTCCCTGCATCGTCACTCCGCAGGAACTGCTGCTCGACTGGAGCGCAAGCTCGATCGGCGAACTGTCCGAAACCGATCTGGAGCCGCTGCTGGCGCGGCGCGCCGATATCGTGCTGTTGGGTGCCGGAGAAACCCAGCAGCTGCCCGGCAGCGCGCTGCGCGCGATGTTTCGCGCACACGCAATTGCCCTTGAATGCATGAGTCTCGGCGCGGCGTGTCGGACTTACAACATCCTGGCGAGCGAGGCACGCAGCGTGCTCGCTGGTTTGTTTCCGTAAAGATAAAGGAAGGTGCGGCTGGAAGCGCACCCGAAGAAGACACAGGGAGAGAAAGATCATCCAACTGCCCCCAACTACTCGAAGCTGACCGAATCGAGCAGTTGTTCCCGCTTCGCGCTTTTTTGTTCTCGTTATAGAAACTGATTATTTTTGTTGCTCTTAAGACGTGGTCTTCCCCTGTTCACCCCTGTGTCTTCTTCGTGTGCGCCTCCCCGTTTTTGATCCGCCTGTCGTGTAAGACAGACAGTGGAAAGATAGTAAGCCGGTCCCACACGGATTTACAAGCGTCTGAATTTTAGCCCTTTATAATCCGATAGTTATGGGCGTTTTTTAAGGTCGAAAATTTAATGTAAATACTTGAGTCAGTGCTTCGGCACGCTAGCCAGTGCCCCCCAGCAGCGGCACGAAGGCGACCGATCCGAGCACCCGCCGCTCGATCCCCTGCTCGCGTCGTGTGAGCCGCAGCAGCTGCTGCGCGCCTTCGGGCCCGACCGGCACGATCAGACGGCCGCCGATCGCCAGTTGGCCCACCAGAATCTCGGGTACAGACAGCGGCGCGGCCGCGATCAGAATGCCATCGAACGGTGCCTGGGTTTTCCAACCTTGCGTGCCATCGCCGTGACGAAAGCGCGTGTTGCGGATCTGCAGCTCCTTGAGCCGTTCACGCGCGCGCCCGAGCAGCGCCGCGATGCGCTCGACCGAATACACACGTCCGACCAGCGGCGCGAGCACGGCGGTCTGGTAGCCGCAGCCGGTGCCGATCTCGAGCACCTTCGCGAGCGGCCCACCCTCCAGCAGCGCCTCGGTCATCCGGGCGACGATGTAAGGCTGCGATATGGTCTGGCCGAAACCGATCGGCAGCGCGGTGTCCTCGTAGGCCCGGCTCGCCAGCGCCTCGTCGACAAAAATATGCCGCGGCACGTTGCGGATTCGATCCAGCACCGCGGGACTGACGATGCCCTGATCGCGCAGCCGTTGCACCAGGCGATCGCGGGTGCGCGCCGAGGTCATGCCGATGCCGGCAAAGCGCGGGTCGTTCATCGCCTCCGGCTCATAACCCTTCCAGCCAGCGCCCGATGGTCGGCAATGCCGCATGGCGCGTCAGGTCGATCTGCAGCGGGGTCACGGACACCCAGCCGTTTTCCACCGCCAGAAAGTCGGTGCCGGCGCCGGCGTCGGCGCCCGCTCCAGCCGGACCAATCCAGTACACCGGCTGGCCCCGGGGGTTCTTCGCCGGAATGACGGCATCGGAGCGATGGCGGAATCCCAGCCGCGTGCTGGAAAAGCCGGCCAGCTCGGAATAAGGCCGATCGGGCACGTTGACGTTGAGTATCAGCGCTCGATCGAGCGGCCGCTGCAACAGCGCTGCAACCAGGCGCTGCGCCACGCGCGCGGCGGTATCGAAGTGCCGCCCGCCGCCGGGAGAAGTACACAGCGAAATCGCTATGGTGGGCAAACCCAGGAAGCGGCCCTCGATGGCCGCCGCCACGGTACCGGAATACAGCACATCGTCACCCAGATTGGCGCCATCGTTGATTCCCGAGGCCACCATGTCGAACTCGAAATCGAACACGCCGGAGATCGCCAGGTGCACGCAATCGGTAGGCGTCCCGGCGACGTAATACACTCCAGGTTCGGACTCAAACACGCGCAGCGGCGCGTCCAGCGTGAGCGAGTTGCCGGCCCCGCTGCGATTTCGGTCCGGCGCGACCACGGTAACCTCGCCCAGCGACGCCATGGCGGCGCGCAACTGCGAGATACCCTCGGCACGATATCCGTCATCGTTACTGACGAGTATTTTCACGGAAAGATATTTTCAGGAACAACGGGCGGATGCTGCCTTAAACGGCACAATGGCCACGGGGCGCGCCAATATACTTCAATGCCCGCGTCGGGAGGGGCGAGCTGCGATGGGCACCAAAGACGACCAGCAGGAGGAGGAGGACGGCGCGCTGTTCCGGCACGCAATGCGCGACGTGCAGCCGCTCAAGCGCCCGCTGCGCGTGCCGCCGGCGCGCAACAGCCCCAGGGCGCGCGCCAAGTTTGCGCGCGCCGAGCGGGCGGCGGTGCTGCAGGAGAGTCTCACCGGCGGCGCCGACCTGTATGAGGTGCAACCCGGGGACGAATTGCTGTTTCGCCGCGCCGGGGTACCCGATACGGTGCTGCGCCGGCTGCGTCGCGGCACCTTTCGGGTCGAGTCCGAGATCGATCTGCACGGCCTGACGGTCAGCCAGGCCACCGCACAGCTGAAAGATTTTCTGCGGGAAGCGCGCGCGCACCAGCTGCGCTGCGTACGCGTGATTCACGGTAAGGGTCTGCGCTCGGGCACGCGCGGTCCAGTGCTCAAGAACACCGTCAACGCGCTGCTGCGGCGTTCGGATCCGGTGCTCGCCTTCGCCTCCGCGCAGCCGGCCGCCGGCGGCACCGGAGCAACGCTGGTGCTGCTGGCCCGCGCCTGAGAGGGCACGCCACTGCACCGGCCCGGTTCAGCGCTCATCAATCAGCACCGTCGCCATCGCCATCAGGCCTTCACTGCGGCCGACGAAGCCCAAATGTTCGGTGGTCGTGGCCTTGAGGTTCACGCACGAATTCGACAGCCCCAGCAGGCCCGCCACACTGCATCGAATCGCGTCACGCCAGGGACCGATCCGGGGTGCTTCGGCCAGCAGCGTAAGGTCGGCGTTCACCACCTTCCAGCCGGCTCGCGCGAGCAGTTCCACGCTGACGGTCACGAAGCGTGCGCTGTCGGCGCCCTTCCAGCGCGGGTCGCTGTCCGGGAAATGCTGGCCGATATCGCCCAGGCCCGCAGCGCCCAGCAGCGCATCGACCAGCGCATGCAGCAGCACGTCGCCGTCTGAATGCGCGATGACGCCGCGACTGTGTGCGATGCGCACTCCGCCCAGCATGACCGCGTCGCCGGGACCGAAGGCGTGTACGTCGATACCGGACCCGACCCTCACTTAAACTCCCCTCTGTCGCAGGATCGCCTGCGCCAGCAGCAGGTCGGTGGCGGTGGTGATCTTGATATTGCTGTCCTGCGCCTGCACCAGCAGCGCCGCATGCCCCTGCCACTCCATCGCCTGTGCCTCATCGGTGGGCGTGCGACCATCGGCAACGGCGCGCTCGAGCGCGGCACGCAGCGGCGCGTAACGGAACATCTGCGGTGTCTGTGCGAGCCAAAGCGCCTCGCGCGGCAGTGTCGCGGCACAGCGGCGTACACCGATCTGCCCGCCGCCGTCCAGTGCCCGCTTCACCGTGTCGGCGACCGGCGCGGCCAGCAAGGCCCCGACCGCATCAATCCCCCCGTACTGCAGCAGCCGCTGCAGATCCGCCGCGCTCAGGGCCGGCCGCGCCGCGTCGTGCACCAGCACCCAGTCCTCAGCGCCGGCGCGCGCCTCGAGCGCTCGCAGGCCGTTGCACACCGAATGCGCGCGCTCGGGGCCACCCTCGTCCACCGAGAAATGCGACGGCAGCCCGGCCGTGAGCCGGCTGCGGTGCGGATCATCGGCCGCCAGCAGCAGGCTGCCGCCGACGCATTGTGGGTCCTCGAGGAACGGCTGCAGCGCGGTCTCGAGCACGGTGCGACCCGCAAGCAATGCGTATTGCTTGCTGCCGCCAAAGCGGCGCCCGGCGCCTGCCGCCGGCATCACGATCCAATAGCGCATGGGCGGGATGGAGCTGACTGAGCTGCCCACGGGCTGCTAGCGGGCCGCAGCCGTTCGCTCCGTGTTCGGCAGTGCCGGCGCCATCGGAGCGGCTGCCGGGGCGAGCGCCCTCGGCGGCACCACCTGGTAGAAGGATTCGTTGCCAGCGATCATCCCCAGATCGCTGCGCGCGCGCTCCTCGAGCGCGCTATAGCCCTGCTTCAGGTCACGCACTTCGGCAGCGAGCTGTCGGTTGCGCTCGGAAACGCGGGCGTTGTCGGCCTGACGCGCGACTACCGCGGCATGCATTCGCAGCACTTCGGCGACCCCATCGTTCGACAGCCACAGCCGATACTGCAATAGCAGTAGCGCGGCGAACAGTGCGACGGCAAGCCATTTCATGGCGCGGCTAGGGTACCACTGATCAAACTGCCGGCGCGCTCAAATCTTAACCGGGAACGCATCGCGTCCGGCATAGCGCGGCTTGCCTCCGAGGGCTTCCTCGATACGCAGCAGCTGGTTGTACTTGGCGATGCGATCCGAGCGCGACATCGAACCGGTCTTGATCTGTGTGGCGGCGGTTGCCACCGCGATATCGGCGATGGTGGTGTCCTCGGTCTCGCCCGAGCGATGCGAGATGACGGCGGCGTAATGCGCCTGCTCGGCCATGTCGATGGCGGCGAGAGTCTCGCTCAGCGTGCCGATCTGGTTTGGCTTGATCAGGATCGCGTTGGCCACGCCGCGCGCTATGCCCTCGGCCAGGATGCGGGTGTTGGTAACAAACACGTCGTCGCCCACCAGCTGAATTTTGCGCCCCAGCGCCGAGGTCAGCAGCGACCAGCCGCTCCAGTCGGCCTCGCTCATGCCGTCCTCGATCGTGATGATCGGATACTTGGCGGCCAGATCGGCCAGATATTGGGTGAATTCGGCCGGCGTGAAGTTACGATGTTCGGACTCGAGATGGTACTGGCCGTCCTGGAACAGTTCGGAACTGGCGACATCCAGTCCCAGGTACACGTCGCGGCCGGCCTGGTAGCCCGCCTTGTCGATCGCCTCGAGAATGGTCTGCAGCGCGGCCTCGTTCGAAGGCAGATCGGGCGCAAAGCCGCCCTCATCACCCACCGCCGTGGCCAACCCCCGGCCGTGCAGGATTTTCTTCAGCGTATGAAAGATCTCCGCGCCATAGCGCAGTGCTTCGCGCAGCGACGGCGCGCCGACCGGCAGAATCATGAATTCCTGGATATCGAGCGAATTGTCGGCGTGCGCGCCGCCGTTGATGATGTTCATCTGCGGCACCGGCATCACCGCCTCGCGCTCGCCGCCAAGGTGCTTGAACAGCGGCTGCCCGGCCTCGTTCGCCGCGGCGTGCGCATTGGCGAGTGATACCGACAGCAGCGCGTTGGCGCCCAATCGGGCCTTGCTGTCGGTACCGTCGAGCTCGATCATGCGCGCGTCCAGGCCGGCCTGGTCGGCACTGTCGCGGCCGATGAGCGCTTCGCGCAACAGCGTGTTGACATTGTCGACGGCTTTGGTGACGCCCTTGCCCTGGTAGCGCTTCGGATCCCCGTCGCGCAGTTCCACCGCCTCGCGCGTGCCGGTGGAAGCCCCGGAGGGCACGGCGGCGCGTCCGATCGCGCCCGACTGCAGCCTGACCTCGGCTTCGATCGTCGGATTGCCGCGCGAATCGATGATTTCACGCGCGTGGACACCGGCGATTCGACTCATAGTGACGACTCCTCGAATGGACGCGACTTGGTGATGGTATCGAGCTGCTTGAGTGTAGTGAGCAATGCGGCCATGCGCGCCAGGGGCCAGGCATTGGGACCGTCCGACAGCGCTTCCTGCGGCCGTGGATGCGTCTCCATGAAGATACCGGCGATCCCCGCGGCGACCGCGGCGCGCGCCAACACCGGTATGAATTCGCGCTGCCCGCCCGAGGAATCGCCTTGCGCTCCCGGCAACTGCACCGAATGCGTCGCATCGAACACCACCGGGCAGCCGGTGGCACGCATGGCCGACAGCGAGCGCATATCGGCCACCAGATTGTTGTAGCCGAAACTGAAGCCGCGCTCGCAAACCATGATCTGGCGGTTGCCGGTCGAGCGCGCCTTGTCCACCACGTTCTGCATCTCCCAGGGCGAGAGAAATTGGCCTTTCTTGATGTTTACCGGCCGTCCGGCGGCAGCGACCTGCAGGATGAAATTCGTCTGCCGGCACAGAAACGCTGGCGTCTGCAGCACGTCGACCACCGCGGCAACTTCCGCAATCGGCGTATCCTCGTGCACGTCGGTCAGCACCGGCAGCTGGAACAGCTTCTGCACCGACTGCAGCGCCTTCAGGCCCGACGCAAGGCCGGGTCCGCGAAAACTGCTGCCCGAGGAGCGGTTGGCCTTGTCGAACGAGGCCTTGAAAATCAGCGGCACTCCCAACGCGGTGGTGATTTCCTTGAGCGTGCCGGCGACCTCCTGCACCAGCGCCTCGGACTCCACCACGCACGGACCTGCGATCAGAAACAGTGGCCGGTCGATCCCAACCTCGAACCCCGCCAGGTTCATGCGCCGGCCGCGGCCGGCAGTTGCGAACCTCGGTAGGCGCGCGCCGCCCGCACGAAGCCGGTGAACAGCGGATGGCCGTCGCGTGGTGTCGAAGTGAATTCCGGATGGAACTGGGTGGCGACGAACCACGGGTGCCCTGGCAGCTCGATGATTTCGACCAGCCCGTCGCGTGAGAAGCCGGAGAATTTCATTCCGGCGCGTTGATAGGCCTCAAGATAGTTGTTGTTGAATTCGAAGCGGTGACGATGGCGTTCGGCGATCACCTCGCGGCCATAGAGTTCGCGCGCCGACGTGCCCGGATGCAGCACTACTTCCTGCGCACCCAGGCGCATCGTGCCGCCGAGCTGCGAGCCCTCATCGCGCTGCTGTATACCGTGGCTGCGGTCCTGCCATTCGGTGATCAGCGCGATCACCGGGTGGCTCGAGGCGCGATTGAATTCGGTGCTGTGCGCATCGGCCAGCTGCAGCACGTTGCGACCGAATTCAACGATGGCGAGCTGCATCCCGAGGCAGATGCCGAGGTAGGGCACGCCGTGCTCGCGCGCGTAGCGCAATGCTTGAATCTTGCCCTCGATGCCACGCTCGCCGAAGCCGCCCGGCACCAGCACCGCATCCATCCCGGACAGGCAATCAACGCCCTCCTTCTCGATATCGGTGGATTCGATGTAGTGCACCTTGACACGCGTGCGGGTCTTCAGCCCGGCGTGCATCAGGGCTTCGTTCAGTGAGATATACGAATCGCGGATCTGCACGTACTTGCCGACCATCGCGATATCGATCTGTCCGTCGGGATTGATCTTGGCGTTGGCGACCTGCCGCCACGCTGCCAGGTCCGCCGGCGGCACTTCCAGGCGCAGCTTGTCGACCACGATGTCGTCCAGCGCCTGCTCATGCAGAAACAGGGGGATGCGGTAGATATCGTCGGCATCGACCGCCGAGATCACCGCGCGCTCCTCCACATTGGTGAAAAGCGCGATCTTGCGACGCTGTTCATCGGGCAGCGTCTCGCGGCAGCGGCACAGGAGCACATCCGGCTGGATTCCGATCGAGCGCAGCTCCTTGACCGAATGCTGCGTCGGCTTGGTCTTGATCTCGCCCGAGCCGCCGACCACCGGCACCAGCGTCAGATGCATGTACAGCGTCTTGCTGCGTCCCAGCTCGACCCCGAGCTGGCGGATCGCCTCGAGAAACGGCAGCGACTCAATGTCGCCGACGGTACCGCCGATCTCGACCATGCAGACGTCGGCGTCTCCGGCGCCCAGCATGATGCTGCGCTTGATCTCATCGGTGATGTGCGGAATGACCTGCACCGTGGCACCGAGGTAATCGCCCCGGCGCTCCTTGGCAATGACGCGCTCATAGATCCGGCCGGTGGTGAAGTTGCTGTTGCGTCCGGTGGTGGTGCGCACGAAGCGCTCGTAATGGCCCAGATCCAGATCGGTCTCCGTGCCGTCGGCGGTCACGAATACCTCGCCATGCTGGAACGGGCTCATGGTCCCGGGATCGACGTTGATGTACGGGTCGAGCTTGACCATCGCGATCTTCAGGCCGCGGGCCTCGAGGATCGCGCCCAGAGACGCGGCGGCGATGCCCTTCCCCAATGAGGAAACCACGCCGCCGGTGACGAAAATGAATCGGGTCATCGAGGAATCCGCCGCCTGAAGAAAGAGCCTGTGACGACGGGCAGTCAGGTTAGCAAATCGGGCGCAGTGTCTCAATCGCAATCATCGGATTCGCCGCCCTCGCGGCGCCAGCGGAACCGGCCGCGGTCGGCCACCGGGGTGTCCCGGCAGCCATAACTGCGGTCGAGCCACAGATCCGCGACCGCGATGATGCGCCCCGCATGCATGATCAGCGGCACGGCAGCCCGCTCCCAGGGCGCGAGGCCCTGCGCTTGCAGCAGATCCTTGAGCGCCACGCGCCCCTGCGCGCCCTGCATGCGCTCGCCGCCACGTCGATGACGCACGCTCAGCAGCGGCGGCAGCGCCGGCAGATGCACGTCACCGTGGCGGTCGCGCACCAATCCGAGCGCGCCGCCACCGGCCAGGCGCAGCCAGGGCTGCGCGCGCCAGTCCCACTGTTCGATCGCTGCGTGCTCGCGCTGCGCTGTGGCGCCGGATGCAAACAGGCGATCGGCATAACGGCGCAACTCGGCGCCGCGCCAGCTCACCCGCGGCAGCGCATCGCCTCTGGCCGCAAGCAGCGGGCCACAGATCTCATGCAGCCGGCGATGATCGGGTGCCGGCAGCCCGCGCTCGGCGATCCACTCCCGCACGACATTGCGTCGCTGCGGCAATGGCAGGCACCGCAGCGCACTCACACGCACCGCGGCACCATCGCGCGCATCCTGCAGCGCGGCTGTGGCCAGCTGCTCGAGCAGCCGGCGCGCCTCGGCCAGATGGCGGGCGCTGCGACTGACGGTCGCCGCAGCGGCCGGCCAGCGTTGCCGGAGCAGCGGCAGCACCGAGCCTCGCAGGTAATTGCGATCGAAGCGCTGGTCGGCGTTGCTGGGGTCCTCGCTCCAGTCGAGTGCGCGCGCTCGCGCATAGTGTTCCAGTTGGGCACGAGTCACCGGCAGCAGCGGCCGCAGCAGCAGCGTATGCGCCCATGGCGTCACGTCGCTCATCGCGGCCAGTCCGCGCACGCCGCTGCCACGCAGCAGCGCCAGCAGTACGGTCTCGAGCTGATCCTCCTGGTGATGCGCCGTCAGCAGCAGCTCATCGGGCGCAAGCTCGGCGGCCAGCGCGCGATAGCGGGCGTCGCGGGCGGCCGCCTCCAGCGACTCAGCGCGGCCGCGCTCGATCGACAGTTTGACCACGCGGCATGGCACCCGCAGCGCTCGCGCACGCGCGCTGGCCGCCCGGGCCCATCGGGCCGACTGCGGCTGAATACGATGATCGACGTGCACGGCGCGCAACACGAAGCGCTCCCGGACCCGCAACTGCGCCAGTGCCGACAGCAACGCGCCTGAATCGAGGCCGCCGGAATAGGCAACGCACAGGCGCCGCGCGCGCAGCGCACCGACCATGGCGCGCAGCCTTCCCTTAAGCCAGCGGGTATCGAAGCGCACCGGGGCCGTCACATCGCCGGCGAGATCGGCCGCGACGGCCGCCGCCGGTCGACGCGAACTCACGGCTGGTTCTCGAGGTACACCCCGAATGAGGCGATGCGCCGCGCGCGTCGCTCGACCAGCGCATCGATGCTCAGGTTCTGCAGCTGACCCAGATGGGCGATGATGGCTTCGCGCAGCCCATTGCTCATCATCAGCGCATCGCGATGCGCACCGCCCAGCGGCTCGGGCAGCACCTCATCGACCAGCCCCAGGTCGCGCAGACGCGGGGCGGTGAGATTGAGGGCGTCGGCGGCAACCTCTTTTTTGTCGGCGCTCTTCCACAGGATCGACGCGCACCCTTCCGGCGAGATCACCGAGTAGGTACTGAATTGCAGCATCAGCAGGCGATCGCACACACCGATAGCGAGCGCGCCGCCCGAGCCGCCCTCGCCGATCACCACGGTGACGATCGGCACCCGAAGCGTCGACATCTCGAACAGATTGCGCGCGATGGCCTCGCTCTGGCCGCGCTCTTCCGACCCGACCCCGGGGTAGGCGCCCGGCGTGTCGATCAGCGTGATCAACGGCAGACCAAAGCGTTCCGCCATTTTCATCAGCCGCAACGCCTTGCGATAGCCCTCCGGCTTGGGCATGCCGTAATTGCGACGCACGCGCTCTTTGGTGTCGCGCCCCTTCTGGTGCCCGATGAGCATCACCGTGGCGCCTTCCAGACGCGCCAGTCCGCCGACGATGGCGGTGTCGTCGGCATACATGCGATCGCCGTGCAGTTCGTGGAAGTCGGTGAAGATGCTGCCGATGTAATCCAGCGTGTAGGGCCGCTGCGGATGGCGCGCCAGCTGCGTGATCTGCCAGGGCGTGAGGTTGGAGAAGATCGATCGGGTGAGCGCGCGGCTCTTGGCGCGCAGCTTGGTAATCTCCTCCTCGATGTTAACCTCGGCATCCGAAGTCACATGGCCAAGCTCCTCGATCTTGGCCTCAAGTTCGGCGATTGGCTGCTCAAAATCGAGGAAGCTGACGGCCATCTAGCGCGCAACTCTTTTCATTCTAGTTGGGGAGCGAAGGGTACGGGGTCAGGCCCGTGAAGCGCAAGGAGTGCTCCGCGCCAGCCCTAATTGGCCACAGCCGTGGAGCCCGACTGGGCCTCGAGGCTGTAGCTCAGGCGCGCCGCCCCGGACCCGAGCAGGTGTTCGAGCTGTTCGAGCAGGGCACGCGACGGACGCACTTTCCAATCCTCGCCGAAGCTCAGCGTGCCGTCTGCCTGATGGCAGCGGTAGCGCAGCAGCACGCTGCACTGCCCATCGCGCGCCTGGCGCAACAATGCCTCGAGCTGCGACACCAGCGCCTGGGCATTGTCCACCTTCGGCCAGGTGATCAGCAGATGGCGCGCCAGCCGCTCGCGCACCGCGTCGAGCGACTGCAGTTGCCGGGCAGCGAGCCGCCAGGCATCGCTGAACTCGTCGAAACGCAGCGCTCCCTCGACCTGCACCAGCGCGTCCTTGACCACTATTTCCCGATGCCGCTGATAGACCTCCTCGAACATGGTGACTTCCATGCGGCCGCTGCGATCGTCGAGCATGAAGCTCACCCGCGGTCCGCGCCGCCGTATCTCGACGATCAGCCCGGCGAGCGTCACGCTGCGCGCATCCATATACGAGTGCGCCGCATCGAGCGGCGCACTCGGCCGGTCACTGGCGAAATCCGCGATGCGTCCGGAGGCGAAGTAGCGCAGGTCCTGCTCGTAGGGTGCGATCGGGTGACCCGTCAGGTACAATCCCAGCGTCTCGCGCTCCCCGGCCAGGCGCTGCGAGGCGTTCCATTCGACCACCGGCTTGAGCGTCAGGGCCGCAGTGGCCGCCGTGAGCGCACTGGAGCCGAAGAAATCGACCTGCCCGGCCTCCCGGCTGCGCGCGCTCTGCTCGCTGGCGGCCATCGCCTGCTCGAGGTTGGCCATCAGCGTGGCGCGGTTCGGGCCCAGGCCATCGAGACTGCCGGAGCGAATCAAGGCCTCGAACACGCGCCGGCTCAGGCGCGACAGATCGATGCGCCGGCAGACATCCACCAGGCTCTTGTAAGGCCCCTGGCGCTCGCGTTCCGCGACGATCGCCTCGACCGCCGAACGCCCGACGCCCTTGATGGCGCCAAGCCCGTAGCGGATGGTGCGCTCATCGGCGACTGCGAACATGTAACTGGAACTGTTGATATCCGGCGGCAGCACCGTCAGCCCGATGTGGGCGCAGTCGTCGATCAGGGTGACGATCTTGTCGGTATGATCCATGTCGGCCGACAGCACCGCCGCCATGTACGCCGCCGGATAGTGCGCTTTCAGATACGCCGTCTGATACGACAGCAGCGCGTACGCGGCCGAGTGCGACTTGTTGAAGCCGTAGCCGGCGAACTTCTCCATCAAATCGAAGATGTGGGCCGCCAGCCGCGCCTCCACGCCGCGCGCGCAGGCGCCGTCGACGAATACCGAACGCTGCTTGGCCATCTCCTCGGCTTTCTTCTTGCCCATCGCACGGCGCAGCAGATCGGCACTGCCCAGACTGTACCCGGCCAGCACCTGCGCGATCTGCATGACCTGTTCCTGGTAGAGGATGACCCCATAGGTCGGGGCCAGCACCGGCTGCAGGCGCGGGTGCAGGTAGTCGATCGCTGCCTGGTTGCGGCCGTGCTTGCGATTGATGAAGTCCTCAACCATGCCCGATTGCAGCGGGCCGGGCCGAAACAGCGCCACCAGCGCCACGATGTCCTCGAAGCGGTCGGGTTGCAGGCGGCGTATCAGATCCTTCATACCGCGCGATTCCAGCTGGAACACGGCGGTGGTGCGGCAGGACTTCAGTAGCGCATAGGTCAGCGCATCCTCCATCGGCAGCGCACCGAGCTCGAGCGGCGCCGTGTCGCTGCGGACGCGTTCGGCGTTGACCGTGGCCACCGCCCAGTCGAGCACGGTCAGCGTGCGCAGGCCGAGGAAGTCGAACTTCACCAGTCCCGCCGCCTCGACGTCGTCCTTGTCGAACTGGGTGATGACGCTGGTGCGGCCGGGTTCGCAGTACAGCGGGGTGAAGTCGGTCAGCACCGAGGGGGCGATCACCACGCCACCGGCGTGCTTGCCGGCGTTGCGCGTCAGGCCCTCGAGCGATTGCGCCAGATCGAGCAGATTGTGCACCTCCTCATCCTGCTGGTAGAGCCGCTTGAGCTCGGCCTCCTTGGCGATGGCATCGGCGAGCGTGATGCCGAGTTCGAATGGAATCAGCTTGGCGATGCGGTCGACAAAACCGTAGGGATGGCCGAGCACACGGCCGACATCGCGCACCACGGCCTTCGCCGCCAGGGTGCCATAGGTGATGATCTGCGACACGCGGTCGTGGCCGTACTTGGCGGCCACGTAGTCGATCACGCGATCGCGGCCTTCCATGCAGAAGTCGACATCGAAGTCCGGCATCGACACGCGTTCGGGGTTGAGGAAACGCTCGAACAGCAGGTCGTAGCGCAGCGGTTCGATATCGGTGATGCGCAGCGCGTAGGCGACCAGTGAACCCGCGCCGGAACCGCGGCCCGGCCCCACCGGCACGCCGTTGTCGCGCGCCCAGCGGATGAAATCGGCCACGATCAGAAAGTAGCCGGCGAAGCCCATCGGACATATGACGTCGAGCTCGGCCGCCAGGCGTGCGCGATAGCGACCGGCCTGCTCGCCGACGATGCCGAGCGCTGCAAGACGGGTGGTGAGGCCGGCAGCGGCCTCGGTGCGCAGGAAGTCGTTGGGCGTGCTGCCCTCAGGGACCGGATAGTCCGGAAGTCGCGGCTGATCGAGCGTGAGCCGCAGGCTGCAGCGCCGCGCAATCTGCACCGTGTTGGCCAGCGCCTCCGGAACGTCGGCAAACAATGCGGCCATTTCAGCAGCGCTGCGCAGGTACTGCTGCGGGCTGTAGCGCCGCGGGCGCGCCGCATCGGCCAGCAGCGTACCGTCATGAATGCACACCCGCGCCTCGTGTGCCTCGAAATCATCGGCCCGTAGAAAACGCACATCGTTGGTGGCCACTACCGCAACGTTCCGATGCGCCGCCAGCTTCAGTGCCGCGGGCAGATAGGCCCGCTCTTCGGGCCTGCCGAGGCGCTGCAGTTCAATGTAAAAGCGGTCATCGAACAGCTGCAGCCAGAAGTCCAGCGCCTGTGCGGCCTGCTGCTCCCGCTCGCGCAGCAGCGCACGCCCGAGGTCGCCTTCGGCGCCACCCGACAATGCAATCAGGCCGCCCGTAGTATGCCGATCGAGCCACGCTCGATCGATCAGTGGCACTCCGGCAGTGGTCTGGCCCTCGAGAAAGGCACGGCTCACCAGCCGGGCCAGATTCTGGTATCCGGCAAGGTTCTGGCACAGCAGTGTAAAGCGTGATGGGCCCTGCTTTTCGTCCGCTTCGCTCAGCAGCAGATCGACCCCGATGATCGGCTGTATGCCACGCTCGAGCGCCGCGCGATAGAACTTCAGCATCGCGAACAGATTGCACTGATCGGTCAGGGCGACCGCCGGCATGGCTTCGGCCCGCACCGCGTCCATCAGGTCCGCGACCCGCACCACGCTGTCAATCAGCGAGTACTCGGTATGCAGCCGCAGGTGAACGAAGCTCGGCTGCATCATTCGAGTTCCGGCTCGCCGCAGCTCACGCCCCAGGGCAGCGCGTCGGTCAACCAGCTGCGCAGCGGGTTGAAGCTGCGGCGATGGATCGGGCTTGGGCCCAGATGCACCAGGGCATGCAGGTGCTGCGGCGTGCCGTAACCAAAATGCTGCGACATACCGTAGCCGGGATAGCGCGCGCACATGCCCACCATCAGCGCGTCGCGATAGGTCTTGGCGATGATCGAGGCGGCACTGATGCTGGGCAGGATCGCATCCCCGCCAACCAAGGTGCGCACATTGCAATCAGCAAAGCAATCAAACAGGTACGGGGAACAGTTACCGTCGATCATGATCGTGGTGGGCCGCTGCTGCAGCTGCAGCAACGCACGCTTCATCGCCAGCAGCGTGGCCTGCAGGATATTGATCAGGTCAATTTCCTCATGATCGGCCTCGGCCACCGCCCAGGCAATCGCGCGCTCGCGGATCCGCAGCGCCAGCACCTCACGGCGTTCAGCAGGCAATTGTTTCGAATCGCGCAGACCCCGGATCGGGCGCCTCGGGTCAAGGATCACCGCCGCCGCCACCACCGGCCCTGCCAGCGGCCCGCGCCCGGCCTCATCCACGCCTGCGATCAGTTCCGTCAATGCCGCAAGCCCTCCGGTTGCAACCCCTTGTCGCGCAGCAGTCGCAACACCGCGTCAGCAGCGCTGGGCGCTCCGCCCGCCCGCAGCGACTGATGTACCTGCAGAAACTCGCGTTGTAAATACTCACGATAGGCCACGTCATCGAGTGCGCGCTCGAGCGCGCCGGCGAGCTTGCCACCGGTCACCTGCTGCTGCAGGAACTCCGGCACCAGTGCCGTTCCGGCCAGCAGGTTCGGCAGCGAAAAATACGGCAACCGCACCAGCCGCAGTGTCTTCAGCAACAGGAAGGTCACGGCGCCGAAGCGGTAGGCTACCACCATCGGGCAACGACACAGCAGTGCTTCCAACGTCGCGGTGCCCGAAGTCACCACAGCGGCATCAGCGGCGGTCAGCGCGTCGCGCGAGCGTCCGTCGAGGATGCGTAGATCCAGTCGCGCCGCGTCCGGCAAGCGCGCGACAGCGCGCTCAAATTCGGCGTGCACCATGGCGTTGGCCATCGGCGCCAGCACCACCAGGCCGGCGCGCCGGCGCGCAACCTCGATCGCAGCGGCGAGAAACGGCGTGGCCAACCGCTGCACTTCGCCCAGCCGGCTGCCAGGCAGCAACGCCAGCACCGTCGGTTGCGCGTCCAGTCCGAGCGTGGCTCGTGCCGCACTGCGATCGGGCATCAGCGGAATCTGATCTGCCAGAGGATGGCCCACGAACTCGGCCCGCACCGCATGATTGCGGTAGAACTCAGGCTCGAAGGGCAGCAGGCACAGCACCAGATCGCAACAGCGCGCGATGCGCCGCACCCGACCGGGCCGCCAGGCCCAGACCTGCGGGCTCACGTATTGCACCGTGGCAATGCCGCGCGATTTGAAGCGCGCCGCCAGTCCGAGGTTGAAGGCCGGCGAGTCGATGCCGACGAATGCATCAGGCCTCCAGGCGCTGATGCGTTCGATCAGCATCGAGCGCAGGCGCAGCAGCCGCGGCAGGTGCTTCAGCGGATCGATCAAACCCATGACAGCGAGCTCGTGCGCGTCCGCCAGCGCCAGGCAACCGGCCGCTCGCATAGCCGGCCCGGCCACTCCGAGAAATTCCACTGGCCCTGAGCGCTCGCGCAGCGCAGCCATCAGGGCGGCACCGAGAGTGTCGCCGGAAGTCTCCCCGGCGACGATCGCGACCCTCAGGGTAGCCATCTGTCAGGTCAACTCAGGCGTGAATCGACAGCGTTATTGGCTGGACGGCCATCTGTCAGCGCATCAGCGAATCAGGCTGCGTTCCGAAGTGCCAATGAAGTCCAGCAACGGCTTGAGCTCGGGCTGGGTCGCGACCAGCCCCGAGAGCTGCTCCACCGCCGCTGCGAGCGGCAGCTTGCTGCGGTATAAGACCCGGTAGGCGTTGCGCAGATTGCGGATCTGATCGGCGGAAAAGCCGCGGCGCTTGAGGCCTTCGCTGTTGATCGAGTGCGGCACCGCCGGATTGCCCACGGCCATCACGTACGGCGGCACGTCGCGCGTCACCCCGCAGTTGTTGGCGAGAAACGCGTGAGCGCCAATCTTGCAGTGCTGGTGCACCGCGCAGTAACCGCTCAGGATCGCCCAATCGCCGATCTGCACGTGCCCGGCAATCATCGCCAGATTCACCATGATCACGTTATCGCCGATCACACAGTCATGCGCCACATGCGTGTAGGCCATGAACAGGTTATCGCTGCCGATGCGGGTCACGCCCTGATCGAGCGTGGTGCCGCGACTGATGGTGCAATACTCGCGCATCACGTTGCGATCGCCGATCACCAGCCGGGTGGGCTCGCCGCGGTATTTCTTGTCCTGCGGCGCCTCGCCGATCGAGGCGAACTGGAAGATCCTGTTGTCCTCGCCGACCGTGGTGTGACCCACGATCAGCGCGTGCGAGCCGACCCATGTGCGCGAGCCGATCACGACGTCGGCGCCGATGACCGCGTAAGGACCGACCTCGGCATCGGCCGCCACCTGCGCGCCGGCCGTGATCACCGCGCGCGGATCGATCATGGCAGGTCCGCAGCCGGGGGCGTGCCTGGGACGCTTGAGAGATCCGGGGCGATCATGATCTGCGCGTTGGCGACCTCCTCGCCAGCGACCTCCGCCCGGGTGGCGTAACGGTAGATGCCCTTGAAGGTGCGATCCAGGTTGACGGTCAAAATGAGCTGATCGCCGGGCTCGACCGGCTTGCGAAACCGCGCCTTATCGATGCCGACGAAATAAAAGCGGGTGTTCTCATCCGGGATGACATTGGCCGTGAGAAACGCCAGCAGCCCGGCAGACTGAGCCAGCGCCTCCAGGATGATGACGCCCGGCATCAGCGGACGGTGCGGAAAATGGCCGGTGAAATACGGCTCGTTGTAGCTGACGTTCTTGAGTGCCCGCAGGCTCTTGCCGGGCACGAACTCCAGTACCCGATCCACCAGCAGGAACGGGTAGCGATGCGGCAGGTATTTCATCACGCCATTGATGTCGAGTGTGGTCGGCTCATTCATCGTTCGGTTCCTGTTGCGTGCTGTGCGGCCGCGGCTGCGTTGCCGGCCCGTGTCGCTCGCGTTCGGCGAGCATCTTCAGTGTGGTCAGCACCCGCCACCATTGACGGATCGGCGCGACTGGTATGACGCTGGTATAGACGCCCGGTCGCATGACCGAATGCGGCACCATCGACATTCCGGTCAGCACCACGTCGTCGCCAATCTCGATATGGCCGGACAAGCCGCAGCCGCCCGCGATCATGCAGCGCTCGCCGATGCGCACGCTGCCGGAAATGCCGGTGCATGCCGCGATGGCGGTATGTGCCCCGATCGACACGTTGTGGCCAACCTGGATCAGATTGTCGAGTTTGACGCCATCGCCGATCACCGTATCGTCCATTGCGCCGCGATCGATCGTGGTGTTGGCGCCGATCTCGACGTCGTCCCCGATGCGTACCCCGCCCACCTGCGGCACCTTGAGCCAGCGGCCGCCGTCGCGCGCCAGGCCGAAGCCGTCAGCACCGATCACCGCGCCGCTATGCACCAGGGCGCGCGCGCCCAGCCGCACGCCGTGCTCGAGCGTGACCCGGCCAAGTAACCGGCAGTCCGGTCCGATGTGCGCGCCCTCGCCGACCAGACAGGCGGCACCGATCACGCAGCGCGGCCCGATCACCGCACCGGCGCCGATCACGCTGTAGGGACCGATTTCGCAACTGGCATCGACCTGGGCGCGTGCGTCGAGGATCGCGGTCGGATGGATTCCCGGCCGCAATGGTGGCGGCGGGTGCAATACGGCCGCAATACGTGCGAACAACGCATGCGGATTGGGCGCAATCAAGGCGGCCACCGGACACGCCGCACTGCTGCGCGGCTCGAGCACCACGCCCGAGGCGCGGGTAGCGGTCAGCTGGGAGGCCAGCCGTGGGTTGGCCAGAAAGCTCAGGGCGCCGGGGCCCGCCGACTGAAGCGGTGCCACGTGGTCCACGCGGACATCCGGATCGCCGGACAGCTGGCAACCGAAACGCACCGCCAGCTCGCCGAGTGCAATGCCCATGGCCTTTCCGCCCTGGGTCGGTTATTTCGGCGTGCTGGTGCCCTTCGGCGCCGTCGTGCCCTTCGGCGTTGTCGCCGATGCGCCACCGGACCCGGGCGCGGCACTACCGCTGCTTGACGTTGGTGCGCGCACGCCGCGCGCCTGCAGGCCTGAGAGCACCTGCGGCGTGATATCGAGCACCGGGCTGGCGAAGATCACGCCGTCGGCGAGCACCAGATCGAACTT
>Ga0302314_10001044_pt1 | contig 51794 bp, 49 predicted proteins | sample III_Palsa_N2_3_FD_200533 | JGI IMG/M metagenome (GOLD analysis project Ga0302314, IMG submission 200533) | Peat permafrost microbial communities from Stordalen Mire near Abisko, Sweden - III_Palsa_N2_3 | ecosystem: Environmental > Terrestrial > Soil > Palsa > Peat permafrost | place: Sweden... | reverse complement strand
CGCGACAGACGAGCGCCTCCGTCAACCAGGAGGTGGGGACCGTCCTCGACACGGTGGTGTCCATTGCCCAGAATCCGCCCTCGGCGGTGGGCCCGGACAGCGCACGCTGGGGGCCCTTCAGCGACGCACTGTCCCCGGTGGCGTGGGAGCTCGTCGTCCAAGGCGTCGGGCCCGCCGCCTACGCCTTCACGCTGCAGCTCCGTCCGAAGTCCGAGGCGGACGCGGGCTTCCAGCCGTTTCTGCAGGGCGCCTCCCAGGGCGTCGGCGCGGACGGGCCCAACCAGGGCACCTTCTCGGTGGACTTCGGCCTTGCCCACCAGCTCGACCCGGTTGGCTACCCGCAGACTGGCCAGCTTGTCGCGGCGTGGCAGACGCAGGCCCCTGCCCGGGAAGTGCAGCTGCACCTGACGGGAATGAGCCCGCCCACCGGGTGGCCAACCGCCGTCGGCGTCGGGGCGGTGTACGCCGCCGATGGCTCGGGGGCCCTCCTGCTGGACGCCGACGGGACACCGCTTGGCACGGCCGACGGGCTCGAGGTCGGGCACGTCACCTCCCGCTGGAACGCCACCGGTGCTGGGCAGGCCGAGGCGGACCTCCTGCAGGCCGACGCCGGTCCGGGCGCCCAGCTCACCGAGTGCTGGGATGAAAGCTTCGTCTGCGTCTACTTCAGCGAGGAGACGCCGGATGGTGGTGCCCAGGAAGGCGACGCTTCGGCGTGCGTCTTCGCGAACCCCCCGGGGTAGGTGGTCTGATGTCGACGACTCATGGACCGAGGAGACATCGAGCAGCAGCTCGCGCAGCTTCATCCCGCGGCCTTCGCGTGGGCGCTGAGCTGCTGCCGCTGGAATGCGAGCGAGGCCGAGGAGGTGCTCCAGTCCGCCTACCTGCGGGTGCTGGACGGTACCGCCCGCTTCGCCGAGCGCTCCTCCTTCAAGACCTGGCTCTTCTCGGTGGTACGCATCGGCGCCGCGGAGTCGCGGCGGCGCCGGTGGTTTCGCGACGCCGCCCTGGGGCGGTGGTGGGAGGGGACGTTGGCTCCGGCCGCGGTGCCTTCGGTGGACGAGGAGCTCGAGTCCCGCCAGCGCGGTGCGCGCGTCCGAGAAGCGCTGGGACGGCTGGCGGCGAGGCAGCGGGAGGTGCTCGACCTGGTCTTCTTTCACGGCCTGAGCATCGAGGACGCGGCAGGCGTCATGGGGGTTGCGCTCGGTACGGCCCGGGTCCATTACCAGCGAGGAAAGCGCCGTCTTGTGGCGCTGCTTGCCCTGGAGGAAGCGGCATGAAGTCAGAGGAAGACGACGCGCTGCGCTCAGCCCTCGCCGCTGCCCACCAGGGCGACGCGGCGCGCACGCCGCCCTTGCAACGGATGCTGGAGAGGCGCCCCCCACGGCGGGACTCCCCCCTGCCCTGGCTGGTGACCTGCGCCAGCCTGGCGGCGGCCCTTGGCCTTGCGGCCTGGCTCGTCGGCCACCTCGGGCCGCCGCCGGCTCAGCTGCCGTCCGGGACGCGCTGGAGCTTCCCCACCGACTTTCTTCTCGACACGCCGGGCTCAGTCACGCTGCGCACCGTCCCCCAGCTGTCGCCGGGCTTCAGAGAACAACTCCTGGAGTCCGGAATCCGTCGAGGCAACCCATGAATCGCCGTCCGTCCGCCCCGTGTCTCCTCGTCGTCCTCGTTGCCCTTGGCGTCGCGCTGCCGGTGGCCGCCCAGGACGGGCCGAAAGCGGCGCCCTCCGGGGCGCAGGGGGGAGGCGCGTCGGACCCCATCGGCGGGAAAGTCTTTCCACCGGAGCTCATCATGGCCCACCAGCGCGAGCTGGGCCTGGACGCTGGGCAGCGCGACGCCATCCTCAAGGAAATCGAGCACGCGCAGGCGCAATTCCCGAGGCTGCAGTGGCAGCTGCAGGCCGCCACCGAGCAGCTGAGCAGCCTGCTCGAGGCCCCGAAAATTGACGAGGCGAAGGCCCTAGCCCAGGCGGGCGAGGTGATGCGGCTCGAGACGGAGGTGAAGAAGATGCACCTGGGCCTCCTCATCCGCATCCGGAACCTCCTCACCGACGCTCAGCGCTCGAAGCTTCAGGAGATTCGCCGGGCAAACCCGTAGGCCCCCCTGGGCAGTCCGCTACACGCCGCGCGCGTCCGCGCCCCACACCACCTTGTGTTGTTGGAGCTGGAAGCGGACGCGGAGGCCGTCGGCCAGTATCCACTCGGCCAATGTCTTCGCCGGAAGGACGCCGTGGACGCAGCTGAAGAGGAGCCCGAAGGGGCGTCCCTTGAGGCGTGGCGAAACAAGCATCGCCCGGGCCCACTCGTAGTCCTCGCGAGTGCCGATGACGAATTTGAGCTCGTCGCGCTCCGTCATGGAATCCAGCACCCGGAAGTCGTTGCGGTCGGACTCGCCCGAGGAGGGCGTCTTCAAGTCGACAATCTTGTGCACCGCCGTGGGGACGAGGCGGACGTCGATGGCCCCCGACGTCTCCAGAAGCACGGTGAGTCCCGCGGCCAGGAGCTGCTCGAGGAGGGGGTAGACGCCCGGCTGCAGAAGCGGCTCGCCGCCGGTGACTTCCACCAGCGGAGCGCCGAGGGCGCGCACCCGTCGCACCACCTCCTGGACTTTCAGCCGCTCCCCACCGTGGAAGGCGAAGGCGCTGTCGCAGTAGCTGCAGCGGAGGTGGCAACCGGTGAGGCGGACGAAGCTGCACAGAAGCCCCTGGTGGGAGGACTCGCCCTGCAAGGAGAGGTAAATCTCCTTCACCAGCAGCGAATCGGCGCCGGCCACGCGGCGAGGCTCGAGGTGGGGGCGGGCGGCGAGCATCGGCTGTCTCCTCTAGCACCGCCGCTGGCTGCCTTGCCTCTCCGCGGCCATTTGGGTAGCAGACGGGCTTGGACATGCCCACCACCACCCTGTCCTGGGTCCCGGGGAAGGCGGGGCGTCTGCGCGTCGAGGAGTCCGGCACCGGGCGCATGCCGGTGCTTCTCGTCCACGGCAACGGCGGGGACCGCACGCACTGGGTGCAGACGTTGCCCCACCTGGCCCGTGACCGCCGCACGGTGAGCTTCGACTTGCGGGGGATGGGGGAATCCGACGCGCCCACGGACGGCAGCTACGCCCTCGACGCCCTGGTGGACGACGTCATCCTTCTGGCGGACGCGCTGGGGCTTGGGCGCTTCATCCTCGTCGGGCACAGCTTCGGGGGGACGGTGGTGGCCGCCGCCTGCCGCCGCATCCCGGAGAGGCTGGGCGGCGCCTTCTTCCTCGACGCCGGCGGGGACTTGCGCGGCGTCCCGCTGGAGGCGCAGAGGACGTGGCGGCTCGGCTTCGAGCCGGACCGCTTCGCGGACACCGTCCGCTCCTGGTTCATGCAGCTGCTCACCCCGGCCAGCGCCGAGACGCGCACCCACGTCCTGGAGACGCTGGCCCGCACCTCGCGCGCCGCCTACGTCGGGGCCACCGAGGAGCTCTTCACCTTCGACCCGGCCTCGGCCATCCGCTGCTTCTCGGGCCCGAAGGCGCTTCTCTCCGTCCTCACCCTGGACGGGCCGCTCTCGCTGCGCCACACCGTCCCGGAGCTGCCCTGTGAATTCATCGACGGGGTGAGCCACTGGCTGCAGCTGGACCGTCCGGAGGCCGTCAACCAGGCGCTGGACCGCTTTCTGGCCAGCGTCCCGGGGTAGGGCGGCCAGGGCCTCCTGCCCCCTGGCCATCACTGCTTCAACTTGTAGCCGCGCGCCAGAAGCACGTAGGTGACGAGCGTCGCCAGGAGCGCCAGGGCGAAGAGGAGTGCCCCGCCAAGCAAGGGCGGAAAGACGCTCGAGCCAAGCATCCCGTAGCGAAGGCCCTCCACCATGTACACCATGGGGTTACAGAGGCTGACGGTGTGCCAGGGCTCGGGCAGCTGCTTCACCGAGTAGAAGACGCCGCCGAGGAAGGTGAGCGGCAGCATGACGAAGGTGGGGAAGAAGTTAATTTGCTCGAACTTCTCCGCCCACACCGCGGCGACGAGGCCCAGCACCGAGAAGACGTAGGCCGTCCCGAGCAGGAAGCCCACCGTGGCCACCGGGTGGACGAGGCGCAACGGCGTGAAGAGGAGGGCCACCACCCAGGTGAGAAGCCCCACCAGGAGCCCGCGCACCATCGCCCCGCCGACGAAGCCGAGCAGAATCTCCCCCGGCCCGAGAGGGGCCACCAGGAGGTCCACCACCGTCCCTTGAATCTTCATGATGAAGAGGGAGGAGCTGCTGTTGAGGAAGGCATTGTTGGCCATGCCCAGAAAAATGAGGCCGGGGACGATGAAGGGCAGGTAGGGGTGTCCCGTCACCTGCTCCATCCGCCCGCCCAGAGAGACGCCGAAGACGACGAAGTAGAGGGAGGTGGAGATGAGGGGCGAGAGCACCGTCTGCCCGGGGACGCGCAGGAAGCGGCGCACCTCCTTGGAGAGCAACGTGCGAAGCCCGAGCCAATTCATGGGGCCACCCCGCCGCCGCCGTGCAGCACCTCGATGAGGACGTCCTCAAGCTTGCTGGCCCGCGTCTCCACCTCCTGCACCGGAAGGGCTGCCGCGTACAGTCCGCGCAGCACCTCGCCCACGCCCGGGTGGCCGGGGCGCTCGGTGTACACCCACAGCTTGCCCTCCTCGGACAGCACCCCGCCCGAGGCAAAGGCCTCCGGCAGCTGGGCCACCGGGCGGCTGAAGGCCACCACCAGGCGCTTGGTGCCCATGCGGCGCATGAGGGCCCGCTTGTCCTCGACGAGGAGGAGCCGCCCCTCGTTGATGATGCCCACCCTGTCGGCGAGCTCCTCGGCCTCCTCGAGGTAGTGGGTGGTGAGCACCACCGTCGTCCCTTGCGAGCGCAGCTTGCGCACGTAGGCCCAGAGGTCCCGCCGCAGCTCCACGTCCACGCCGGCGGTGGGCTCGTCGAGGAAGACGAGCTTCGGGCCGTGCACCAGCGCCTTGGCGATGAGGAGGCGGCGCTTCATGCCGCCGGAGAGCGAGCGCGTCTGGGCATTGGCCTTGGCGGTGAGGTCCAGGGCCTCCAGCACCTCGGCGATGCGGGCCTCGTCCGGCGGCCGGCCGTAGTAGCCGAGCTGGATGCGGAGGGACTCCGTCACCGTGAAGAAGGGGTCAAAATTCACCTCCTGCGGGACGAGGCCCACCTGGAAGCGCGGGCCAAGGGCGTCCTTGTCCAAGTCCACGCCGAAGAGGTGGATGCGGCCCGACGTCTTCTTCACCAGTCCGCACACCGCGCCGATGAGGGTGGTTTTCCCAGCGCCGTTGGGGCCGAGGAGCGCGAAAATCTCCCCGGCACCAATCTGCAGCGAGACGCCGTCCAGGGCCACCACGTCCCGGTAGCGCTTGACGAGGTGCTCGATGTCCAGGACGGGCGCGGTCACGAGAGGGGCGAAGGCGTGTAACCCATTGGCCCGCCGGCCGCCGCGCGAAAATGCACAGGACGCCCCCGAAGCCTCTGGCGCCCTCAGAGCTTGAAGGGGTCCGGGTTTCTCGAGTGCGTCGGTGTCGTCCGCGGAGGGACACTGTCCGCCGTCCGTCGCCTCGGAGGCAGGCGGACCTCGAGCTGGACATGTCCCTGTCCGGCGACGCTGCGCACCACCGGGGCATGGCCCGGGGCGGTGAGACGGAGCGCGACTTTTCCGTGCGTCTCCGGCAGCTCGGTTTGCAAGGGCGTCGTCCCGAGGAGCTCGCCGCTGTCCACCCGCTCGACGCGTGCGCCGCGGGGCTCGCTCTTCACCAGGAGCGAAAGCATGGGCGGCGGCGGCCGGGGCGGCTTCAGCTGCAGGACGGGCATGGGCAGGGAGGCCCCCTCGTCCGAGGGCGCCACGGCCAGCACCGGGGGCGCCAGGCGAGGGCGCAGGCGCTGGACGAGGGTGTAGCCCGCGGCTACGAGGGCCAGGGCCAGCGCGGTGGCGGCGAGGAGGGCGCGGCCGCGCTTGCGCCGCGGCGGCGCAAGGAGCGCCGCGGCCAGCGCCGCCTCGAGCGCCGCCATGTCGCGGAAGCGGTCCACCGGGTCCTTGGACAGACAGCGCAGCACCACCGTGCGCAGCGCCGCCGGGATGCGCTCGCCGGAGGCCGTCCGCGAGGGAAGCGCGGGGGCGGGCTCGGTGAGGACTCTGGCCACCAGCTGGCCAAAGCTTGTCCCGGAGAAGGGCGGGTGGCCGGACAGCATCTCGTGCAGGACGCAGCCCAGCGCGTACTGGTCCGTCCGGGCGTCCGCGCCTAGCCCATTGGCCTGCTCCGGCGCCATGTAGGCCGGCGTCCCGACGATGGTGCCTTCGACGGTGGAGGTGAGGGGCAAGTCCCCCAGGGGCGTCATCAGCTTGGCCACGCCGAAGTCGAGCACCTTGATGAAGTCGCGCTCGTTGCCGCGCCGGACGAGAAAGAGGTTGTCCGGCTTCACGTCGCGGTGGACGACGCCCACCTGGTGCGCGGCGCCGAGCGCCCGGGCCATCTGGCGGGCCATGTCCACGGCGCGGGCCACCGAGAGGTGCTCGTTGGCCAGCACCTCGGTGACGCTGTGCCCGTACAGCATCTCCATCACGCAGTAGACGCGGGTGCGGCCGCTGGGCCCCATCTCGTGGACGAAGTCCTGAATCTCGACGATGTGCTCGTGGTTGATTTGGTTGACGGCCCGCGCCTCGTGGAAGAAGCGCTGGATGAGGTGCTGGTTCTGCGCGTGCTCGGCGCGCAGCACCTTGATGGCCGCCGGCCGGCCCAGCGTCACGTGCCGGGCCAGGAAGACGCGGCCCATCGAGCCCTCGCCCAGAAGCCGTTCCAGCTGGTACTGGCCGATGAGGTCCCCCTCCCGCTCGCGGACGTCCTCCTCGACGAGGAGGAGGGGCGTGGCGCCGGTGTGGCGCGCCCGCAGCACCTGCGTCCTCGGCTGCGTCGCGTCCAGGGCCCGGGCCAGGGCCGAGGGGTCGGCGAAGCGCTCGGTGGGGACGCTTTCCAGGCAGCGCTGGATGATGGGCTCGAGCCAGCCGCCCTGTCCTCCGGCCAGCGCCTCGCGCATGAGCTGCCCGACGGCGGCCACGTCGGCGCGGGTGTCGACTTCCTCCCCGGGCCCGTCGGCGAGGCTTGGCCCCACCAGCTTCGGCGCGTAGCGGGACAGGCCTCCCACCAGGAAGACTTGGTCCAGGGGCAGGGCGCGCACGAGAATTCCGGCGTTTCGCAACTCGGTGAGCGCGCCGCAGAGGGCGGGGATGAGGAGGGCCAGCTGGTCCGGCGTCAGGGGACCGGTGCGCCGCAGGTGGGCGGCCAGGTCCTCCCCCTCGAGGTACTCGCTGACGACGAAGGGCCGTCCGTCCGGGAGGCATCCCGCCTCCAGCTGACGGGCCAGGCCCGGGTGGTGGATGGACTGCAATGCCTCGGCCCGGTCCACGAAGTGGCCCCGGGCGTCGGGCCTTCGCCAGAGCGTGCCGTGAAAGACGCGCACCAGGGCGTTGGCCCCGCTGTCCAGCTTGCGCCCGAGCCAGGCCGCGCTCGCCGCGCCCTCGTGGAGCTTGGTCAACAGCTGGTAGTCGAGGCCGGAAGACATTGGCGGGAGGAAACCCCTACCACTCCCGTGTCGAGGTAGAAAGCACCCCCCGAGGGAGCACCATGGCCGAGAACTTCATCTTCACGATGCAGGATTTGCGGAAGGTCCGGGGTGGAAAGGACATCCTCAAGGGCATCTACCTGTCGTTCTTTCCCGGCGCGAAGATTGGCGTCATCGGGCCGAACGGCGCCGGGAAGTCGACGCTGCTCCGCATCATGGCCGGCGTGGACACCGAATTTTTTGGCGTGGCCCGGAAGGACCCCTCGGCCCGGGTGGGGTACTTGCCGCAGGAGCCTCAGCTCGACGCCTCCCTCGACGTGAAGGGCAACGTCGAGCTGGGGGTGAAGGCCACCAGGGACTTGCTCCTGCGCTTCGAGGAGGTGTCGACAAAGCTTGGCGAGCCGCTCGAGGACGCGCAGATGGAGAAGCTGCTCCTCGAGCAGTCGCGGCTGCAGGACGCCATCGACGCGGCCAACGCCTGGGAGCTCGACCGGACGCTGGAGGTGGCCATGGATGCGCTCAGGCTTCCTCCCCCGGAGGCCGCGGTGGCCACGCTGTCCGGCGGAGAGAAGCGCCGCGTGGCGCTCTGCCGCGTGCTTTTGGAAAAGCCGGACCTGCTCCTCCTCGACGAGCCCACCAACCACCTCGACGCGGAGAGCGTGGCCTGGCTGGAGCAGGCCCTGAAGCAATTCCCGGGCACGGTGGTGAGCATCACCCACGACCGGTACTTCCTGGACAACGTCGCGGAGTGGATTCTCGAGCTCGACCGCGGGGAGGGCGTCCCCTGGAAGGGCAACTACTCCTCCTGGCTCGAGCAGAAGCAGAAGCGGCTGCAGATGGAGGAGAAGGCCGAGTCCTCGCGCCAGAAGCAGCTGAAGCTGGAGCTGGCCTGGGTGCGGAGCAGCCCCAAGGCCCGGCAGGCGAAGAGCAAGGCCCGGCTTCAGGCCTACGAGGAGCTGGCGGCGGCGGGGCCGGACAAGCGGGAGTCGACGGGCGAAATCTGGATTCCACCCGGTCCCCGGCTGGGCGGCCTGGTGGTGGAGGCCAAGGAGCTCCGCAAGGGCTATGGGGAGCGGCTCCTCATGGACGGTCTCAGCTTCAAGCTGCCGCCGGGAGGCATCGTCGGCGTCATCGGCCCGAATGGCGCCGGAAAGACGACGCTCTTCCGGATGGTGACGGGGCAGGAGACGGCCGACGGCGGAGAGCTCCGCATCGGCGAGACGGTGAAGCTGGCCTACGTCGACCAGAGCCGCGACGCGCTGGACGGGGAGAAGACGGCCTTCCAGGAGGTGAGCGGCGGCTTGGACTTGGTGGACCTCGGCGGCAAGCAAATCCCCTCGCGGGCCTACCTCTCAGCCTTCAACTTCAAGGGCCAGGACCAGCAGAAGCGGGTGAAGGACCTCTCCGGCGGCGAGCGCAACCGGGTGCACCTGGCGAAGATGCTGAAGAGCGGCGGAAACCTCCTCTTGCTCGACGAGCCCACCAATGACCTGGACGTGGAGACGCTGCGCTCGCTGGAGGAGGCGCTGCTCGGCTTCGCCGGCTGCGTGGTGGTCATCAGCCACGACCGGTGGTTTCTCGACCGCGTGGCCACCCACATCCTCGCCTTCGAGGGGGACAGCCGCGCCATCTTCTTCGAGGGCAATTACCAGGACTACGAGGCGGACAAGAAGAAGCGCCTCGGCGCCGAGGCGCTCCAGCCGAAGCGCATCCGTTACAAGCCCATCCACCGGGCCTGAGGGGGCGAGAGGGACGCTGGAAAAGCCGGTGAGGGACGGGGGGAGGAGGGCCTGGCGTGATGGCCGGGACTTCCCCAGCCTTGAGGCGTCCGCTACTTGGCCGCGGCCTTGGGCGTCTTCACTTCCACCTTGGTGGCCGTCATCGTGTAGTGGATGGTGACTTTGTCGCCGACGTTGAGCGCGGTGGTGTCTCCGCCGCGAGCGATTTGAAAGCGCTCGGTGCCCTTCATGACGGTGATGTTGTCGGCGTTGGCTTCCTTCACGATGCCGGTGACTTGGAAGGCGTCCGGTGCGGCGGCGAGAGCGGGGGCAGCGAACAGCACAGCGGCGAGGGCAAGGCGCTTGAGCATGGCTCCTCCTTTGGGCTTCGGGCGGGCGCACGCTTCCCGCGGGGGCGGGTGGCTGTCAAGAACTGCTCTCGGGGAGGTGACCGAATTGGAGAGAGGGCCACCGGCCGGCCGGCGCCGGGGCCGACGGGGCGAGCCCACTCCGCGGGTGCGGATGGCGGATCCGTCCTGTAAGCTCCGCCACCCAACGGGTCAGCGCGGAGGGCTGCAACGACGGTGAGCGACGCGCGCGCGGAGGCGCTTCTCAAGAGCGCTCTGGAAAAGATTGTCTACTTCGAGGCCCGGAGCGGGCAGCTCGAGGGAGACGCGGCAGCGGCGCGCGCCGAGGTGGAGAGGCTCAAGGCGGAGCTCGGCTCCGCCGCCGTCCGGGAAGTCGAGCTCCGCCAGGCGATGGCCGAGCTGGAGATGCACCTCACGCGGACGCACCGGGACCGCGAGGAGCTGGGGCGGACGGTCGACGCCCTCCGCCTGGAGCGGACGTCCCTTCTCGACAAGCTGCTCGATGCGGCCCGCATCCGGGGCGTCCTCTCCGACGAGGACGGCTCCTTTGACCTCGCGGCCTTCATCTCCCAGCTTCGCAGCGAGGTGCTGGCCGCCCGGGGCGTCGCGGAGCCGCCGGAGGTGGCCCCCCTGGTGCGCGCCGAGGCCGAGCCGCCCGAGCCAGACTTCGAGGAGGAGGTGCCCATCGACGACGCGGTGGCTTTCCAGGCCGAGGTGGCCCGCCAGATGGCCAAAGGCGTGTGGGGGGAGAGCTCGGATGCGCCTGTGGGCACGGCCCGGAGGGCGGAGCCCGTCGAGGTACCGGTGAGGGAGCCCGTCTCCGTGCGGCCGGAGGTGGACTCGAGGGCCGTCCTGCAGCTCGACGCGGAGGGCGCTTCCTCACAAGGGGCTTGGGCTCCGGCCGCCACCCACCGGGCCACCAGGCCCGAGGCCTCCGAGGTGATGGGCGTTGCCGAGAGCCTCCAGGGGCAGGGCCGGCTGGGGAGTGTCGCGAGCCGAAATGGCCACCCGCGGCGGCGGCTCCCCGGCGACGACACCCTCTATGGCTTCTCGCTGCGCGAGCTCTCCGCCCGCGACGCGAGCGCGCGCATCCGCGCCGCGGAGCGGCTCGGGGCCTTGCAAGATAGGGCGGCGGCCTCGGCCGTGGCCTCGGCGCTGCACGCCGAGCGGGACCCCCAGGTGGCGGTGGCCTTCCTCGAGGCGCTGCGGCTCCTGGCCGGTCCCGAAGGAGCGCCGGTGGTGGAGCCCTTCGTGGATGCGCCCATGCCCGAGGTCCGCATCGCCGCGCTGCGGACGCTTTTGGTGCTGGACGCCACGAGGGCCGTCCCCCAGCTGCAGCGGGCCGCCCGGGATGCGGACCCCGCGGTGCGCCGCCGGGCGGCGCTTCTCAGCCTGCAGCTGCCGCAGAAGGACGTCCCCGGCGCTGCGGCTCCCCTTCAAGCGCCTGCCGAGGCCGACCCGGAAGTCCGCCGCGTGGCCGCGCTGGCAGCGGGCGCCCAGGGCGGGCGGGAGGCCCGGTCCACCCTGCTTGCGGCGCTCGATGACCCCTTCCCGGCGGTGCGCCAGGCGGCCGCCCGCAGCCTCTCGCGTCTCCTCGGCGTCGACGTGGAGGGCGTGGCCGGCCTGGAGGGCCCGCAGCGGCGCCGGGAGATTCGCCGGCTGACGTCCCTGCCGGTGGCCTCCGTCTCCAGCCGCGCCAGAAGTGCGCTGGCCCGCGAGACGCCGGTGCAGCGCGCCAACGGCCGGAGGACGGAGGTGGCCGTCGTGGAGAAGGCCCCGGCCCCCAGCCCGGAGGCCCTCTGCCAGCCGCTCCTCTCGCAGCTGCAGTCGGCGATGCGGGGCTGCTCCCTCGCGGAGCTGGTGCAAGTCTTGGCAGCACCCCCGGAAGCGGTGGAGGTCGCCTGCGCGCTTCTCACTGCCCGGGGACAGGTGGTACGGCGTGGCACGAAGCTCTTCGTCGCCTGAGGGCGGGGGAATCCCAAAGATGGACGCACCCAGCTACAGCGCGAAGGAAGCAGCCGAAGTCCTCCGGCTGCCGCTGCGGACTCTCCAGTCGGCGCTCAAGCAGGAGAGGTACTCCGGCGTGGACTTGTGGTCCATCCGGCACACCCTGCAGCACTTTCCCAGGCCCCTTGGCCACCGGCGGCAGCTCTTCCTCAACTTCAAGGGAGGCACCGGGAAGACGGCGCTCTCCACCTCCTACGCCTGGCGGATGGCGGAGCTCGGCTACCACGTCCTCCTCGTCGACCTGGACAGCCAGGGGCATGCCACCAAGTGCCTCGGCTTCGAGGGCGAGGACTTCGAGAAGACGCTGCTCAACGTCCTCGTCCGCAAGGCGCCCATGGACGAAGTCATCCAGCATTCGCCCATGCCCAACCTGGACTTCGTCCCCAGTAACCTCACCATGAGCACGGTGGACCTGGCGCTGATGCCCATGTCAGCGCGTGAATTCAAGCTGAAGAATGCCCTCAAGGACGTGAGCCAGCGCTACGACGCCATCGTCTTCGACGCGCCGCCCTCCTTCGGGCTGCTCAACCTCAACGCCCTGATGGCAGCCGACGACCTCTTCGTCCCGGTGCTGGCCGACTTCCTCTCCTTCCATGGGCTGAAGCTGCTCTTCGAGACGGTGCAAAGCCTCGAGGAGGACCTGGCCCACGTCCTCGACCACGTCTTCATCATCGTCAACGCCTTCAACCAGACGTTCAAGCTGGCCAAGGAGGCGCTCGAGGCGCTCAAGACGCACTACCCGGAGTACATGCTCACCGCGATGGTGAGGCAGTGCACCAAGTTCGCCCAGTCCTCCTCCGAGGGCGTGCCGGTGTTTCTCGCCGACCGGGACTCCAAGGGTGCCACCGACATCGACACCATGGTGACCGAGGTGCTGGCGCGCATCGAGGCCGCAAACACGCGCACCTCCGGCGGAGGCCGGGATGCGCAGAAGGCCGGGTGAGGTCCACGGCATGAAGAAGGCCTTCGAGCAAAACGTCTCCCGTTCCCGTCCCCGGGTGAAACTGGGAAGCCTCCTCGAGGAGGAGTCCCCCGCGCCGCCCGCCGAGGAAGCCCCCGAGCCCCCCCAGGCCGTCGCGCCGCGGCCGGCGCCCGTCCAGGCCGAGCCGGCGGCCCGGCACCCACCCGCGGCGCCGCGAGCAGCGGTGGAGGTACCCACGCCCGAGGCGGACACGGCGCCGAGGGGCCTTTCGTCTGGCCGTCGGGGTGCAGAGGCGGTGGCGGAAATGCTGGCCCGGCACGCGGCCGTCCCCGCGGCGGCACCCACGCCGACCGAGACGCCGCGTCCCGTGGCCCGGGAAAGCCGTGCAGCTGCGCCCCCTGCGCCCGTGGAGACGCCCACCGCGCGTAGGGAGAAGCTGCGGGCGCGCCTGAAGGCGGCGCGCGAGACACCGAGGCCAGCCCCGTTGCCAGCCACCGCCGCCGCGGCCGGCGTCCTGGCCGTGGAGCGCATCGCCGCCCTTCAGGGGGAGCTCGCCGAGGCCAAGGCCCTCAACCTCGGCCTGGCCCAGGAGCTGGAAGCCTCGCGCCGACAAGCGGAGCGCGCCACCGAGGAGGCCCGGCGACGCGTGGACGAGGCCCAGCGGCTGGCCGCGGCGGTGGAGGGACGCACCAAGCTGCTGGCGGACTTGGAGAAGGAGTTGTCGGCGCTGGAGGGCGAGCGGGACGAGATGCTGCTTGCCGTGCAGGACTTGCGCGCCCGCGAGGCGGCCAACGCCGAGGAGCGCCAGCGCCTCGACGCCGAGCTCCTGGAGAAGGACAAGCAAGTCTCCGACGGCCTGGCGGAGGAGGAGCGCCTGGCCAGCGAGGTGGAGAGCTACCGCGAGGAGATGGAGGCCCAGCGAAGGGTGGTGAATACCCTCACCACGGAGCGGGAGTTACTGGCCCACCAGGTGGCGGAGCTCACGGCCGAGCGGACGGAGCTGCTCGAGGCCCGCAAGGCCCTGGAGGCCGTGCACCGGGCCCTCACCGAGGCCACCGCCCGCTAGGCTTTTCCCAAGCGGTGCGATGGCTGGCAGAGGGTGTCCCTCGTCGGCGAAACCCCGTTGGCCGGAAAAAACGTCTCCGGGGACGGGAGGCTGTGGAAGGGTTTCCTCCACCGCCCACGAGGGAGGGCGAGCGCGGCATTCCAGTGCCGGCGAGCTCGCCCAGCGGGCTTCCTCAGACAGCAGCGTGCACTGCAGCCATCGGCGTCTGGGCAACGGCGCCGGTGTAGGCGCCATAGAGCGCGCTCGAGCCGCCGACGGTGACGGCGAAGAGGATGCCGCCGGCGATGAGAAGGCCCAGCGAGCGTGCACGGCGGGTGGAGGCGAAGAGGGCGTTGGAAGAGGAGGCATTCATGGTGTTGGGGACTCCGGTTGACCGAGGGGCGGAAAGTCGCTCCGGGGACGCAGGGGCGTACTGCACCCGCGGTGCCAGGCCCTCCGGCCAGCAAGGGCGGGCGGTTACCCCTTTGTCTTCAGGGTGTTTGTAGCGCAGCCGGCTACCTGACCTGGGTCAGAGTTGCGCAGGGAGCACCTGCCACCAGGGCACAGGTGTGCGCCTCCGGGCGCCCTCCCCGTCCTGCCTCTGGCTCGTCCCCCAGGAGGCGCTGCTCAGGAAGCGGCGGCCTCGGCCGGCATCGGTTCATTCAAGAGGAGCCAGAAGAGGGCCAGCGTCTTGGCTGCCTCGGAGAACTCGGCGAAGCCGGAGAGCTTGCGGACGTAGGCGTTGGCTCCCAGGGCATAGCCGCGCCGCACGTCCTCGGTCTCATTCGACGAGGTGAGGATGACGACGGGCAGCATCTTCGTCTTCTCGTCCATGCGCAGGCGGCGAAGCACCTCGAGCCCATCCACCCTCGGCAGCTTGAGGTCCAGGAGCACGAGCGAAGGGACGAGGGAGGGGTCGCGAGTCGCGTACTGCCCGGTGCAGGCCAGGTAGTCGAGCGCTTCGGCCCCGTCGCGGACCACGATGACGTCGGTGGTGACGCCGCACTTCCGGAGGGCGAGGACGGTCAGCTTCTCGTCGCTGGCGTTATCCTCGATGAGCAGGACGACTTTCTTCATGAGGGGGCCTCGTCAAAGAGCCGGCTGGGAAGGGTGAAGTAGAAGGCAGCTCCGGTACCGACGTGGCCCTCGGCCCAGATGTCGCCGCCCTGGCGGTGAAGAATCCGTTGCACGGTGGCCAGGCCGATGCCCGTCCCGGGAAACTCGGCGACGGTGTGCAGCCTGTGAAACGGGACGAAGAGCTTGTTCTCGAAGGCCATGTCGAAGCCGGCACCGTTGTCCCGCACGAAGAAGGCGGGAGCGCCCCGGCTTTCGGTGAGGCCAAACTCGATGCGGGTGTCCGGGAGCTTGCTGGTGAATTTCCAGGCGTTTCCCAGCAAGTTCTCGAGAAGGATGCGCCCCAGCCGCGGGTCCACGTTGGCAAACATGTCGTCCTGCACGCCGATGTGCCCGACCCGGAGCGGCTCGGAGGCACGCAGATGGGCTGCGACCTCCTGGCCGATGGCCGTCAAGTCCACGCGCTCCGGCTTCACCTCGCTCCTCGTCAGCCGGGCGAGCGACAGGAGCGCGTCGATGAGGTCTCCCATCCTCTTGGCGTTGAGGAGAATCTCCTGGAGCCAGTCCTGGCCCTGCGCGTCGAGCACGTCGCCGTAGCCATCCAGGAGCACCTGCGCGAAGCCATTCATCCCGCGCAACGGGGACCGCAAGTCATGCGCCACCGAGAAGCTGAACGCTTCCAGTTCCTGGTTGGAGAGCTTCAGCGCGTCCTCGGTCATCTTCCGCTGGGTGATGTCGCGGATGGCGCCCGAGACAAGCACCCCGGCCTCCGTCTGAAGGGGCGCCACCGTCATCTCGATGGGAAACTCCGTCCCGTCGCGCCGCCGTCCGAAGAGCTCGAGGCCCCGGCCCATTTTCCGTGCCTGGGGGTCGGCGAAGTACGCGGCACGGTGGGTGGGATGGCCCCTGCGGAAGCGCTCCGGCATCAGCATCTCCACCGTCTGACCGAGCAGCTGCTCCCGCGAGTAGCCAAAGAGATTCTCTGCCTGGCCGTTGACGTGCACCATCCTGCCGTCGGCCCCGACGATGACCAGTGCATCCGGGGCCGCTTCCAGGAGGCCGCGAAAGATGGTCTCCGACGCCTTGACGACGCGGAGGTCCACCATGGCCGTCGCCGCGGCGGCCAGGCTCTCCTTCCGCTCTCGAGCCGCTTCCAGCGCGACCTGGCGGAAATGGAGGTTTCTGCGGAGGAGGACGAAGCCGGCAATCACCGCGAAGACGGTGAAGGCCATGAGGATGAGACGGAAGGTCGTTGCATTGGTGACATCGACGCTCGCCTTCGCAGTGCGCAGGGCGAAGAGGCGTTCTTCCTCGTTCGTCATCTGCTCGATGACGGAATTGACGGTGTTCCGGAGGTGAGCGCCGTCGGCAGCGACGAGGAGCGCGCGCGCCGCCTCAAGGCCGCCTTCCTCGCGCTTCGCGACCACCGCCGCGGTGAGTGCAAAGTCGCTGCTCATCGCGTCCCGAAGCGTCTCGCTCCGGGTTTGCTGGTCGCCGTTGTCCCTCGTCAACCACTGGATGTGCTTCAGCTGTCCGGTGGCGAGACGCTGGGCGGCTTCGAGCCGGCGCAACAAGAGCTCGTCGCCGGTGATGAGGAATTCCAGGGCGGCCGCCTCGGCTTCCTTGGTGGACGAGGACAGTAGCGCCAGCTCCTGCTCGACGCTGATGGTGTGTTCCACCCAGTCGCGCGAGGCCACCACCGTGTGCAGCGCGCGGAAGGTGACGGTGGTGGTGAGGCCCAGCACCAGGAGCACGAGGGCAAACGTCACCTGCGCGATTCGCTCGGAGGCGAAGTCGCGCGCCCCAACTTCCGCTGGCGGGTTGCTCACGCGCCCACCCGGGCCGCAGAGGACGCCTGCGCCCAGCCGCTTCTGCTCAGGAACCCCTTCGAGGGACGCTGCGCGCTGTGGGGGGGCTCATCGTTCATTTCGATTGGCCATCAATCGAAATGGAGATGGGCTCGGCCGGGGCGCGAACCAAGTCGCTCGATTGGCCCTCGGAGGATGGCAGCATGACGACGGAATTGCGCCCGTCCCGCGAGACGGATGGCGCACTCGCCGTGAAGGCAGGAAAGCCGGAGTTGCGAGGGGAATTCGCTGCTCGCGACGGAAATTCAGCGCTCGGTGGCCGTCAGTTTTCCACGGGGCGTACTGGCGACCCCGCCGCCCCGAGGAAGGCTTCCACGGAGTCCGGGTCTGCGGGTAGCCCGGTGGTGAGGAGCTCGCAGCCCGTCTGTGTGACGCGGTAGGTGTCCTCGATGCGGATGCCCAGCTTCCCCGGCAGGTAGAGGCCGGGCTCGATGGTGAGCACCATCCCTGGCTCGAGCGGTCCGCCCGTGCCGACGTCGTGGACGAAGAGCCCGACGCCGTGTCCCAGCGAGTGGCCGTACCCGCGCTCGCCAAGCTTCTCCTGAAGCACGCGGTGCGCAATCGCGTCCAGGGAGACACTCCCCTCCGGCGGCCGTCCGCCGATGACGACTCCCGGGCGGCAGGCGGCCAGCGCCGCCTGCTGCGCGGCGTAGACGGCCTCGTAGTCGCGCCTGTCCTCCGCCGTGAAGTGCCCACCCACCGGGAAGGTGCGCGTGAAGTCCGAGGCGTAGTGGTTGACGGAGCAGCCAACGTCCACCATCACCATCTCTCCGGCGTGGAGGACGGCGTCGGTGGGCGCGGCGTGAATGGAGGCCGCGCGCGCCCCGGCGGCCACCACTGGAGGAAAGCTGTCCTCGGCGCAGCCTGCCTGACGGCCGAGCCGCTGGATGCTCTCGGCGATGGAGCGCTCGGTGACTCCGGGGGTGCGCCCGGGTGCCGTCTCGCGCACGGCCGTGACGATGGCCCGGGCGGCTGCCTGTAAGTCCTGGAGCTCGTCCTGGTCCTTGAGGCCCCGCATCTTCTCCACGTCGTGGTTGAGGCTGAAACGGCCAAGCAGCGCCGAGGAGCCGGGAAGCCGGAAGAGGCCGCGGTCGGAAGTGCCGTTGAGGTAGCGGACGTCGAGGCTGTCCCAGGCGCGGTACCCCTGGTCGTCCTCCCAGGTCACTGACTCGGAGAGGGCTGGCCAGAGGTAGCCGCCCCGCGGGGCGAGGACGCGCAGGCGCGCCAGGCGTGCCGCCCCACGGGCGTCGGGAGCTCGGAGCTCCGGCGTGAAGAGCGCCACCGCCGCCAGGGCGCAAAATATGACGAGTGCCGCGAATGCCGCGGCATTTCTCGGGACGTGCCGTCGAGGGCGCCGGAGCGCGGCATGGGGAGTGGTGAGGTGGCCGGCGAAAAGAAGCACCGGCGCGAGGAGGGGCCAGGAGAGGGCCCCCGTCTCTCCGGGAAGCGCCCCGAGGATGAGGCGCGCGCCGATGGCCGCGGCGACGAAGCGCATCCCCAGAGCTGGCCGGACGAGCCCCCAGATGGCGAGACCGAGACACGCCACGGCGAGAAGGATGGCCGGGAGGCTGGGGCGGCTGCCGGCGGACACCATGAGGGGCACGAGGCTCACCACGAGCGCAACCAGCAGGGCTGGCACCAACCCGAAGCGTGGGCGCCGCACCACCAGCGCCACCGCTGCCGCCACCACGAGGACGAGGGCCAGCGCCGCCACGAGGAAGGTCCACTCGCCAACCCCCGCCCGCCACGCCAGCGCCAGGGTGACGACGAGTGCAGAAAAGACAGCGAGGAGGAGGCGCCCGATGCGCGGACCCAGGAGGGCCAGCGCGAGTCCGAGGGCGAGGATGAGAAAGGTCCCGAAAGTCATGGGTGGCCCGGACGGCCACCGACGCCTCTATCAGGACTCGATGCTTCGCGGGGGCCAACCTCGGCGCCCAGGCCCGGCGCCCGCGATGAGGGCCCAGTCACACGCTACGGCCGGGGTGCGTCGCGCTCCCCAGCCGCGGAAGCTTCCTCGGCTAGCGAACCTCGATCACCTCTTCGCGGCGGGGGCATTCCCAGTGCGAATGGTCACCGCGCTCGACCCAGACAGCTCCAGGGCAGGGCTCCGCGGGACGCGTCACGACTTCGCGCTCATGCACGACACACCCCGTCGCGGCGATGGAAACGGCAAGAAGGATGGCGGCGAGCAGTTGCGGCTTCTGCATGGTGTTCTCCTAGAGTCGGAAGTCCGAAACGTGGTCACGCGGAGGGATGGGCGCAAGGGCGCCCTCCCGTGCTCGGGCAAGAGTGTGCACCACCGTCACGATGGCCCGCTCGTAAAATTCGTTACGGCCTGACGTTGACGTCGACCCGTTCGACCGGTCGGTCATGGTCGTGGTCGTGCTCATGGTCGTCCCGCACCACCTCGCGGTCATGGACGACGCACGCCGAGGCGGCGAGTGACAATGCGACGAGGGCTGTGAGCAGGTGTCTCTTCTTCATCCGTTGTCGCTCCTGTCGTGGAGAGACAAACGTGGGCACGCGCCGGGACGGGCGCAAGGGGCCAGGCCCCCCTCGGGCGCATGTGGGTAAGCCCTTACCCTCGGCGCGGACATTTCGAGAAGTTGCCCTGGGAGGAAAAGGCGCACGCCCGGGGACGCCCAAAACCCCATCCCGTGTCACCTGGGGGTTGTCGGAGCGAGCCGCAGCCCTACCCTTGGAGTGAAACGACGTTGCACATGAGCCACACCTCACCAACGGAGCGCCCCATGTTGACCCTCAAACAGCTCAAGAATCTCGATGCGGATGATGTGCTCCGGACGCTGGGCGTGCAGCGCAAGGGAGCGAACGACTGGGTGGCCCCAGCCCTGGGTGGACTGCTTCTCGGGTTGCTCGTCGGCGCGGCGTCCGCGCTCCTGCTCGCACCGCAGTCCGGTGAGGAGTTGCGGGCCGAGCTCCTCAGCCGTCTGGACGAGGAGAAGGAGCTCAACCCGCTCGAGGAGCACGCCTAAACGTCGGCCTGCTGCTGCAGGCCGGGGCGTCGGCTGTGCGCCGTCGCCGCTAGCGCTTAGGGAGCGGAGGCTCCGGCGTCGCCACCGTGGTGCCACCACCCGGGGCCGCCCTGCGGGCCGCCCCACTTCCCGGGGCCTCCACCGAAGCCATGCCCGTGGTGGTGCCGGTGGTGGAAGAGCTCCTCGCAGGAGACGACGCAGGTGGCCGCGCCGCCGCTCGCGGGCATGACGCAGCTGCCCGAGGGGCCGGCCCCGTCGTGTCCCTTGTGCCCGAAGCCCAAGGTGCACGTCGCACCCGCGTCCTGTCCGGCACAGGCCAACGTCCCCGGAGAGGAGGCGGGCCGGCAGGCCAGGGGGGAGGTGCCGTCCGGACCGGCGCGGCAGATGCCGGGCTTGCTTCCACCGTCCCGGTGCTCGGGACGGGTGCAAGCGTCACCGGCGGACTTTCCGGTGCAGGCGTCCACGACGGCCGGCGGTGGCGTGTGGCTTCTCCCGCAGAAGAGGGTGCTGCTGGCCCGGGCGGTGATGCAGCTGCCCTCGAAGCTGTGGCCCTGGGGACCGGTGGCTGAGCAACTGGCGCCGGAGGCCTTCCCGGTGCAGGCGTTGACGAGGAAACTCGGAGGAGGCGGGAAGCTGGGCACGCAGGCCACCCCTGCACCGTCCAGGGTGGCGCGGCAGCTCCCGGGGAAGCTGAAGCCGCCATCACGCCTTCCAGTGAGCGAGCAGGTGTCTCCCACGGCCTTGCCAGAACAGGCATCCAGCATCGAGGTGGACGGTGCACAGCGCAGGGGGCCGGTGCTGGCCAGGGTGCCCGCGTCCGACGGGGTGCTCTGATTCTTCGTCGTACTCGTCGACGTCGACGCGGCGCTTCCCGAGCCCTGGGAGCCCGTGGCCCCATTGCAGGCCGCCAGCAAGGACGCGAGGGCGCAGAAGGCCAGCGTGAGTTTGGATGCCTGATGCATACGTCTCCTCCGGCAAAGAAGCGTCTCCCGGACGTCGGGAGCTCGAGGGAAGACACGCCGCGACCCCCGCGAGTTAAGGCGCGAAGGCGCCTTCGCCAGTCGACGGTGCACGAAAAGCCCGCGTGGCGCTTCACCCGCCTCGAAGAGAATGCCTCGCCGGTTGCCCCCTGGGGCACCAGGCGGCCCGAGGTGGGGCGGCCGTCAGTCGCGCAAGGCGACGTCGACTGTCATCCCGTCGTGGGCCACGTCGACGGGCCCGGGGTACTCGGCACGCGCCTGGGCCAGAAGCCTGGAGGGGTCCGTGTCATGCCGGGAGCTGAGGTGGGTGAGGATGAGGCGTCGCGCGCCGGCGGCCTTGGCGACGCGTCCGGCTTCACGGGCCGTCGAGTGCCGGGTCTCGAGGGCGCGCTCCTGCTCGTCGTCGGAGAAGGTGGACTCGTGGATGAGCACGTCGGCGTCGCGCGCGGCCTCCACCATGGCCTCGCAGGGCCGCGTGTCGCCGGAGAGGGCCAGCCGCCGGCCCGGGCGCGAGGGCCCCACCACGTCGGCGGGCTGCACCGTCTTCCCATCCAGCGCCACCACCGCCTCCCCGCGCTGCAGACGTCCGAAGTCCGGGCCTTCCCGGACGCCGAGCGCCCGCGCGGCATCGAGGTTGAAGCGCCCTGTCCGCTCGTCCTCCTCGAGGACGTAGCCGAGCGCGTTGATGCGGTGCTGCACCGAGACCGCGCGCACCGCGAAGCCCGAGCGCGCGATGCGCTCGCCGTCCTTGAGCTCGACAATTTCCAAGGGAAAGCCGAGCGACTCCACCCCGAGGTGCACCGCCTGGTTGAGGAGACGCTTGGCGGGGGGCGGGCCGTAGAGCGTGAGCCCGTGCGCGCGTCCCATCATTCCCAGGGTGCGCAGAAACCCAATAATCCCGAGGTAGTGGTCGGCGTGAAAGTGGGTGAAGAAGACGGCGTCGACGCTGAAGCCGGTGCCGTACCGAATCATCTGCCGCTGGCTTCCCTCGCCGCAGTCGAAAAGCAAGAGCTCCGCATCCGCCTTCACGGAGAGGCCGGAGAGGTTTCGATGGATGGTGGGCTGTGCGGCCGAGGTGCCGAGGAAGGTGAAGCGCAAGACGGACATCCCGGCGGAACCCATAGGAGGCGTGCGGTTAGCATGCGCCCGGGCGCAGCGCCAAGGCAGCTAGGGGGGCCGGAAACGGCAGACGCCCGAGGCCCACCCGGAGGAGCGTCCGAGAGGCCTACGGGGCGTCGATGACAGAAGCGACAGGCCCTCTTGAGGGTGCTCGAAGGGCCTGCCCAGCTTTTCCCTAGGCCGCCTTGGCCTCGGCCGTGGCGCTGCTCGTCGGGCTCGCCTGGATGCGCATCCCGTAGAAGGAGCGCCAGACGAAGATGAGGGAGCCGAGGAAGAAGATGGCCGACAGGATGATGCTCGTCGTCCGGGGCAGGGTGATGGCCAGCTCCACGGCCAAGAGGCCGAAGAGGGTGGTGAACTTGATGACCGGGTTGAGCGCGACGCTGGAGGTGTCCTTGAAGGGGTCTCCCACCGTGTCGCCCACCACCGTGGCGTCGTGCAGCGGCGTCCCCTTGGCCTTCAGCTCGACTTCCACCAGCTTCTTGGCGTTGTCCCAGGCGCCGCCGGCATTGGCCATGAAGATGGCCTGGTAGAGGCCGAAGATGGCGATGCTGATGAGGTAGCCGATGAAGAAGAAGGGCTCGAGGCAGGCGAAGGCCAGCGTGCTGAAGAAGACGGCGAGGAAGATGTTGATCATCCCCTTCTGCGCGTACTTGGTGCAGATTTCGACGACGCGCTTGCTGTCGGCCAGGGAGGCCTTCGTCACCCCGTCGAGCTTGATGTTGCGCTTGATGAATTCCACGGCCCGGTAGGCGCCGGTGGAGACGGCCTGCATCGAGGCGCCGGTGAACCAGTAGATGACCGCGCCACCCATCACCAGCCCGAGCAGGAAGGGGGCGTAGAGAAGGGTGAGCTTGGCCAGGGCGGCGGCGTTGGTGAGGCCGCCGGTGAGGACCATGATGATGGAGAAAATCATCGTCGTGGCGCCCACCACCGCCGTCCCGATGAGCACCGGCTTGGCGGTGGCCTTGAAGGTGTTGCCCGCGCCGTCGTTGGCCTCGAGGAAGTGCTTGCCCTTCTCGAAGTCCGGGGTGAAGCCGAAGTCCTTCTTCACCTGGTTCTTCACGTCAGGGACGTCCTCGATGAGGCTCAGCTCGTAGACGCTCTGGGCGTTGTCCGTGACCGGGCCGTAGCTGTCCACGGCGATGGTGACCGGCCCCATGCCGAGGAAGCCGAAGGCCACCAGGCCGAAGGCGAAGACGGGGCTTGCGTCGATGGTGCTTCCCACCACCGGGAAGAGCGCGCCCAGGCCGAGGGTGCTCACCCCGTAGGCGATGCCCATCAGCGCCACGATGGCCGCGCCCGTCCAGTAGGCACTGAAGTTACCGGCCACCAGGCCGGAGATGATGTTCAGCGAGGCGCCGCCCTCGCGCGAGGCGGTCACCACCTCGCGGACGTGCTTGGACTCGGTGGAGGTGAAGACTTTCACCAGCTCCGGGATGATGGCGCCGGCCAGCGTGCCGCAGGTGATGATGGTGGACAGCTTCCACCAGAAGGTCCCGTCGCCCAGGGTGGGGATGAGCAGCCAGGAGACGAGGTACGTCATGCCCACCGAGACCACCGAGGTCAGCCACACCAGCGCGGTGAGGGGGTGCTCGAAATTCATCGTGTCGGCAGTCGCGTAGCGCGCCTTCTGGACGAACTCGTTCACCGTGTAGGAGAGGAAGCTGGCAATCACCATCACGATGCGCATCACGAAAATCCAGACCAGCAGCTGCACCTGCACCACCGGGTTGTGCGAGGCCAGGAGGATGAAGGTGATGAGCGCCACGCCGGTGACGCCGTAGGTCTCGAAGCCGTCGGCCGAGGGGCCCACCGAGTCGCCGGCGTTGTCGCCCACGCAGTCGGCGATGACGCCCGGGTTGCGCGCGTCGTCTTCCTTAATCTTGAAGACAATCTTCATCAGGTCCGAACCGATGTCGGCGATTTTGGTGAAGATGCCGCCGGCAATACGCAGTGCGGAGGCGCCGAGTGACTCGCCGATGGCGAAACCGATGAAGCACGGCCCGGCGAAATCCCCCGGGATGAAGAGGAGGATGAGCAGCATGATGAAGAGCTCGACGCTGATGAGCACCATGCCGATGCTCATCCCGGCCCGCAGCGGGATGGCGTAGCAGGGGTAGGGCTTGCCGCGGAGGCTGGCGAAGGCGGTGCGGCTGTTGGCGAAGGTGTTGACCCGGATGCCGAACCAGGCGACGCCGTAGCTGCCAGCGATGCCCACCAGGCTGAAGAAGAGGATGGTGCAGACCTTCACCACGTCCATGTGCTGCAGAACGCCGAAGTAGAGGACGATGATGGCGCCCACCAGCACCTCGAGCATGAGGATGAACTTGCCCTGGGTGATGAGGTACGTCTTGCAGGTCTCGTAAATAATCTCCGAAATCTCGAGCATCGCCTTGTGCACCGGCAGGTTCTTCAGGCGCATCAGCTGGTAGACGCCGAAGCACAGGCCGAGGACGCAGATGAGAAGGCCGCCGAGGAGGAGGTTTCTCCCCGAGGTGCCAAGGAAGTGCACCGAGTCGAGGTCCGGCAGAAGCAGGTCCGCCTCGCTGGCCGAGACGGCCGTGGCCAGCGAGAAGGCGAGAAGCCCGGCAAGGCGTGTCGTGAGCCGACGCAGGCCTCGAAGGGACGGGGCAAGCCCCGGCGTCCGCGATACGAGCGAATTCATGGTGAGCAACTCCTCAGGAGGAAATCGAGGGGTTGGCCGTTCGCACCGTTTGGGTGCGAGCGCTTCAGCACAGCCTCGCCCCGGGAAGCCCCCGGGGAGGGGGCTCGCCCTCTAGCACAGGCCCCGAGGGCGTTGAAAGTTCCGAAAGTGCAACGGCAACCCGCTGAAGTTGCGAGAGAATTCGCAGAAAGTCGCGCGCCCGGATGCAAGCGCCGGCACGCCGCGGCGCGCCGCCCCTAGGGGGCGGAAACCCCCGAGCTGAAAATCTCGAAGTCGAGCGCTCCGCCGTCTTCTCCCAGCTGCGGCAACAGGTAGCCGAGGGCCGGTGCGCCCTCGGCGTAGGTGCACGCGCCGGCGAAGGGTTGGCCCGGGCCGTCCAGCATCCGGCAGACAAAAGGCGCTCCGGCGTCGGAGCGCTCCACCGCGTCGCCGTTGGCGGTGAGCTGGAGGATGGCGCACCCGCGGTAGCCGTCGAAGCCGAGGGCCGTTGGCCCGGAGGGGCTGACGGAGAGGTACGTCTGCCCGGAGACGACGAAGAGGTCCGCCGCGTTGAGGTCGCTTCCAAAGAGGGTGGCGTCGGACGCGCCGAGGAGGGGCCCGACGTAACCGAAGCTGCGGGCGTGGTCCGCCGAGCGCAACAGCTCCACCCGGAGGCGGGCCACGCCCTGCAGGGGGTAGGCGCACCCCAGCGCGAGGCTGATGACGCCACCGTCGCCCAGAAGGGCCCCGGGCTCGGTGAAGGCGATGCAGTCGCTCAACGCGGGAATGGCGCTGGCCAGCGTCCCCGCGTCCGCCGAGGACAACGGAGACTCGGACACCCAGCCGAGGGCCTTGCCCTCGTCCAGCCAGGGGCCGCCCGGAGAGGGAGAGGTGAAGAGGCCGATGTAGCCCAAGTCGTAGGCCGTGGTGCCCGAGGAGAGGACGAGGTAGCTGTGGACGAAGACTTTGAAGCGCCGCTGCGCGTCCGGGTCAGCCGCATCCTCGACGAGGGAGGGCACCTCGTGGACGAGTGTCCCGGTGCAGGTGCCGCCTGGACAGCGCGTCGAGGTGGGCGCCGCCGGGACGCTGGCCGGCGTCGCGGTGTTGACGCGGCCCATGCCACTCCACGTCGCGCCGTTGTCCGTGGAGACGGCCATGGCCGTGGAGATGTCGCCCGGCGCGTTGACGGCGGAGTAGGCCATGGCACCGCCCGGTGCACCCAAGGGGTAGACGAGGGAGGGGTCGAAGATGCCGAGTCCCGCCGCCACCCCGCCGTCGACGGTGACGCGGTTGGCGGCATCCCGCGGGACGGTGGTGGTTTGGGTGGGGAGCCCGCCGCACACCGCCGGCGCGGCCGGGGACGCAGGCCCACTGCAGCCCGCGGCGAGGAGGCCGAGGAGGAGGCCAGACTCGGGCCTCACACCTTCAGTCTCTCGTAGAGGGCCGTGGGAAGAAGCTTCAGGACGCCCATGATGAGGCGCCAGTAGCCGGGCGCGTAGAAGACGCGCCAGCCGCGCTCGAGGCCCCGGTGGATGCGGCGGCCGACGACGTCCACGTCGGCCAGTAGCCCACCCAGCGATGGACGGCCCGCCATCATCGGCGTGTCCACCGGCCCGGGCTTCACCAGCACCACCCGCACGCCCTTGGACGCGAGCCTCTGGCCAAGGCCACTCGCGTAGGCGGAGAGGGCGGCCTTGGAGGCGCCGTACACGTAATTGCCGGCGCGTCCCCTGTCCCCGGCCACGCTGGAGACGACGCCGAGCGTCCCCTGGCCGGCCTCCTCCATGCGCTGCGCGACGGCCTCGAGGAAGGACGCCGCGCTGACGAAGTTGGTTTGCCAGCACACCGCGGCGATGCGCCTGTCGGCGAGTGCCTCGGCCTGCACGGGAAGGACGCCGTGGGCCACCAGGGCCACGTCCAGCCCTCCGAGTGCCTGTTGCGCCTGGTCCACCAGCGCCTGGTGACGCTCGAGGTCCAGGAGGTCCGCCGCCTCCGTCCACAGTGCCGAGGCCCCACGGACGCGCAAGTCGCTGGCCACCGTGTCCAGGTACTGGCGGTTTCTGGCCAGGAGGGCGAGTCGGGCGCCTTGCTGCGCGTACATGCGGGCCACGGCCTGGGCGATGGCGCTGGTGGCTCCGACGATGAGGACGCGTCTCGGGGGCATGAGGGGCTAGACAGCCTCCGGGCCCACCCGCTGCCAGAAGCCGGAGGAGAAGCGCGCATCGACGTGGGCCGAGAAGGCCTTCCACGTCGGGTAGCCGGCGCGGAAGGTGTCCCTGGACATGTGCGCGTCCTTGGCCGGGTAGACGCGGCCACCGTGGGCGCGCACCACGGCGTCCAGCCGCGACAGCAGACGGGCCGTGGCCTCGCCGCGTCCGGGAAAGTCGAGGGCCAGTGTCCAGCCCGGCCGCGGGAAGGAGAGGAGGCCCGGGCTGGGGACGTCGGAAAATGTCTTGAGGACGGTGAGGAAGCTGCCCTGCCCGCTGTCGGCGGCGGTGGCCAGGAGCTCGCGCACGCCTTGCGCGCCGGGCACGACGCTCTGGTGCTGGAAGAGTCCCCGGGCGCCGTAGAGGCGATTCCACGCGCCCACCGCGTCCAGCGGATGCAGGAAGCTCCACGCCGAGACGCGCCGTGTCCCCGGCCGTGGCCAGCGGCGGTAGAGCGCGTTGAAGGCGCGCACGAGGGGTGTGGACAACAGGGCGTCGGGCGCGTCGAAGGGGATGCGCCAGCGCGGCTCGGGCGCCCTCGGTACCTCGCCGCCCGACACGTGGTTTCCGCGGAAAAAAATACCCCGCCCCAGCGCGCTTCCCCGCGCCAGACCGTCCACCCAGGCCACGGTGTAGGCGTGCGTCTTGTCCGACTCGGCAGTGAGCTCGGCGAAGCGCTCCAGCGTGGCGAAGGGCGTGGCCTGCACCTCCATCCACGCCCCGGGCACCGGCGCCAGCTGCAGCTCCACCCAGGTGATGAGGCCGGTGAGGCCAAGCCCGCCGACGGTGGCCCGGAAGAGCTCGGCACTGGCCGACGGGCCGCACACCACGCGCGTCCCGTCGCCGCGCAGAAGCTCCAGGGCGCGGACGTGCCGGCCAAACGTGCCGGCGCGGTGGTGGTTTTTCCCGTGCACGTCATTGGCCACCGCTCCGCCGACGGTGATGAAGCGCGTGCCCGGGACGACGGGCGGAAAAAATCCCCGTGGAAGCGAGAGTTCCGCCACCTCGCCGAGGGTGCAGCCCGCCTCGCACCGGAGGACGCCCGTTTGCGCGTCAAAGGCGAGAAAGCGGCGCAGCCCGCGCGTCAAGAGGACGGGGCCGGCGGGGTTGAGGCAGACGTCGCCGTAGCTGCGCCCCATGCCGTAGGGCAAGAGCGGCTCCGGGGTGGCGGGCAGCGCGTCGCTGGCCCAGGCCAGGGCCACCGCGCGCTGGACGGTGTGCGGGTTGCGGCCCCACGACGAGGGCCCAGAAGCATCCCCGGAAGCCATGCAGACGCAGGGCTTAGCACGGCAACCCGCAGCCTGAGGCATGCGTGCGCGGGCGGGGTTGGCAGCAAACCTCAAGGCACCTCGCCGCTCGCGCGAAGAGTGTCGTCCCGTCGACCGAAGCCCACGTGCCGCTCGCGGCCTGACGGTTTTTTCCACACATGGTTGTCTCAGTGCCGACTGCCCGCCTACCTCCTCCTTGTGGTACCTCCATGGTGTGAAGGCCCTTTGCGCCGTGGCCCTGTGTGGCCTCCTCGTCAGCTCGGCGGCCTCCGCGCAGGCGGCGGACCCGAAGCTGCTGGCTGACATTCAAAAAATAAAAGCGGTCGATGCGCACTCGCGTCTGCTGGTGAATGCCGTCGAGCCGCCAAGCGCAGCGCCCTCTCGCCGGGAGCCGGCCACGCTGCCTTTGCGGCTGCGTGGTGAGGGCCCGGAATGGACGCGCGCCTGGAAGGCGCTCTACCGAATCACCTTGGCCGACGCGGACACCGACGAAACCATCGCCGTCCTTCAGGAAGCCCGCGAGAAGCTGCGGCGGGAGAAGGGCGCGGCGTTTGCCGGCGACATGCTGGACGCTGCCGGCGTGGACCTGGCGCTGGTGGAGGGAGAGCCACCCGTGGCCACGGCTGGCGCGGCGCCGGGCCGCTTCCGCTTCCTCCCCCGGGCGGACATCTTCCTGCGCCCCTTCAGCCGGGACTCGGCGGAGGGCCTCAAGCCCTTCTTCATCGCCGCCCGCACCTACACCCTGCCCAAGACGCTGGACGAGTTTCTCAAGCGGATTGTCACGCCGGGCCTGGAGCGGTGGCTCGGCGGCGGAGCGGTGGGCGTGGACGTGGCCATCGCCGAGTACCGCCCCATCAACTTCGACGACACGAATGCCGAGGTGGCCCGCGCCGCCTATGGCCGGCTGGTGGTGGCCGGAGAGCTGGGGGCGTCCGGCGCGGACCTCAAGGCCTTCCAGGACTACACCTTCCGCTACCTCGCCCGCGAGGCGGGGCGGCTGGGGCTGGTGGTGCACATCCACACGGGCATGGCCCGCGGAAGTGGGCGGGACGTGGGGAATGGAAACCCCCTCCTGCTCGAGCCGATGCTGAACGACCCCAACACCCAGAAGACGCGCTTCGTGCTGGTACACGGGGGTTTCCCCTTCGACAAGGAGGCAGCGCCGCTGCTTCTACGTCCCAACGTCTGGGCCGACACCAGTGTCCAAAACCAGGTGCGCTCGCCCACCGAGCTCGCCGAGACGCTGCGCTGGTGGTTCGAGCTCGCCCCGGAGAAGGTGATGTTCGGCACCGACGCCTGGTCCGACCCCGCCGCGGCCCAGCTGCGCTGGCCCGAGCTGACGCTCCTCGGCGCAGAGACCACCCGTCAGGCGCTGGCCCTGGCCCTGGGGCGGATGGTCACCGAAGGCCTCATCACCCGCGCCCGCGCCCTGGAGATTGCCGAAGCGGTGCTGCGCGACAACGCGCTCGAGCTGCACGGACTCAACGAGAAGCAGGGCTAGCAAGCGCGAACAGCGCGCTGCCCTCCACCACCGTCTCCAGTGGCGTCCGCTCCCGCGCGCTTCGGACCAGCGCACGGGCGAGCGCTTCGATGGGAATGGGCTCGAAGCGGCGAAGCCCGAACATGCGAGTCAGCGCGGCGAAGCCCGGCGGCGGCTTCTGCGTCTCGCTGATGAAGGCCGAGGGCCGAAAGATGGTCCACGGCACGCCTCCTTCCCTCACCAGCGCCTCGGCAGAAGCTTTGGCACGAAGGTACGCCCCCAGCGGGAGGCCCGCCCCCATCGCGCTCAGCAAGACGAAGTGGTCAGCGCCGGCCTTCCGCGCGGCCTCCACCAGCGCCCGGGTGGTGCCGATGTCGCTGCTCTCGTAGCTGTCGCCCTGGGCGAAGCGCTCCCGGATGGTGCCAATCAGCTGCAGGACGGTGGTGCAGCCAGTGAGCGCGGCGCGCAGCGCCTCGCCGTCGGAGAGCTCGAAGACTGCCGAGCGCGCGTCAGCCGTCCGCCCCGGTTTCGGGCGCCGGTGTGCCAGCACCTGCAGCCCTTGCTCGGTCGCCAGCGACACCACCTGTTTTCCGGTGACGCCGCTCGCGCCAGCGACGAAAAGCTTTCGTGGTGTCATGTCTTGAGGAATGCACCACACCGAGGGCGTGACTGGCAAAGCCCATCCCTGGCGAGGTCCGGCCCCGGTGAGGCATCGTCCGTCTCGGTGAAGTCACTGCGCGCCGGCCCCCTCTCGTCTTGCCTCGTGCTGGCGCTGGCCCTCTCCGCGCCCGCGTCGGCCTCAACCCCCGTCGCCACGTGCCACGCCGAGCTCCAGCACCTCGCCAGGGGAAGCGGCGCCGAGGACGCGCTCCGGGCCTGCGTCCCTCTCTTCAAGGAGCCAGGCTGTCAGCGCGCCTGGACCGAGCTCCTGGACTTGCCACGCGCCTCCCCCGGCTACGGGCGGGGGGTGGGCATCGCGCGGCTGAGCGAAGGGTGCGTGAAGGCCTACTGCCGCTACCCGGGCATGGGCCGCCAGCAGCTGTGCACCGGGAAGACGCCCACGCCCCTAAGCGCCGAATTCTTCGCGGCCTGGCGGTCCTTCGAGAATGAGGTGCTGCACAAGGAGCACGTCCCGAAGGCGACGAGCGAGCGTCTCGTGCACGCCCTCGTCCTCTGGGCTGGCTTCTCGCCGCGCCCGGGGACGCGGCACGTGCTGCAAGCGGTGACGCGGCCGGACGTGCCGGGCGTCGTCGCCCTCACCCTGTGGAGCGCCCATGGGGAGAGGCTCGGGGCCTGGGTGACGGACGTCATCCCGGACGAGGTGACGCTGCGCAGTCTCGAGGGCGCCGTCCCCCCGCCGGGAGAGGCCCAAGCCTCCACGCCCTGCGTGCGCCTGGAAGCCCCGGCCTCGCTTCCGCGGGCCACCGTCGAGGCCCTTCTCGAGGCCCTGCGCACCGTGTGTCCGGCGGACATGGTGACGGTGTCAGGCGGCGCCTGAGGCGGAGGGCGGGGCGCCTTTCGGCTCGCGTCACACCTTTGCTTCGAGGGTTGTCGACGGCAGGCCGCCGGGGCGCGTACCTTGTCGAGCGCGATGCCTCTCGTCCCCGGAATGAAGGTGCGTTACCTCCCCCAGCCGGAGTGGGGCGTGGGACACCTCGTGCGTCTCTCCGTCGACGGGGGCAAGGCCGAGGTGGTGTTTCCCTCGAGGCCCGAGCCCACCATCGTCTCCACCAAGGCCGGTGCGCTGGTGCCGCAGCCCCTCGAGACGGGGGACCGCATCCACACCTCGAAGGGACGTGCCGGCGTGGTGACGGGCGAGGTGCCCGGCGGGCGCGGGTTGCGGCGCTACGAGGTGCGCTTCGAGGACGGTGCCGAGGACGAGTTGCCGGAGTCCGAAGTCCACGCCGAGCCCCCACCGCCGGACGTGCTGGCGGCCCTGCGCGAGGGCCGGGTGGCCAGCGCCCGGGCTTTTCTGTTGCGACGCCAGGCGCTGCGACTCGACGAGGAGCGGCGCAACGACGCCCTCGGCGCCCTCCTCGCCAGCCGGGTGATGGTGAAGCCGCACCAGATTGGCGTCGTGCAACGGGTGCTGTCCGCCCGCGCACCGCGCTTCATCCTCGCCGACGAGGTGGGCCTCGGAAAAACCATCGAGGCGGGCATGGTGTTTTCGGCGCTGCGCCTGTCGGGGCTGGCGGCCAGGGTGCTGGTGGTGGCGCCGAGCCACCTCACCGTCCAGTGGCTGGCCGAGCTCTTCCACAAATTCAACCAGCTCTTCACCCTCCTCGACTCGGAGCGCATCGCTGCCAGTCGCCTCGAGCAGCCGGGCGTCTCTCCCTGGGCCCGTTTCCCGACGGTTGTCACCAGCCTCGAGCTCCTCTCCCGCAGCGAGGAGCAGTCGGCGGAGGCAGCCGCCGCCGGGTGGGACCTGGTCATCGTCGACGAGGCGCACCACCTGCGCGGGGACGCGGCCTTCAAGGCCATCTCCGCGCTCGCCCAGCGCACCTGGGGCCTTCTCTTGCTGACCGCCACGCCCATGCAGCTCGACCCCGAGGAGTACCGGCGCCTCTTGACGCTCCTCGACCCGGCGACGGCGCCCACCGCCAAGCAGCTCGCCCAGCGCCTGCAGCGCCAGGAGCAACTCTCGGAGGTGGTGCGCGAGCTCTTGGCCTCGCCGGATCAGGTGCCCTCGGCGGCGCTGGCGGCGTTGCGTAAGCGCTACCCGGACGACGCCCGGCTGGCCCGACTGCGGACGCCGGCGGCGCTCCTTTCCCACCTCGCGGAGACGTACAGCCTCTCGGACCGACTGATTCGAAACCGACGGGCCCGTGTCGGCGGCTTCAGCGAGCGCCGCTTGCACCGGCACCCGGTGGTGCCGGGCGCGGCCGAGCGCGCCGCGCGCGAGACGGTGCTGAAGGCCGTCACTTCGGGAAGCCTCCACGGGGCGGCGCTGGCCGGGTTACTCCGCAGGCTCGACTCCTCCCCGGCGGCCTTCGCCCAGGCGGCGCGCGCCGTCCCGGCCGTCGCCGCGCTGGCCAGCACCTTGCCTCAGCGGGATGCCAAGTTTCTCGCGCTCCTCGCGCTCTTGAAGGACGTCTGGGCGCGTGAGCCCGGGGCCAAGGTGCTTCTCTTCACCGAGGCCCGCGAGACACTCGAGGCGCTCCGCGAGCTTCTACGGGCCGAGGGCCTGGAAGCACTCGGCTACCACGGCGACTTGCCACTCCTCGACCGGGACCGCCAGGTGGCGCGCTTCCGCGACCCGGACGGGCCACTCCTCTTGCTTTGCACGGAGGTGGGCGGCGAGGGCCGCAACTTCCAGTTTGCCCACCACCTCGTCCATTACGACTTGCCCTGGAGCCCGGCCACCGTGGAGCAGCGCATCGGCCGGCTGGACCGCATCGGCCAGACGCACCCGGTGGAGCTCCACGTCCTCGACGTCCAGGGCACCTTGGCCTCGGACGTGCTCGCTCTCCTGGCTGACGCGGTGGGCGTCTTCGGAGAGACGGTGGGCGGTCTGGACACGGTGCTGGAGGGGGTGGAGGGAAAAATTCTCGAGCTTGCGCTCGAGCCACCGGCTGCCCGGGCGCGCTACCGGGCGCAGCTGGCCACGGCGGTGGCCGAGGCGCGGGAGGCCTCCCGGCGCGCCTATGACCCGCTGCTCGACGTCCGTAGCTTTGACCAGGAGGCGGTGGAGCGGCTGGTGACGCGCGCCCAAACCAGGCTTTCCATCGACCCGGACCCCGACGCGACGTTGGCCGACGCGCTGTGGGGCGTGGCCCGAGACCTCGACGAGCGACTGGAGGAGTCCGTCACCGAGCTCGCCGAGCGGGTGGGCATCGGCGTCGACACGGACCGCGACGTGAATGCCTTCCAGTGCGCCTTTCACTTTGGCCACGCGCTCACCGTGGAGGCGCTGCCGGGCATCGACGTCAGCCAGGAGAAGACGATGCTCGGCACCTTCTGGCGGGACACCGCCGTGGAACAGGAGGAAATCGACTTCTTCGCCACCGGCCATCCGCTGGTGGAGGCCTTGTTTGGCTTTCTGCGTGACGGGCCCTACGGGCGGACGGGCTTCCGCGCCATCCAGCGCAAGGTGGCCCAGCGCACGCGCGGGCTCGAGGTGCTCTTCCACCTCGTCCCCCCGGAAGCCGAGGACACCTCGCCCGGCGCACGCGTCCCCTCGCGGCAGCTGGCGCGCTTTCTCGACACGGGACTCATCCGCGTCGCGGTGGTGGCCGGCCCCAACGGAAAGCCGGTGGCCTCGCCCGCCATGCTCGAGGTGCTGGAAGAGGATGGGCGGGCGCTGCCGCCTGACCAGGTGCGCGCCGCCTTTCCGGACTTGGCCACCTTCGTCGACGCCGGCGTCGCCGAGGCGCGCCGGGCGGCGGAAGACCAGCTGGCCACACTGCGGGCCCGGGCGCGGGAGGAGCTGGTGGCCGAGCGGGACCTCACGCTCGAGCGGCTGGCCCGAGCCCTCCACCACCAGGGCCTGCCCGACGCGGCGGTGACGGCCCAGCTCGGGCTGGAACGCGCCTATGCCACGACGCTGGAGCGAGCGCTGGAGAAGGTGACGCTGAGTGTCGACTCGGTGTGCGGTTTCGTCGTCGACCGCTGACGTCTCGCCTTCCTGGGGGGCCGGGGCCCTACTTCGTCGGCTCTGGCGCGACGCCCTCGACGATGACGGCGCTGTAGTCCCCGCCCTTGAAGCGATGCTGGCTGGCCGCCTGGTAGGCAGGGCTCGCGTACCAGGCCTGGGCCTCGGCGAAGGTGGGAAACTCGAGGATGGCGACGCCCTCGACGCCTCCGCCCTCGACGACTTCACAGCGCCCGAAGCGGGCCAGGAAAGTCACTGAGTGGCCGCGCAGAAATGTCGGCCGCTCCTTCGCATACAGCTCGAGCTCGGCCGGGTTTCGGGTGCGAAGCTTGGTGATGATGACGTAGGCAGCCACCGTTTCCTCCCTCGCCCCCTCGAAGGAGGGGGAAGGCCGGTTTAGCTGAGGTGCGGCGGTCGAGAAAACCGTGTCACGCTGTTGTCTCTCGAAGAAGGGCCCAAACCCATTCGCGCCGCATTCGTCCTTCTCTTCTGCTTGGGCCTCCTCTTGTGCGGGGTGTGGCACATCGCAAGAGGCGACCTCACCCAGCGCCTCTTCGAGAAGCCGAGGAATGTGCGCCTGGTGGGCGCCCTCCTCCTCCTGCTTGCGCTTCCCTGCTTCCTGTGGCGCGGGTGGTATTTCCTGTCCCTCGGGACGCTGCTGCTCCTCTCGGGCGGGCTCCGTGTGCTCGCGCCCGACTTCAACGTCTCGCTCCAGAGGCGCGCCTATTCGCGGGCGGTGCACGGATGGGTGATGGCCGGGGGTGCCCTCCTGGCGTGGGCCCTTTTCCCGGGCTGAAGCTGAAAGCAACTTGGAGGGCGCTCGCAGCTGCGCCGGAGAGGAAGGGCGGGCCGCCCTAGGCAGCGCGCCAGGCCTGGGCAAAGCCGCCGCTCAAGACGTAGCGGGGGAAGGTCACCCACTGCTCGACGAAGAAGCGCGCCAGGAAATCGAAGAAGCTCCGAAAGGGTTTCGGCGCCGACGCCTCAGTCTTGTGGCCGCCCCGCTGGGCCACGACGGCCACCAGCATTCCAGCCAAGCCCACCGGGGCAAGCTGCCAGGCAAGGAAGGGCGAGAGAAGGACGAGGACAGTCCCCAGAAGGAAGAGCGGGTTGGTGGCGAGATGCAGGGCCAGGTTGGCGTGGGTGCGGTGGCCAAGGGGGTAGATGGACCACTGCCAGGCGAGAAGCCCAAGCTCGTCTCGGTTGTCCACGTCCATGGGCCGACGCTTAACGCATTCCCTTCTGCGCTGCAGCGCGAAGGTGGGCTCCTCAGCCCGTCGCTTGCAGCCAATCTGTACTTTCCGCCAACCATCGAGGATGGGGCCTTTACCGAAGTCCGGAAGACGCTTTTTCTGGAGAAGCGATGGCGCTTGGCAATGATGGGATTCGCCCCGACGCGCTCGAGTTGAGAATTCGCTTCCTGTGCGGGGCCCTCTTCGGCGCATTCGTCGCAGGAGCGGCTGTCTTCGAGAGTGGCGTTTTCTCGGGCGTCGCCCTGGCTACCTCCGCAGTGTCGGGAGCGCTTGTGGGAGGCGTGCTGGCCCGACACTATGGAGACGCATTCTGGCGCTCGCTTCGAAGGGGGGGGTGGTGGCCCTTCTGAAACCGGCGAAAGCTTTCGCGTCCTCGGCACTCGGCGCGCATTCTCATTCTTCGTCCCAAGGGGTGCGGTGAAAGGCTATCGCTACCGCGTGGCCTCTGGCTGCAAGCCGTCCGTCGTTGGCTGCGCGGAGGTGGCCCCACAAGCGCGGCGGGTGCTCCATTCCTTCTCCTGCGTACTTTCGAAACGGGAGAGGGAAACCATGCTTCTCAAGAGACTCGGTAGCATCGTGCTCGTCGGTGCTGTCCTCATGGGCACGCTCGCGGGGTGCGCGACGACGGATTCGGCCTCCGGCTCCGCGGCCAGTACCGTTACGCCGCCCAGCGATTCGCCGCCCCCTCCACCTCGAGGCGGAATGGGCCACTGAAGCCCTGGCCTCCTGTCCGTGACCTAGCCGTCTGAGCGACAGACGCCAGTCATCGTGTGCACGGGGGCCTTCTCTCCCGGCGCCCGGAGTGCGAGCCTTTCACGAGGAACCTTCGCCGGAGGTCCTCCCTCGTGCGCACGTCCGCTGCCGTGGTGCTCGCCGTCGTGCTCGCCTCGTCCGCGCACGGCGACGAGCGTCTCCCGGAAGTGACGGTGCTTGTCCTCGGCTCCGGTGGACCGAGAGTCTCGCGGCGCGCCTCGGTGGGAAACCTCGTCCTCGTCGACGGGAAGGCCCGTCTCCTCCTGGACGCGGGTCCGGGCACCTTCGTCCGAGCCGGGGAGTCCGGCGAGGACCTCTCTTGGTTGGACACGGTGCTGCTCACCCATCTGCACGCGGACCACTCCGCGGAGCTACCCGGCTTCGTCAAGACGCGCGCGCTCGACGGGACGGGACTCGTGCGCATGCGAGTGCTGGGGCCGACGGGCAACGCCCACTTCCCCTCCACCGAGGCCTTCGTCGACGGCCTCTTCGGCCCCGGGGGCGTGTACCGGTACCTGCGGCACTTCGGCGCCGAGATGCGGGTGTCCGGCGAGAACGTCCCGGCCACCCTCGGCGCCGCGCCCCGCACGGTGACGCTTCCCGGAGGCATCCGCGTCACAGGCCAGGCCATCCACCACGGGGATGCACCGGCGGTGGCCTTCCGCATCGAGCTGGGCGGACGCTCGCTCGTCTATGCTGGAGACATCGACCCCTCGGGCCTGGCCTCCCTGGCACAGCTGGCCCAGGGGGCTGACCTCCTCGTGGTGAGCTGCGCGGTGCTTGACCCGCCGGAGTCGCCGGAAGGCCTCTACCAGCTGCACAGCCCGCCGAAGCTTCTCGGAGAAACCGCGGCCAAGGCCGCCGTCAAAGCGCTCTTGCTCACCCACCTTCCACCGGCCGTCGAGGTGAAGGAGGCGGAGGCCCTGGCCAGCGTGCGCGCCTCGTACGCCGGCCCCGTCACCTTCGCCACCGACGGGCTTCGCGTCCGCGTGGCCGGGCCAGCCGTCGGGAAGTAGCCAGAGCGGTTTGGGTGGAGACGAAAGGGCCTCAGCCGGCAACGGAGAGGACGGCCGCCCCGCGGAATTTCCCCTGCCGCAGGGCCTCGAGCGCCTCGTTGGCCTGGGCGAGGGGAAACACCGTCACCTCCGGCTTCACCGGCACGCGGGGGACGAGTTGCAGAAACTGCGTTCCGTCCTCCCGCGTGAGGTTGGCCACGCTGCGCACGAGGCGCTCCTCCCACAAAAGGCTGTAGGGGAAGCCGGGGATGTCACTCATGTGGATTCCGGCGCACACCACCTTGCCGCCCGGGCCCACCGCCTCCAGCGCCCGCACCACGAGACTTCCCACCGGCGCAAAGAGGATGGCCGCATCCAGCGGCTCGGGAGGCCGCTCGTTCGAGCCGCCGGCCCATTCCACGCCCTGGGCCCGCGCGAAGTCCTGGTCCGCCACGTCCCCGTCGCGGGTGAAGGCGAAGACGCGCCGGCCCTGGTGACGAGCCACCTGGGCGACGAGGTGGGCGGAGGCACCGAAGCCGTACAGGCCAAGCTTCAGGCCGCTGCCGGCCAGGCGGAGGGCGCGGAAGCCGATGAGGCCGGCGCAGAGGAGTGGCGCAGCGTGGACGTCGTCCACAGACTCCGGAAGGGGGAAGCAGTACCGGGCGTCGGCCACGGTGCGCTCGGCGTAGCCGCCATCCAGCTGGTAGCCGGTGAAGCGGGCGTTGGGACAGAGGTTCTCGCGCCCGGAGAGGCAGTAGCTGCAGGTGCCGTCCGTCCAACCGAGCCACGGGACGCCCACCCGCTGCCCGACGTCGAGGTGCTGCACGGCGTCGCCCTTGGCCAGGACGCGGCCCACCACCTGGTGGCCCAGCACCAGGGGAAGCTTCGGGTTCGGCAGCTCTCCGTCGAGGAGGTGGAGGTCGGTCCGGCACACGCCGCACGCGCTCACCTCGAGCAACACCTGCTCGGCGCTGTGGGAGGGCACGGCCAGGTCGCGCGCCACCAGGGGACCGCCCACCCGCTCCAGCACCATGGCTCTCATGGCGCGCCCTCGAGTCTCTTGCGCAAGAAGACGGCCTCGCCCCAGGAGCGTACCGCGTGCTTGAAGGGCCGGTACCCGAGGCCCTGGTAGAGCGCGAGGGCGGCCACATTGGTGGGCCGGGTGTTGAGGGTGAGCGTGCGCACTCCGCGGGCCCTCGCTTGCTCCTCGGCGAAGAGCGTCAGCCAGCGGCCGAGGCCACGGCGGGCGGCGGCGGCCGTCACCGCGAGGCTGGTGACGGCGGCGGTGGTTTTCCCGTCGGCGACGTCCTCGTCACCGTCGACGTAGTCCACGGCCACCATGGCCACCATGCGTCCCTCGAGCTCCGCCACCCACATCCCGCGTTCCCCGCGCCCCATGGCCTCGTACCAGGCGGGGATGGCCTCGGCGTCCCACCCCGCCTCGAGCCTCAGCGCATGCAGCTTTGGGGCGTCCTCCGGACGGGCCTCACGCACCGCTGGCCTCACGACGTCTCGAGGAGCCAATGCACCGCCGTGGCGCAAACGGCGTCGAATTCGCGCTCCTTCCCGGTGAGGAGGTGGTCGGCGTCCGGCAGCTCGAAGAGGCGCGCGTGGGGGATGCGCGCCACCAGGGCGCGGACGTCCTCGATGGAGGCAAACTCATCCCGTAGGGACTGGATGACTGCCACCGGCTGGTGCAGCGACTCGGCCACCGAGAGCTCGAAGAGGCGGGTGGCCATCCCCACCGCCAGCACCCGGGCCACGCGGGGCTCGACGGCCGCCAGCTCGAGCGCCGTGCGCGCGCCGAAGCTGAAGCCGGCCACGGCCAGTGGCACCCCGGGCACCTGCGTCTCGAGCCAGTCCAGCGCGGTACGCGCATCCTCGAGCTCGCCCGGGCCGCTGTCGTAGGCGCCGGTGGAGGCGCCCACCCCGCGGAAGTTGAAGCGCAGCACGCTGCAGCGCGCTGTCCGGAAGGCGGCCGCCACGCGGTAGGTGACGGTGTTGTGGAGGTTGCCGCCGGCCAGCGGGTGCGGGTGGCACACCAGCGCCGCGCCGCGCGGAGCGTCCTGCGTCCAGAGGAGGCCCTCCAGGCGGCCGTGGGGGGCCGGGATGTCGACCTGTGCCACGGACGGGGAGGTTAGGCCCTCAGGGCCGGAGCTGTCCCCTCAGCGTCTTGGCACGGCTCTGGAGCTCGGGGTCCATGCTCGTCAATTCAATGGACTTGAGCCGCTCGTCGAGGCTTTTTGGCAGCTTCGTCTTCAGCTTGCCCTCCTCGTTGAGGGCCTCCAGGCACGCCAGCGCCTTGCCCACCACGCGCTCCTTCGGGTGGTCGAGGAGCGAATCGAGGAAGTAGGGGTCCTCGGGCAGCTCCGGGTACTTCTCCAGGTAGTCGAGCACGCCCTGCACCCAGGCCTTCCGGTCCATCTCGCGCAGCTGCAGCATGGCTTCCCGCTGCGCCTTGCGCTTTCCCTCCGGGTCAAACGTCTTGGCCAGCCCCTCGGGCAGCTCGCCGCCCTTGAAGAGGGCGTCGGCCGCAATCTTGTAGCGGCTGTAGCTCGCGCTGCGCTCGATGCGCTGCTGGGCCGGGTCGTCCTGGCGCGAGTGGTACTTGCTCTTCCCGCGCTGGGCGTCGATTTCGCGCCAGCTCTTGTTGCGTTTTCCGCTGAATCCGCCGCCCTGGTCGTCGTCCTTGGGCATGTCTTGCACCACCTTCACGTGCGTCGTGCTGCCCAGAGGGCGGCGACGAGCTTTTTCACCCACTCCCGCAGCGCGGCACGTTCCGCAGCCGGTACGGGCGCTTCCTCATCCTGCTCGGCCTCGAAGAGCGCTTCGTCCGCGTAGGAAAGCAACGCGGACGGGCCCCCGTCGCCGCCGGGGCTTCCCATCAGCGCCGCGGGGTCGACCCGGTCCGGCGCCATCCCGCACCCCAGCTCGAGCATCGCATGAAGCTCGAAGGCCAGATGCCGCAGGACCCCATACCCTTCATCGGATAGGGGCTCCTCGTCAAGGAAGCTCACCAGGGCGTCCTGGCGATTCTCGAAGGAATGCAGCAAGCGCTGCCGGGCGCGGGCGTCCTCATCCATGTAGGCCCAGGCCGCCGCCACCCACTCGGGGGTGGGTGGGGCTTCTCCGAGCGGCTCGGGCGGAGGCGGCAGCCTCGGCTTCCTCGGGCGCGGGCCAGGGCTGGACAGGTTGAAGGGGCCGCCGCTCAGGTCCCACAGGCCGAGGAGGTTTTGGAAGAGACGGCGGGCCTGTGAGGCGTCCTGGAAACGGGGCTCCTCCGCGAAGAGGGTGGGGATGACGTCGCCCGCGGCCAGGCCTTGCGCCCGGGCCTGCCGAAACTGCGCGAGCACCTCGTCCGGGCTCTGCTCGCACCCGGCCAGCTCCAGGAGTCCGGCCAGGACGGAGGCGCCTTCGAAGCGGCGGTCAAAGGAAGCGTGGCGCTCGGCCATGTCTTGGTGAGGCAGCCACGGCCCCAAAGCAGCGGATGCTTGGCCGGTGCCCCCGGTGCCGAGCATCGCCTCCCCGGGCCGAGGCCGTCGAGCGCGAAAAACGCCGGGCCCGCTCTCGATGGCCAGCCTCTCTTAGGAGGGCACGGCTTCGGCCCCCTCCTCCAGGAGGGCGCCGCCCTGGGTGAGAAGCCGCGCGTACACGCCGCCCTTAGCCACGAGCTCCGCATGCGTGCCCTGCTCCACCACCTGCCCGCCCTCGAGGACGTACAGCACGTCGGCGTGGCGCACGGTGGAGAGGCGGTGGGCGATGACGAGCGTCGTGCGTCCCGCCATCAAGTCGCGCAGTCCCTCGCGCACCTCGGCCTCCGAGGCGGCGTCGAGGGAGCTGCTCGGCTCGTCGAGAAGCAACAGCGAGGGCTGGCGCAAGAAGGCTCGGGCAATGGCCAGCCGCTGCCTTTGTCCGCCGGAGAGCCGCGCTCCGCGCTCGCCCACCTCCTCGAAAAGGCCGCGGGGGAAGCTGCGGACGAAACCCTCGGCGTGCGCCAGCCGGAGCGCCTCCCACACCTCGGCGTCGCTGGCCTCCGGGCGCCCGAGGAGCACCGCATCGCGCACCGAGCCGGAGAAGAGGACTGGCTCCTGGGACACCCAGGCCAGCTGGGCCCGGAGGGCCGAGGGCCGCAGCGTCCGGACGTCCTCCTCGTCCCAGAAGATGGTACCGGAGGTGGGCTCGATGAAGCCCAAGAGGGCGGCGAAGGCCGTCGACTTTCCCGCGCCGGAGGCTCCCACCAGCGCTGCCGTCTTCCCGGCCGGCACCTGCAGCGTGAGGCCTGTCAGGGCCTCGTCCCGGTCCGCCGCGTAGCGCACCCGGACGGACTGGAAGCGCACGGAGTGGGCCAGTGGTTTCACCGGAAGGCCCGTGTCCTGTCCCTTCGGAAGGGCCTCGAGCTCCAGGAGTCGCTCGGCGGCACCGAGGCCCAAAAGCACCTGGGCGAAGGTGCCGGAGAGACTCTTGAGAGGCCCGTACATGAGCATCACCGCACCGACGTAACTCAAGAGGTGCGCGGCCAGCGCGGGCTCACGGGCAACGGCCCTAGCGCCGACGGCCAGGACCAGCGCCAGGCCGGTGACGCCCAGCACCTCCACCGTCGGGCTGGCGGCGCCGCGCAGCAGGAGCGAGCGGTCCATCTCGCGGAGGTAGAGTGCTTGCTCGACGTCGAAGCGTTCCCTGGCCCGTCCCTCGGCGCCGTAGGCCTGAAGCACGGGCAGCCCGTGAAGCTGCTCGCCCACCAGCGCGGTGAGGCGGCCGAGGCTTCCCTGCGTCGTCCGCGCGGCGCGCTTGACGGCGCGGGCAAACCGAAGCACCGGCAGAAGGGTGATGGGAAGCACGACGAAGGAGAGGAGGAAGAGACGCCAGTCGAGGAAGGCGCAGAGAAGGAGGAGGGCGAGAAGCTGCAGGCCCTCGCGCACGTAGGAGGTGAGGCCCTGCGTGACGGCGAATTCCAGCTGCGCGACGTCCGCGGTGAGGCGGGCCACGACGTCACCCGAGGAACGGTCCTCCAGCGTGCGGGCCGGCACCCAGACCAGGTGGGCAAACACCTCGGCGCGGAAGGCCGCCAGCACCCGCTGCCCCACGGACTGCATCCATCCCGTCTGGAGGAATTGCGCGCTGGCTTTCACCAGCGCCGCGGCCATCACCGCGCTGGGAAGCACCCACCGCCAGACGGCCGTCTGCAGTTGCACGGGCCCGAGCTGCACAGCTCCGCCGAGGAGCACGCCCTTGAGAAGCGGGCCCACCAGCCAGGCGTAGGTGGCAGCCGCGGCGGCGCAGATGGCGGCCGCGACGAGGGCCAACGCCACGCGCACTCGGTAGGGACGGAGCAGTCCCCACAGCCGCCGAAGCGGGGTGGCCAGCCCTGAATCGCGCGTTATAGTCATCTGCACTCGTCAGGAGCCCAGAGATTGCCCGCCGCAGCAGCCCGGAAGCGCGACTACTACGAAGTGTTGTGCGTTGCACGGCAAGCGACTTCGCAGGACCTCAAGTCCGCGTACCGGAAGCTGGCCATGCAGTACCACCCGGACCGGAATCCCGGGGATAAGGTCGCCGAGGAGCGCTTCAAGGAAGCCTCCGAGGCGTACGAGGTACTTTCCGACCCGGAGAAGCGCAGCCGCTACGACAGGTTCGGGCACGCCGCCGTGCCTTTCGATTTCGGTGGCTTCAACAGCTCCGGCATCAACGACGTCCTGTCCGAGATTTTCGGTGATATTTTTGGCGGTCGTTCGCGTCGCGGCGGTCGCTCGCGCGGGTCCGACCTCCGCTACAACCTCGAGATGTCCTTCGAGGAGGCGGCCTTCGGCACGGAAGTCTCGGTGAAAATTCCGCGCCCCAAGCGCTGCGAGGTGTGCGACGGCACCGGCAGCAAGGACAAGGAAGTCCGCCAGTGCCCGACGTGCGGTGGCGCCGGCGAGCTGCGGCACACGCAGGGCTTCTTCTCGGTGAGCCGGCCGTGCGGGACGTGCGGCGGCGCCGGCCAGGTGGCGACGGCCCCGTGCGCGAAGTGCCGCGGCTCGGGGCGCTACGAGTCCGAGACGACGCTCTCGGTGAAAATCCCCGCCGGCGTCGACAGCGGGACGCGCATTCGCCTGGTGGGTGAGGGCGAGCCAGGCGAGCTGGGCGGCCCCCCGGGGGACCTCTACGTGGTGGCGCACGTGAAGGAGCATCCGATTTTCGTCCGCGAGGACGCCGAGGTGCTGTGCGAGGTGCCCATCTCCTTCGCCCAGGCCGCGCTCGGCGTGCACATCGAGGTCCCCACCCTGGAGGGAAAGGTGAAGATGCGAATCCCTTCCGGGACGCAATCCGGAAAGGTGTTCCGCCTCAAGGGCAAGGGCATCGCCCACCTCCACGGAGGCGGCCGCGGCGACCAGCACGTGCGGGTGGTGGTGGAGACGCCGGCTGACCTCTCCTCCGAGCAACGGGAGCTCCTGGAGCGCTTCGCCGAGCTCGCGGGCGAGCGCACCCAGCCGCAGGTGAAGAGCTTCCTCGAGAAGGTCCGCGAGCTCTTCGGCTGAGGCGTCGGAGAGGCGGGCGGTCCCCTGAAAAGGGGGGCCCGGCACCGAAGCACGGGGCCGCTGGCGCCCGGCATGCAAGCAACCCTGTCCCCCACGCGTTGAGCATGGGGGCTCCCCGGGAGCTTCTGCTATGCACCCCCTCATGTGTCGTCCACCCTCGGTGAGGCTGCTCGGCCCGTCGGGCCTCCTCTGCCTGCTCGTCCTCGGCTGCGCCACCACCCGGCTGCCGGAAAACCCCAACGTGCCTCCCATGGGCCGCAAGCCCGAGGTGGAACCGCGGCCGGACACCCGCGCTGCGGACGCCCTCAAGGCGGCAGACGTCGCGGCCGCCGGACAGCCGAAGCCCAAGCAGGTGGAGATTTACCTCAGCGTGCGCAAGGCCTACCCCTCCACCGTGGCCGGGGAGGAAGCGCTCTACCGGGCGGCCGTCATCGCCTACGACATGGGGGAGTACGCCGTCGCGCGCAAGCAGCTCAACGAGCTGCTCTTCGAGAATCCGCTCTTCGACAAGGCGGTGGATGCGCGGTTGAAGCTCGGCGAGAGCGCGCTTCAGCTGAAGGCCTACCGCGACGCCTACCAGACGCTCTTGCCCTTAAGGGAGAGGGTGCCGGTGGAGCAGCGCGCGGAGCTGGATGACGCGCTTCGGCGCTCCGCGGAGGGCGCGCGACTGGCCAACCAGGCGCTCAAGCTTGCGCTGGAGCGGGCGGAGTCGGCCGCGACGCCCGAGGAGCGCCAGGCAGCGTTGGACGAGGTGGCGTCCCTCATCGACGTCTCGGTCACCCTGGAAGAGGTGGCCCGCGTCCAGGACGACCTCTCCCCCTCCCACCCGGCCTGGCCGATGCTCACCTTCAAGCTGGCGCGCGTCTACGCCCACATCCGCGACGCACGCCTGAAGCCGACACTTGAGGCCCTCTTGCAGAAGGCGCCCGGCAGTCCCTATGCGCAGCAGGCACAAGCCATGCTGGCCCGGGTGGACCGCGTGGGGTTGGTGCGGGGCCGGACGCTGGGGGTGCTCGTCCCGCTCACCGGCAAGTACCAGCGTCTCGGGGAAGCGGTGATGCGGGGCATCAAGCTCGCGCTCAAGGGAAGCGACGTCGAGCTTCTGGTGAAGGACACCCAAGGCGACCCAGCCCGGGCCGCGGCTGCGGTGGAGGAGCTCGTCTTCGAGGACGGGGCGGCGGCCGCCATCGGCCCGTTGTTCGGGGACGACAGCCGGCGGGCGGCGGTGGTGGCCCAGGACCTGGGGCTCCCGCTGCTCACCCTGACGCGCAACGAGGACGTCACCGACATCGGCCCCTTCGTCTTCCGCAACATGCTCACCTATTCCGCCGAGGGGCGGGCGCTCGCGGCCTGGGCCATCGACGTCATGGGCTACAAGAGCTTCGCGGTGCTGTACCCGAACACGCCCTACGGCGTGGAGATGACGAATGACTTCTGGGACCAGGTGGCAGCGCACGGCGCGGCGGTGCGCGGCGCCGAGTCCTATGCCAATGACCAGACCACCTTCACCTCCGAGGCGAAGAAGCTGGTGGGCCGGTACTACCTCGAGGACCGGACCGACTACCTGGAGGACGCCAAGGCCGCCACCAAGGATGCCAAGGACGCCTTCCGGCGCCGCAAGGCGCTGGAGAAGGCCAGGAAGGACCTCGAGCCGATTGTCGACTTCGACGCGCTCTTCATCCCCGACGAGTGGTCGAGGGTGGGCCTCATCGCTCCGGCGCTGGCGGTGGAGGACATCATCACCAACACCTGCGACGCCAAGGAGATTGAGAAGCTGAAGAAGACAACCGGGAAGACGGACATCCACTTCGTCACCCTCCTCGGCGGGCAGGGCTGGAATTCGCCCAAGAATGCCGAGGGCGTCCCGCGGTTGATTGAGCGCGGCGGGAAGTTTGTCCTGTGCAGCGTCTTCGTCGACGGCTTCTACGCCGAGAGCAGCCGCGAGGCGACGCGGCGCTTCGTGCACGCCTACACCGAGGCCTACCCCGACGCCACGCCGCTGCTCCTGGACGCGGTGGCTTACGACTCGGCGCGCATCCTGCGTCAGGTGCTCGAGTCGCAGACGACGACGCCCATCAGCCGGGAGGCGGTGCGGGCCTCGCTGGCGGCGGTGAAGGGCTTCGAGGGCGCCACCGGAACGACGACTTTCAACGAGCGGCGCGAGGCGGAAAAGCCGCTCTTCTTCCTCACCGTGGACCCCAAGGGGATTCGCGAACTCCAGCCCCAGGAGCGACTCCGTGGCTCGTGACATGAAGAAGCCCAAAGGCCGGCGCGCAGGCGCACGTCCTTCTCCGAAGCGTCCGTCGGCGCGGCGGCCGGCCAAGCCCAAGAAGGCGGCCGGAGCGAAGGACGCCCGCGCGCGCACCGTCGACGTCGAGCCCGGGCGCATCGAGGAGGTGCTGCACAAGCTGCGGACCGAGCTCGGGGCCCTGGCCAACAAGGGGCGCTACACGCGCGTCCGCTTCAAATTTCGAGGCAAGCAGCTTTTGCCGGACCTCCCGCTGGCGGCCGTCATCGCCGCCGAAGGCCTCACCTTCTACTGGACGGGCATCCTCCGCACCCTCCTCGTCAACGTGGCCGGAAAGAGCGTGCTGTCGGTGGAGCTCGTCAACGACTCCGGCCGCTACGTCCAGGCGGGCAAGGACGAGCTCATCGCCGGCGAGGTGGACCGCGCCATCGAGGCCTTTCGCAAGGCGCTGCGCATGGAGCGCGACAACCCGCGGGCCCACCTCCACCTTGGCGCTGCGCTGCGGCTGAAGGGGAGCAAGGCCGAGGCCAAGGAGTCACTCGAGCGCGCGCTCCAGCTCGACCCGCACGGCGAGGTGGGCCGCGAGGCGGCCGAGTTGCTTCGTCGCCTGACGGGCGCCCCGGCGGAGGCGTCGGACGCCAAGCCTTGAAGCCCGGGGGCCGCTACCAGGGTTGGCAATCGCCGCCCTCGGCGTACGTGAGACACAAGAGATGACACTCATCCTCAACGTGCTGTGGTTCATCTTCGGCGGCGGCTTTCTCATCGCCCTCGAGTACCTCGTCGCCGGGGCCGTGTTGTGCATCACCATCATCGGCATTCCCTTCGGGCTTCAGTGCTTCAAGCTGGCGGGCCTCGGCGCCTTCCCGTTTGGAAAGGACGTTCTGCCCGCCGGCGGCAGCGTCATGCACACCCTCGCCAACGTGCTGTGGCTCCTCTTCGCCGGCGTGTGGATTGCGCTCAGCCACCTCGCGCTGGCGGTGCCGTTGGCCGTCAGCCTCATCGGCATCCCGTTCGCGTACCAGCACCTGAAGTTCGCGCTCGTCGCCTTGTGGCCCTTCGGCCAGCGCGTCACGCCCTAGCGCGGAAGTCGGCATTTGCGTTGAAATGATGCGGTAAATTTTTGACGACACGGTAGGCAATTAGAGCGTGCGTAATTCCCGTCTCCGGACGGATTGACTGAAGGGTTCCGGGCAGTTACGAGGTGTAGGAGGCCCAGTCTCCAATCCTCGCCGACGGGCCGCGCCCCACCCCAGTCCCCGCACCCATGGCCGACGACATTCCCACCCCGCCCGCTCCTCCTGCGCCCCCCGGAGGCGCTGGCGACCTCGTCCCCATCAACATCGAAGATGAGATGCGGCGCAGCTACCTCGACTACTCCATGTCGGTCATCGTCGGTCGCGCGCTCCCGGACGTGCGCGACGGACTGAAGCCCGTCCACCGCCGCATCCTCTACGCGATGCAGGACGAGGGGCTGCTTCACAACCGCAAGTACAGCAAGTGCGCGGGCGTGGTGGGCGAGGTCCTCAAGAAGTACCACCCCCACGGCGATGCGTCGGTTTACGACGCCCTGGTGCGGCTCGCCCAGCCGTGGAACATGCGTTACCTGCTCGTCGACGGGCAGGGAAACTTCGGAAGCATCGACGGGGACTCGGCGGCCGCCTACCGCTACACCGAGTGCCGGATGACGGAGCTCGCCGAGTCGATGCTGGCCGACATCGACAAGGAGACCGTCGACTTTGGACCGAATTTCGACGACGCCACCACCGAGCCGCTGGTGCTGCCCACCCGGTTTCCCAACCTCCTGGTGAATGGGAGCTCGGGCATCGCGGTCGGAATGACGACCAACGTCCCGCCCCACAACATGCGGGAAGTCATCGACGGCACGCTGCACCTCATCGACGAGCCCAAGGCCACCGTGGCCGACTTGATGCGCTTCATCCCTGGGCCGGACTTTCCCACCGCCGGATTCATCCTCGGCCGGGAAGGCATCCAGCGCGCCTACGAGACCGGCCGGGGCCAGCTCACGCTTCGAGCCAGGACCGAGTTCGAGACCCGCGACTCCGACCGGGAGAGCATCATCGTCAGCGAGATTCCCTACCAGGTGAACAAGGCCCGCCTGGTGGAGAAGATTGCCGAGCTGGTGCGCGACAAGCGGCTGGACGGCATCTCACAAATCCGCGACGAGTCGGACCGGCGTGGAATGCGGCTGGTGCTCGAGCTCAAGCGTGATGCCATCGCCGGCGTGGTGCTGAACAACCTCTTCGCGCTCACGCCCTTGCAGACCACCTTCGGCGTGGTGCTCCTGGCCATCGACGGCGGCCAGCCGCGCACCTTCAACCTCAAGGAGATGCTGGAGCGCTTCATCTCCCACCGCCGGGAAGTCGTCACGCGGCGGAGCCGCTTCGAGCTGCGGAACGCCGAGAAGCGCCTGCACGTGGTGGAGGGCCTGCTCGTCGCGCAGGACATCATCGACCTGGTCATCACCATCATCCGCCGTTCCAAGGACCCGGAGGAGGCCCGCTGGGGGCTCACCCACGTGCTCTCGGCGTCGCTCTACGAGCATCCCACCTTCAAGGACCTCCCCCGGCTCGACCTCGACCAGGCCATGCTGCAGATGGAGCAGCTGGTGGCCCGGGCCAAAGCCGAGGAGCCCCGCTACCCGGGACTCGAGCACCGGTACGAGGGGACCGGCTTCAGCGAGGAGCAGGCGAAGCAGATTCTCGAGATGCGGCTGCAGCGCCTCACCGGCATCCAGCGCGACGAGCTCTTCACCGAGCTTGTGGAGCTGACGCGCTCCGTCCTCCGGCTGCGCGACATCCTCGAGAACGAGTCCTCGCTCCTCTCCGTCATCCGCGCCGAGCTCAAGGAGGTCCGCGAGAAATTCGGCGATGACCGGCGCACGGAGATTACCGGCGACGCCGCCACCTTCACCAACGAGGACCTCATCGCCGAGGAGGACATGGTGGTCACCGTGTCCCACGCCGGCTACATCAAGCGCAGCCCGCTCACCGAGTACCGGGCCCAGAGACGCGGCGGGCGCGGCAAGACCGGCGCGGCGACGAAGGAAGACGACTTCGTCACCGACCTCTTCGTCGCCTCCACCCACGCCTACATCCTGCCCATCACCACGCGGGGCAAGCTGTACTGGCTCAAGGTGCACGAGATTCCGCAGGCGGGACGCGCCGCGCGCGGCAAGCCCATCGTCAACCTGGTGCACATGGCGGAGGGCGAGAAGCTCGCCTCGGTGGTGGTCACCAAGGGCTTCCCCGAGAGCCAGTACATCTTCTTCGTCACGCGCAAGGGCATCGTCAAGCGGACCGACCTCGCTGCTTTCTCCAACGTGCGTTCGGCGGGAATCATCGCCCTCGGCATCGAGGACGGCGACAGCCTGGTGGCAGTGCGCATCACCGACGGGAGCAAGGACATCCTCCTCTCCACGGCCCAGGGCATGTCCATCCGCTTCCCGGAGGAGGAAGTGCGTTCCATGGGCCGCACGGCCTTCGGCGTGAAGGGCATCACGCTGGAAAAGGACGACGAGGTGGTCGGTGCTGACGTGGTCGAGCCTGGCACGGCCGTCCTCACCGTGACCCAGAAGGGCTACGGCAAGCGCACCGAGGAGGCCGAGTACCGGGTCCAGGGGCGCGGTGGCAAGGGCATCATCGATATCAAGACCACCGAGCGAAACGGCCTGGTGGTGGGCGCGGTCCCGGTACGGGAGCGCGACCAAATCATGCTCGTCACCTCCGGGGGCATGCTCATCCGGATGAAAGTTGGAGACATCTCGGTCATCGGCCGAAACACGCAAGGCGTCCGGCTCATCACGCTGGAGAGCGCCGGGGAGAAGGTGACTGGCCTTTCCCGGCTGCCCGAGGAGACGGACACCAACGGTGGTGGAGAGGACCGAAACGGTGAGAGCGAGACGCCCGAAGCCTCCGCGGAGGACGACGTCGCCCAGGACGAGGGCGACGCTCCCCCGGACGACACTGGCGACAATGGCGGCGACCCCGGCGAGGAATCCTGAGGACCGGCCGTGGCGTTCGAGAAGACGCGCATCCTGCACAAGCTGTGGCGCTACGTGCGGGATGGCCGGGTCCCACTGTGGCGCAAGCTGGTGGGCGTGGCGGCCGTGGCCTACCTCATCTGGCCGTTTGACCTCATCCCGGACTTCATCCCCGTCATCGGCTACCTCGACGACGCGGGCATCCTCACCGCTGCGGCGCTCTTCCTCGTGCGTGACGTCCGGCTCCACGAGCAACGGTTTCCAGAGGTGCCCATCGCCGAGGTCATCCAGCCTGCACCGGCGAAGGGCGACTGAAAGCCTCGGGCCGGACGCCTCTCAGCGCTTGACGGCCCCCAGGCCGCGTGGCATCCCTGCCCGCCCTGCCTCCTCCGGAGCAGCATGCTCCAAAGCGGCGAGGAACCCTTACGCCCAGGTAGCTCAGTCGGTAGAGCAGGGGACTGAAAATCCCCGTGTCGGTGGTTCGATTCCGCCCCTGGGCATTGAATTCGCGAGGTTGGCGCGACGACGACGTCCATTCCGTCCACTTTTTCCGGCCAAATCCACGCTGTTTGATGCAAATGCGATGCAGTCCGGGTCGAAGTGGGCCGACAGCATCGCGCCGATTTCCTCAGGAGACAGGCGGCCATAGCGAGTGCCGGGCTTCGCCGCGTGGATGCCCACGCACTCCGCGGTCCGATGGTCGACTGCGATGAAGACTGTGACTTGTCCGTCCTCCTGGGTGAAGGCCGCCGTCGCATCCGTGCCCCACATCTGGTTCGGCTTCTCCGGGATGATGGTTCCGTCGTGATTGTGAGGCCCGAGGATGCGTCGTGCCCGTGTCGGAGCCAGGAGGTTGGCCTCGCGCACAATGCGGAGGACTCGTCGGAGGGAAGTCCTGACGCCCTTCAGGTGCCGCAGCCGCGCCCATACCTTCCGGTGGCCTTCACCTACCCACTCGGTGGTGGCCAGGTCTTCGCGGACGAGCGCAAGGAGCTCTTCATCCGTCCAGAGTGTCTTGGGCCCGCGCTTACCGAGCACCGGCCGCAGCTCGTCCTTCACGCGGTGTCGGTACACCGTCGCCCGGCTCACCCGCCAAGTCCTACACACGCGCGCCAGGCCATAGGGGTGCTTCGCGGAAGGCGAGATGGCCTGGCTCATGGCCTCGACTTCCTCCACGGAAAATGTGGGGCGTTGACCTCCAGCTTCTCCGCCTTCTCCCGGAGCAGCTCGACTTCCATCGTCAGCTCGCCCACCTTCGCGCTGAGCCGGAGGTTCTCCTCGTCGGCTGCGCTCGGCTCGCGGCTCTTCAGCCCGGCCTCGGCACTCGCAAGAAAGGCATCTCGCCATTCCGAGAGCGTCGCAGCGGTGGTGCCGAGCTCGCGAGAGACCGTGTCCAGGTCCTCACCCTTGAGTAACCGCATCACCGCCTCGGCCTTCCGCCGCGCGGTGAAGCGACCCCTCTCCTCTTTCTTTCGCTTCGACATCGACACCTCCGTGCGGGATTCTCATCCCCATTCGGGTGTCTCAATCAATCGTGCAGCGGGGGACCTTCGAGTTGTTCGCCCATTCAAGGTGAGCTGCGGCGAGCGTCCACTGCGCCGACGAGTCCGCTGACGGTGCCCGGCAGTTGGCCGTGTAGTGACGATGCACTGACCTTGGCTCCGGCCTTCGTTTCAGTCGGCGAACCCGATTGCTGTGACTTACTACCCAAACACCCTATACGATTTGACGGGCAACAACGCCAGGAGGCCTCCCGTTATGACCGCCGCACCGAGCGGAGATCGTCGGCTCGCACACACGCGGGCGGCATCTGTACAGACGTACGCAAGGATAGCCGGAGTCCTTTTTCTGCTCTCGCTCATCGCGGGTGGCTTCGGTGAGGCCTACGTTCCGTCCAAGCTCATAGTGTCCTCCGACGCGACGGCCACAGCGCAAAACATCAAAGCCCTTGAGTTCCTCTTCCGCATGGGCTTCGGTGGCTACCTCGTAGAATCTGTATGTGACATTGGGTTGTCGCTCATCCTCTACGTGCTGCTGAGGCCCGTAAGTAAGGACATCGCCCTCCTCGCCGCGTTCTTCGGGCTTGTCGGCACCGCGGTCTTTGCCGTCTCCGAGCTCTTCTACCTTGCGCCAACACTTATCCTGGGAGGAGCTGGTTACTTAAAGACCTTCGCGCCAGACCAACTCAATACTCTC